>Ga0105105_10000065_pt1 | contig 45279 bp, 39 predicted proteins | sample PPLLaktember2015_4_FD_79108 | JGI IMG/M metagenome (GOLD analysis project Ga0105105, IMG submission 79108) | Freshwater sediment microbial communities from Prairie Pothole Lake near Jamestown, North Dakota, USA - PPLs Lake P8 Core (1) Depth... | ecosystem: Environmental > Aquatic > Freshwater >...
CTCGCGCGAAGTCGAGGTCCGGGCCCGCGTGACCGGCGTGCTGCAGCAGCAGCTGTTCCGCGAGGGCGAGGTGGTCAAGGCGGGGGCGCCGCTGTACCGGATCGATCCGGCACCGTTCCAGATCGCGCTCGAGCAGGCCCGCGCCGCCCTCGCGCAGGAGACCGCCATCCTCGAGCAGGCGCGCCGCGAGGCGGCCCGCACCGGGCCGCTCGCCGAGCAGCGCGCGATCAGCCAGAAGGAGGCGGACGACGCCCGCTCGGCGGTCGCCCGCATCGAGGCGTCGCGCCTGGCGGCCCAGGCCCGCATCCGCGAGGCCGAGCTGAACCTCTCCTACACGCGGGTGAACGCACCGATCTCGGGGCTCGCCGGTCGCACCGAGCGCTCGGTCGGCAGTCTGGTCAATCCGGGCACGGACAGCCTGCTGGTCAAGCTCGCGGTGACCGATCCGATCTGGGTGCGCTTCGCGTTCTCGGAACCCGAATGGCAGCGGCTGCGCGGCCAGGCGACCGGCGCACCGGTCACGCTGGTGATGCCCGACGGCAAGGCGTATCCGGTGGAGGGAACGCTCAACTTCGCGGGCACCAGCGTCGATGCCCGCACCGGCACCGTGCAGATGCGCGCGGCGTTCGCCAATCCGCAGCTCGCCGTGCTGCCGGGTCAGTTCGTCCGCGCGCGCGTGAAGGTCGGCGAACAGGATGCCGTCGTCGTGCCGCAGGCCGCGGTGATGACCAACGACCAGGGCCGCTTCGTGTGGGTCGTGGGACCCGAGAACGCGGCCACGCCGCGGCCGGTGAAGGCGGGCGCCTGGAGCGGTGCCGGCTGGGCGATCCAGGAGGGACTGGGCGCCGGCGACAGGGTCATCGTCGACAACCTGATGAAGCTGCGCCCGGGCGCGCCGGTGGCCCCGCAGGCGGCCGCTGCGCAGGGTGCGCCGGGTGCGCCGGGTGCGGGCGCCGCGCCGCCCGGCGACGCCAAGGCCGCGCCCGCGGGCAAGTCCGACGCCAAGGCGGCCGGGGCCGGCTCGTGACGCGCGTCCCGCTCTCGCGCTTCTTCATCGAGCGGCCGGTCTTCGCGACCGTGCTGTCGGTGATCATCGTGCTGGCCGGCCTCGTGTCGGCGCTGATCCTGCCGGTGGCGCAGTACCCCGAGATCGCGCCCCCCACGGTGACGATCACCGCCACCTACCCGGGTGCATCCGCCGAGACGCTCGCACGCACCGTCGCCGCGCCGATCGAGGAGCAGCTCTCGGGCATCGAGGGCATGCTGTACTTCAACTCGTCGTCGGCATCGAACGGCACGGTGACCATCACCGCCACCTTCGAGGTCGGGACCGACACCGACAAGGCGACCTTCAACGTCAACAACCGCGTGCAGCTCGCCACGCCGCGGCTGCCCGACGAGGTCCGGCGCAACGGCGTCATCGTCGCCAAGCGCTCGAACAACTTCCTGGTCGTCATCGCGCTCAACTCGCCGAAGGGCTCGAAGGACACGCTGTTCCTGTCGAACTACGCGACGCTGAACGTCCTCGACGACATCAAGCGGATCAAGGGTGTCGCCGACGTCGTCAACTTCAGCGCCCGCGACTACGCGATGCGCGTCTGGCTGCGGCCCGACCGCATGGCGCAGCTCGGCATCACCACCACCGACATCGCGCAGGCGATCGGCGCGCAGAACGCGCAGTTCGCGGCCGGCAAGATCGGCGCCGAGCCGGCGCTGCCCGGACAGCAGATCACCTACACCGTCACCGCCCAGGGACGCCTCGTCGAGCCGGAGCAGTTCGGCGAGATCGTGCTGCGCTCGGGCGGCGCGACCGGGGTGCTGCGCCTCAAGGACGTCGCCCGCATCGAACTCGGCGCGCAGAGCTACGACGCGAGCAGCTTCGTCAACGGCAAGCCGGCGGTGGCGCTCGGCGTGTTCCTGCAGTCGGGCGCGAACGCCCTCGACACCGGCGCGGCGGTCAAGAAGCGCATGGCCGAGCTGCAGCGCGAGCGCTTTCCCGACGACGTCGGCTATTTGATCCCCTACGACACGACGCGCTTCGTGTCCGCGTCGATCAACGAGGTGCTCAAGACGATCCTGGAGGCGGCGCTGATCGTCGTCCTGGTCGTCTTCGTCTTCCTGCAGACCTGGCGCGCGACGCTGATCCCGATGCTCGCGGTGCCGGTCTCGCTGATCGGCACCTTCGCCGGACTCTGGCTGTTCGGCTTCTCGATCAACACGCTGACGCTGTTCGCGATGGTCCTGGCGATCGGCATCGTCGTCGACGACGCGATCGTCGTGCTCGAGAACGTCGAGCGACTGATGCGCGAGGAGCACATGTCGCCCGTCGAGGCCTCGATCGAGGCGATGCGCGAGGTGCAGGGCGCGGTCATCGGCATCGTGCTGGTGCTGTGCGCGGTATTCATCCCCGTGGCGTTCCTCGGCGGCATCGCCGGGCAGCTCTACCGGCAGTTCGCGGTGACGGTGGCCATCGCGGTGGTGCTGTCGGGCGTGGTGGCCCTGACCCTGACGCCGGCGCTGTGCGCGATGCTGCTCAAGCCGCACTCGGACGAACCCCGACGCGGCTTGGCCGGCCGCGGCTTCCGCGCCTTCGACGCCGGCTTCGGCTGGGTCACCCGCCGCTACCTCGGCGCGGTGAACCTCGCGCTGCGCAACCGCGTGGTGGCGCTGCTGCTGTTCGTCGCGATGGTCGGCGCGACGGTGTTCCTGCTGCTGCGCGTGCCGGGCAGCTTCGTGCCGCCCGAGGACCAGGGCTACATCATCGCGGCGGTGCAGCTGCCCGACGGCGCGACGCTCGAGCGCACGGGCCGCACCACGGAGACGCTGCGCAACATGGTCGCCTCGAACCCGGCGATCGAGGCCTTCTTCTCGATCAACGGCTTCGACCTGATCGGCGGCGGCAACAAGTCGAGCGCGGCGACCATCTTCGTGCCGATGAAGCGCTGGGAGGAGCGCACGCAGACCTCGCCGCAGCTCGCGCAGCAGGTGTCGGGGGCAGGCTTCGGCCTGCGCGACGGCATCGCCTTCGCGTTCGTGCCGCCGGCCATCCAGGGCCTCGGCCAGTCGGGCGGCTACGAGGTCTACGTGCAGAGCCGCATCAATGCCGACCCGCAGGCGCTCGCCCAGACGACCCAGCAGTTCATCGCGGCGCTGAACAGTCATCCGGTGCTGGCCGGCAACAACACCTTCTTCAGGCCGACCGTGCCGCAGCTGCGCGTGGAGGTCGACCGCGAGAAGGCGCTCGCGCTCGGCGTCAGCCAGGCCGAGGTGTTCGTCGCGCTGCAGGCCCAGATGGGCTCGCTCTACGTGAACGACTTCAACCGCTCGGGCCGGACCTACCGCGTGACCATCCAGGCCGACGCGCCGTACCGCTCGAACCCCGACGATCTCGGCGCGGCCTACGTGCGGTCGGCCACCACCGGCGCGATGATCCCGCTCAAGACCCTGATCACGGTGCAGAACATCATCGGCCCCGAGCAGATCGAGCGCTACAACGGCTACATCGCCGCGAAGGTGCTGGGCGGCGCGAAGCCCGGCTTCTCGTCGGGCGAGGCCATCGCGGCGGTCGAGCAGGTCGCCCGCGAGACGCTGCCGCCGGGCTACAACGCCGAATGGACCGGGCAGGCCTTCCAGGAGAAGCGCACCGGTCGCGCGTCCATCTTCGCGTTCGGCTTCGCGATCGTGATGGTCTACCTGATCCTGTCGGCACTCTACGAGCGCTGGGGCGTGCCGCTGTCGGTGATCCTCGCGGTGCCGTTCGCGCTCGCGGGGGCGCTGGGCGCGGTGATGCTCAGGCAGATGAACAACGACATCTACTTCCAGATCGGTCTGGTGGTCCTGATCGGCCTGGCCGCGAAGAACGCGATCCTGATCGCCGAGTTCGCGATGCAGGGCATGCAGCAGGGCCGGACCGCCGCGGAGGCCGCGGCCGAGGCGGCCCGGCTGCGCTTCAGGCCGATCGTGATGACCTCGCTCGCCTTCGTGCTCGGGGTCGTGCCGCTGGTGATCGCGACCGGCGCGGGCGCGGCCGCCCGCCAGTCGATGGGCACCGGCGTGTTCGGCGGGATGATCGTCGCGACCTTCGTGGCGCCGATCTTCGTGCCGCTGTTCTACTCGCTGCTCGCCCGCCGTGCGCGTCCGAGCCACGAGCATCCGGAGGAACGGGGCGGGCCCGCCGGCCGGCCGTCGAAGGAGGACGTGACGTGAGCGCCGCCCGCCCCGCGCCGCGCATCGCGGCCCGCACGACCGGAGGACCGCGCGCCGCCGCGCGCACGACTTCGCTGCTGCTCGCATGCGCCGCGCTCGCGATCGCCGGCTGCGCCGCGGTCGGGCCCGACTACCGCCGCCCGCCTTCGGCGCTGCCCGCGGCCTTCCCGGGCACATCCGCCGCCGGCGAGTCGATCGTGCAGCCGCGCTGGTGGACGCTCTACGGCGACGCGACGCTGACCGGCCTGGTCGACGAGGCGCTCTCGCGCAATGCGGACGTGCGTCTCGCCGCGGCCCGCGTCGAGGAGACCGAGGCGGTGCTCGATCAGGCGCGCGCCGCGATGTTCCCCCAGATCGACCTGCAGGGCTCGAGCAGCCGCACCCGCTCGACCCAGGTCGGCGCGGTGCCGCTGCCGGCGTCGGCGCCGGTGGTGCAGAGCAGCCAGCGGCTGGTGCTGTCGACCTCGTTCGAGCTCGACTTCTGGGGCCGGCTGCGCCGTGCCGACGAGGCCGCGCGGGCGCAGGCCCTGGGCAGCCGCTATGGCGAGGGCGTGGTGGCGACCTCGCTGGCCGGCGCGACCGCGCAGGCCTATTTCGCGCTGCGCTCGCTCGAGGCACAGGCGGACTCGCTGGCCGCGACCGTGACGGCCCGCGAGGGCTCGCTCGACCTGGCGAGGCGGCGGGCCGCCGGCGGCGTCGCCTCCGATCTCGACGTGGCGCAGGCCGGCGGCGCGCTGGCCGATGCCCGCGTGCAGCTGCGCGAGCTGCGGCGCCAGCGCGCGATCGTCGAGCACCAGCTCGCGGTGCTCGTCGGCCGGCCCGGCGCCGGCATCGCGCCCGGAACGGGTCTCGCCGCGCTGCCGCTGCCCCCCGTGCCGCCGGCCGGACTGCCGTCGAGCCTGGTCGATCGCAGACCCGACGTTCGGCAGGCCGAGCAGACCCTGGCCGCGGCCAGCGCGCTGATCGGCGTCGCGAAGGCCCAGGAGTACCCGACCTTCTCGCTGACGGCCTTCCTCGGCGGCCAGGCCGCCGATCTGGGCAACGTGATCAGCGGCGCCGGCCGGGTCGGCTCGCTCGGGGCGTCGGTGTTCTGGCCGGTCTTCGACGCCGGCCGGTTCGAGGCGCGCACGCGCGAGGCCGAGGCCCGCGCGGAACAGGCGGCCGCCGTCTACGAGCGGACGGTCCAGACGGCGTGGCGCGAGGTGGCGGATGCGCTCGACACCCTCGAGGCGGCCACGCAGTCGGAGGCCGACGTCCGGGCCCGCCTGGACGCGGCCCGCGAAGCCCTTCGGATCACGCAGATCCGCTACGAATCCGGCTACTCGGGCTACCTGGAGGTCCTCGACGCGCAGCGCACGCTGAACGGCGCCGAGCTCGCGTCGATCCAGAACCGGCAGGCGCGGCTCGCGTCGAGCGTGGAACTGATGAAGGCGCTGGGCGGAGGGTGGACGCTGCCCGCGGGCCCGGCCGGGGTCGCGTCGGGCGCGCGTCCGGCCGGGCGCTGACCCGGCACGGGGCGAGCGCGGGCGTCCGGTCGATCTGAGGATCAGCCGATCAGCCGATCAGGCCGACGATCAGGTCGATCACCGACTGCACCGCAGTCAGCAGATCGTCGTCGAATACCTTCAGGATCTCTTCCATGGTCCTCGGGGGCCGCCGCTCCGCGCTCTCGTGGGGCGGGTGGAGCGGACACTGCCAAAGTCGATTGTGCGACTGCAGCATTGTACAGGATCGAGAGGTCGGAGCGCCCCATGGCGCAAGACCGTCGGCCCGCTCGGACCGCGGGACGGCGGTCGATCCGACACGGAGCCGACACGATTCCGGCCCCCGGACCCCGAAGTTGCGCTGCAGCGACGGACACCGCTAGCATCCGGGTGTTCCAGCGCACGAGGCCCACGAGGGCCCGGCGCTCCGACGAGGAGACACATTCCGATGACGACGAGCGGGCCGCGGGGCGGCCTGGCGGGCCGCGCGCGCGCGGCCGCGGCGTTCGTTCTGCCGCTGGCCGCGCTGGTCGTCCTGTGGGCGGCGGCCGTCCGCGCCTTCGACGTCGACCCGCGCGTCTTTCCGGGAGTGGGCGCGGTCGTCCAGGCCGGCGCCGAGTCGATCGCCGACGGCACGCTGGTGAAGCACATCGCCGCCAGCCTCGGACGGGTCGCCTTCGGCACCGCGATCGCGCTGCTGCTGGGCATTCCGCTGGGCGTCGCGATGGGGGTGAGCCCGGCGGTCGCCGCCTTCTTCAGCCCGCTGCTGCGCTTCTTCTCGGTGCTGGCCGGCATCGCCTGGATCCCGATCGCCACGCTGTGGTTCGGCTACGGCTTCGGCGCGATCACCTTCGTGATCTTCAACGCCGTGTTCTTCGTGGTCGCCTACAACACGCTGCTCGGGGTCTCCAGCATCCCGATGCCGGTGCGCAACGCGGCGGCATCGCTCGGCGCGGGCCGCTTCGCGATGCTGACGGAGGTGCTGCTGCCGGGGGCACTGCCGAACATCGTCACCGGGATCCGCACCGGGCTCGGCTTCGCCTGGCGCGGCCTGATCGCCGCCGAGATGATCGCGACCAACGTCGGGCTCGGCTACATGCTGTTCGCGGCGCGGGACTTCTACAAGACCGAGGTGATCGTGCTGGGCATGGTCGTCATCGGTCTGCTGTGGCTCGCGCTCGACCGGCTGCTGCTCGCGCCGCTCGAACGCCTGACCAGCGAACGCTGGGGGATGGTGAGGGCATGAGCGCGACCCTGCCCCCCGTCCCGATCCGACCCACCGCCTGGCAGCGGGTGCAGCGTGCCTGGATCCGCGCCACCACCGCGTGGCCCGCGCTGCGCTCCATCCTGCCCTTCGTGCCGCTGCTGGCCGCCTGGTGGCTCACGGCCGCGCTCGAGGTCTTTCCGAAGGCGTTCTTCCCCGGCCCCGCGGACGTCGTCCGCACCTTCGTCGACCTGATCCACAAGGGCATCCTCCCCGAGTACCTCGCCGACAGCGTCGGGCGCCTCGCGGCGGGCGCGGCGGTGGGCATCGCCCTGGCGATCCCGCTGGGCGTGCTGATCGGCACGAGCCGGCGCGCGCATACCGCGCTGTGGCCGGTGCTGCTGTTCTTCCAGGCGGTGGGCGACATCGCGTGGCTGCCGATCCTGCTGGTGTGGTTCGGCTTCGGCCTGACGACGATGACCTTCGTGATCGTCTACACCGTGCTGTTCCCGGTGGTCCTGAACACCGTGCTGGGCATCCGCTCGGTGCCGACCGACCTGACCCGTGCCGCCCGCAGTCTCGGCGCCTCGCCCGCGCGCGTGGTGTGGGAGGTGCTGCTGCCCGGGGCGCTGCCGAACATCATGACCGGCCTGCGCAACGGCCTGGGCTACGGCTGGCGTGCGCTGATCGCCGCCGAGATCATCGTCGGCACCAGCGGCATCGGCTTCCTCATGTTCGACGCGCGACGGGCCGGCTCGGTGGTGGAGATCATGCTCGGCATGGTGGTGCTGGGTGTGCTGTGGTACGCCGTCGATGCCTGGGTGCTCGCTCCGATCGAGCGGGCGACCGGGCAGCGCTGGGGCATGGTGACGAGGGACCGATGAAGTCGTTGACGCTCGAAGGGCTGCAGAAGACGTACTACGACCCGTACAAGGGCACCCAGGTGACGGCGGTGCGCGACGTGTCGCTGCGCGTCGAGCCGGGCGAGTTCGTCTCGGTCGTGGGGCCCTCGGGCTGCGGCAAGACCACCATCCTGAACATGATCGCCGGCTTCCTGCCGCACACCGGCGGGCGCATCCTGGTCGACGGCACGCCGGTCGACGGACCCGGTCCCGACCGCGGCGTCGTGTTCCAGTCGTTCGCGCTCTTCCCCTGGAAGACCGTGCTCGACAACGTCGGCTTCGGGCCGAAGATGCGCGGCGTGCCGCGCGCCGAGCGCGACCGCATCGCGCGCGAGTACCTGGCGCTCGCCGGCCTCGCGCACGCGGCCGACCGCTACCCGGCGGAGCTGTCCGGCGGCATGCAGCAGCGCGTGGGCGTGGTGCGTGCGCTAGCCAACGAGCCCGACGTGCTGCTGATGGACGAGCCCTTCGCGAGCGTCGACGCGCAGACCCGCCTGATGCTGCAGGAGGAGCTGACGCGCATCTGGCAGCAGCGCCGTACCACGGTGCTGTTCATCACCCACGACGTGCCCGAGGCGGTGTTCCTCGCCAGCCGCGTGGTGGTGCTGTCGAAGGGCCTCGTGCTCGACGACGTGCCGGTGCCGCTGCCGCACCCGCGCCGCTGGGACGAACTGGTCGAGGACGACGCGTTCAAGACGCTGTCGGCCAAGGTGCTGGCCCGGGTGCGCTCGGCATGAGCACCGCCGCGACGCCGCCCGACGGCGACGCCGGCCCGCGTCACGGCCCCCTGCGCGGGATCGCGGGCGCGGTGCTGCGCTCGACGCAGGGCCGGGTCGTGCTCGGCCTGCTCGTGGCCTGGCTGGTCTACCAGGGCTGGCTCTCCGCCGCGGCGCCGGGCAAGATCGTCGGCGAGTTCCCGGCCGATCGCGAGCGGCTGGCCGTGCTGGTCACCCTGCCCTTTCCGCCCGAGCGCTTCCACGTGCTGGTCTTCCAGCGCTTCGGTCGCGTCTCGGGCACCGACGGCAACACCGTCGAGGTCCGCGGCGTGCCGCGGACCGAACTCGTGCGGCTGGTCCGGCCCTACTGGGTCAGCCGCGTCGAGCCGCTCAAGCAGCCTTGATTCCTGCAGCCCTGATCCCGTTCCGCATTCCAACGACACACCGAGGAGACTGACGATGCTGTTCAGAACGTTGATGCTCGCCGCGGCGCTGGTGGCCGGCACCGCCGCCCACGCGCAGACGCTGGTGAAGATGAAGGCCGGCATGGTGACCGGCATCGACCAGATCGGCCTGCCGATCGCGCTGGAGCGCGGCTTCTTCGAGAAGCAGGGACTCGACGTCACGATCGCCCGCCCCTACGCGACCGGCGTCGATGCGCTCAACGCGCTGCAGGCCGGCGAGAGCGAGATCGTGCAGGTCGGCGTGCCGATGATCGGTGCGGTGCTGCGCGGCATGGACCTGGTGGCGCTGGGCAACTACAGCGGCAACGCGACCAAGATGGGCTCGGACGCGACGATGGCGCTGATCGCGCGCGGCGACTCCGGCATCGTCAAGGGCGACCTCAAGACCCTCAAGGGCAAGAAGATCGCCGCCTCCTTCGGCACGATCAACCACCTGTACGTGCTGGCGCTGCTGGAGAAGGCGGGCCTGACGCCGGCCGACGTGACGCTGGTGAACACGCCGCCGCCCGACATGACCGTCGCGCTGCTCGCCAAGGGCATCGACGCGTTCTCGGCCTGGGACCCGTGGCCGATCGTCGCGATGAAGGACGTGCCCGGTGCGGTCGAGGTGATCCGCGGCGGCGACGTGATCTCGTACGTCGGCTACAACGTCGCGCTGCGCGGCTGGGTCGAGAAGAACGGCGCGACGATCGAGAAGTTCCTCGCCGCCGTCTCCGAGGCCGACCAGTGGATGCGCGCCAATCCGAAGCAGGCCGCGCAGGTCGCCACGCGCTGGATCCCGGGCCTCAAGCCCGAGGTCGCCGAGGCCGCGATGCAGTACAACATCCAGCAGGCCGACCGTCGGCTGTCGGCGAACAACTTCCGCGCGCTGCACGCCGCGCAGGACCGGCTGTTCCGCCTGGGCATCCTCAAGCAGACCTTCGACGTCAACAAGCACATCGAGCCCAAGCACATCCTGAAGGTGATGGCCGACAACCCGAAGCTGTTCGCCGACCTGCCGCCGATCCCGGCAGCCGCGGCGATCGGCCCGGGCTACGTGTTCAAGCCCTGACGCGCCGGCGTCGCGCACGGAGGACCGCCCATGCATCCGTCGATCCACGCCGCGCGCACGCCGGACAAGCCGGCCATCGTGATGGCCGGCAGCGGCACCGTCGTCACCTACGGCGAGCTCGAGGCGCGCAGCAACCGCTTCGCGCGGCTGCTGCGCGCGAGCGGGCTGCGGGCGGGCGACCATGTCGCGCTGCTGGTGGAGAACCATCCGCGCTTCTACGAGCTGTGCGTCGGCGCGCACCGCGCGGGGCTGGTCTACACCGCGATCAGCACGCGACTGACCGTCGGCGAGGCGCGCTACATCGTCGAGGACTGCGGGGCACGCGCGATCGTGGCCACCGCGGCCACGTCGGCGGTCGCCACGCAGGCCGCCGACGGCGTGGACGCGCTGCTCGCACGCTGGATGATCGACGGCACCGCCCCCGGCTGGACCGCCTACGAGGACGCGGCGGCGGACCAGCCGGCGCGGCGCATCGACGACGAGATCGCCGGCTGCGACATGCTCTATTCGTCGGGCACGACCGGCCGGCCCAAGGGGGTGTACGTGCCGCCCGACGCCGGTGCGATCGACGCGACGTACCCGCTGCTCGAGACGATGCGCCAGCGCTACGGCGTGGGCGAGGACACCGTCTACCTGTCCCCTGCCCCGCTCTATCACGCGGCCCCGCTGCGCTTCAACATGGGCGTGCTGCGGCTCGGCGGCACCTGCGTGATCATGGAGCACTTCGACGCCGAAGGCTTCCTGCGGCTCGTCGAGACGCACCGCGCGACACACACGCAGCTCGTCCCGACGATGTTCGTGCGGATGCTCAAGCTGCCGACCGAGGTCCGCGCGCGGCACGACGTCGCCTCGCTGCGCTGCGCGATCCACGCGGCCGCGCCCTGCCCGATCCCGGTCAAGAAGCAGATGATCGACTGGTGGGGTCCGATCGTCTGGGAGTACTACGCCGGCACCGAGGGCAACGGCATGACGCTGTGCGACTCGCGCGAGTGGCTCGCGCACGAGGGCACCGTCGGGCGCGCCGTGGTCGGCGAGCTGCGGATCTGCAACGAGGACGGGGTCGAGATGCCGGTCGGCGAGCCGGGCACCGTCTACTTCGCCGGCGGCCGCCCCTTCGAGTACCACAACGACCCCGAGAAGACCTCGGGCTCGAGAAACCCGCTGGGCTGGACCACGCTCGGCGACGTCGGCTATGTCGACGCGGACGGCTTCCTGCACCTGACCGACCGCAAGGCCCACATGATCATCAGCGGCGGGGTCAACGTGTATCCGCAGGAGACCGAGAACCTGCTGGTCACCCACCCCAAGGTGCTCGACGTGGCGGTGATCGGCGTGCCCGACGAGGAGATGGGCGAGGCGGTGAAGGCGGTGGTCACGCCGCGCGACATGGCCGAGGCGGGACCCGCGCTCGAGCAGGAGCTGATCGCCTGGTGCCGCGAACGGCTCTCGCCGATCAAGTGCCCGCGCTCGGTGGACTTCGAGGCCGAGCTGCCGCGGCATCCGACCGGCAAGCTCTACAAGCGACTGCTGCGCGACCGCTACTGGGCGGGGCGCACGAGCCGCATCATCTGACAGGGACCCCAGCGATGATCGTCTTCCACGACTGCGCGACCGCGCCCAGCCCGCGCCGTACCCGGATCCTGCTGGCCGAGAAGGGCGTGCCCCACCAGACCGTCATGGTCGATCTCGCCGCTCGCGAGCAGCTCAGCGACGCCTTCCGGGCGATCAATCCGCAGTGCACGGTGCCGGTGCTGCAGACCGACGACGGCCTGGTGCTGACCGACAACGCGTCGATCGCGGCCTGGGTCGAGGCCGCGTACCCGGAGCCGCCGCTGATGGGCCGCACGCCCGCCGAACGCGCCGAGATCGCGGGCTGGCACTGGCGCGCCGAGTTCGAGGGCCTGATCGCGATCGCCGAGGGCCTGCGCAACAGCTCGCCGGCAATGGTGAACCGGGCGCTGCCGGGGCCGGTGGACTACGCCCAGATCCCCGAGCTGGCCCAGCGCGGCCGGGCCCGGGTCGAGCGCTTCCTCGTCGTGCTGGATGCGAGGCTGGCGGGACGCGAGTTCGTGGCGACCGAGCGGTTCAGCATCGCCGACATCACCGCCGCGGTGGCGGTCGACTTCGCGCGCGTGCTCAAGCTCAAGCCGGATCCGGAGCGCCATCCGAACGTCGTGCGCTGGCGGGCGGGGCTGGCGACGCGGCCGTCGATGTCGCTGTAGCCGGGCCGCCCGCCGCAGACGTAGGAGCCGGCCTTGCGGATCGGCCCCGGGCCGGTCCTGCTAGGGGATACCGATCGGCAGGGCGCATACTCGACCGGCACAGGTGTCGTTCTTCGAGGCACTGCGCGCACATCACCGCATCGAGGGCGACCCTGTACACGTTCCTGGCCAACAATCGCGACGAGCTGATCGCGCGCTCCAAGGCGAAGGTGGCGCAGCGCCCCACCCGGGCCGCCACCGAGGCGCAGCTCAGCAACGGCGTGCCGATGTTCCTCGAGCAGCTCCAGCGCACGCTGATCGCCGAGGAGGCGGGCCAGCAGGACGAGAGCGTGCGCATCTCGGGCGCATCGAGCGGGGATGCGGGCACCGCATCGCAGATGAGCCTGTCGGCCGCGGAGCACGGCCGCGAACTCTGGACGCTGGGCTACACGGTCGATCAGGTCGTCCACGACTACGGCGACCTCTGCCAGGCCATCACCGACATGGCGGTCGAGCGCGACGCCCCGTTCAGCGTGAACGACTTCCGCACGCTCAACCGGTGCCTCGACAATGCGATCGCCAGCGCGGTCACCCACTTCAGCGCGCAGCGCGACGTGATGCTCGCGCGCAAGCAGGTCGCCGACGCCAACGAACGCCTGGGCTCCATCGTCCACGAACTGCGCAACTCGCTCGGCACCGCGGTGCTCGCGACGAAAGCCCTCGAGGTCGGCAACCTGCCGATCGCAGGTGCGACCGGTGGCGTGCTGAAGCGGGCCCACGGCGCGCTGCAGATCCTGATCGAGCAGATGATCGACCAGGTCCGCGACCAGGTCGTGGCGCCCGTCGGCTCGGCGCGGTTCTCGCTCGCGGTGTTCATCGAGGACGTCGCGCAGGGCGCGAGGCTGCAGGCCAGGGACTCCGACTGCGCCTTCGAGGTCGCCCCCGTCGCGCCGGACCTGGCGATCGCCGGCGACCGCGATCGGCTGATGTCCGCGCTGACGAACCTGCTGCAGAACGCGTTCAAGTACACCCGTCCGAACACCCGGGTGGACCTGCGGGCCCACGCGGTCGGCGACCGGGTGCTGATCGACGTGTCGGACCACTGCGGCGGCATTCCGCCCGGAACGCTCGAGCGGATGTTCTTTCCGTTCACGCAGCGCCACGACGACCGGACGGGCCTGGGGCTCGGACTGTCGATCGCTCGGCACAACGTGGAGTCCGAAGCGGGCACCCTCACCGTCCAGAACCGGGCGGGGCGGGGCTGCGTCTTCACGATCGACCTGCCGAGGCTGACGCTCGAGCCGTCGGTGGCCTGAGCGCGCGCGGATCCGGCCGGTCCGGCGGCCGGCCCGCGTCTCAGTCGGCGTGCAGCGCGGCGATCACCGCCTCGCCGTAGCGCTCGAGCTTGGCGGCACCGACGCCGGGCACGCCGTGCAGGTCGTCGAGGTCCGAGGGATCGCGGCGTGCGATCTCGGCCAGGTGGGCATCGTGGAAGATCACGTAGGGCGGCACGCCGTGCTCGCGGGCCGCGGCCAGCCGCCAGGTGCGCAGCTTCGCGAAGCGCGCGGCGGACTCGGTGTCCAGACCGAGCGCCACCGGCGGCGCGTCGCTGCCGCCCGACGTGCCGCGCGAGCGGGTGCGCCCGCCCTTCGGCCGCTCGCTGCGCGCGAGGTTGGCCTTCGCGAGCATCACCTGCTCCTGGCCGCGCAGCACCGGTCCGGCGGCCTCGGTGAGCTCGAGCGCGCCGTACCGCTCGTGCGCGACCTCGACCAGGCCGCGCGCGACGAGCTGCCGCAGCACCGCGTGCCAGGTGCGCGCGTCGATGTCGGCGCCGATGCCGAAGGTGGAGAGCTGGTCGTGCCGGCGCTCCAGGACCTTCTCGTCGCGGTCGCCGCGCAGCACGCCGATGACGTAGTGCGCGCCGTAGCCGAAGCCGCTCGCCTGCCGGATCCGGTAGATGCACGAGAGCAGCTTGCGCGCGGCCTCGGTCGCGTCCCAGCGCTCGGGCGGGTGCAGGCAGTTGTCGCAGTTGCCGCAGGGCTCGCTCGCCTCGCCGAAGTAGCGCAGCAGCAGCACGCGGCGGCACGAGTCGGCCTCGGCCATCGCGACCATCGCGTCGAGCTTGCCGCGCGAGACCCGCTTGTAGTCGTCGCTGCCCTCGGACTCGTCGATCTGTCGGCGGTTGTTGACGACGTCCTGCAGCCCGTAGGCCATCCAGGCCTGCGACGGCAGTCCGTCGCGGCCGGCCCGGCCGGTCTCCTGGTAGTAGCCCTCGACCGACTTGGGCATGTCGAGGTGGGCGACGAATCGGACGTCGGGCTTGTCGATCCCCATGCCGAAGGCGACGGTCGCGACCATCACCACGCCGTCCTCGCGCAGGAAGCGCGACTGGTTGGCGGCGCGCACGTCGGCGGGCAGGCCGGCGTGGTAGGGCAGCGCGTCGTAGCCCTGGTCGCGCAGGCCCTGCGCGGTCTCCTCGACGCGCTTGCGCGTGGCGCAGTAGACGATCCCGGCCTGGCCGCGCAGCTCACCCGACAGCAGCGCGAGCAGCTGGCGACGTGGCTCGTCCTTCTCGACGATGGTGTAGCGGATGTTCGGCCGGTCGAACGACGAGACGAACTCGCGCGCGTCGTCGAGGGCGAGCCGCTCGCGGATCTCGCGCCGGGTCTGGGGGTCGGCGGTGGCGGTGAGCGCCACGCGGGGCACCCGCGGGAAGCGCTCGTGCAGCACCGACAGGCCGAGGTACTCGGGCCGGAAGTCGTGCCCCCACTGCGACACGCAGTGCGCCTCGTCGATCGCGAACAGCGCGATGCGGCTCTGCTCGAGCAGCTCGAGGCAGCGGTCGGTCAGGAGCCGCTCGGGCGCGACGTACAGCAGGTCGATCTCGCCGGCGCGCATCGCGCGTTCGACGCGACGCGCGTCGTCCATCGACAGCGTGGAGTTCAGGTACTCCGCGCGCACGCCGTTCTCGCGCAGCGCGTCGACCTGGTCCTGCATCAGCGCGATGAGCGGCGAGACGACCACGCCGGTGCCCTCGCGGACCAGCGACGGCACCTGGTAGCACAGCGACTTGCCGGCCCCGGTGGGCATCAGCACCAGCGCGTCGCCGCCGGCCGAGACATGCTCGACGATGGACTGCTGCAGGCCTCGGAACGCCGGATAGCCCCAGACGCGGCGCAGGGCCTCGAGCGCGGCGGCGCAGACCTCGGGAGACGCGGCGTGGCGGTCGGGACGGGAAGCGGGGCGCAGCGCGGCGCCGGAGGCGGTATCGGTCACCCGCGGATGGTACGCGATGGCTTCCGGCCCTCCGTCGCCGAAAGGACTAGGCCCGGCGGACGGGCGCCGCCCGGGGGCGGCCCGGCGCAGACCTCCTCAGCGCCGACGCCAGGCGACCCGGCCGGACCGGTCGACTTCGCAGTCGCTCGATCCGCGCCGCAGGAGCACGCGCTCCGGGCCGACGTCGACGACCCGCGCGCCGGCGCGGACCAGCGTGAGGATGGCCCGTCCGGCCGCGCCGGAATCCGGCCGGAAGCGGCCCGCGTCGTCGGTGGAGCCGGGGGGCGGTGCCCGGGCGTCGTCGGCGGCACCGGGCGGTGCCCGGGCGTCGCGGTCGGCGGCCGGAGCGGGGCCGCGGGCGCAGGCGGGCCGATCGGGCCGATCGGTCCGCTCGTTCCCGCGGGCGGCGAGCGCGCGGCGCTGCGCGAGCGTCTGGCTCATGGCGTTCTCCTGTGTCGCTCCAGGAAGCGCCCGGCCAGACCGGACCGCGATGCCCGGGCTCACGCCCGGACCGGGTCAGACTGCGGCGCCTCCCGGTCGTGGTTCGGGTGGGAGCATCGGTGATCGACGGAACGGACCCACGTCGGGCCCGATCGGATCCCTAACAAGAACCCTGCCCGGGTCCCGGCGCCGCTGGGACGCGCCGGACGGCCGACCGGTCACCGCCCCTCGCGGGCCGCCGGAAACGCGCACGGGGCATCGCGCGCCACGAAGTGCAGGTCGGCGAACCCGGCCCGGGCCCGCTCGCCGGTGTTGTCGGTGTCGGACGCGATCGCGAGCAGGCGTGCGACCGGCCGGTCGGTGCCGAAGGCGCGGCTCGCCTCGGCGAGGACATCGACGCGCTCGGTCAGCCAGCCGCCCGCCTGCGCGGCCCCGCTGCGCTGCACGACCATCAGCGTCCGATCGGTGTAGGCGTTGGGGCGGCGTGTGCCGATCGGCTGCCGGTTGTCCCACACGTAGTTGATCGCCGCATCGGGGACGTGATCGCCGTAGAGGCGGCGCGCCAGCGCGAGCTGCGCGCGCACGCCCAGCCCCATCACCTGCGCGGGCAGGCCGAACGCGACGTAGACGCGGGCGGCGTAGTCGTCGCCGGCCTTGGTCGCCATGTCGGCCGTCGCCGGCACGCCGTCCACCCGCCAGCGCCAGCACAGCATCGGCGTGGCCTGCAGGTCGACGTCGATCGGCCGCGCGAGCAGCGACATCGAGCCCTCGGCGCGCGCCTCGACCGCGGCCACGCCGTCCCACGTCAGGGTGCGGTAGCGGGTGGCGGGGATGCGCTCGTCGAACCGGATCGAGCGCCATGGCGCGGGCGGCTCGTCGCCGGCCGAGGCGAAGTCGCCGACGCGCTGCGCAGCGGACTGGGCGTCGGCTTCGCCCGTCCCCGCCAGCAGCGCGAACGTACCGACGACGGCGGCCACGACGCGCGCGGGCATGGTGGACTCCCGGCGTGACGGTGACGGTGAGGACGACGGCGACGTCGACTGCATCGGCGTTGCGCTCCCGGTGCCCGTTGCGGGCCGCCGATACAGCTCGGCCAGCCGCTCGGCATCGAGCCGCGCCACCGGCAGGTCGAACGCGATGCGCCCTCCCTCCAGTCCGATCACCCGATCCGCGAGCGACGGCAGCAGGGCCGGGTCGTGCACGACGCTCACCAGGGCAGCCTGCGCCGCCGCGCGCATCAGCGCCTCGACGGCGACCTCGGTCGCGGCGGGATCGAGCGCCGCGGTCGGCTCGTCGGCGAGGACGAGTCGGGGCCGCTGCAGCAGCAGCCGCGCGATGACCACCTTCTGGCGCTCGCCGCCGGAGAGCCGGTCGGCACGCGTGTCCTCGCGACCGGCGAGCCCGAGCGATGCCAGCGCGGCGTCGGCCTCGGCGACGAGGGCGGCCGGATACAGGCGTGTCCAGCCGCGCCAGGCGGGCAGCGCGGCGTGGCGCGACAGCGCACCGATCAGCACGTTCTCGCGGGCGCTCAGCCGCGCCACCAGGTGCAGCCCCTGCATCACCTGCCCGATCTCGGCCCGCAGCGCCCGCCAGCCCGCGCGACCGGGCGGCTGCGCGGCGCCCGGGCCGATGTCGCGTCCGAGCACCTGCACGCGCCCGCGCATGGCCGGCGCGAGGCCGGTGAGCACGCGCAGCAGCGTGCTCTTGCCGGCTCCGTTGGCACCGACCAGCGCGACCCGCTCGCCCGGCATCACGGCGAGCGCGTCCACCTGCAGCAGCGCTCGGCCGTCGACCTCGACGCGCACGCCCTCGAGGCACACCGCCGGCGGCCCGCCACTCATCGCAGCGCCTGCCGGATGCGCCGGGACAGCGCATCGAAGGTGGTGACCAGGACGACGACGACCAGCAGGATCGTCGCGAGCCGGCTCCACTGGAAGAGGCTCGCCGCCTCGGAGATCAGCAGGCCGAGGCCGCCCGCGCCGATCAGGCCGAGCACGGTGGAGTCGCGGATGTTGAACTCCCAGACGTACAGGTGATTGCCCACGAACTGCGGCAGCACCGACGGCCAGACCGCGTTGAAGAAGACCTGGGCGGGCGTCGCGCCGGTGGCCCGCACGGCCTCGACGGCCGCCATGTCGAGCGACTCGATGCTCTCGGCGTAGAGCTTGCCGTAGGTGCCCATCGAGTGCAGGCCGATCGCCAGGATACCGGCGGTCGGCCCGAGGCCGACGATGCCGACCAGCACGAGACCGAACACCAGCGTGTGGACCGACCGGGCGGTGTCGAGCACGGCCTTCGCCGCCCAGGCCGCCGCCCGCGGCGCCTGCAGCGTGCGCGCGGTCAGCAGCCCCAGCGGCAGCGCGAGCACCGCGGCCAGCAGCGAGCCGAGGGTGGCGATCTGGAAGGTGACCCAGGTGGCGCGTCCGAGCGCGGCGATGAAGTCGGCCTCGACGCGGCGCCGGTCCTCGACGCGCAGCAGCGTGCCGTCGTCGCTGCGGTACTCGAGCCGCTCGGGACCGCTCCAGAGGTCGACGAAGCTCGGCCGCGCGAACTCGCCCAGCGACTTCAGCAGGTTGTCCCACGGATTGCGCCCGAAGGAGAGATCGCCGGCCGCCGCGAGCGTGGCCAGGCACGCGATCACCAGCACGGCGTACGCGGCGCACAGCGCGAGGAAGCGCAGCCGCCCGCGCGGGGCACCGCCGGGCACGGACGGGCGCGAGGCCGCCGCGACGCTCACGGACGCCTCATTTCGGCCCGAGCTTGCCGGTGGCCAGCCCGGCATCTCGGATCGGCTTGTAGAAGGCGTTGTCGCGGGTCACGAAGCCGGTGTAGTGCGCGGGCAGCAGCTCCGGACGCTGGGCGAGCAGCGGGCCGACCGCCTCGAGCGCCGCGCGCAGCCGGGCCACGAAGCCCGCGTCGGCGGCCAGTGCCGCGCTCACCGCGAACGCATCGTTGGGCAGGGGCGCAGACTGCCAGATGATCTTCGAGCGCTCGGCCTTGATCAGGCCCTGCTCGATCATCGCGTTGCGGTTGCGGTTGTAGTCGGCGCCGGCATCGATCGCACCGGCGGTGACCTGCATCTGGATCGCCTGATGGCGCGTGTAGAGCACGCGACCGAAGTGCCGTTCGGGATCGATGCCCTGCTGCAGGAAGAAGTGCAGCGGGATCAGGTAGCCGGAGGTCGAGCCCTTGTCGCCGAAGGCGAAGGTGCGACCCTTGCCCTTCGCGACGAGGTCCTTCGCGTCGTTCAGGCCCGACTCGGGGTGGGTCACGATCAGCGCGAAGTACTCGGGGCGGCCGTCGTAGAGGATCGTCGAGACCGCCTGCGCGCCGGCGAAGTGATGGGCGAGGACGTAGCCCCACGGGCCCATCAGCGCGAGGTCGGTCTCGCCGCTGGCGAGCGACTTCGCCAGCCCTTCCCAGCTGTCGACGGTGCGCAGGTTAACCGGCCGGCCGAGCCGCTCGGCGAGGTGGCGGGCGAGCGGCCGGTAGGTCGCGTCGTTGCGCTCGCGGTCGGGCTGGAAGAGGCCGACGCCGAACTCGAGCGGGCGCCCCTGGGCGCGGGCCGGGCCGTGCGGCGCCGCGCCCGCCGCGGCGAGCGCGGCGGCGCCCGAGACCAGGACGGCGCGGCGATCGAGGCCGGCCATCAGGCGTGCACCGCCACGGGCGCCGACTCGAGCGCGCCGCCGCAGCTGCTGCCCTGCCCCGCGGTGCAGCCGTAGCAGTGGTCGGCGGTCCGGATCGACGTCCCCGCCGGATCGGCGCGCAGCAGGTCGCGCAGGTGCGGACGCGCGCTGCCCTCGAGACGGGCCCGCAGGCCGAGCATCTGGTTGAAGTCGCAGTCGTAGAGGCTGCCCTCCCAGTCGACGCTCACCATCGAGCGGCACATCACCGTCTCGAGGTTCTCCGGGCGATAGGCGTCGCGCAGCAGCGTCATGTAGGCGCCGAAGCCGCCCTTGCTGACCAGCGTGCTGCCGAAGCGCTGCACCGGCATGTTCACGAGCGCCAGCAGCCGGTCGAAGCGGATGCCGAAATGTGCCATCAGCTCGCGCTTGTAGTCGGCCTCGAGTGCGGCCTGGGGCGGCGGCAGCGACGGGCCCTGGGGGTTGTAGACGAGGTCGAGCGCGAGCCCCTCGCCGGCGCCGTAGCCCAGCGCGTTGAGGCGGCGCAGCCCGTCGATGCTGCGCTCGAACACGCCGTCGCCGCGCTGGCGATCGACGTTCGCCGCCGAGTAGCACGGCAGCGACGCCACGACGTCGACGCCTTCGGCGGCGAGGAAGTCGGCGAGGTCGTCCTGGCCCGGCTCGGACAGGATCGTCAGGTTGCAGCGGTCGATGACCCGCACGCCCAGCCGGCGCGCCGCGCGCACCAGCGTGCGGAAGTGCGGGCTCAGCTCGGGTGCTCCGCCCGTGAGGTCCAGCGTGCGCACGCCGCGCGCGCCGAGCACCTCCACGACCAGCCCCGCGGTGGCCTCGTCCATCATCTCGGTCCGGTTGGGGCCGGCGGCGACATGGCAGTGCAGGCAGCTCTGATTGCACCGGTAGCCGAGGTTGACCTGCAGGGTCTCGAGCGCGCGACGCCGGATGGGCGGGAAATCGGTGGCGGCGAGCAGGGGGAGCGTGGCGTGCATGGTTCGGTGGGCCTCACGGGTCGGGGCAGCCGCGGCGGGCGCGCGTGCGCCCGGGCGTGCCGGATACCGGTGGGTTCGACGGTCGGGGCCGCAAGGTTACAGCGACTCGCGGTTCGCGACTCGCGACTCGCGGACCGCAGGCCAGTGGGCCGTTGGCGCAATCGTTCAATACGGCGGGCGCCCCGGGACACGATGATCCCCTCTCCCCCTGCCGGAGGTCGCGATGAGGCTGCACGTCAACGGAACATGGATCGAGCTCGACGACGTCTGGGTCGACGAGACGCTGCTGTCGGCACTGCGCGAGGCGCTCGGCCTCGTCGGCGCGAAGTTCGGCTGCGGCGCCGGCCTCTGCGGGGCCTGCACCGTGCTGGTCGACGGCCGGCCGCAGCGCGCCTGCCTGCTGACCGCCGGTGCATCGGGCGCGGCGCGGATCGAGACGATCGAGGGCCTGGCACGTGGCGATGCGCTGCACCCGGTGCAGCAGGCCTGGCTCGATGCATCGGTGCCGCAGTGCGGCTATTGCCAGGCGGGACAGGTGATGGCGACGGTGGCGCTGCTGCGCGTGCGGCCGCGTCCGGACGACGCCGACATCGACACGGCGCTGGCCGGCCATCTGTGCCGATGCGGCACGCAGCAGCGGATCCGCGACGCCGTGCACCGCGCGGCCGAGGCGAGCCGGGGTCGGGCGTGAGGCCCGACCGGAGCCGCTCCGCACGCGGAGGGGGCGGAGGGGGCGACGGGGGCGGAGGGCGCGACGGGCGCCGCGGGCGTCGCGCGTTCCTCGGCGCGGCCGGCGGGCTGGCCGTGGCCTTCGCCGCCGGCTGCGGCGCGCTGCCGGTGATCCCGAAGCGGCCGACACCGAGCGCGGCGGACGCGGCGGCGTGGATCCGGTTCGCCGGCGGTCGATACACCCTGACGCTGCCGCGCGTGGAGATGGGCCAGAACGTGCTGACCGCGATGAAGCGGATCGCCTGCGACGAGCTCGGCGTGCCCTGGGACCGGGTCGACGCACGGCTCCACGGCACCCGCGCGCTGCCGCGCGTGAAGGCGAGCGTCGGCAGCGACTCGATCCGGGAGTTCGCGATCCCGCTCGCGCAGGCCTGTGCGACGCTGCGCGACGCGCTCGAGGCCGGCCACGCCGCGGGCGTGCTGGCGGTGCGCCCGCGACCGATGGCCGAACTGCGGGCCTTCGAGCGGACCGCGCCGCGGTCGCCCCGCAGCCAGCCGATCGAGCAGGGCCCGGCGATCGTGCGGGGCGAGGCGCTCTACGCCGCCGACGTGCGACGCCCGGGCCAGCGCTTCGGCCGCGTGCTGCGTGCGCCGGTGTCGCCCGAGCTGGCGTCGCGCGCGGTGTTCCTCGACGAGGCCGCGGCACGCTCGGTGCCGGGATTCGTGGCCCTGGTACGCGATCCGCTGCTGACGCAGGGTCGCTCCGAGGGGGTGGGCATCGTCGCGACCACGCCGGGTGCGCTGGAGCGGATCGCCGCGGCGCTGGCGCCGCGCTGGTCGGTGGACGGTTCGTTCGAGTCGGACGACGTGGTCCGTGCGCTCGACCTCGACGCGAGGCTCGCCCGGGGGGCGCTCGCGCACCAGCCGCGACTGGAGCCCTGGCACACGACCGGTGTGCCGGACCGGACCGGGCCGTGGGACGTCGACCTCCACCTCGACGTGCCGCCGGCTGCTCACGCCCCGATCGAGCCGCGCGCGGCGGTGGCGCACTGGACCGCCGAGGGCGAGCTGCACGCATGGGTCGGCAACCAGGACGTGTTCTACGTGGCCGACGTGATCGCGGCGCGGCTCGGCCTCGATGCGTCACGCGTGCACGTCCAGGGCATGCGGGTGGGCGGGGCCTTCGGCGGCAAGACGATCGCCACCGTCGAACTCGAGGCGGCCGTGCTCGCGCGCGCCACGGGCAGCGCGGTGAAGGTGCAGTGGACGCGCTCGCAGGAGTTCGCCTGCGGCTTTCACCGGCCGCCGTCGAGGCACCGGATCCGGGCGCGCCTGAAGGACGGACGCATCGAGGCCTGGTGGCACGCGTTCGCATCGAGCCACATCCTGTTCACGAACGCGGTGCTGCCCGCATGGCTGCAGCGGCTGACCGACGTGATCGGCGACGACGGCGTGGCCCGCGGCGCGGTGCCGCCGTATCGGACCGGGGCGACGCGCGTGGAGTTCGACCTGGTGCGCCTGCCGATCCTGGGCGGGCCGTGGCGCGGGCTCGGGGCCGGCCCGAACGCGCTCGCGATCGAGTCGGCGATGGATGCCCTGGCACGCGCCGCGGGGGCCGATCCGGTGGCGTTCCGCCTCGCGCACGTCGAATCGCCGCGACTCGCGCGGGTGCTGCGTCGGGCCCGCGAGTCGGCCGGCGGGCGTTCGTCGGCCACGGGTCCGCAGCGGACGGGTCGGGGCGTGGCCTGCGGCATCTACAAGGGCGGCAGCTTCGCGGCCGTGATCGCCGACGTCGACGTCGACCCGTCCGACGGCACGGTGCGGGTGCGGCGGATGACGTGCGCGCACGACTGCGGCCGGGTCGTCGACGCCGACCAGGTCCGCGCGCAGTGCGAGGGCAATCTCGTCTGGGGGCTCGGCATGGTCCTGGTCGAGTCGCTGCCGATCGGCGCCTCCTCGATCGGGGCGGCCTCCTTCGCCGACTCGCCGATCCCGCGGATGGGCGAGGTGCCGGCGATGCGCATCGAACTCGTCGACGACGGCGACGCGCCGACCGGCGCCGGCGAGACCGCGGTCGTCGCCGCGGCCGGTGCGGTCGCGAACGCGATCTTCGACGCGATCGGCTATCGTCCGCAGCGCGTGCCGGTGCGCCCGGCCGACGTGCTCGCGCACCTGCGGGCGAGCGGGCGCGCCTGACGCCCGCCCGCCCCCGCCGCGCCCCGATGGACGACTTCGCCAGTGCCGCCATGATCCGTGTGCTCGCGCACGGCATGGCGGCGCTCGGCCTCGAGGTCCCGGCCATCGCGGACGCGTCGGGCAGCCGGCCGGCGCGAGTCGGGCTCGACGTCAAGCGCACCCTCGTCGAAGCGGCGGTCAGGCAGGGCGGACTCGCCTGCCTGCCCCGTCTCGGACGGGGCGTCCGCTCCCAGCCCGACGACCCCACCCATCGCGCGCTCGTCGCGGCGAGCGACGGCATCGACGTCCTCGAGCGATGGTGCCGGCTCGAGCGCTACGTGCACTCGGTGCACCGCACCGAACTGCGGACCGACGGCGACGGACGGGCGGACCTGCGACACGTCTCGCTGCGGTCCGGTCATGCGCCGTCGGCGGCCGAGGACCTGGTGGTGCTCGGCGTGCTCGCCGCGCTGCTGGAGGAGATCGGCCTGCGCGACGTGCGGGCCACGATCGAGGGGGCCACGGTGCTCGTGGGTGTCGGGGTCGCCGGCACCGGGTCGACGCCCGCCGCGTCCGGCCACGACGATGCGACCGAGGCGCTGCTGAGGCGACTGGCCGGCGCGGGACGCACCGGCGCGTGGACGCTGCACTGGCGCCCCGATGGGGGCGCGCCGCGCCCGCCGTCGTCCGGGACGCGGGCCGCCCCGCAGGCCGCGCCGCTCGACCTGTGCGGCACCCTGCCCTGGCCGGAGGCCGCGCAGCGCTGTGCGCGCGACGCGCTCGCCGATCCGCTGCGCCCGCGCACGCTCGCCGGATCCGCGGCCGCGCTCGGCCTGTCCGCGCGCAGCCTGCAGCGCGTGCTCTCGGAGGCGGGGCTGACCTGGACGGAGGTGATGGCGCAGGTCCGCCTGCGCGCCGCCTCGTGGTGGCTGCTGGAGTCGAGCCGCCCGATCGCCGAGGTCGGCTTCCTGGCAGGCTATTCGGACCAGCCCCACTTCACCCGCGAGTTCGGGCGGCGCATCGGCCTGCCGCCCGGGCGCTACCGCGAGCACTTCGGTCGCGACCGGAGGTCCGCCGACCGGCCGGGGACCTGAACGCGCCGGAATCGGACCGTACGTCGACCGGTCGTCGGATCTGGCTGGGTTTCCACCCGGTTGCGGCCCCCTCGGATCCCGGCATCGCTGGCACAGTGAAGGCTTCCCGGAGTGTCCGGCATCCGCCGCCTCGGGCGGCACCCAACGTGTTCGACACCGTCACCCGACTTCTCGGAGCCCTGCTGCTGCGCCTGCCGACCTGGGCAGCCGTCGCCGCCATCGCGGGGACCTCGGTCGCGCTGACGGTCGGGGCGGTGCTCGCCGTGCACCTGCTCGGGCCCGGCTATGGCGACGGCCTGCGGCGCGCCCTGATCATGGGAAGCGTCATGCCGCTCGTGGTCTCGGCCCCGGTGGCCTGGGTCGTCGTGGGCCTGCTGAGGGCGCTCGAGCGCGAGCATGCACGCGCGCTCGCGCTCGCCAGTCACGACGCGCTGACCGGCCTGGCGAACCGGCGGACCGCCACCGAGCAGGCCCACCGGGACATCGACGTCGCGCGACGCGGGGGACGCCCGCTGGCCATCGCGCTGCTCGACCTCGACGAGTTCAAGGCGGCCAACGACCGCCACGGCCATGCGGTCGGTGATGCGCTCCTGTGCGCGACCGCGGAGGCCTGTCGGCGCACGGTCCGGGCGGCCGACACCGTCGCCCGCTGGGGCGGCGAGGAGATCGTCATCGTGATGCCGGACACCGACCCGGCGGGGGCGGCCGCGCTGATGGAACGCCTGCGCGACGCGGTGGCGGCCTCACGGGTGGCGATCCCCAGCGGTGAGGCCGTCGGCTGCACCGCGAGCATCGGCGTGGCCGCACTCGTGCAGGCGGACGTGGCGCCGCCCACGCCGTCGGTCTTCGAGAAGCTCGTCGCGACGGCGGACCGCGCGATGTACGACGCCAAGCGCGCCGGCCGGGACCGGGTGAGCATCGCCGCCTGAAGTCCGGCGAGCGGCCGTCTCGCCGAAACCCGCACGGGAAGGCCCCGCTCCGACCTGCGTCCCGGCGGAGCCGTCGCGCCCGGGCTCGAGGGCCGCTCGACGGACCGTCGGCCATCGGTCGGTCCGCCGCCTCGCGAACCGCCCTGGGCGGACGACCGGGGGCGACGGTCGGCGAGGGCGCGGAAATGGCCGGGATTCGCGCCCCTCTTCCGACGATGCCCTGGAATCCCGCTATCCCACATTGATGTCCAGGACATTGCCCGGTCCCGCGGGAACGACCCCCTCTACCTCCTCTGCGATCCCCCCATGCGCCAGAACCTTCCGATCACGCAGACCGAGCGCCGCCTCGCACCCGGTGCGACCCTGGTCTCGACGACCGACCTCAAGGGCCGGATCACCTACTGCAACCCGGCCTTCATCGAGATCAGCGGATTCACCGAGCAGGAACTGGTCGGCAAGGCGCACAACATCGTCCGACACCCGGACATGCCCGAGGCCGCGTTCGCGGACATGTGGTCGACCATCCAGGCCGGCGAGCCGTGGACCGCGCTGGTGAAGAACCGCTGCAAGAACGGCGACTTCTACTGGGTCCGCGCGAACGCGACGCCGATGCTCGAGCAGGGCGCGATCGTCGGCTTCATGTCGGTCCGCACCTGCCCCGACCGCCAGGAGATCGAGGCGGCCGAGACGCTCTATCGCGACATGCGCGAGGGCCGCGCGCGGGTCGTGCTCTCGCGCGGCCGGCTGCTGCGGACCGGGCTGGCGGGCCGTGTGCAGCGGCTCGCCGCGCTGCCGCTCGCGGCACGATTCGCGATCGCCACCGGCGCGCCGGCGCTGGCGGGCGCCGCCGGCATCCTGGCCACCAGCGGTGTGTCGGGCACGGCGCTCGCGGCGGTCGGTGTCGCCGCGGCCGCCTCGGCCGCCGGTGTCGTGTGGCTGCAGGCCACGGTCACCCGCCCGCTCGCCGAGGCCTCCAGTGCCGCCCGCTCGATCGCCGGCGGACAGATGGGGACGTCGCTCAAGAGCACGCGCGTCGACCAGGTCGGGGCGCTGGTGCGCGACGTGAACCAGGTCGGCGTCAACATCCTCGCGCTGGTGGCCGACGTGCGCTCGCAGGTCGGCAGCATGGAGAGCGCCACGCAGGAGATCGCCCAGGGCAACCTCGACCTCAGCGCGCGCACCGAACAGTCGGCATCGTCGCTTCAGGAGACCGCCGCCAGCATGGAGGAGATCGCGGGCACCGTCCGCAACACCTCGGACGCCGCGCAGAACGCCAACCGACTCGCGGCCGACGCGCTCGGCGTGGCGCGTGACGGCGATCAGGCGATCCGGAGCATGTCGTCGCTGATGGACGAGATCACCGAGAGCTCGCGGCGGATCGGCGACATCACCTCGATGATCGACTCGATCGCGTTCCAGACCAACATCCTCGCGCTCAACGCCGCGGTCGAGGCCGCGCGCGCGGGCGACCAGGGCCGCGGCTTCGCGGTCGTGGCGACCGAGGTCCGCGCGCTCGCCCAGCGCAGCGCCGAGGCCGCGAAGGAGATCAAGCGGCTCACCGGCGAGGCGGCGACCAAGGTCGACCAGGGCGCCCACGGCGTGCGGCAGGCGACCGAGACGATCAGCGGCATCGCCGCGTCGGTGCAGGACGTCAGCGGCCTGATCGACGAGATCGCGGCGGGCACCAACGAACAGGCTCGCGGCATCGATCAGATCAACATCGCGGTCGCGGACCTCGACCGGTCGACCACGCAGAACGCCGCGCTGGTCGAGCAGGCCGCCGCGACCGCCGGCCAGCTCAAGGAGCAGGCGCACCGGCTGTCTCAGGCCATCGACGTGTTCAGGGTCTGAACGACCCTGCGGGCCGGGGCGGCCACGCCGCCCCGCGACCGATCAGCCGCCCGACCAGTCGACCACGCCGGTCCAGGCGGTCAGCAGGACCACCAGGCCGAACCCGATCCGGTACCAGGCGAAGGGCACGAAGTCGTGCCGCGACACGTACCGGATCAGCCAGTGCACGCAGGCCAGTGCGCTGAAGAACGAGACGATCAGGCCGACCGCGAACAGCGGCACGTCGGCCATCGACAGGAGGTCGCGGTACTTGAAGGTCTGGTAGGCGCCGGCGCCGATCAGCGTCGGGATCGCGAGGAAGAACGAGAACTCGGTGGCCGCGCGGCGCGACAGCCCGAACAGCATGCCGCCGATGATCGTCGCGCCCGAGCGCGAGGTGCCGGGGATCAGCGCGAAGGCCTGCGCGCAGCCGAGCTTGACCGCGTCGACGGCGGTCAGCGCGTCGACGTCGTCCACGCGCGGCGGACGCGCCAGCCGCTTCTCGCGCGCTTCCACCCACAGGATCACGATGCCGCCGACGATGAAGGCGAGCGCCACCGGCACCGGCTCGAACAGCACCGCCTTGATGTACTTGCCGAACAGCACGCCGAGCACCGCCGCCGGCAGGAAGGCGATCACGACGTTGGCACAGAAGCGGCGCGCCACCGGGTCGGACCCCAGTCCGCCGACGACGCGGCCGATCCGCGCACGGTAGTACCAGATGACCGCCGCCATCGCGCCGGTCTGGATGGCGACGTCGAAGACCTTCGCCTTGTCGTCGTGCCAGCCGAGCAGGCTGCCGGCGAGGATCAGGTGACCCGTGCTCGAGATCGGCAGGAACTCGGTCAGGCCCTCGACGAGGCCGAGGATCGCCGCCTTCACCAGCAGCGGCAGCGCGATCAGGAGATCCATGGCGGCAGGGGGGGCGCGCCGCAGGCACGCCTCGATGGACGAAAGCCGCGATGTTAACGGCTCGGCGCGGGCCAGACCGTGTGGAAGTGGTGCACCGGGCCATGTCCGTGACCGACGGACAGCTCGCCTGACCGGCGGATCGCCTCGGTCAGCCATCGCTTGGCATCCGCGACCGCCTCGGGCACCGAGCCGCTGCGCGGCAGCAGGGCCGCGATCGCGGCCGACAGCGAGCAGCCCGTGCCGTGGGTGTTCTTCGTCTCGATCCGCGGCGCAGGCAGCTCGATCATCCGATCCCCGTCGTGCAGGAGGTCGACCGCGTCGCCATCGAGGTGGCCGCCCTTGAGCATCACCCAGGCGTGCTTCGAGTCGGGCAGCAGCCGGCGCAGCCGCTCGGCGGCCCGGTACATCTCGCGCAGCGTGTCGGGCGCGCGCTCGCGCAGCAGGACGCCGGCCTCGGGCAGGTTCGGGGTGAGCACGGTCGCCAGCGGCAGGATCGCCTCGATGAGCATCGCGGTGGCGTCCTTCGACAGCAGCGCATCGCCGCTCTTGGCGACCATCACCGGGTCGACCACGACGTGCGCCGGGGCGCCGGCAGCGACCGGCCGGCCGAGTCCCTCGGCGACGGCCTGCGCGATGGCGGCCGTGCCGAGCATGCCGATCTTGCAGGTGTCGATCCGCACGTCGGCGAACAGCGTGTCGAGCTGCAGCCGGACGAACTCGGGCGGCACGCCGTGGATGCCGGTGACGGCCTGCGTGTTCTGCGCGGTGAGCGCGGCGACCACGCCGCAGCCGTAGGCACCGAGCGCGGAGAAGGCCTTGAGGTCGGCGTAGATGCCGGCGCCGCCCGAGGGGTCGATGCCGGCGACGCTCAGTGCGTTGGGGATGACTGCGGTGGAGGTGCTCATGTCTCGTCTGAAGGTCACTCGTAGCGCAGGGCGTCGATCGGCTCGAGCCGGGACGCCTTGCGCGCGGGGTAGTAGCCGAAGAAGATGCCGACCATCGCGGCGAAGCCGAAGGCCATCACGATGGCCCGAGAATCGATCTCGATGCGCCAGCCGGCGGACTGGCCGACCAGCTGCGCGGCGACCACGCCGAGCGCCACGCCGATCGCGCCGCCGATCGAGGCGAGCGTGACCGCCTCGACCAGGAACTGCGACAGGATGTCGTTGCCGCGCGCGCCCACCGCCATGCGCAGCCCGATCTCGCGGGTGCGCTCGGTGACCGACACCAGCATGATGTTCATGATGCCGATGCCGCCGACCAGCAGGCTCACGCCCGCGATCGCGGCGAGCAGCGCCGTCATCGCCCGGCTGGCCGCCTCCTGGGCCTGCATCACCTCGGTCAGGTTGCGGATCGTGAAGTCGTCGTCCTGTCCGGGCTGCAGCCGGTGGCGCTGGCGCAGCAGCGCGCGGATGCCGTCCTCGGCCTGCTTCATGTCCTCGCCGGGGCCGACCTTGATCCAGATCGAGTTCACCCGCCGCAGCTTGCCCTGCACGATGCCGAAGAGCCGCGTGCGCGCTGTCGTCAGCGGCACGAACACCGCGTCGTCCTGATCCTGGCCGACCGCGCTCTGCCCCTTGCGCTCGGCCACGCCGACGATCGTCAGCGGCACGCGGCGCAGCCGCACCGTGCGGTCGATCATGTCCTCGAACGGCATGTCGGGGCCGAACAGCTGGCGCGCGACGGTCTGCCCGATGATGATCACCTTGCCGGCACCCGCGGTCTCGTTCGGCTCGAAGAGCCGGCCCGCCACCAGGCCCCACTCGCGCACGTCGAAGAAGTCGTTGTTGACGCCGAAGACCGCGGCGAACCAGTTCTGGTTGCCGTAGACCACCTGCCCCGAGGCCCGGTGCGTCGGCGCCGCATAGAGCACCTCGGGCACCTCGATCGGCATCGCGCGGGCGTCGTCCTCGGTCAGCGTCTGCACGCCGCCCACGCCGCTGCGCACGCCGCCGGTGTTGGTCGACGACGGCCACAGCACCATCACGTTCGAGCCGAGGCTGCGCACCTGCTCCTCGACGCGGGTCTGGGCACCCTTGCCCACGCCGATCATCGCGATCACGGCACCCACGCCGATGATGATGCCGAGCATCGTCAGCGCCGATCGCAGCGAGTTGGTGCGCAGCGCCCGCAGCGCGATGCGGAAGGTGGACAGCAGGTCCATCGCGCGGCGCCTCAGTCCGTCGGCTCGGCCATCGCGGCGAGCGCGGCCGCGGCGTCGTCCGGCACGTGCCGGGCATCGCGCACCACGCGCCCGTCGCGGAACGAGATGATCCGCGAGGCGAACGCGGCCACGTCGGCCTCGTGGGTGACGACGACGATGGTGATGCCCTCGCGGTTGAGCGCCTGCAGCAGCGCCATCACCTCGACGCTGGTGCGCGAGTCGAGGGCGCCGGTCGGCTCGTCGGCGAGGATCAGCGACGGATCGTTGACCAGCGCGCGGGCGATGGCCACGCGCTGCTGCTGGCCGCCGGAGAGCTGCGCGGGATGGTGGTCGACACGCTCGGCGAGACCGACCTGCCCGAGCCGGCGCAGCGCGCGGGCGCGCCGTTCGGCGCGCGGCACGCCGGCGTAGAGCAGCGGCAGCTCCACGTTGTCGAGCGCGGTGGTGCGCGGCAGCAGGTTGAACTGCTGGAACACGAAGCCGATGCGGCGGTTGCGGATCGCGGCGAGCTGGTCTCGGTCCATGGCGTCGACCGGCTCGCCGGCCAGCCGGTAGTGACCCGCGCTCGGCCGGTCGAGGCAGCCGATCAGGTTCATGAAGGTCGACTTGCCCGAGCCGCTCGGCCCCATGACCGCGACGAACTCGCCCGGCATCACCGACAGCGTCAGCTCGCGCAGCGCGTGCACGGTGCCGCCGCCCACCTCGTAGCGCTTGGCGAGCGCCTCGCAGCGGATCAGCGGCTCGCCTGCGGTCGGAGCGCTCATGCGGATGCGCCCGGGCTCAGAGCCTGGGCCCCGCCGGCCGCGACGGGCCGGACGGGCCCGGCGAGTTCGGGCCGCCGAGCACGCCGACGTACACCGGGTCGCCGGCCTCGAGCCGGCCGCCGCTGGTCACCGCGATGACCTCGGTGAAGGCACCGTCCGACAGCCCGAGCCGCAGCTCGAGCGGCACCGGCCTGCCGTCCGGCCCCGGCACGAAGACCCGGCCGCGGGCGACGCTGCGGCCGGCGAGCTCGACCAGGATCTCGGCGTACTTCTTCTTCTGGGCGGGGTCGAGGATCTCGCCGATCTGGGCGCGCATGTCGGCGCGCAGCCGCTCCGACAGCTTGGCGCGCTCGCCCTCGGGCGCGTCGCGCAGCCCCATGAACCGCTCGCGCATGCCGCCGAAGATGGCGTCGAGCTGCGTGCGCTGTGCATCGGTGAGCGCCAGCTCGCGCTCGAGGCGCTGGCGGAACGCGGCCAGCTGGCCGCCGCCGCCCGGGCCGCCGGGCGCCGCCGCAGCGGGGCGCGCCTCGCCGGCCTTCGAGGGGGTGGCCCTCGGCTCGGCGGGGGCCGCGGGGGTCGGGTTCACGGCCGCAGGAGCCGCGGGGGCCGCGGGGGCCGCGCCAGCCTGCGCGTGCGCCTCGGGCAGCCAGCCCGAGAGTGCGGCCAGGACCGGCGTCGGCAGCCCGGCGGCCTTCGGCGCGTCGCTCCAGCCCGGCGGCCTGAAGCGCAGCGCGGCGTTCGGCACCTTGAGCGCGTCGTTGCGCACGTCGGTGACGATGCGCACGTTGGCGGTCATGCCCGGCAGGAGCTGCTGCTGCTCGTTGTCGGCCGACACGACCGCCGTGTAGGTGATCACGTTCTGCTCGTTCTTCGAGGCCTTGCGGACCTGCATGACCGCCCCCTCGAAGTTGCGCCCCGGGAAGGCGTCGACGGTGAAGGTGGTGCGCTGGCCGACGCGCAGTCGCGCCACCTCGGCCTCGTCGATCGACACCTCGACCTGCATGTCGCGCAGGTTCTGCGCGATCAGGAACAGCTCGGGCGCGGCGAGGCTGACGGCGACCGTCTGGCCGGGCTCGATCGATCGCTTGATGACGACGCCGTCGACCGGCGCCCGGATGACCGTGCGCCCGAGATCGACGCGGGCCGAGGCGACCTGGGCCTCGCGCTGCTGGACCGTCGAGCGCGCATTGCGCACCTGCGCCTCGCCGAGGTCGATCTGGGCCGCCGCGGACGCGACGTCCTGCTCGAGCGCGCGCGCCACCGAGCGGGCCTTGTCGCGCTCGGCCGGCGAGATGAAGTTGCGCGCGACGAGGTCCTGCTTGCGGTCGTAGTCGCGGATCGCCTCTTCGTAGTTGATCCGCGCCCGCGCGAGATCCGAGCGGCGTGCCGCCAGCGTCGCCTGCTGCACGCCGACCTGCGCGCGCGCCGCCTCGAGATCGGCCTCGGCCTGACGGACCCGGTACTCGAAGGTCTCCGGATCGATGCGCGCGAGCACCTGACCCTTGCGGACCTCGGCGTTGAAGTCGGTCAGGACCTCGCGGATCTGGCCGGAGACCTGGGAGCTGACCTGGACCTGGACGGTGGCGGCCAGCGTGCCCGACGCCGCGACGGTGGCGGTGAGCGTGCCGCGCTCGACCTTGGCGGTCCGCAGCTGCGGTGCGACGCCCGCGGCCTGCTGCTGCCACCACCACCAGCCGCCGCCGGCGAGCGCGCCGAGCACCAGCAGACCACTGATCCAGCTTCGGGCTTTCATCGTGGGCCGAGTATACGGTCGCGCACCGCCCGGCACGGCCAGGCGGCGCGCCGACCCCTCACTTCAGCAGACCCTCGGCCCTGAGCGCCGCCTGCACCGCCGGACGCGCCGCGACCCGGCCCATGAACGCCTGCAGATTCGGGTAGGCGTCGAGCGGCATGCCGACGAAGTTCGTCCAGTTGACGACGGTGAACAGGTAGCCGTCGGCGACCGTGAACGTCTCGCCCATCAGGAAGGACTGGCCGGCGAGACGGCTGTCGGTCCAGGCGAGGCGCCGGCCGGCGCCCGCGATCGCCATCGTCCGGGCTTCGGCGGGCAGCGCCGGGTTGAACAGCGAGCCGATCGGCTTGTGGAGCTCGGAGTTGATGAAGGTCAGCCACTCCTGGAGGCGCAGCCGCTCGAAGCTCGCGGGCGCGGGCGCGAGGGCCTTGCCGGGCGCGAGGTCGGCGATGTACTGGACGATCGCCGGGCCTTCGGTCAGCAGCTGGCCGTCGTCGAGCCGAAGCGCGGGCACGTAGCCCTTCGGGTTGATCGCGTTGAAGTCGTCGCCGGACGCCGTCTTCTTGGTCTTCAGGTCGACGCGCTCCGCCTCGAAGGCGAGACCGGCCTCGAGGAGGGCGATGTGCGGCGACAGCGAGCAGGCGGCGGGGGAGAAGTAGAGTTTCATGGAGTCTCGTCGGTGGGGCGCCCGAACCATTACGGGGACCGCTCGATCGTGGGAGCCCGAAGATGTTACCCCCCGTCGCGGCCGCGGCCGCGGCCCCGCCCCCCCCGGCGGTTGGCTCAGGGCGCGGTCAGGCGCTCCATCCGCGCCAGCCAGGCGATCGCCTGGCCGCGGTCCTCGCCGCACATCTCGCGCGAGGGCTGCAGCCCGCCGCAGAAGGCCGGTCGCTCGGGACGACCGAACAGCCTGCAGCGCATGGCTTCGTCGAGGTGCAGGCAGCGCTCGCCGGCCGGCTTGCCGCGCGGCATGCCCGGCATCGGCGTGGTGATCGACGGGGCGATGCAGCAGGCCCCGCAGCCTGGACGGCAGGCGGTTGCGAGGTTGGCGGCGGGCGCAGGGAACGCAGGCATGGTCGGGCAGGGTGCCACAGCCGTCTGCTCGGGTCTGCCACGGCCCGGTCAGCGCACACCCTGGGGGGGCGCCGACAGCGTCGCCAGGAAGGCCGCCACCTCCGGCCAGTACCCGGGATGCACGTGAACGTCGTCGTGCGTGGCCCGCGGCCAGCGCAGCGTGCGCACGCGGCCGCCCCACGCGGCGACCAGCCGCTCACCGTGGGCCGGCGGCACGACCTCGTCGGCGCCGGCGAGGACTGCGAGCAGCGGTGCATCGATCGACGGCGCACGCGACAGCGAGTCGAAGCGCTGCGTGACGAGGAAGGCCAGCACGGGCAGGTGGTGCCAGGCGAGCGCTGCGACCGAATCGAAGGGCGTGGTCAGCACGACCCCGGCGACCGGCCGATGCGCCGCCACCCAGGTCGCGACGCCGGTTCCCAGGCTTCGCCCCCAGACCGCGATGCGCGCCGCATCGATGTCGGGGCGCGCGGCGAGCCAGTCGTGGACCGCCAGCGCGTCGCCATAGAGCGCAGTCTCCTCGGGCACGCCGGTGCTCGCGCCATAGCCGCGATACGGGACAGCGAGCAGCGCGTGGCCGTCGAGGCGGTGGGCCTCGGCCAGCATCCACGAGACGTTCTCGGCGTTGCCGCCGAAGTACATGATGGCCGGCAGCGGTCCGGTCCGCTGCGGCGGACGCCACAACCATCCGCGCAGCACAGCGCCGTCGCGCTCGATGTGTACCGGCTCGGCATGTCGGGTCTGCGCGGTCGCCCGCCAGGCGGCCTCGTCGGTCGGCTGTGGGTGGTAGATGAACCGGCTGTCGGGGTGACATCCACCGAGGAGCAGCGTGGCCGCCGTCCCGAACACGGCGAGCGCGCGTCGCATGCCTGCGCCCCGCCGTACGGGGCTCAGCCCGGCCGTACGCGGAAGCGGCCGTCGCCGCTCGCCTCGACGCGCCCGTCGAGCACCATCTCGTCGAGGTGCGCGGCGATGGTTCGGCGCTCGGCGCAGTCGATCCACACTTCCTCGTAGCCGACCGGATACAGCAGGCGCATCCCGACCAGCTCGTCGAGCGTGCGCGGCGCGTCGCCGAGCATCCCGAGCAGCTTCGTCTCGCGCGCCTCGAGCGTTGCCGCGAAGGCCGCCAGCGCGCGCTCGAACGCGGGGCGCTCGGTGAACACGCCCTTGTGGTGGGAGGTGACCCAGGTCGACGCCGGCACCTCGGCGACGCGGCGCAGCGTGCGCCGGAACGCCCGCAAGTCCGAGGTCGCGTCGCCGTAGTACGGGCCGAAGCTCGACAGGTCGATGTCGCCGATGAAGGCCACGCCCACCGGCTCGACCACCAGCACGCAGTGGCCCGCGGTATGGCCGGGCATGTGCACGGCATGCACCGACACGCCACCGCCGAGGTCCCAGCGGGCGCCGTCGGCGTAGGCCTGCGCGTCGGGGCGCGGCGCGTAGTCGAAGTCGCGCTCGATCTTCGTGCGCAGCGCGGCGAGCACCGGTTCGGGATAGCCGTAGTGGCGCGACAGCCCGGCCCAGCCGCGCGCCGCCTCGACGTCGGCCTCGTGGACGTGCACCGCGGCCCGCGGGATCCGGTGCAGGCCGGCCATGTGGTCCTCGTGCACGTGGCCGAGGATCGCCAGGTCGGCGTCGTCGAAGGCGGCGCCGATCCGGTTCGACACCTGCGGCGTGTCGAACACCGCGAGCGTGTCGGCGCCGCGCACGACGACCTGGTTGCCGTCCGGGTACTTGCCGTTCTTGCCGCCGAAGAACACGGTGACCGGACCGAAGGTGGCGCTGGGAGTGTCGGCGTGCATCGCGGGCGGGCGTGGAGGGGGACGGGCCGTCATGCTACCCCCGGTCGCGTGCCGGGCCCGTCTCGCGACGCCGTGGCCAGGGCACCAGCCCGAGCGTCAGCGCGGTGCCGGCCAGGATCACCGCGCAGCCCGCGACCATTCGCGCGGTCACCGGCTCGCCGAGGTAGAGCCACGCCGAGGCCATGGCGACCACCGGGTTGAGGAACGTGACCGAGGTGGCGCGGACGGCACCGATGGCGCGCAGCAATCGGAAATACAGCAGGAAGCCGAACCCGGACGAGGCGACCCCGAGGAACGCCACCTCGGCCCAGGCGCGCGGGCCGGGATCCTGCGCCGGCCAGGCGGCCCAGGCGAAGGGCGCGAGCGCCAGCGCCGAGATGCCGATGCTGCCGGTGGTGAGCGACAGCGCGTCGATGCCGGCGAGCTTCACGCGCGCGTAGTTCGAGGACACGCCCCAGAGCACCGTGACCGCGATCGTCACGAGGATCGCCAGGCCGGCCGACTCCCGCACGCCGACCTTGTCCCAGACCAGCAGCACGACGCCCGCCAGACCGATCACCAGACCGACGGCGCGCATCGGGGTGATGCGCTCGTGCAGCCAGACCGCGGCCACCAGCGCCGCGAAGATCGGCGCCGACGACTGCAGCACCGCCAGCATGCCGGCCGAGATCGACAGGGCCGCCCAGCCCAGCCCCGCGAACGGCAGCGCGGTGAACGCGAGGCCGAACACCGCGATCTCGACCCACCGCCGGCGGATCGTCGCGAACCCGCCGCGCCACAGGGTCAGCGGCACCAGCACGAGCAGGCTGCCGAGCAGCATCCGCAGGAAGATCATCGGCATCGCGCCGAAGGCCGGCGCCGCCGAGCGCATGAACAGGTAGGCCCCGCCCCAGAGGAGGGACAGCAGCAGGAGCTGGGCGATATGGGCGGGGCGCATCCGGGGGCATTATCGGCGTCGCGCCACCATCGCAGCGGCGAGCGCCTCCCGGCAGGCCGCGTCGAGGCGCGGCCCCGCGGCGGCGTAGACGAGCCCCTCCTCGCGCGCCACATGGTCGCGGTACAGCGCGACGAACCCGCCGACGAGCGCGCCATCGACCGCGGCGGCACGACCGGCAGACAGCGCGTCCAGGTGCGTCCGCAGCGCCGCCCAGCCGCGCTCCATCTCGCGGTGCTCCTGCACCAGCCGGTCGATCGCCACGTGCTGCGCCGCGTCGCCCGCGAGCTCCGCCGCCCGGCGCGCGGCCGGGAACAGGTCGCACTCCTCGTCGGCGTGGTGGTCGGGCCCGGCCAGTTCGAAATACCGGCGCACGCGTGCGACCGCTTCGCGCGCCTCGCCGTCCATCCCGCGGGCCGCGACGTGCGGGCCGAGCCGCTCGAGCGTGCGCAGCATCCGCTCGATCCGTCCGTGACAGGCCTGCAGGATCGCGAACGGGTCGTCGAACTCGGGCGGGTCGGAGCCGAAGGCGGCGGGATCGAAGGCGGAGGCAGTCATGGGGGGCCGTGCAAGCCGCCATCATGCCCGGCCGTCCGCTCGCATTGACCCTGCCCCGACCCGGGCCTATACTTACTGACTGAACGGTCAGTAACAGATGGACCCCGCAGACGCCACCTCAGCCGAGGCGCCCCACGCCCCGCGCTGGGAACGCCGGAAGGAAAGCCGCCCCGCCGAACTGCTCGCCGCGGCGCTGGACCTGTTCGTGGAACGCGGCTACGCCGCCACCCGGCTCGACGACATCGCGTCGCGCGCGGGCGTGTCCAAGGGCACGCTCTACCTCTATTTCGCGAACAAGGAGGAGCTGTTCAAGGCCCTCGTGCGCGAGAACATCGTCGTGCTGCTCGACCGCTTCCGCAGCGAGATCGCCGACTCCGAGGCATCCGCCGACAGCCTGATCGAGCAGTTCCTGCGCGGCTGGTGGCGCGATTTCGGCGCCACGCGGCTGGCCGGCATCGCCAAGCTGATCATGGCGGAAGCCGGCAACTTCCCTGAGGTCGCGCGCTTCTTCCACGACGAGGTGATCCAGCCCAACGGCGAGCTGCTCGGCTCGATCATCGCCCGCGGCATCGAGCGGGGCGAGTTCCGGCCGGTCGACGTCGAGACCGCGGCACACCTGTGGATCGCGCCGCTGGTGATGAAGGCGATGTGGACCCATTCGTTCGACCTGTGCCGCATCGCCGGCGCATCGGTCGACCCAGAACGCCTGATCGATGCGCACCTGGACCTGATCCGGGCCGCGCTGCGCCCGGACCCCCGATGAAACCTGCTCTCCTCGTCTCCGCCGCGGTCGTCGTGGCGCTGGTCGCGGGCGGCGGCTGGATGCTGCGCCAGCGCGCGGCCGCCCCGACGCCGAGCGCCGCGACCGCGCCGTCCGCGGCCCCTGCCGCCCAGGCACCGGTCGAATTCGCCGCCGCCGACGTGATCACGCTGCAGCCGGTCACGATCGCACGGACGGTGCCGCTGACCGGCACGCTGCGCCCGGTCGACCAGACGGTGGTGAAGGCGAAGGTCGCCGGCGAGCTGCGCGAGGTGCTGGTTCGCGAAGGGACGTCGGTGCGGCGCGGCCAGGCGGTCGCCCGGCTCGACGCGACCGAGTACGAGGTGCGGGTCCGCGAGCGCGAGGCCAACCTGCGCTCGGCGGCCTCCCAGGTCGACCAGGCGCGGCGTACGCTCGAGAACACCCGCCAGCTTCAGGAGAAGGGCTTCGTCTCGCAGAGCGCGCTCGACCAGAGCCGCTCGGGCTGGGAGATCGCCGTCGGCAACCGCGACGCCGCCTCGGCGCAGCTCGCGCTCGCCCGCAAGGCGCTGGCCGACACCGTGATGGTGTCCTCGATCGACGGCATCGTGTCCGAGCGCTACGCGCAGGCCGGCGAGAAGCTGCCGATCGACGGACGGGTGATGGCCGTGGTGGACCTCTCCCGGATGGAGATCGACGCACCGGTGCCGGCCACCGAGATCGGCGCGGTGCGGATCGGCCAGACGGTCGAGCTGCGCATCGAGGGCGTGGCCCGCCCGCAGGTCGGCCGGATCGTCCGGATCGCGCCGTCGACGCAGGCCGGGACGCGCTCGGTGCCGGTCTACATCGCGCTCGACAACCGCGACCCGTCGGTGCGGGCCGGGCTGTTCGCGCAGGGCGTGCTGTCGGTCGAATCGCGCTCGGGCGTGATCGCGATCCCGCAGACCGCGATCCGCGACGCGGGCGCGCGCACCTTCGTCTACGCGATCGTCGACGACCGGCTGGTCGAACGCGAGGTCCGGCTCGGCCTGCGCGACGAGACCGCGGGCGCCGCCCGGATCGAGGTCCTCTCTGGGCTCGCCGCCGGCGATCGCATCGTCGCCGCCAACCTCGGCGCGCTGCGCGCCGGTGCGCCGGTGCGGATCGCACCGGGCCCTGGCCCGAACCCGAACCCGGCTCCGGGGACCGGCCCCGGCGGGCCGGGGCAGGCGTCCGCGATGCCCGCCGCCGCGACCGCCAGCCGCTGAGACCGGCCGGATACCGCCATGTGGTTCACCCGGGTCTCGATCAACAATCCCGTGCTGGCGACGATGATGATGCTCGCCTTCGTCGTGCTCGGGCTGTTCTCGTACAACCGGCTCGCGGTCGACCAGTTCCCGGACGTCAGCTTCCCGGTCGTCGTGGTGCAGACCGAGTACCCGGGCGCCTCGCCGGAGATCGTCGAGACCGACGTGACCCGCCGGATCGAGGAGCAGGTCAACACGGTCAGCGGCATCAACCGCGTGTCATCGCGCTCGTACGAGGGCGTCTCGGTGGTGATCGTCGAGTTCGACCTGCTGACCGAGCCGGCGCGGGCCGCGCAGGACGTCCGCGAGAAGGTGGCGCTGGTGCGCGCGTCGTTCAAGCGCGAGGTCAAGGAGCCGATCGTCTCGCGCTTCAATCCGGACGACCAGCCGGTGATCTCGCTGGCCGTGCAGTCGCCGACCCGCGACGCGCGCGAGCTGACCACGCTCGCCGACCAGGTGGTCAAGCGCCGCATCGAGAATGCGCGCGGCGTCGGCCGCGTGACCGTGGTCGGCGGCGTGCGGCGCGAAGTGCAGATCGTGCTGCGCCCGGCGGAGATGGAGGCGCTCAAGGTCGGCGTCGACCAGGTGCTGGCCGCGCTGCGGGCCGAGAACCAGGAGCTGCCGGCCGGCAGCATCGTCACGCGCGAGCGCGAGCAGTCGGTGCAGATCCGCGGGCGGCTGAAGTCGGTGGCGGAGTTCGAGCGGATCGTCGTCGCGCGCCGCGGCGGCCAGCCCGTCTACCTCGGGCAGGTGGCCCGCGTGGTCGACGGCCAGGAGGAGCGCGAGTCGCTCGCGACCGTCGACGGCCAGCGCGCGATCTCGCTCGACGTCGTCAAGGCACAGGGCGAGAACACCATCGCCGTCGTCGACAACGTGCGGCGCATCGCCGACGAGCTGCAGAAGCAGCTGCCGGCCGACGTGAAGCTCGGCGTGGTGCGCGACCAGTCGACCTCGATCCGCAACTCCGTCAAGGGCGTGCAGCGCAACATCGTCGAAGGCGCGATCCTGACGGTCGCGATCGTCTTCCTGTTCCTGTCGTCGTGGCGCTCGACGGTCATCACCGGCCTGACCCTGCCGATCTCGCTGATCGGCACCTTCCTCGTGATGTACGCGATGGGGTTCACGATCAACCTCGTGACGCTGCTCGCGCTGTCGATCTGCGTCGGCCTGCTGATCGACGACGCGATCGTCGTGCGCGAGAACATCGTCCGGCACCAGGCGATGGGCAAGCACCACCGGGTGGCCGCGCTCGACGGCACCGCCGAGATCGGCCTGGCGGTGACGGCGACGACCTTCACCATCGTCGCGGTGTTCCTGCCGGTCGGGTTCATGGGCGGGATCATCGGCAAGTTCTTCAAGCAGTTCGGCGTGACCGTGGCCTTCGCGGTGATGCTGTCGATGTTCATCAGCTTCACGCTCGACCCGATGCTCTCGGCGGTCTGGCCCGACCCGGATGCCGAGGGCGCCAAGGGCAAGGGCCCGGTCGCCCGCTTCCTGCGCGGCTTCGAGGGGCTGATGCGCCGCCTCGAGGACGGCTACGTCGCGGTGCTGCGCTGGGGCCTGTCGCACCGCTGGCTGACGCTGGGGGGCGCGCTGCTCACCCTGGCGGCCGCCCTCGCGATGGGCCGCGTGATCGGCTCGGAGTTCGTGCCGCAGCCCGACAACAACGAGATGTACCTGCAGTTCTACACGCCGGTGGGCTCCTCGCTCGAGCTGACGGCGGACAAGGCGCGCCAGGTCGACGCCGCGCTGCGCGAGTTCCCCGAGGTGGTCTTCACCTACGCGACCGTCAACACCGGCGCCACGCAGGGCAAGAACTACGCGACGGTGTTCGTGCGCCTGCGCGACCGCGCCGAGCGCGCGCGATCGGTGAAGCAGCTCGTGGCCCCGATCCGCGAGCGCATCGAGCGGGTGGCCGGCATCACCATCACCAACCTCGGCGTGTTCAGCACCTTCGGGAACAAGCAGATCGAGGTCAGCGTCCAGGGCCCCGACCAGCGCCAGCTCGAGAGCCTGGCCGCGCTCGCGGTCGCTCAGATCCGCCAGGTGCCCGGCGTCGTCGACCTGGACACCAGCTCCAAGCCGGCCAAGCCGACGATCGCGGTCGAGGTCGACCGCGCGCTCGCCTCCGACCTGGGCGTGGGCGTCGCGCAGGTGGCGGGTGCGCTGCGTCCGCTGCTCGCCGGCGAAGTGGCGAGCACCTGGAAGGCGCCCGACGACGAGAACTACGACGTGCGCATCCGCCTGCCGCTCGAGGGGCGGCGCGACATCGAGGATCTCGCGCGGCTCACCGTCGCCTCCGCCCTGCCCGATGCCGACGGCGCGCCGCGGATGGTGCCGCTGCGCCAGGTCGCGACGCTCGTCGCCACCGAAGGCCCGACGCAGATCAACCGCAAGAACCTGACTCGCGAGATCGCGATCACCGCCAACGTCTACGGCGCGGCACCGGGCACGGTCGGACTGGAGATCCAGAACCGGCTGAAGACGGTCACGCTGCCGCCCGGCTATGCGTTCGTTACCGGCGGCGCGACCAAGGACATGCAGGAGAGCTTCGGCTACGCGCTGCAGGCGCTGCTGCTCGCGGTGGTGTTCATCTACATGATCCTCGCCTCGCAGTTCCGCAGCTTCATCCAGCCGGTCGCCATCATGGCGTCGCTGCCGCTGTCGCTGATCGGCGTGATGGTGGCGCTGCTGGCGTGGCGCTCCACCCTCAACATGTTCTCGGTGATCGGCTTCATCATGCTGATGGGCCTGGTCACGAAGAACGCGATCCTGCTGATCGACTTCGCCAACCAGCAGCGGCGCCACGGCATGGACCGCGCGCAGGCGCTGCTCGCCGCAGCCGAGATCCGGCTGCGCCCGATCCTGATGACGACGCTGGCGATGGTGTTCGGCATGCTGCCGCTCGCCATCTCCACCACCGAGGGCGCCGAGCAGCGCGCGCCGATGGCGCATGCGGTGATCGGGGGCGTGATCGCCTCGACGCTGCTCACCCTGCTGGTGGTGCCGGTGCTGTACACGCTGCTCGACGACCTGGCCGCCCGCGTCACCGGCCGGCGCGTGGACGAGCCGGTAGAATCGCTGCCTTCGGCCTGACGGGAGAGGACTCGGACACCATGGACATCGAACGCGCCCGCTACAACATGATCGAGCAGCAGATCCGGCCGTGGAACGTGCTCGACCAGGACATCCTCGACCTGCTGTCGGTCGTGCGCCGCGAGGACTTCGTCCCGCCGGCGTATCGGACCATGGCGTTCACCGACATGGAGGTGCCGCTGACCGTCGGCGGCCGGGCGACGGGCGAATCGATGCTCGCCCCGAAGGTCGAGGCGCGCATCCTTCAGGAGCTCGCCGTGCGCAAGCACGAGTCGGTGCTGGAGATCGGCACGGGCTCGGGCCACATGGCGGCGCTGCTCGCGCATCGGGGCCGTCACGTCGACACGCTCGAGATCGACGCCGACCTCGCCCGCTTCGCGACCGACAACCTCGTGCGCGCCGGCGTCACCAACGCCACCGTGCGCCAGGCCGACGGCTCGGACCCGAACGGCAACCTGCCCTCGTACGACGTGATCGTGCTCTCGGGCTCGGTGCCGATGGTGCCGGACCGCCTGCTCGCCAAGCTCAACGCCGGCGGACGCCTGGCCGCGATCGTCGGCGACGAGCCGGTGATGCACGCGCAGGTCATCAGTCGCGCGCAGGGCTCCGGGTTCACCACGCGGATGCTGTTCGAGACGGTGGCGCGGCCGCTGCGCGGATTCGTCGGCCGCAGCGCGTTCAGGTTCTGAGCGGGGACACGCCGACCATGCGATCGCTGTCCGCCCCCGAGCTCGCCGCCTGGATCGCCGACCCCGCGCGGCCGGCCCCCGTGGTCCTCGACGTGCGCGAGCCCTGGGAGGTCGCGACGGCGGCGCTGCCTGGCTCGACCTCGATCCCGATGGGCCAGATCACCGCGCGCACCGAAGAGCTCGACACCGATCGGCCGATCGTCTGCCTGTGCCATCACGGCATGCGCAGCATGCAGGTCGCGGGCTACCTCGAGCGACGCGGATTCACCGACGTGTGGAACCTGACGGGCGGCATCGACGCATGGTCCCGACAGGTCGACCCCGCCTGTCCGACGTACTGACATCGCAGCCGCCCCCGCCCCCCGGAGCCTCCCCGCCATGAATCGCCGACTCCTCGCCGCAGCCCTCGCCGCCGCCTTCGCCTCGCAGGCCGGGCCGGCCGCCGCAGCGATGGACCTGATGGACGTGATCCGGGCGGCGGCCGAGATCGATCCGGTGGTGGCCAGCTCGCGCGCGCAGCTCGCGGCCATCCAGGAGCGCGTGCCGCAGGCGCAGGCCACGCTCAAGCCGACGGTCAACGCGACCGCCAACGGCAACTTCAACATCCTCGACACCAGCGTCGCGCGCACGCGCGACTGGGACTCGCAGTCGCTCGGCCTGCTCGCCTCGGTGCCGGTGTACCGGCCCGCGAACCGCGAGGTGGTGCGCCAGTCGGAGCTGTCGGTGCAGGTCGCGGAGGCGCAGCTCGCGCAGGCCCGCCAGGACCTGATCCTGCGCGTGTCGCAGGCCTACTTCGACGTGCTCGCCGCGCAGGACAGCCTGGCGGTGGTGCGCGCGCAGAAGCAGGCGATCGGCGAGCAGTTCGCCTCGGCGCGGCGCAACTTCGAGGTCGGCACCGCGACGGTCACCGACCAGCAGGAGGCGCAGGCGCGGCTCGACCTGACCCGCGCGCAGGAGGTGTCGTTCGAGAACGACCTCGAGGTGCGTCGCGCGCTGCTCGCGCAGCTGATCGGCAAGCCCGCCGAGGACCTGCACACGCTGCGCCGCAACGTCGAGGTCAAGGCGCCCGAGGCCGAGCGCGAGGGCGAATGGGCCTCGATCGCACGCACGCAGAACCATCAGGTGCGGCAGGCCGAGATCTCCGGCGAGATCGCCCGGCGCGAGATCGAGCGCCAGCGCTTCGGCCACTACCCCACCCTCGACCTGGTGACCCAGGCCAACGCCGGACGCAGCACGAACGCGGCGACCTCCACCGCCGCCGTCGGCATCCGCTCGCAGAGCGCGCTGGTCGGCCTGCAGTTCGCGATGCCGCTCTACACCGGCGGTGCGGTCGATGCGCGCGTGCGCGAGGCGATCGCGCTCCAGGACAAGAGCCAGTTCGACCTCGAGAACGCGCGCCGGGTCGCCGAGCAGGCGGCGCGCCAGACCTTCCTGGGCGTCAAGAGCGGTCTCGAGCAGGTGCGTGCGCTGACCGCGGCCGAGCGCTCCAGCCAGCTCGCGCTGGAATCGAACCAGCTCGGCTACCAGGTCGGCGTGCGCATCAACATCGACGTGCTCAACGCCGCGCAGCAGCTCTTCTCCACCCAGCGCGACCTGGCACGCGCGCGCTACGACGTGCTGCTCAACGGGCTGCGCCTGCGCAACACCGCCGGCGACCTGAGCGAGAGCGACGTCGCGCTGGTCAATGCGCTGCTCGAGGCGCCGCGGCCGCCGGCGCCGGCCGCGCCCGCGGGGTCGGCGCCTTCAGGGTCGACGGGGTCGGCGCCGGCGGCATCGACGCCCGCGACGCCCGGTGCCGCCACGCCGGCGCCCGGCGCGCCGGCCGGCGGCACCCCCGGCCTCGCGCCGCCGGCGCGCCCCGGGATCGGCGGCACGCCGGGTGTCCGCGGCGGGCGCGCCGCGCAGCCCGTCTCACCGCGCTGAAGTCAGTCTCGCACGCAGCGGTTCGAGCGCATCGAGCGTGCGGCGCGTGGCGCCGCGATGCGTGGCGGCGAAGCGTTCGCCGGCCTCCCCCATCTTCGCCGAGGCCGTCGGATCGGCGACCAGACTCGACGCCTGCGTGACGGCGGCCTCCGCATCCGCGACACGCACCGCGGCGCCGGCGGCGATCGCCTGCTCCGCGGCCTCGGCGAAGTTGAAGGTGCTGGGCCCCACGATCACCGGACACCCGGCCGCCAGCGCCGATGCCGTGTCGCCGCCCGCCACCGAAAAGGCCAGAGGAAAATTCCCCGCGCAA
>Ga0105105_10000066_pt1 | contig 45246 bp, 40 predicted proteins | sample PPLLaktember2015_4_FD_79108 | JGI IMG/M metagenome (GOLD analysis project Ga0105105, IMG submission 79108) | Freshwater sediment microbial communities from Prairie Pothole Lake near Jamestown, North Dakota, USA - PPLs Lake P8 Core (1) Depth... | ecosystem: Environmental > Aquatic > Freshwater >...
CCTAACCCCCTCCTTGGTAAGGAGGGGGAATGTCGAAACCCAAAGGGCTTCATCCGGGCATTGGGCGTCAGGTTACAATTTCGGTTTATCACAAAGCTCGCACCCGAAATCAAGACCTGACGCAACCGGTAAAAGCAGACAATTAATTCTGATGTCGGGTTTCTCACTCGTTCGCAAGACAGACCTCGTTCGGAACCGAGGCCTACGAATTTCACATTTTCTCTTCGAGAAAATTCCGGCGGGAGCACAGGGCTCCCACCCTACGATTCCATTTTTCTCTGCGGGAAAAAGCCTGTAGAAACTGCAGAGTTTCGAATTACCAGAAGAAGTCAATACCGCGTCAGCTTCGACTTATCCGTTGGTTCGGGACATCAGGGCGTTGGCGCCGTCGATAGCCTGCGAGAAAAAGATGCTCATGCAAACGAAATTCGCCAGAGAGGCAAGAACGCCTAAAAACGGAATACAACCGCATAAGGCCAGGATCGATACGGTCATGGCCAGACTTTCCGAAACCGGCGGAGCCTGAATCCCGGAGTCCCGGACATATTTGCTGTAATCTTGCGCCCAGCCATAGTAGGCCTGGAATATCCAGTAAAAATTGTAAAAGGGGATGAAAAGAAAGCCGACCGCTTTGCCCGGGGTGGAACGGGGATGGCCCGGCTGGATGGAGACCCAGAGGCGGTAAATGAGAATACCGAGGACGACCGCGGCATATACCATGGCCAGGAATCCCAATAACCAGAAGGGTATGGCGGCCTCATGTTCATAATCCATCATCAAAGCCAAAGCGATAATACTGAATATCAGCGCCACTGCTGCAGCCGCGATAAACGATCCGATAAAGAAGCCCTTGGAAATAAATTTCGCGCCTCCGGCGGCATTCCAGGTGTATGCCTGGCTTTGAGCGGGCGCAGTGTACGGTGACTGAGGCTGATGCGAAGCCGGATCGGGAGGGTTGGTTCCCGGAGCCGTCGTCTGTTGAACGAGCCATGATTGCGGACCGGCGATTTTCGGCATCTTTATAAACGCCAGCAGGAGCAAAACCCAAGCGGCAACTCTCAGGAGGTCGAATAAAGCGGAGAAACTCTCATAGCCATAATAGAGGCCGATTCTCGCATAAAGCTGTATAAGAAATGGCATGATCACAAAAATGCCGAAGGCGATGCCGCCCAGAAGCGCGGAGCGGGTGTTTTTGAATTTAACGATAAAGATTATGCCGCAGGCAATCGTCAGCAGCCAAATAATCCAATACAGGAATTGAAACCTCATGAAATCCATACACAGTCCCTTTCTCAGTGTCCGCTGTCGGCGGAGTAAACCGGATTAGTAATACAATATTCAATCCAGGAATTATAGCACCAGTTTTGTTATATTAAACATCCATCATATTCGGGTTTTGGTCAAGGAAAAAGATGGAGGGGGGAGGGGATGATGAAGACAAAGATGTCGGGTTTCCTGCTCGCTCACGACGCGGACTCGGTCCGAAACCCGATCTACAATTTACATATTCTCTTATCGAGGAAATCTTGTCGAAGCCTTGGTTTTGACCTGCCGTGCTATATGTCTGTGAAATATTATATGAAATCCGATTTGGTTTTAAGTAATTCAGTCTTGATTTAAAACTTGACCCTCGACCAGTCTATCAATATCTTTTTCAACGTGCAAACCAATACAAAAGAGCAAATAGATATCCTGTTGAATGAATATAAGCATTTGATGGAGAGGGATATGAGGTTAACTGCTTTCTACCATCGGTTCACGACCATTGGCGCGACTTTTATAGGAGCAGTTTTATACTATGCCACGCTCAAACCAGCGTTGTATCACTCATTACCCTTTTTGATACCGATGCTCCTGCTTTTTTTAGAGTATTGGCGAATGGATACGGTGGCAACAAATGCATATCTCGCAAGGATAGAAGCCAATGTCAACCGGCTGGCGGGGGTAAAATTACTTACCTATAAGAAAATCAAGCTGCAGCAGAGGTTTTTCTATTTTCATCGTGCGTCCAGATCGAAAGTCCTCAATCCGATGTTCGTTTTAACGGCGATTGTCATTGTGGCTTTTTTCGCGGTCATAGCAATTTCTTATCAGAAAATCCATCAATATTTCATCGCTAACGAAATATGGGAAGGCTGGATGTGGGTTTACTGTGTTTTGAATGGTAGTCTATTGGTCTATACGGTAATAACCTTGTTCATTCTTGAAACCGGAAAAATATATAAATTCTGGGATAGAATTGCCAAATACGAATATCCAAACGGACCGGATGAATCGGCGAAATGAAGTATCTGTTTTGGATCATAGCGGCAGGAGTCATTATATATATTTCTCCGCGACTCCTTATAAATTACCTGTTTCCTCTAAGTTTCAGTTGTAATCCGACAAGCATTTTACCTGGAATTTACAAAATTGAGGGTCCAGCGGCAAAATCCAAGAATGTATATATCCTTACAGATGGCCCCCTGACAGTAATTGATCCGGGGTTATTTTATTCGCCACGATGTATTAAGAAAGCCGTAAATAGTCTGGGATATAAGATCACGGATATAAAGTACATTATTTTGACTCATTATCATATAGACCATGCCGGCTCGGCGGGCGCATTACGCGATCTTAGCGGAGCGACCGTTATTGCCAGTAGTCAGGACAAGATGTATATAGAAGGGGAACTGATGCATTCATATCCCAGGGCTCCGTGGTATCTTAGATTCGGTTTATCCCTGATACACTTGTTAATGCATAATTATGATTGCAGAGTTGATCTTACCGTCGAGGACGGGGATCTTATCCCAATTCTATCGGGCGTCAAAGTGATATTTACGCCGGGACATACTCCGGGCGGTATATCTCTCTATTGCGAGGACAGGAGAATACTTTTTTCGGGAGACGCGCTTCAGTATAGTAACGGACAATTGACGCGGGCAAAGACTATATATTCCCACGATTTGGAGGCAGATGTTGAGTCGATTAGACATTTAAGTACGCTTGAATTTGAATGTATTTTGCCCGGCGACGGCCAACCGCTTTTAGAAGGGGCAAGCGAGTTGGCGAAAGAATATGTGCGGAAACTCATTGAACAAAAAGCCTCAGAAAAATAGTCATCGAATATCATAAGAGAAACAGCCGAATGCCTTATACGATTCGGCGTGGGTCCTTCCATTTTATCCCTTGCTATAACATCAGCTTAGGGTTAGTTTGGCTTCGGTATGCTGCGCCTGAAAATCGAAAAATTGACCAAGCAGTTCGGGGCCCGGAGAGTATTCACCGATATCGCGTTCGAACTGACCGGAGGGGAATCGATCGCTCTGGTGGGGCCGAACGGGTCGGGCAAGACTACGCTCATCATGACCGTTCTGGGATTGCTCCCTCCGACCCGGGGGAAAACCGAATATTTCGAGGATGACAAGAAACTCGATTTCGAACAGTACCGCAAGAAAGTGGCCTTGGTCGCTCCATATTTGAACCTCTACGACAACCTCACCGCCCGCGAGAACCTGAGGTTCTTATCGGAAGTGAATGGGTGCAAGATTGATGATGCCGATATCGACCGGGCGCTGGAAACGGTGGGGCTGGCCGGACGAGGGGACGATTTCGCGGGAGCGTATTCATCGGGGATGAAGCAGCGCCTGAAGTACGCTCTGGCGATCGTGCGGGACCCGGAAATCTTGTTCATCGATGAGCCGACTTCAAACCTCGACGAGGCCGGGAAGAAGATCGTGTTCGATTTGATCAAGAATTATCGCAACGACGCCATTTTGGTTATCGCCACCAACGAAACGGAGGAGTATACGCTTGCCGAAAAGCGCTGTCAGCTTGGCGGGTAGGACGTTCGCGGTGATGCGCAAGGACCTGAAAGCGGAATTCCGGAGCAGGTACGCTCTGAATGCCGTCATCATGTTCGCTTTGGTGACCTTGACCGTGATTTCGTTCGCGCTGGGGATATTGCGGCTTTCTCCGGAAATGCTGGCGGCGCTGTTCTGGATCGTGGTTTTTTTCGCTTCGATGTCCGGACTGGCGCAGACCTTTATCCGCGAGGAAGAATCGGGGACTTCGCTGGTGCTGAAACTTTCGGCGGACGGAACTTCGGTATTCTTCGGGAAAGCTCTGTTCAACCTGCTGCTATTGTTCATGCTGGCGATTTTGATCGTGCCGCTGTTTATCGTGCTGTTGAAGGCGCAGATTATGTCGTGGCCGATCTTCCTGGCGGCGGTGATTCCGGGGTTGATCGGTTTGGCGGGGGCGACGACGATTATCGCGGCAATTGTGGCACAGGCCTCGGTTAAGGGAACCTTGTTCACCGTTATATCGTTTCCGGTATTGCTGCCGCTGTTAGTGGGGGTGATTGAAATCACCAAAGTCGCTTTAACCGGTGGGATTTGGGGGGAAGTGACAGCTCCGCTGCAACTGGTGGCGGCTTACGATGTGGTGATGGTAACGTTGTCGGTAATGCTGTTCGATTTCGTGTGGCGGCAATAGGTTAGCGGAAAAGTTGAATAAATTGCAAAATCGGGTAGATTATGTCTTTATTTCCTTGTAAAATGTTATTAATATTGTGCTAAATTTCACGTATTGAGGGTGATATAAACGATGTGGTGGAAAATTATCATATTCTTTCTGATGAGCGGCGTGATTGTCGGGGCGTTCGTTTTTCCATCTCCCATGAATCCGCAAATTTCTCTGGGACCGGCTGATGTCTACCGCATCTTTTTCTTTCATGTTCCGCAGGCCTGGATGGCTTCGCTGGCTTTTATCATGGCCATGGTTTATTCCATTATGTACCTCCGCAAAAAGGAAGATATTTACGATGTCCGGGCGGTGACGGCCAACAAGCTGGGATTGATTTTCGCGATTCTGGCGACGGTGACCGGATCGATTTTCGCGAAGCTGACCTGGGGGGAATTCTGGAATTGGTCGGAGATCCGCGAGGTTTCGATATTTATCCTGCTGGTGATGTACGGAGCGTATTTCGCGCTGCGGTCGGCGGTAGTGGACCAGGAGAAGAAGGCTTCGCTGGCGGCGGTGGTTTCGATCCTGTTTGCGGTGGCGGCGATATTTCTGATTTTTGTTTTGCCGAGGATGTATGCGGAATTTTCGCAGCATCCCAGCGATACGATAATAAACAAAGAGGGTAAAATGACCATGGGGCCGAACGTGCGGCTGGTGTTTTTCAGTTCGCTGGCGGCTTTCACGATGTTATTCCTGTGGATCAACAGTATTAGTGTTAAAATCGAGCGTTTGGCGCGTAGAAAGTTAGTCGGGGAATAAGGTATGGATGCAAATTACGTGGTGATGGTAGTCACCCTTATCATCTGGGCGGGTTTGTTCGGTTATTTGATATCACTTGACCGGAAGGTCAAAAGGCTGGAAAAGACAAATGAAAACTAAGATAATCATCGGGACAATCATCATCCTGGTTTTTGCCGGGTGGGGGATATCGGCATTTCTCGATACCACCATAAAGTACGTATCGTTCGAGGAGGCCGAGAAGGCCGAGCGGGTGGTCCAGGTGGCCGGGGGGATAGATTTTTCCACGGTCAATTATGATGCCAATAAGGCTCGCCTGGAATTTACCATTTACGCCCTGGGTCCGGTGGACAGCACCAAGTCGGAGCGGATGGATATTATCTATTACGGGACGATACCGGGTAATTTCGACCAGGCGACTTCGGTCATGGTGAGGGGGAAGCATGAGAGCGAAGGCTTCGTGGCAGAGCAATTACTGGTAAAATGCCCCTCGAAGTATCAGGGGCTCGAAAAGGGGAATTCATGACTTCAGGACAGCCTGGTGCAATGACCATTATAATGGCCCTGGCCATGACGATATTGTCGGGCGGGGCTTTTACGCTGGCGGCGCTGGGGCGGAAGCATTTGTTCGAACTGGGCAAGAGGGCCTATTTCGTGCAGGTATTTTTGGCTCTGGCGGCAACGGTATATCTTTACATATTGCTGTTCAATCACGATTATTCGATTGCGTACATATACAGCTATTCGTCGAACGATCTTCCGTTTCACTTTCTTCTGTCATCGTTCTGGGCCGGGCAGGAAGGGACCTATCTGCTCTGGTTCGTGCTGAGCAGTGTATTCGGATTGCTTTTGATGTACAGGGCGGGGAAATACAAGTATGCCGCAATGGCGTTCTTTTCGCTGATTAATCTATTCCTGGCGGTAATGCTGGCCATCGTTTCGCCGTTCAAGCCGCTGGAATTTTTCGCGATGGACGGGGCGGGGTTGAACCCGCTGTTGCAGGATTATTGGATGGTGATTCACCCCCCGGTGATGTTCTGCGCTTTTTCCATGGCCGGAGTACCGTTCGCGATTGCCATGGCGGCGATGGCAATGAAAGATTACAAAGGCTGGATCAATATCGCCTTTCCGTTCGTGGCACTGACCTCGGTTCTATTTTTTGCGGCCAATGTCATGGGGGGGTTCTGGGCCTACCGGACTCTCGGCTGGGGCGGATACTGGGCCTGGGATCCGGTGGAAAATACTTCGTTCGTTCCCTGGATCGCCTCGCTGGCTTTAATTCACGGGATGATAATCGAAAAGCGTTCCGGGGCATTAAGGCGGGTAAACCTGCTTTTGGGGACGTTTATGTTAATGCTGGTCGTGTACGGGACCTTTTTGACCCGTTCGGGGGTGCTGGCCGATTTTTCGGTGCATTCTTTCGTCGACCTCGGCGTGAATAATACTCTGATAGCGTTCCTTCTGGGAGTATTCGTGCTGATTCTGGGGCTGTTTTTCTCGCGCCAGAAATCGGACATCAAGGGCCAGCCGTTGAATTACCGGCTTTATTCCACCGAATTTATTCTGTTCGTGGGGATGTCGTTGTTGTTCCTTCTGGCGGTGCTGGTGCTGTTCTGGTCGTCGCTGCCTCTGATAACGATGGGGCTCGGGATAACTCCGACCGCGGCGGATATTACGACGTATAATTCGTTCGCGTTTCCGCTGGCGATCGTGATATCGCTGTTTTTGACGGTCAGTCCGCTGGTATTAGGTTTCAAAAAGCAGGATAAAGAAGTTAAAAAGGTGAATTTGTATCTGACGGTTATACCGTTGATTGTGGCCGGGATTCTGGCCGCTTTGAAGATTGTTTCTCCGGCGGTAGCGGTGGCCGGTTTTATTTATGTCGCGGTTCTGTTAATCTATTCCAGTGAGGGGGAAATGGCCCGGAAACTGGGGATTTCGCTTATTTACGGAGTCGTGGGGATAGTCGTGGCGATGGTATTGGGGGTTCGCTCGGTCCACTATCTGCTGTTCATCATGGCGGCGCTGACCGCGACCGGAGCGCATGTGCTGATACTGCATCAGTTGATTCCGAATAATTTGAAGTTCGCCGGAGGGCATATCAGCCATTTTGGGCTGGGGCTGATGCTGGTAGGGATACTGGCATCTTCGGCGTTCGGGACCGAGCAGAGGTTGATTCTTCCGCGCGATAAGACCGAGAGCGCTTTCGGCTATGATTTTTCCTATCACGGAACCACGGCGGCATTCAACAGCAGCGAGAACAAGATTCTTCTGACCATGCGCAAAGGGAATGAAGTAATACAGGCTCAACCCCGGATTTATTTTTCGGACAGGATGAACGGGATGATGAAACGCCCGCATATCGTGAAATTGTTCGGCGGCGATTTGTATGTTTCACCGCTGGATATCCAGCAGCTCGATCATTCGCAGCATGGCCTGCACCTGGCCAAGGGGGAAACCGGAAAGGCCGGGGATTACAATATTAAGTTTCTGGCTTTCGATATGATGTCTCACGGTGAAGGGGGAGGGGTAGCGGTCGGAGCCGACCTGGAGGTAACCTATAACGGAGCGGTGGACACGGTCAAGCCGGTATTGTCGACAACGGGAGAAGGATTCATGGGGGAAGAGGTTCCCCTGATGCAGGAATCCGGTTATATGGTTAAAATTGAGAAGGTGAACGCCAGTGACGGAACGGTGCTGCTTTCGATACCGGGCCTGGCTGAAACGGGCTCGCCGGACCAGCTGATTATCGATGTTTCGGAAAAGCCGGCGATTAATCTGGTCTGGATCGGGAGCTTTTTAATCGTGGGAGGGCTTTTGGTGACCTTCTACCGCAGAAACGAAATTGGGGGCAACGGGGCTGCCGGGGCGTAATCCGGCTCATTAAAACCTTGGCATAAACGGGATTGGATAAAAAAACAATTTTAAAAAATTTTTTACCCACAAAAGCAAATTGGTGCGTATAATATGTGCCTTACACATAGTCCCTCCCAGACTGGTGCCGCCGGAAACGGCGGCATCTTTATTTTCGGTCGAAAAATAATTAGATTTTGTGTAGCTTAAAGTTGTTGACAATAAAGAACTAATGTGTTATAAAAGGCTCGAGTTCAGGCCATAACTCTAAACAACTTCACCGCAAACGCACCGCCGTGTTGGGATAATTTATCCCGTACGTTAAGCTAACGGGTTGGGAAAAAAAGCCGAAATAATAACAGGGGACGTTCGGCCTTACCCAGCCGGGCACATTATAAAATAAAAGTACCTGTTGATGTCTGGAAAGTGCCGGGTTTCGATTTATTGAAACTCCACACGATGGGAAAATGTAAGCAGTTATAGAACTCACGAAATGGTACCGACTTGCCGGAATTATCAAACGGAAGATCTTACGGAAATTAGTAAAGGGGGACAGATTTGCTGAGCATGAATTTTACCATCGACGTCGATGAAGCACGTCGGGTTGTATTTGCCAAAATATACGGTATCTGGAAAAAAGAGACGGCCGAGGCTTATCATCAGGAATATGCAAAGGTCGCGCAGCCTTTATTAAGCGGAAAATGGGCCAAACTGACCAATCTGACTACCTGGAAATCATCCTATCCTGAAATCATAGCGGTTCTGGGGGAACATATGGCCTGGTCGCAGGATAACGGTGCGGAATTTTCGCTATATGTAATCGACAATCCGGTGACTCGGAACCAGCTTCAAAAGATGGTCGATTCCGGGAAAGCCACCCAAATCACAAAATTTTTCCGGACTTTCGAAGAGGCCGATAAGTTCCTGAAAGATAACGGTTACTGACTCATTTCAGATATCTTTTAAACCACTTGAGTATCCAGTCCAGACGGGCAATGCGCCGGTCGGGACGTCCGTGCCGTGACAATCCGTGCGGTTCTTCGGGGAACCGGACAAATTCCACTTTTTTCCGCATCATTTTCAGATAAGCGAAAAGCTCTTCGGCTTGTTCGATGCCGCATCTCAGGTCCTGTTCGGAATGTATTATCAGAAGTGGAGTGCGGACATTCCTGGCATAGGTCAGGGGGGAATACTTGCGATAATGTTCGGGATCTTTCCAGGGAGAAACGCCGAATTCCCGTTCAATCGAATAGCCGATATCCGATGAACCGTAAAACGATTCCAGGTTAACCACGGAACGCTGCGTGACGGCAGCCTTGAAGCGGTTGGTATGACCGACAATCCAGTTGGTCATGAACCCGCCGTAGGAACCTCCGGTGACCCCCATCTTTTTGGGATTGACGAACTTCAGCTTTTCGAGATAATCGGCGGCGGCCATGCAGTCGAGATAATCGATTTCTCCCCAGGCTCCGGTGTTGGCGTCGGCGAAGGTTTCGCCCCGCCCGGATCCTCCCCGGGGATTGGTATAGAAGACCACGTATCCCTGCGAAGCGAGCAGGTTCATTTCATGGAAAAAGGTGAAGCCGTACTGGGCTTTGGGACCTCCGTGAATTTCCAGTATTGCAGGATATTTCTTCGTGGACTTAAAATCGGGAGGGGTGGTCAGCCAGCCCTGCAGTTCGAAACCGTCGTGAGCCTTGAACCAGACTTCTTTGGTTTTGGGGAATTTCCATTCTTTCAGTAAATCTTCGTTGGGCTGGAAAAGCTGTTTGCTTATGGCATCACCGTTATAAATGGCCGGCATGGTGACCAGACGGTTGGGGTCGTTCAGGTCGGAGACTATGGCGGCAATCAGGGCGGTTTTGCCATTCAGGCTGAATCCCTTTACATGACACGGCTTTTTGGTAATGCGGGTCGGGAGCCCCCCTCCGGCAGGAACGTAGAAAATATGGGTTGAACCGTTGTCGGAAGCGAGAAAGAAAATCCGTTTGGAGTCTTTCGACCAGATCGGTTTCGGCATTTCATGTCCTTCGCCGAGGTCTCCGATGGAGGAGTCGATACAGGGGCGGTCGAAGCGTTCCACGAGATCTTTTGCCGCCGGTTTGCCGGTGACACCAACTGTCCAGAGATGAAGATTGGTGACACCCCAGGAATCATCGGGGTTGTCGTGGCCGATATAGGCGATTTTTTTGCCATCAGGGGAGAAGCAAGGACTACCCAAGGGGCCTTTCGGGGTGGGAATCCGTTTCATTTTTCCCCCATTGATGGGGATCAGGAAGAGATCATCATGGAACCAGTCGCGGTCGGGGTCTTTTGAACGGTTTGAAACAAAGGCAATAGAATTCCCATCGGGAGAAACGGCCGTGCCGGCTTCGTCGTACTTCCCTTTGGTCAGCTGCGTGGTTTTTCCCGAGGCGACCTCGACTTTCCAGATATGGAAGCGGTCTTCCGGGAGGAAACCGGAACCATCGAGGCGGTAAAAGAGACGGTTGATGTGGCGGAACAGAGGCGCTTCCTTTTTCTTCTCTTCGTCCTTGATTTTGTGTGAATCGCTGAAACGGAAAGAGAAAACCAGTTCGGAGGCGTCGGGGGTCCAGTTCAGGAAGGCGAAGGCTCCTTCCATTTCGACAACTTTGCGGGCTTCGCCGCCATCGGCGGCGATGACATATATACCGGTCTTCTTGTTTCTGTTCGAGATGAATGCTATTTGGGTACCATCGGGAGACCAGGCCGGCCCGGAATCCTTGATTTCGCCGAAAGTGAACTGCCGGACATCGCCGGCTTTCAGGTCGGCAACATGGAGATGCGAGAAGTATTTTCTGCGATCTTCGGAAGTATGTTCGACCGTAAAGGCGATCATCGATTCATCGGGGGAGAGGGCGACCCCGCCGAGGGTTTTTATGTTGGCAATGTCTTCTTTCGTAAGCAGGCGCTTGCCGCTGTTTTTTTTGGTTCGAGCCATAATCATCCTCTGAGTTTATTTTTATTTGTTTTTATTCCGGTATTATTTTTAAGTATATCGTGCATACGCGAAAAGTTGCATAAAACTTTAATCTATGCTGCGATTAGGTCAATGACGCAAATTTTCCGGCAATTTACCAGAAATATTTTCAGCGGCTGGGGGGCTCTGGGGATAAGAGCGGTCATCGCGCTCGCGGTGACTCCGGTATATATCCATCTCCTCGGTGATGCGCACTACGGAATCTGGATGCTGGGCATATCCATCATGAATTATACGACCCTGCTCGATTTCGGGCTGCGCCAGGCCCTGGAGCGGTTCGTTTCCAAATATTTCGCGGAGAAAGACCACGACCGCCTGAATGCCGTCATACAGTCGGCGTTCATGATGTACAGCTTCGCGGCGATCATCGTGATTTTATTTTCGGTGCTGGCCTCGGTGGCGGGGGTGAGGATTTTCAGTTTCGGCGAAGGGGACGAATTCACGGCGCGGCTGGTGCTTTTGATTGTCGGGATCGATACGGCGATCAATTTCATGTTCATGGCCTGGAGCGGCTCTTTGCGGGGATTCCAGCGGTACGATATCGTCAATGGTATCCTGATCGGCGAGAACATTCTGAAGGCGGCGGCGCTGGTGTACCTGTTGAAGAGCGGGTACGGGCTGCTGGTATTCGCATCGGTATTTCCGGTATTTTCGCTGGTGCGGAATATCGTATCTGTCATCGTATTGAAAGCGAAATTCCCGGAGGTCAAATTCGGTCTTTCAAAGGTGACCGAGGAAGCGGTCCGGCAGATTTATCGTTTCGGCGGAATTGCGCTGTTGATTTCACTGGGCTGGATTTTTATCGATAACATGGATCGGATTTTGATCGGGTATTTCCTCGGCATGGAACCAGTCACGACTTATTCGGTGGCGATCATGGTCATCGTATTCATGCGCCAGGGGGTGCTCGCGGTATCGCTGCCCCTTCGCCCGCTGGTGAGTACGCTGGAGGCATCGGGGCAGATGGATACCATCAGGAAGATTCATCTTATCGGGACGAAATACCTGGCCTGGGTCAGCTTTACGTTCGCGGCGGGAGTTTTCATATTCGCGAAGGAATTCGTCTACCTCTGGATGGGGCCGGGGTACGGCGAGGCCGCGAAGTTAATGAAGCTGATGGCGTTTCCGTTCGCGCTGTATTTCACGCAGGCTGTTTCGATTTCTATTTTCTACGGTATCGAGCGGCATAAGTATTTGTTGTATTTGCTCCTGGCCGAAGGGATTTCCAATCTGGTCCTGAGCGTAATCCTGGTACGGTGGTACGGAGTGACGGGAATCGTATTGGGGACAATCATACCGCAGATTCCGGTTTATTTCATTCTGATGCCGATGACTTTATCCCGGATACTGGGGACATCGTTCGGATCGTATTTTCTGACTCTGGTCAAGGGTGCGTTTTTCGCATCGGCGTTGACTATGGCCGCGGCGTTACTGATGCGGCAGGCGGCCGGAATCGAAAACTGGCTGATGCTCTCCGCCAACGTGGCGGCGGTCTCGGCCTTTTCGGCGTACGGCTGTATAATGATTCTGGGGAAAAGAGACCTGGCGATGCTGAAGGATTATTATCGGCACAGCCGTACCATCCGGGGAAAATAGGAAGGGGAAAGGGATGGTGAAATGTTGACTTTTGGACTATGGCGGTCTTAATTCAAACAATGCGTGTATTAATGGTGTCCATGCTGATGATTCTTGCCGCAGTAACGGCGGCGGAAGATAATTGCGAAGATCTCGCCGCGATGGGTTTGCGGATTCCTTACCCGATTCATCAGAAGTGGCTCCCGGAAAACACCCAGGTTCCTTCGACGGCGATGCTGCCGGAGTATAATCTCCGATTGTTCGTTTCGAAGGACGGGTGTGTCGATTCGGTATTGTTTCTGAATGGGGATCGGAAGGAGGTCGGGGAATCGCTTCTGGGGGCGATTCAGGGATTGGATTTCTGCCCGGCTCTCTTCGAAGGGGACAGTATCGAATTCGTTTTACCGGCCCAATTGGAAATTTTTAAAGGTCCGGCGAGAACGATCGTCAGCCTGGATTTGCCGGAAAACCCCCAGCTGCGAAAACGGGACAAGAAGTTGATTCTCAAAGCTCTCACGCTAAACGGATTCGAATATCCGTATCTGAAATGGATGCCGGGTTATTATTGTGCCGGGAAGAAAGAGGTTCCCGACAGTCTGGTTCCGTTTATCATTTACAAAATTACTCTGGATGAGGCCGGGTTGATACATGATATCGATACCGTTACGACCAATAATCTATCCTGTGCGGTGCTGATTTCATCGGTCTTTTTGTACAGCGGTTATCAGGGGGGGAAAATCAACGGTGACGCGGTTCCATCGGAATTTTACGTTACGGTAAGGAATTACCATCAGACCGGTAATCAGGCCACCGAATGGCCGCCGGTCGGGGCATATAAGGCGGGGATGTTGTACAATTATTTGCATTTGGAATCGTTGCCGTATCTCGATACCAATGTGGTTTATCCGATTCCGAAAAATCTTAACGGGGATTACTTCGTTTATCGGGATACCATTAAAACGGTCGACAGCGTGAAAGGGGATGTTTTCATCAATCGCAGCGGCCGCGGAATCCTGACCCGATTGACCGGTCAAACACTGCCCGGAATAGAGCAAGCCATAAAGAATATCCTGGCGGAACTTGATTTTATTCCGCTGCAGACCATGGGAGGGAGGAGGCTCGATTTCGCAGGATCGATGACTTTTTACTTCGATTTTAGTAATAAAATACGAATTCGCGCGGACTGGATACCGGAAGCGGCCTTTGGCGGTCCGGTCAAGTTGCCGTCGTTCAATACCTTAGATACGACTGAAGGAGGCGGACGCTGATTTCGGCGTATAACTTGCGTCGTTTTTAATAAGGAGTTTATCATTCCGGTGGGGAATGTAACAGCTGCGGTCAAAATGGATTATATTGGAGTCGAAGGGAAGCATGACGCCGGCAGGAGCGGTATTTGCGACGCCGCAGGGAAGAATATTCCGTCCCGGATTGTATAAACATTAGAAAGGATGATGTACGGTGTTTAGTTCTCAGGGACAAAGACTGGTAAATCTGCTTTCGGCGATTGTGGTGCTGGTGGGCGGATTTTACATAATCATCTTTATGCCGTTCGCGTTGTCTCCGACGGTGCGTATAATCATAGGGGTATTTCTAATATTATATTTTCTCCTGAGGCTAAACTATTACGTGAGGCACAGTTCCGAGAGAAAAGCGGACCCGCTGGGGAGGCCTCCGAAGGAATAAAAGGCTTGACAAACCAGCAGGTTGCAGTATAATTCTTGATTAAAATTTTTGAGGGTATGAAAGGGTGATGACATTGAAAAAGGGTAACTTACACGGTTTGCCATCTATCTTAATAATCTTGACGTTTGTTCTGTTGGGTGTTAATGCATCGTCATTCGCATTTGAAATTAAACAGCCGATCGCCGATGCACTGGCAGCCGGTGATACCGCAAAAGCCATCGACCTAATCGAAGCGGATATAAAACTCGATCCGGGATATGAGGTAAATTACTATCTTCTGGGTAAAATTGCCGAGAAGAGGCACAAGTACGGCAAAGCTTTGGAGTACTATCAGACCGCGGTCGACAAGAAGAGCAAATTTTACGAAGGTTTGTATGCACTCGGCTTGATGCAGCTGGAATTGGGTCAGCTTGATCAGGCCGAAGCGACCATGAAGACCGGGCTTAAGAAGGCCCGCGACATGGAGGCCTGGTTCCACAACGGGATGGGGCTGGTGCAGATGGCCAAGGGGAATTTGAACGATGCCGATAAAGAAATTCGGCAGGCTTTGATTGCGGATCCGGACAACGCTCGATTCCACATCAATCTGGGCGACGTCAATTTTGCCAATAAGGTTTATCCGCTGGCCATTTCCGAATACGAAAAAGCCCTGCAGCTCGATACGGCCTCCACCGACGTTTATTTCCGCTGGGCGGAAGCCTGTCTCGAGATGCGCGATTACACCTGTGCCCTGGAAAAGCTGCGGGTGGTGCTGACCAAGGATTCCACTTTCGCCGATGCCTGGATGAAGGCCGGCGGGATTTATTACAAGGCGGCCCGTTCGACAAGGGATCCTCAGGAGATCAAGCAGCGGTTTATCGAGACCATCGGGTCATATGAACGGTACATCGAGCTTTCGCGGGCCGAACCGGACAGTTTTTCCGGGCGGGCCTATTACGAGACCGCGATGTCTTATCTGTTCATCGGAGGTTACGATAAATCGCAGGATTATTTCCGAAAGGTTATCTCGATACCGGTGGAGCCGAAAGACATTTATTTCTATTTCGCGCGTTCGTTCCAGGGGAGCGAAAATCCTCTGTACGATTCCGCGCTATTTTATTACAAGAAGCATGACGACTGGGTAAAGGCCCAGGGTGAGGATTATGTATCCGGTGTCGACCAGGCCGAATTGTACCGCCGCATGGGCGAATGTTACCAGGCTCAAAAGGATTATTACAACACCATCAGTTATTTCAAGAAATCGCTGGAGCTCGATCCCAATCAGCCGAACCTGTTGTACGGCGCGGCGGTGGCGTATAATTATATCCAGGATTACAACAATGCTCTGATATATTATAAGAAGCGGATCGACGCCGGGATGGACGAACGCTACTGGTCGATTTATTACAATGCCGCCACCTGTGCTCTGTACCTGGTCGAAAAGGGAGGCGCGGCGATGATGGAGGAAGAGGATCTCGGACTCGAGGAAGAACTCGGCGGGGATGCCAAGGCCAATCCTCTTGAAGGTATCGACCTGTCCGATCTGGCCATTCAGTACCTTGAAAAAATCGCGGTGGATCACTGGAGTGTCGTTCAGAGCAAGGAAAATTATATGGCCACCGGCATCAAGGCGCTGGGGATGCTGGGGTCGACCTATTTGTATCAGAAAAAGGATTGCGCCAACGGAGTGAAATGGTATCAGAAGGTTCTGGAGTACGATTCCAAGAACTGCGATGCCTTGAAATCACTGGGGTACGCTTATTTCAGCGGGATTTGCACCAATAACTATACCAAGGCTCTTGAATACCTGGGGAAAGCGAAAAGCTGCATGGAGGCGAACGGAACCGACCAGTGCGGGACGCAATTGGTCGATTTGCAGCTTTGGATCGGGCAGGCCCACCAGTTCCGCGCCATCGAACGGAACGACGCCAAGCAGAAGGAAGAAGCCAAGGCCGATTTCAAGGCCGCTTACGATTACTATACGGCGATTTTGAAATGCGATCCGGGTAACAAAGCGGCTACCGAGGGCAAAGAGCAGGTTTATTACGAGTTTTAATCGGATATTGCTTATTGAAATTTTCAGGAGTACTTATGGCCGAAAAATCTGAGAAGAACAAACCATTCGATCCGGATGATCGATTTCGGTACATCGGTTTTGAGGTAAAGCCCGGCAAGATCGGGGAATTCTTCAAATCCGAAGCCGAAAAAAAATTACTGGTCGATAAAGTCAAGGCCAAACGGGAAAAAGGCGAAAAGCTCCGCGAGCATTGTACGCTGACCGTGGAACGGGTCGCGCCGTATGAAAAGATCGTCATGACGATCACCTCGCTGGTTTTGATCGCGTCGTTATTCCTGCCGTGGTTCTCCGGTTATCGGGAGGTCGTGGTGGAAACGACACCCGCGGCGCCGGCGGTGAATACCAGCCCGGCGATGCCGGCCGATTCCATGGCACTGACAGGAACCGAGTCGATAATTCCGCCGGAACCGGTGGAATCCGCCGCAGCGGAGACCGCCCCCGAAACCGAACCGGGGACGGCGATCACGGCAACGACCGATGAAGGCGGATTTTCGTCGATATCCGCGACCCGTCAGCGCAGGCAGATAACCCGGGAACACGAATCTTTATCGGCACTGGGGGCGTTGACGTCACTGGGGACGATGGGGAAAATGGCTTTCGGATCGGGCGCAGTCGTGATGCTTACCTCGGTTCTGCTGCTCATATACATGTTGTTTGTTCTGGTAATGGCTTTTTACACCCTTTATTTATTGTATGGAACAAAGGGTAATCCCGATCAACAAGCGCTGGCAATCAAGAAGGGGGCCAGATTAAGCTGGCTATCGCTGGCATTTTACGGAATTATGCTGATTATATCGTTTGCCGGCGGGAGTTATTCATTCGACCCCAAGGGTATGATTGTCCAGCTCGGAGACAGCTATGGTCCGGGAGCGTTTCTGGGGTTGCTGTCGTACGGCTATTATATATCGATCGGCTGCTTTGTCATGAATGCCGTAAAGGGAAGCGAAATTTAACCGGGAATAAAGAGTTTAACATAAGAGTAATAGGAGTTTTAAAGTGAAACAGTCATTATTCGTCACGCTGAACTTCCTGATTTCATTCGCCATCGGATACGTGGTATGGGGAGTAATTTTGAAAAATCAGCCATCGGGAACGATTCCTCATTCTGTTTATCAGGGAGGGCCGCTGGTGGTGGTTTTGATGACCATCTTTTTGATGCTTCTGGCCTTTGTCGTGGAACGCTTCATTTCTCTTTATAAAGTGGCCAAGGGAAAGAGCTCGGTCCAGGTATTCTTCAAGAAGCTGGTCACTCTTCTCGGTGCCGACGATTATGACGGCGCCCTGGCGGCTTGCGACAAGCAGCGCGGGACCACCGCCAACGTGCTTCGGGCCGGCATTGAACGTTTTCAGACGGTAAAAGACGACGGCAAAATCGACGCCGAAAAGAAGATCGAAATGACCCAGGCCGCGATCGAAGAAGCCAACGCTCTGGAAGGCCCGCTTCTGGAACGGAACCTGATTGCACTTTCGACGATCGCTTCCATCGCCACCATGGTGGGGTTGCTGGGAACCACGATCGGTATGATTCGCGCCTTTGCGGCTACCGGTAATGTCGAGGGGGGCGTTATCGACGCCCAACAGCTTGCGGTCGGTATTTCGGAAGCTCTGGTGAATACCGCGGGCGGGCTTCTTTCCGGTATCGGCGGAATCTTTTTCTACAATTTCTTTGTTAATAAGGTAGACGGATTCAATTACACCACGGATGAGGCCACCTTCGAAGTAATGCAGTTATTTAAGCAGAAAGTGGGAATGTAAATCATGGCGATTAAGAAGAAACGGCGGGTCGGCGTGGTGATCGATATGACCCCGATGGTCGATATCGTGATCCTGCTGCTCATATTTTATATGACGACGACCAGTTTTAAGCCGCCCGAGGCCAAGGCCGTGACTCTGCCGGAATCGCATTCTCAGATTGAATTGCCCGATAAAGACATAATCAATATCACCGTAACTAAACTCGATTCGATTTATGTGGATTATGTCGCGAAGGAAAAAGTCGAAATCGACGGCGTCGAAAAGATAACCACGGTGCGGAAAGTCGCCGAGACCGATGCCTATTCGGTTTCAACGTTCATTAACCGTGCCCGCGCGGAAGTTTTTCGCGCTTTGATTGTAATTAAAGCGGATCGGGACGCCAGTTACGGAGTTATGGAACGTGTCATGGAATCGATGCGGGAAAACGAATTGACGCGATTCCTGATTATTACCGATAACGAAGCCGAACAGATCGAGGAAACTTAAGATATTCCTGGGTTTTTGAAAGGAGTGAATTAAATGTCCGGTGGCGCAGTTGAAGCCCCCCAAAAACATGACAAGGGTAAGGGCGGTCGACGTAAAAAGCGGCGTATGAATATCCGTATTGATATGACGCCGATGGTCGATATCGTCATGCTCCTTTTGATATTCTACATGGTGACGACGGTTTTCTCGATGCCCCAGGCAATGGAAATTAACCTCCCTCCGGAAGACGAAACCGAAGATGTCGAGGTCAGGGAGTCCAATTTGCTGACCCTGAGGGTTGACGAGGCAAACCGGATATTCTGGAATGTCGGAAACCCCGCCAAGAATATGCCGCTGATGATTGCGGCGACCAAATTAGGCGATAACGATACTTCGGGATACAGGGTCGTTGCCGACAGTCTGCGTAAAATTCTTATTGACGAAAACGTTAACAATCCCCGCTTGAGCACGCTGATTTTGATTCATCCCAAGGCGAAATATCGTTCCATGGTCGATATTCTCGATGAAATCGATATTCTGGAACGTTCCTGGAACGCCGCCCGTGCCAAAGAAAGAGGGGTAGACGTCGATAAGCTCGAAAAAGATGATAAGTTCTCCTACCGTTATGCCATGGGTAAGTGGGAGGACCGCGATAACAAAATAACAGCCGATGCCCTTACTAACGCATTGTCAGGAGGTGAAATCTAATGGCTTCTGGACGCAATGCTTTGTATGGGGGATACGGGGCCTATGAGCTGAAAGCCAGGTACCAGCGGAATATGCTGGCCGGGACGATTTTCGGCCTGCTGCTGGTGGCGGTCATCGTGGGATCGGTATATCTGATCAAGGTTCTTACCGAAGAAGAGACCGTCTATATGCAGCAGCGTGTAATCAAGACCATCGCGGATCTTGGTCCGCCGCCGACGATCGCCAAGGCCAAGCCGAGAGTGGAGATCGCCACTCCGCAGAAGGCCGCGCCGAAGGTCGGTATTCCGAAACCGGTGGCCGACGACGAGGTGGTCGACGACGATGTCGTGATCGCTTCGCGTGAAGAACTGGCCGAAATCGTGGCGCCGGATATTTCCAGCGGTGCCGCCGGCGGCGACGATATCGTAGTCGATATTCCGTCCGAGGAATACATGCCGGCTCCGGATGAATTCGTTCCGGTCGAAGTTCCGGCCGAAATGATTAAGGAAGAAATTCCGGAATATCCGCGTTTGGCCAAATCGGCCGGTATGGAGGCGGTGGTCTGGGTTAAAGCTTTGGTCGATAAGGAAGGCAATGTCAAACAGGCGATGATCCTGAAATCATCGGGATCGAAGGCCGGTTTCGACGAAGCCGCCACCGAAGCGGCCTACAAGTGTAAATTCAAACCGGCCATTCAGAATGGACGGCCGGTGGCGGTCTGGGTTTCGTACCAGGTCGAGTTTACGCTCGAGGAAACTAACTGATAAGTTTTGTATCGCCGGACCGGGTGTAATAGCCCGGTTCGGCGCAGTATCCCCTCTTTTGACCCCATCTTGAATCCCTTACGACTACGCTCGTGGGCGTGGTCGACGCCAAAGTGTTCGATTAGCCCTCGATGGCAAGACATCTTTAAAGCTGTTCGTCTGTCAACCTGCGGAAAAGGTCGCGATTATTTATCGCGCGAGCGGATGGAATAAACCTTTTTAACAGGAGGGGAAAATGATTAGAATGTTGAACGCAGGGGTCGCTCCGTACGGAGCGTTCGAGCTGAAAGCTACTTACCGGCGGAATATGCTTCTGGGGATTCTGTTCAGCTTTATGTTCGCGGCATTTGTAATCGGGTCGGTTTGGATTGTCTATCAGATTATCGGAACTGAGGTAGTCACGGTCGATCCGGTACCGATCGACACTGATGACAGTGGCCCGATACCGTTTGATGATGACATAATCATTGTAAGAGATGAAGAGCCCGGACCTGTGGGGCCAAGGCCGGAACAAACGTTCAAACAGGGGCCGATAGTTCTTGTCGATGATTCGTTGTTCGCTAATGAAGGGGAATCGGAAACGCCGAACCTGTTTGATAGGGAATCATATCCGATAGCTGGGCCGAGTTTCGGTACTGGTGAAGGGGAATTTGACGGCTCATATGCCTACCGCGGTACGGGAATTCCCGGTGACGATTATCCCGATCCTGATAAATTCATTATCGTTGAAAAATACCCGGTAATGATTCAAGGGGCGGTGCCGGAATATCCACGGCTGGCAAAACTCGCTGGTGAGGAAGGGAGGGTATGTGTAAAGGTGCTTCTGGATGAAGAAGGGCGGGTTATCGACGCCATGTTGGAAAAGCTTTCCGGCACCAAGGTGGGATTCGAAGAGGCCGCGCTCAAGGCCGCCTACGGCTGCATTTTCAGCCCGGCAATCCAGAATGGTCGTCCGGTGAAGATCTGGGTGACATTTTGTTTTGAGTTTGACTTGGATAAAAATTATTAATAACGTATATTATATGGTCAGCAATATTTCGGAGGACTTAATGAAACCTGTAGCCTTAGCTTCAGGACACCCTTTGACGCACTACGACCTCAACCACCTTCCCGTATTGACCTGCGGGGCCATCCTCATGTTCTTTACGATTTTGACTTTCGTGTCCGTCTGTCATCCCTGGGATGAAGAGCAGGGGTTCGGCGAACGCCGGGGAGGAGTCATAGCGGCAGTTGCCGGATTCATCGGAAGTATGATTCCGGGCGGAGGGAATTCTCCTGACCCGTATTTCCAGGGGGTCATACCGGCGCCCGTGGATGATATTGCTTACAGCGAGCCGGATACGGTTGTGGGGATTGCCGAGGAATTGAACGAACGCCCCAGGATCGTCAAGGAGTATCCTCCGCACGAAGTCGACAAGATTCCGGAACTGATCTGGATGATGTATCCGAGCTATCCGGCCGAGGCCGAGAAGACGGGCATTAACGGTAAAGTAGTCCTGGAAATCCTGGTCGACGAAAGGGGTTATCCGATCGAGATCAATCTCCAGGAAGAGACCCCCAAAGCGTACGGTTTCGGCGAAGCGACTCGTCTGGCGGCGGAATCGGCGGTGTTCAAGCCGGCGGTTCTGGATGATGAGACGGTCCGCTGCCGGGTGAAGCTGCCGGTGGAGTTTAATCTCGATTATTAGGCCCTGACCCGTTAGCTGTTGATTATAGGACGACGTGAATTCAGGTGCAGTCGGCTTCCGTGCGGGAGTATTGCGCCGGTTTGATATCCGTAAAGCATTTATCAATGTGATTGACTATTCCGGAAAGGGATTTTATTTTTTTCCAAACCATCAATGGAGGATGTTATGAAACGAATCGGCGCTGTCGGTATTGCACTGGCATGTGTGATACTGATCGGTCTCGCGGCGACCGCAGAAGAAAAGCCGTGGTTCGACCTGGAAAAGTGTATTTTCTGCAAGAATCTTCTGGCCGACGGCCAGGATTTGACCAAGCATATGACCTGGGAAAATCATATGATTTCCAACGGGGCGGTGCAGGTGTACACCGTCGAACCGGAATACCATGACGCCTATATCAAGGCTAACGAGGCGATGGAGAAGATCGGCATGGAAATGGCTCAGGGGAAGCACATGGATGCCTATATGTGCGGTTCCTGCCAGGCGTACGGCACCCTGATGATGAAGGGGGTCAAGTTCGATATGGTGCATGCCAAAGGTGCGGATATCATGGTGATATCGTCGGATAATCCGGAAGTGGTTAAAGAAATCCAGGCATATACGCAGAAGAATATCGACGAGCTGGCCAAAATGATGGAAGCGGCGGAATAGCCGGATAAGTAAGATATAACGTGATGTGATAAAAAAAGGGGAATGGATTCATTCCCCTTTTTCAATTTAGGAAGTTTAACCCTTGTGGTTTTTGGTTATTTGGATTCTTTGTAGCCTTCGGGGATTTTATAGGTCCCGGCCGGAGCGGAGGCTTCCTTGTATTCCAGCAATTCGGTCGTGGAATGGACCTTGGCGCCCATCATATCGACATTGGTTTCGCTCCAAACGGGCATACCTTCCATCTTCTTGAATTCTTTCATGGCGTCTTCGAATCCCGGCATCATGGCCATAAAGGCCCTGGTGACATTGAAGAAGAGGTCGTAATTCAGTTTGATTTCATTGGTAACCCAGGATTCACTGGCGGCTTTGACCATGCCCATGTCGGTCACGACCGTATATTTTTTACAATTCCAGTCTTTGATTTTCTTGGATTCTTCGGTGGGCGTAACGGTCATTTTAAGCTGCATGGCGCCCATCATCCCCTGCATCGCGGCCTTGGCCTCAGCGATTTCCTCTTCGCTCATCCCTTCGGTATCCATCATTTTCGAGATATCCATTTCGCCTCCCTGGCCGAGAGGGACCATGGAATAGGATTTACTCGTGTGGTTAATGAGGGCTATGGTATTTTCAGAGGCGTTGAAGATCATCGTTGCAGTGTCGGCGACATCGAAGCGGGCGACGCCGTCACCGATCCAAACGACGGAAGTATCGCTTTTGGCCGGGACCTGTTGTCCCATCATTTCGAAGGCATCGGTGGAATTTAGCTGACGAATCATCACATCGGCAAAAACCGGTGTCGCCAGTGATGCGAATAGGATGAGAGTCAGCAAAACGATTGACAGCTTTAAGCTTTTCATAAAAAGTCCCTTTCCGCCCATATGGGCATTATCCCCTGATTGTTGGTATTTTAATAAATTATCTATCTATCGAGGTTCAGAGTCAACGCCTTCAATCGCGGCAATAATATCTATTTCACATATCTTTGGCAAGAGAAATAACTGCGGTCGGTTGCCCGGTTCCGAACGATTGCAGTAGATGATTTCCGGAAGGGACGCTTGAACATTTGTTCAATAGCGCAACTTGTCCATATATTGTGGCCGGCGATTGGTTTTTTTCAATATCTGGTAACTGCTTAAGATTCATACACTTTTCCATAAAAATTTACTTGACAGGGGCACAAATGTGCAGTATATTGGGTTTGCCTTCGATAATTAATCCAGGAAGGAGAAATATGGAGATGGAGAATATAATGGCGCTATCGCTTTCTCGGAAAAAGGAGAAACCGGCAGTCGTAACGGAGGATTCGGGAATCTATCCGGTTGCCTGCCGTGCTGATATCCCTGCGGAAGGGGGATGTCCCGATTGCGGGGTGAAATTGATTCGACTCGGGAGCTGTTTTACCTGTCCGGCCTGCGGCTGGGGAGGGTGCGGCTAAAGAGGCGAGGTCACTTTAAACGGAGGGAGTTTAAGATGCGTTTAAAGAGTCTTTTGAAATATGGAATACCGGAAATGATCATCGAAGCCTGGACACACCGACAGGGGGATTACCTTCTGCCGCTGCAGGAACGGGCGGTGGCGGCGGGGCTGTTGTCGGACGAGGGGAACCTTTTGATTTCGGCGCCGACTTCATCGGGGAAATCGTTCTGCGGCGAAATGGCGGCGATGGCGGCGCTTTTGAGGCGGCGGAAGGTGGTGATGCTGTTTCCCCTGAAGTCGATTGTCGAGGAGAAGTATCGTCATTTCAACGACTGCTATGCTCCGCTGGGAATCAGGACCGTTATCGTGACCGGAGATCATCCTGAAAACGACTGTGCTTTCGAAGCCGGGGAATTTGATCTGGCTCTGGCCATTTACGAAAAGTTCAACCGGCTTCTGACGGTCAACCTCGACATCCTCCAGCAGGTGGGGCTGATTATAATTGATGAGCTTCAGATGATTTCGGAGGAGGGGCGGGGACCGGAGTTGGAAATGAGCCTGGTGAAGACACTCGGTTCGGAGTATTCTCCCCGCCTGGTGGCGCTGTCGGCGGTTCTGCATGACGAGACGGAACTGCTGGAATGGCTGGGAGCGCGGTTAATCCGCGAGACGGTTCGTCCGGTCGATTTGCTGCAGGGAATTGTCATGGAGGGGCGGTTCCGGTACCGGTCGTTCAACAGCGGGCTTGAGGGGAACGAGGATTTTCCGCTGGCGGTAGAGGAGGATAATCTTCCGGCGGCCCTGATCGAATATCTCAAAAACGACGAGGCGCAGAATCTTATCTTTTTGAAATCGCGGCGGGATACTATTGATGCTTCGTTCCGGCTGGCGGCGGCGGTGAACTGGAAGGAGGCGTCGGGAACCATTGCGGAACTGGACAACGAGGAGCCGAGCTACCTGGTGCGGTCGCTGCGGCAGGTGCTGTCGCGGGGGGTGTCGTTCCATAATGCCGATTTAACTTCGAAACAGCGTCAGGCGATCGAGGCCGGTTATCGGCGGGGGGAGATTCGGGTCATCTTTTCCACGCCGACGCTGGCGATGGGGGTGAATCTCCCGGCGGAAACGGTTTTTCTGGAGACGATGAAGTACCGTTCCGGGGAGTATGGAGGGAAGCCGGTCCTGGCTCCGGTAACGGCGGCGGAATACCAGAATATTGCAGGGCGGGCCGGGCGGTACCGCCGGGGGCGGGAGAATTGTCCGGGGCGGGCGGTCATCCTGGCCGGGTCGCCGTTCGAGCACGAGGTGCTCTGGAGCGGCTATATCGAGAGGGGGAACGGAAACAAGCTCCGTTCGGCGCTGGCGGATGCCGACCCCCGGGGGCTGGTGCTGGATTTACTGGTAAGCGGGCTGGCCGAGGATAAGGCTTCGCTCGAACGAATTCTCGAAAAAAGTTTCTATCATGTGCAAGGCGGGGGTTTCGCGAGCGATTGTATCGATCATGCAATTGGCGGTCTGATTACGGCGGGACTTGTCGACGGCCGGAATGTTCCCACTCCGGCCGGAGCCGCCGCGGCCGAAAGCGGGCTGGGGGTGACGGCCTGCTGCAGGTACCGTGAGGCGCTGGCGGAACGGATTCCGGAATCGCCGATCGGCTGGATCGCGCTGGCTTTGAGCGGCGAGGATATCGAATTCGCCCGGATGGGGCTGAGCGGGACCGAATTTCGGGGAAGATTCTACGAAAAGCTGGTTTACCGGGAATATTCGGAGAAGCTCGGAGAACTCAATACTTTTCTGGGAGCGGAAATCGGCCAGCGGCCGCTCGATTACCGGCAGGCGGCGATTCTGAAGGGAGCGCTGCTATTGACCGACTGGGCGGAAATGTGCCCGGCGGAACAACTGGAGCAAAGGTACCAGCTTCACCTGGGGCAGATTGCGGATTTGGGGGAAACCGCGGCGTGGCTTCTGATTGCGATCGGCCGTTTGATTGCGGCCGGGGATTGTACTTCGGAAATTCCGGGGCTTTTGGAACGGCACGCTTTCGCGGTGCAGTACGGAATCGATCCGGCGCTGGAGGGATTATTCCGGGTCGCGGAGGGATGTCTGAACCGGGGGGATTTCAGGATTTTGAAGGAGCACGATATCATCACGCCGGATACTTTGATAAAAACCGGCGGGGATGCTTTAAAGCAGATTATCAAGCCTGAAGGCAAAATCGAAACACTCTTTTCCATAATAAACGGATACCTAAAGGAGGATCTCATGAACGGAGCGAATGTTCAGAGTGTCATTCCGGGAGGAGGCAATAGTCTACGGAGCGTAAGGGGACTGCACGCCAAGCCATCGCTGGTGGAACTGGACGGCCGGTACGAAGGGGAACGGTACCTGGTCAAGCTCGACGGGGTCCCGGTTCGCCTGACCGGGAAATCGTTCAAGTATCTGGTCAAGCTGGCCGGGTCACGGATGCTTAACCGGGACGGCTGGATTTACAAGGATGATATCGAGACGGGTTTCAACCAGGCGCGGTATCTTTATCGCCTGAAGCAGGAGGTCAACCGGGACGGCGGGTTCCCGTGGGGGATTTTCGAGAACAACCGGCTGGGGTATTACCGGCTGGACGTCGACTCCTCGCGGGTGCGAATAAACCTGGGAAACCTGCAGAATCATCCCGATTACGAACTCCGCGAACTGGCGGAACGGCTGAGCCCGCGGCTGGCGGGTTGATTTCCGGCGGGGTGGGAAACGGAGTAGGAAAATATCGCCAAAAAGAAAAACTTTGCCGACGGCCGGAGGTTTAAGAAAGTACTGAAGCAACCGATATCTGGCATAGGCGATGATTAAGAAACTTGGCATACATATTCCGTTTCTCCCCTCCGACGGGGAGCCAGTGATGCCGATTTTACCCGGCAAAACCCTGATTTTGTTTCCGGGTGAAACAATCACCCTTCAAGTGGGGCGTCAGGAAAGCCTGGCTCTCATTAAGGAGAATACCGGAAGAAATCGGCTGATCGGGGTGACCTATTCTCCCAGCGGGGGAGGGGACCGGGTAGAGGAGGAATTATGCCAGATAGGGACATCGGCCCGGATCATATCGGCGGTGGAAGGGCCGGGAGGGTCGAAAATCGTTACGGTTGAAGGAATTCGCCGTATCGCCCTGAAAAGTATCCAGCGCAAGAAGCCGTATTTGACCGCCAAAATAGCCTTTTTGGATGAAAAAGTCGCGGTTACCGAGCAGACCGCCAAGATATCCGAAGAAATAATTTCGGCAGTGGAGCAGATAACCGAGGTGGCTCCGCCCTATTCTAAAGAACTGCCTTATGTTATGAAGCTGAACCTGGAGAATCCGGGGCGGCTGGCGGATAAGATTGCGGCCACTTTCCATTTTCCCATAAATTCCAAGCAGGAAGTGCTGGAAACTTTCAACCTCGAAGATCGCCTTGAAAAGGTCCTGAAGCTGCTCAATGATGAACTGGAACGGATAACAATCAGCTACGAAATCCGCCAGACCGTTAAGGAAAAGAATCTCGAAGACCGGCGGCGGAATTTCCTGCGCCAGCAGTTGTATGAAATAAAGAGGCAGCTCGGCGAAGATAATCTTGAAGACCGGGTGGTTCAGAAGCTCCGTTATGAAGTGGCGAATAATAAACTGCTTCCATATACCGTCAAGGAACGGGCCAATATTGAAATCGAGCGGCTGGCTCATTTGTCAACGGCGTCGGCCGAATACGGCGCTACCAAGCTGTACCTCGACTGGCTGTTGAATATCCCCTGGAATGTGGGGACATCGGAGGATTACGATCTTAAGGAGGTCGAGGCGGATATCAACAGGCATTATTATGGGTCGCCCCGCATCACCCGCCGCATTCTGGAAAAACTTGCTATCCGGAAGCTAAAGAAGGGGGTATCGGAGGGATCGGTTCTCTGTCTGGCGGGATCTCCGGGGACCGGGAAGGCATCGTTAACTCGCGCCATTGCCAATGCTCTCGGCAAGAAGTTTATCAGGATTTCCGCCGGGGGGCTGATCGATCTTTCCGATATCAAGGGGACGGCGCGGACATTCCTCGGTGCCATGCCGGGGATTTTCATTCGGACAATCAAGGATGCCGGGGTTTGCGACCCGGTGGTATTCATAGAAGATATCGAATGTTTCTCGGAGGATTCCAACAGCGCCCTTCCGATGGCAATGCTGGAGGCGATCGACCCGAAGTACAATTCGGCGTTCCTCGATAACTATATCGGGGTATCGATCGATCTGAGCCGCGCCATTTTTGTATGCGGAGTACGGGGGATGGAGGATATTCCCGATTCGCTGAATCATCGCTTTGAAATCATCGATTTGCCGGGGTACATCGAAAAGGAAAAAATCCTGATAGCCCGCAAGCATATCATTCCCGATCAATTGAAAAGGCATGGATTGGCCAAGCGGGACATGAGTGTCACTATCGGGGGATTGAAGAAAATTATCCGCAATTACACCATGGAAGCGGGGCTTTTGGAATTTACGCATCAAATCGAGCGGCTATCGCGCCATGTCGCGCGCGAAAAAGTTCTGCATGCCCGGCGGAAATGGAATTTCAGCGAACGGAACCTCGAAGATGTCCTGGGGACGCCGCAGTATATCCCGGAAGTTCCCGACAAGCGTCCCGAAATAGGCGTCTGCATCGGTCTGGCCTGGACCGGGTCGGGGGGCGAATTGATGATTATCGAGGGGCTGAAGATGAAGGGGAGCGGCGAGGTCATCACGACCGGGTCGCTGGGGGATGTCATGAAGGAATCGATCCAGGCGGCGCACAGCTATGTCCGGTCGAAGGCGGATATCCTGGGGATCGATCACAGCGATTTCAACGATTTCGATATTCATATACATTTTCCATCGGGAGCGATTCCCAAAGACGGGCCCTCGGCGGGGTCTACGGTTACCCTGGTGATTGCGTCGGTGATGTCGGAACGGCCGATCCGCAATGATATCGCTATGACCGGAGAAGTGACCTTACGAGGCAAAGTAATGCCGGTCGGAGGGATCAAAGAGAAAATATCGGCGGCATATCGGGCCGGGATACGAACGGTATTGATTCCCCGCGAGAATAAGAAAGATTTGAAGGATTTACCTCAGGATATCAATCAGAAGACGAAATTCATTTTCATCGAATCGGTCGATGAGGTTTTAGAGAAGGGGCTGTTGGATTTCCAGCCCTCCAGCTATACCCTTGAAAAGATTTTCCAGAGCGAAATCGACAAGGTCAAGAAGAAGAGCAAATCGCGGAATCAGCAGAAAATCGCCGCAAAATCGCGGCGGCACAGGAATTAAAAAAGGCCCGTTTTGAACGGGCCTTTAAACTTTTATCCGGCTTTTTTAGCGGGTTACTTTTTGGACCTTGCCGGCCTTCAAACAGGAGGTGCAAACCTTGATCTTCTTAACCGTTCCGTCAACATTCGCCCTGACCGTCTGAAGATTCGGATTCCAGCGCCGGTGAACCACATTATGAGCGTGAGAGATAGTATTTCCGAAACTCGGCTTCTTTCCGCATATTTCGCACATTTTTGCCATATCCGCAATCTCCTGTTTTATTACAGCCATTCAGTATATATAATTTCGGCTGAAAAGCAAGTTCTTTATTGTTTTTTTAGACCTGATTTACGGGGAACTTCCGAAAATCCGTGGGATTTTTCCTCTTTTTTAGTCCGCTTGACTCTGTATATTTAAAGCCTTATTTTGCCGGGAAATATGTATAAACCATAACGGATTTCGGAAACCCTCAGACACGGAAAATATATGCTGGACCTCAAATTTATCCGCGATAATATCGAGTTGGTGAAAACCGCCATAAAAAATAAAAACGAATCGGCCGACCTCGAAAAAATCATCGAACTCGACCAGAAACGCCGGGATATTATCGGGAAGGTCGAGGAGCTCAAGGCGCTCCGGAACAAGGTCTCAGAAGAGATTGCGAAAAAGAAAAAGAACAAGGAAAACGCCGACAAGGAAATCGCGAATATGAAGGAGGTTGGCGACCAGATTGGGGCCTTCGACGAGGATCTTCGGTCGGTCATGGAAGCACTGAATCACCACCTGCTGCGAATTCCGAATGTCCCGCATTCATCGGTTCCGGTCGGGCCGAACGAGGAACACAATGTTACGGTGAGGGAATGGGGAGATATCCCGCAGCAGGGATTCGAACCGAAAGCGCACTGGGATCTGGGAGAAAAGCTCGGTATGATCGACCTTCCGGCCGGGGCCAAGATCACCGGGTCGGGATTTTATGTCCTCAAAGGATGGGGAGCGCGGCTTCAGCGGGCGCTGGTGCAGTTCATGCTTAATACGCACACCGCCGACGGTTTTACCGAAATCATCCCGCCGGTCCTGGCCAACGGAGATACCATGACCGGAACCGGGCAGCTCCCGAAACTTGCCGAGGACATGTACTATCTCAAGGAAGACGATCTCTATCTGATTCCGACCGCGGAAGTCCCGGTGACCAATATTCACAAGCAGGAAATAATCGCGGAGGAAGCTCTACCGCTGTACTACGTGGCGTTCACTCCCTGTTTCCGCCGGGAGGCCGGCGCGGCGGGGAAGGATACGCGCGGAATTTTGCGGGTGCATCAGTTTGACAAGGTGGAGCTGGTGAAGATCGTTCATCCCGATAAATCGTACGATGAGCTGGAAACCCTGCTGGCCCAGGCGGAAAAAATCGTCCAGGCCCTGAAAATACCGTACCGGGTCAGGATGCTGGCGACCGGGGACTTGTCGTTCGCGGCGGCCAAGTGCTACGATATCGAAATCTGGGCGGCGGGAGTCGGGAAGTATCTTGAAGTATCTTCGGTTTCGAATTTCGAGGACTTCCAGGCACGCCGGATGAATACGCGCTTCAAGGGGAAGGACGATAAAAAGCCCCGCTTCGTGCATACTCTGAATGGGTCAGGGACGGCGTTGCCGCGGCTCCTGGCGGCGGTGATGGAAAATTACCAGACCGATTACGGGACGATCGTGGTACCGGAGGTCCTCCGGCCGTACATGAACGGTCTGGCGGAAATAACCGGACGGGAGTAATTTGAGCAGTTTATCGCTTTCAATCGGCAAAGTAACCATCTTCAAGCTGTTCCTTTTGATAGGAATAGTCGCCATCTCGATTGTCTTTATCTGGTACACGCTCGACGTCATCAAGCAACTCGAGGAGGACGCCCGGCGGATGGTGACTTCTTATGTCAAGCTCTGGCAACTGGCGGCCAGCGAAACCACGTCCGGCGGCGAGGTGCAGATTATTTTCGAAGAGGTCATCAAGAAAGCGAATTTCCCGGTGATCATTACGGATATGTACTATGAGCCTTCATCGTGGCGCAACGTTCCGGGAGTGAACAGCGACGACACCACTACGAAGACTCGCGAAAAGGTCCGGGAACTGGTCGCGGAGATGAAGAGAAAGAACGGAGAAATTCCGTTGTACTTCAACGAACGGGTCATATCGTACTTCTACTATGGAGATTCCAAAGTCATCAGGCAGCTGCAATGGATGCCGTTCGTGGAAATCGGGCTGGTGACGGCATTTCTGGTCGTGGGATTCGTCGGATTCCAAAATATCAAGCGGTCGGAGGAACGGAGTATCTGGGTGGGGATGGCCAAGGAAGCGGCCCACCAACTGGGGACGCCGATTTCATCGCTGATGGGGTGGCTGGAACTGATGTCGGCAGGAGACAAGGGAGAGGATAACGGTATTTCGCCGGAGGAGATTTACGCTCAGATGAAAGTCGATGTGGAGCGCCTGCAAAAGGTGGCCAATCGTTTCGGGCAGATAGGATCGATACCGGACCTCGAAGAAACCGATATCAACGGCGTCATGGAAGAGACCGTGAATTATTTTCGGAGGAGACTGCCATTCGGCGGCAAGGGAACCGAAATAAATCTGATCAATGGAGATATCCCTCCGATCTCGCTGAACGGGGAGCTGTTCACCTGGGCGGTCGAAAATCTGATTAAGAACAGTCTCCAGGCGGTTGATTCGCAAAACGGGAGGATTAGATTGCAGACGATGCCGTCGAAGAATCCCCGGTTCATAATTATCGAAGTTGAGGATAACGGCAAGGGGATTCCGACCGGGACAGCGCGGAAGATATTTCGCCCCGGGTTTACTTCGAAGAAACGGGGCTGGGGGCTGGGTTTGACCTTAACCAAGCGCATTGTAGAGGACTATCACCGGGGGAAGATAGGGCTATTGAAATCCCGTCCGGGGCAGACCATCTTTCATATCGTTCTTCCCGTAAAAGAGACGGACGGAATCAATCGCTTCTGGTATAATATATGGACGAGACGAAGCATTTAACCAAAACGAAAGCGGAATAATGGCGGGAAAGAAAATACTCTGGGTTGACGACGAAATCGATTCACTGAAACCACACATTCTTTTTCTGAAGCAAAAGGGATTCGAGGTGGACGAGGCGGTTTCCGGAGACGATGCCATCGAAAAAGTGAAGTCCGGGAATTACGATATGGTCCTGCTCGATGAGATGATGCCGGGCAAGGACGGCCTGACCACGCTCGAAGAAATCAAGGATATCGATCCGCACTTGACGGTGGTGATGGTGACCAAATCGGAAGAAGAAACCCTGATGAATGAAGCGATCGGACAGAAGATCGACGATTACCTGGTCAAGCCGGTCAATCCCTCGCAGGTGCTGCTTACCGCCAAGAGAGTACTCGAAAGCCGCAAAATCGTTTCGGAAAGCCACATGAAACGGTATATCGGTGAGATAAACCGTTTCAATCAGAAATTGTACGGCGCCATGGAACCGTCGGACTGGCAGGAGGCGGCTAAGATTATCGCCGGGTGGGATCTGGAGCTCGATGAGAACCCCGATGAAGGGCTGGCCCAGACGCACCTTGGGACCCGCAAAGAATGGAACACGGAATTCACGAAATACCTCGAACGCAACTATCAGAACTGGCTGCATGACGATGAAGGAAGGCCGCCGCTTTCTCCGGATATATTGAGGAAGCACATGGTTCCGTTATTGAAAGAGGGGAAGAAGGTATTGCTGATCGTGGTCGACTGCATGAGGCTGGATCAGTGGCTGACTATCGAAGGACTTGTGGCCGAGCATTATAATATCAACCGCGACACTTATTTTTCGATGCTTCCGACGGCGACACCGTTCGCTCGTAATGCCCTGTTCGCGGGGCTTTTTCCCAATGAAATCGCGAAGCGGTTTCCCGAAGTGTACCGCGATCCCCGCGAAGGGAGCCTGAACCGGATGGAAGACCAGTTGCTCGATGACCTGTTGAAGCGGGAAAAGGTGAATCTAAAGAGTAATCCCCGTTATGAAAAGGTGTACGATAATACCGAAGGGGAGTTACTGGCGAAACGGGTGGCGGATTTTTACCAGTCCGAGATCGTGGCATTCGTTTTCAATTTTCTGGATATTCTGGCGCACGGACGATCCAATAATATTATTCTGAAGGAGATAGCCGGTTCGGAATCGGCCTTTCGGTCGCTGATGAAAAGCTGGTTCGTGCATTCCCCGCTGTTTACAATTTTAAAGGCATTTTCCAAAAAGAATTTCACGGTGATCGTAACTTCGGACCACGGCTCGGTCCTTTGTTCACGGGGAACCATGGCGCACGGGAAGCGTGATACCTCCACTAACCTCCGCTATAAGTACGGCGATAATCTTAATTGCGAAGCCAAGGAAGCGATCCTGATAAAGAAGCCGGATGAATACCGCCTGCCATCCTTCAGTCTCGCGACCACTTATATTTTGGCCAAGGAAGATTTCTATTTCGTCTATCCCAACAATTACAACGAGTACATCCGTCAGTTTCAGAATTCATTCCAGCACGGAGGGATTTCCCTGGAAGAGATGGTGGTGCCGTTTGCGGTTCTCACTCCCAAATAAATGCTGATTAAAAGAGAAGAGAAGACATATATTTCCCGGTCCGAACAGGAAACGGTAAGTATCGGTGAGGGGCTGGCAAAGGTCGTTTCGGACGGGGAATTAATAGTCCTGACGGGACCGCTCGGAGCGGGGAAAACGCGGTTCGTGACGGGGATGGCTCGTGGTTTGGGGCTCGATCCCGCGCAGGTGAATTCCCCCTCGTACACGTTGGTAAATGAATATCACGGCGCGAGGGATTTATATCACCTCGATTTGTATCGGCTTGAAGGAGAAGAGGATCTGCATAATATCGGTTGGGACGATTACCTCAGCCGGGACGGGATGGTGGTCGTGGAGTGGGGCGAACGGGCAGGGGAACTGCTTCCGCCGCAGCGAATCGAAGTGCATATTGAGATAATTTCGGAAACGGAGCGGCGGATCGGAATATTATTCAGGGGAAATCGGTGATCGGAATACCGTCCAATATACTGGTCATCGACAGTTCGACTTCGGTCATGCGCATCGGGGTTTCCTGTCCGGACGGACGGATCGTGCAAATGGAAAACGCCGAACGATTCAGTCACGCCGAGCATATTGTGCCGTTGATCGAAAGTGCAATATCGGATGCGAAGCTGAAGAGAGAAGAGCTGGCGGGCATGATAGTTTCGTGCGGGCCGGGGTCATTCACGGGATTACGGGTCGGGATGGCGACGGCCAAGGGGATGTCAATCGCTCTGGGAATTCCGCTGGCGGCTCCATCGATATTCGAAGCGGCGCAGGTGAGATTGTCAGAGTTGTACGATGAGGCGGCAATGCTGGTGCAGTCGCGGAAGGACGAATACTATTTGGGATTGATCGGCAATCAGGGATTTGACAGAAAAAGCATACGTGTGGTGCGTGGTGAGGGCATTGTCGAAGCTGTGGGAAAAAGGAGAGTCTATTGCGTCGATTTCGACTCCGGCAAACTGCCTTTTTTGAATGATCAGATGATAGGTAAGGAAGAATATTCAATCGAATTAAAGGATTTTCTGATTGCGGCGCAGGAGAAACTGGCGGCCGGCGGAGAGGAATTAGCGGCTCTGGAGCCGCTCTATATACAAAATTTTCCGGCGAGGAAGAAGTGAGTACGGTAATGACAGAATTGAAAATCCGGGCCATGAAACCAAGGGATAAAGAGGCGGTGGTGGCGATTGAAAACGATGTTTTCAGCGATCCCTGGCCCGATTTTGCGTTCGACCGCAAAAACAACGATCCGAATCACAAATTCATTGTGGCACAATCAGATAAAAAGATTGTGGGGTATGCGGCGTATTTCGTGGATTTGGGCGAAGCGCGGTTAACCAACATCGCGGTGGCCTCGGATTGCCGGCGGAAATCTATTGCTAAAAGTTTATTAAATTATATCTTAGATTCCGTTAAGAAGGCGGATTGCCGGTTTATATTTCTGGATGTGCGGCCGACCAATAAGGCCGCTATTGATTTATACCGGAAATACGGGTTTGAGGATGCGTATATACGGCCGGGTTATTATGACAACCCGCGCGAAGATGCTATCGTAATGATGAAGTCGCTCGAGAATTAATTATGCCGATGGACTGGTTTAAAAAATCCCGCTCGAATCTCACCGCCCAGGAAAAGAAGGATATCCCGGACGGTCTCTGGACCAAATGCGCCGAATGCGGCGAAATCATTTACACCAAACAGCTGGAAGAGAATTTTTGGGTATGCCCCAATTGCAGCTATCATTTTCGGATCAGCAGTTCTCGTTACATCAAGTTTATTCTCGATGATGGAAAACTCGAGGAGTTCGATGCCGGACTGACCTCGCTGGATCCTTTAAAGTTCAAGGATTCAAAGAAGTACACCGACCGCATCAAGGGAGCAATTGAGAATTCGGGATTGAACGACGCCGTGGTGGCGGGGATCGGCAGGATAGACGGTATCGAAGTTTCTTTCGCCATCATGGATTTCGCGTTTGTCGGCGGTTCGATGGGTTCGGTGGTGGGAGAAAAAATAGCGCGGGCCATGGAACGGTCGCTCGACCGCAATATCCCGTTGATTATCGTATCATGCTCCGGCGGAGCCCGGATGCAGGAAGGGATATTATCCCTGATGCAGATGGCGAAGACGTCGGCTCTTTTGGCTCTGCTCGATCAGAAGAAGATTCCCTTTATTTCGGTCCTCACCAATCCGACCACGGCCGGGGTAATGGCGAGTTATGCTTCGCTGGGGGATATCATCATTGCCGAGCCGAAATCGCTGTTGGGTTTCGCCGGCCCGCGAGTTATCCAGCAGACGATCGGGCAGGAACTCCCTCCCGGATTTCAATCCTCGGAATTTTTTATGGAAAAAGGTTTTCTGGATCAAATCGTCGAACGCCATAAATTGCGCGACTCCCTCGTTAAATTCCTGAAATATTTCCTGGACTGATTTTATGAATAACAATTCAAGCGGCTATCGTAAGGCGCTTAAGTTTATATTCGACCGCGAGCATTTCGGCATGAAGCTCGGGTTGACCAATATCACCAATTTCCTGGAACATATCGGCAATCCCCATCACGAATTCCGATCGGTGCATATCGCGGGAACCAACGGCAAAGGCTCCACGGCGGCCTATATCGATGCCATCGCGCGGAAGGCAGGGTACAAGGTCGGGATATTCACTTCGCCGCACCTGTTCGATTTTCGGGAAAGAGTCCGCGTGAACGGTAAAAAAATCAGCCGTCAATTCATCACCGATTTTATCGAAAAGTACGAACCGATCATCGATAAAGATAAAATTACGTTCTTCGAGGTTTGTACCGCACTGGCCTTTTTGTACTTTGCGAAACAAAAGGTGGACCTTGCCGTGGTTGAGGTCGGACTCGGCGGACGGCTTGACGCCACCAATACTTTGAGCCCGCTGTTTTCGATCATAACCGATATATCGTTCGATCACATGAATGTCCTGGGGAATACCCTGACCAGGATAGCGCACGAAAAAGCTGGGATAATCAAGAGAGGGATTCCGGTGATAATCGGTTCGATGCTTCCGGAACCGCGCAAAGAGATTTTGAGAACCAGCAGGATCAGGAAAAGCCCTTATTACTATATCAAGCCCTCGATGGTGGTCCGCAAGAATCCCGGCAAGGGATTCGATTTTCGGGATAACGGATATTCTTTAAGCGGACTGCGAACCTCTCTTCCCGGGCGGCACCAGTTGAAAAACGCCGCCAATGCCATCAAGGCCGCGGAACTGCTTCGGGAATTCAGATACGAAATATCGAAAGAGGACATACGAAGCGGGCTTCGCGAGACGGTTTGGCCAGGGAGATTCCAAATATTGAAAGCAGACGGCGGGCCGCTGACCATCCTCGATGTCGGTCATAATCAAATGGGGGTAAAGGCCATGGCCGAATGTTTCAGGGAGATGTTTCCCGGACGGAAAGCCCGACTTTTGATCGGATTTGTGCGGAATAAGGACTTGACCAAAACGGTTAAATATCTTTACCCGATAGCCGAAAGTGTCGAAATCGCCCGCCTGAAGACCGACCGGAGCTGTGAGCCGGCCGAAATCGCGGAGCTTTTCCCGAACGGGCGTTTCCCGGTAACGGTATCCAATTCGTTGACCGCGTCGGCACGTAGAATTATATTGAACTCGAAACGTGACGATATATTCATCATAGCCGGTTCCCATTTTGCGGTCGGCGAATTTTTGGAAAACCGAACCAGGATTTATGGCCGAACAGGAAGAAAATCTCGACAAAAATAGAAAACTCGGGCGGCCGGACGACACCGAAACCCTGCTTCACACCGATTTAAGACGTCGCGCCGAAAAGGCCCTCGAAGAGGGGGCGGATGAATTCCGCATCTTCTCCGAACAGGTCCTGATGGGGGTATTGATTTTACAGGATAACCTCATAAAATTCTGCAATCAGGCCTTTCTTGAAATTATCGAATATTCGCATTACGAAATAATGAAACTCGGGCCGGAAGAATACGGCAAAATGATTCATCCCGATTTGAGGGAATTTGCCCTTGAACAGGCTCGCAAGAAACAGGCCGGTGAAACCGATGTTGTCCCGGAATACGTCAACAAGCTGATAAGCAAATCGGGCCGGATAAAGTGGGTGGACCTGTTTTCAAAGACAATAACGTACAATGGCCGGAACGCCGACCTGGTGACCATGGTCGATATCACGCCCCAGAAGCTGGCCGAAGAGGCTCTTCAGGAGCGCGAGCAGCAATTCCGCAATCTCATCGAAATCATGAACGACGGTTTCGCTATTCTCGATGAAAACTGCATGGTGACGTACGTAAATTCCCGGATGTGCGATATGCTGATGCTGCCCCGGGTGGAAGTTGTGGGACGGGCTATCGAGAGCTTTCTCGAGTTCGGCGATATTGAGGAATTCAAAGGATATTGCGGGAGCAATGACCCTGAAGTGAAGGTCGCCTTTGAAATTCCCTGGAAGAAAAGCGATGGGACTACCATGCATTCTTTCGTTTCAATCAGCCCTATTCTTGACGTAAAGGGACGTTCCATCGGCGATATTGCTATCGTCACCGATATTACCGACCGAAAGCAATCCGAAGAGGCGATCCGGAAATCGGAAGCCCGCTACCGGGAATTGTTCGACAATGCCATGGAGGGGATTGTCGTGGTCGATGAATATGAAACGGTGGTGTTCTGCAACGAAGCGTTCGCCAGTATTTTCGAACTGGAATCGGCCCGGCGGGCCATCGGCAAGAATATGCTGGAATTCCTCGACGAAGAACAGCGGAGTATCCTCATCGAACAAAGCCGGCAACGCCGGGAACGCAAGGCGAGCCGCTATGAATTGAATATTACCACGGCCAGAGGTAATTCCCGGACCATTCTCGCTTCGGTTTCACCCCGATTCGATTCTGGTGGAGAATTCGTCGGTTCTTTCGGAACCATCCTCGATATTTCGGAGCGCAAGCAGGTGGAATCGGAACTGCGACGCTCGCGCGATGTCCTCGATATGCGGGTCAAGGAACGGACGATCGAGCTGGCCGAGGCCAACCGGCAGTTGAAAAAATCGATTTTCGACCTGTACAACATTTTCGAACTGAGCCGCAATTTCAATACTCTGCTGGAGTACAATTCCCTGCTCGATTCATACATGCTGGCATCGATGGGACGTATGGGTTCGAATCACGGTGTCTTATATATCCGGAAAGAAATCGACCTGCCGGTTTTCGACCTGGTCCGGGTCAGGGGGGAAATCGCCAATCTGGAACAAGCTATTGAAATCGACATTGACGGCCCCTTTTATCGTCATCTCACCTCGCTGAACCGTCCGGTTCATGTCAAGGAAATAGCGGAGAAATACGGGGGACGGGAGAACCTCGATTTTGTCGGTATCTTCCCGCATGGACTGGCCATCCCTCTGGTCTACCAAACCCGCCTGCGGGGGCTGATGATACTTTCCGGACGGAGGGATGATCAAACTTACCATGGAAGCGATCTGGAGTTCCTGGCAATCCTGGCGAATCAGACGGTGGTATCCATCGAAAACGCCCGGTTGTATGAAGCGGAAAAATCGGCCCAGATTGAATTGCAGAAAGCGCATGAGCTTTTGACCCGGGCCGAACGGTCCGCGGCTCTGGGAGAATTATCGGCCAAGGTCGCCCACGAAATCAACAACCCGCTGGGTATCATCAAGAATTATCTGCTCCTGATGATGCGTTCGGAGGGGGATGACAATAAGATTACGGAGTACATCGATATCGTCAGGGGTGAGCTGGACCGTATCGCGCAAATCGTCCGGCAACTGCTCGATTTCCATCGTCCGCTGGTCGCCAAATTCGTCAGGATAAATCCCAAACGAATACTCGACGAGACCCTGGCCCTCATGAAATTCCAGCTCGATGAATCCGGAATCAAAGTCTTTGTGAGTGCCTGCGACAATATCCCCGAAATCAAAGTCTGGCCGGACGGTCTTAAGCAGGTTTTTATGAATCTCCTGGTCAATGCCCGGGACGCGATCGGAAGCGGAGGAGAAATTTATATCCGGATCGAGGAAGGGGATGAAGGGGTGACTATTTATATCGAGGACAATGGACCAGGAATTCCCGAGGATTTGCAGCCTCATATTTTCGAATCCTTTTATACCACGAAAATCGAAACCGGAGGAACGGGACTGGGATTGTCGATTTGTAAACGGATAATAAAAAATCATAACGGGTCGATAACCTTCAGTAATACCGAGCGGGGAGGGTGTTTCCGGATAAACCTTCCGATCGAGCAGAAAGAAAAGGAATATGACTGGCGCATCTAGGAAAATACTGGTAGTTGATGACGAAGTCCGCATGTGCGAATCGCTGCACGAATTGCTGTCGGGCGCGGGGTACCAGGTAACTGCGGTGCAGTCGTCCAAGGAGGCAATCGAGAAGATCCGCACCCAGCCATTCGATCTGGTCATTACCGACATCAAGATGCCACAGTTTTCAGGGCTCGAAATCCTGAATGAAGTCAAAAAGGTCGATCCGGAAACGGTCGTGATTCTCATGACCGGTTTTGCCTCGTTGGAATCCTCACTGGAAGCGATCCGCAAGGGAGCTTTCGAATACCTGCTCAAACCGGTCGAGTTTACGCAGCTGGAGATTTCCGTCCGGAGGGGCCTGGAAAAACGGGAAGCCGCCCTGGCCCGGAAACGGCTTTTGGAAGACCTTAAGATTGCCAATCATAATCTGAATACCCATCTCAATGAGATAAACGCTCTCTATGAAGCGGGAACCTCGCTGATGCAGACTTCGCAACTGAAGGAACTGCTTGATAAAATCGTCATGCTGGCCTCCGGGGTAACCGACGCCGAAATCGGGTCGCTGATGATGATTAACCCGACCGGGGAATTCATGACGATCGAATCGCATATCGGGCTCGACCCCAAGATGGCGGCCTCGGTGAAGCTTCCGCTCGGCGAATCGATCGCGGGGTTTGTCGCCAAGAGCGGTTCGCCGCTGGTGGTCAGGGATGTTGAGAAAGACGAACGCTTCAAGCGGATCAACAAGGAGCGGTACAGCTCTGCCTCGCTTTTGTGTGTCCCGCTGAAGATCGCGGATCGTATCCTCGGAGTTATCAACATGGCGAATAAGCGGCACCGCGAGATTTTCAACGATCACGACCTGAAGCTTTTAACCACGTTCGCTTCGCAGGCCGCGATTGCCATCGACGATGCCCGGCAGTATGATGAAAACATGCAGAAACTTCGGGAGTTTTCGATCCTGTTTGAATTGTCGAGCCGGCTTTCCACGGTCGGTTCGGTTTCGGCCATGCGGAGTACCGTATTTGAATATCTCAGAAAACTGATGACGATCGATTTTGCATTATGGTTCGAATGGCAGGAAAATCTGGTCAGCCTGAAACCGGTGGGGGCGACCGGGACCAATATCCCGCTGACCGATACCGGGTCTTTCAACATGAGCAAGATCAGTCAGGAAGATATCATAATCGATAATGTCGATTTTTCGGGAATCGATTTCGAAAATATCCCGCAAATATCCTCCTACGTATCGACGCGGATTGCCAAATATGACGCCTTCCCGAAACCGGGCGCGAATTTTACCGCCCTGCCGGTTCTCCAGGAAGGGACGCTCCGCCACTTATTCTGTATTTCTTCCGATGGCGGACGGGATTACACCTCGCAGGAGATATCCCTGGCCAGACTGGTGATATCGCAGGCATCGGGCTTCTACGAGCGCGAGAAGGCCCTTTTAAACGCCACCCGGCTTCTGACCATGGGCAACATGATTTCCGAAATTTCGCATGATCTTCGAAGGCCGCTGACCAATATTCGGGGCGGGCTGCAGATTCTTCGGGATAAATGGCCCGATATAGCCGATAATTCCGATTTCTTCAAGATGGCCGAAGCGGAAATCCTCCGCTTGAACGAACTGGTCAAGGAACTGGTCGATTTTTCAAAACCGCACAAATATGAAACCGAAATGACCGATATCCGGATGATTATCAAACGGGCCTCGGAGTTGATAAGGCCGGAGTTGAGAAAGAAGAATATCGCTTACACCGAACACTACGAAGAACTCGATTACGAGCTCCCGCTTAATAAGAACCAGATTCTCGAAGTTTTCCTGAACCTCTTTCTTAATGCCGTTGACGCCATTGACGATAAGGGGACGATTTCGGTCAAGGGAAAAATCGGACGGCCGTCATTCAAGAAGACCGACTACCTGGCCATTACCGTATCGGATACCGGCTGCGGGATCAAGAAAGAAAATCTATCCAAAATATTCGACCGCTATTATACTTCCAAAAAGACCGGGACCGGGCTGGGGCTGGCGGTGGTGGAGCGGATTATTTCTGCGCATGGCGGGACCTTGAGCGTCGACTCCACCTGGGGCGAGGGAGCCGATTTTACCCTTTATTTCCCCATTTAACCCCTGCAAATTCTTGCAAAATTTCGGCAGCCGAAATCAGAAATTAGTTGATTTTTGGAGGGTGATGTCGATAAATATGTTAGGGTTGCAAAAGTCTGCCTATGAAGAAAAAAGCGAAGACGAAACTTCTTATTATCGACGACGATCCCAAAGTCTCCTGGATTCTAACCGAGGGACTTCCGCAGACATTTGACATTGTCGCCGCTCGCGACGGAGTGGAAGGGATCCAGATGATATCCACGGAAAAGCCGGATTTGGTGCTTCTGGATATCAAGATGCCGGGGATGTCCGGGCTTGAAGTTCTGGAGAAGCTCAGCAAGATCGATAATCGTCCCGAAGTGGTCATGCTGTCGGGGCACGGGGAAACCAAGAACATCGTGGAATCGATGAAACTGGGGGCGGCGGAATTTATCAATAAGCCGTTCGACGTTAAGGAAGTTGAAATTCATATCAATTCCGTCCTGGAAAAGGGCAGGCTGCGTCATGAAGTGCGTGAATTGAAATCGCAGCTCGATTCCCGCAAGCAATACGACCAATTGATTGGCGATTCGGTCAAGATGAATCAGGTAAAAAATGTTATTGAACAGGTAGCCGATTCGGAATTGACCGTACTGATTCGAGGGGAATCGGGAACCGGCAAGGAAATCGTGGCGAGACTTCTGCATTCGATGTCGGGACGGGCTGATGAACCGTTTACCAAGGTCAACTGTGCGGCGATTCCACGGGATCTTCTGGAAGCGGAGCTGTTCGGCTATGAAAAAGGGGCCTTCACCGGGGCTCATAAGACCAAGCCGGGACGTTTCGAAGTCGCCAACAAAGGTTCGATCTTCCTGGATGAAATCGGCGACATGCCGCTGGAATTGCAGTCGAAACTACTGCAGGTTTTGGAGCAACAGGAATTCGTCCGGGTCGGTGGGATAAATAATATTCATGTCGATGTCAGAATCGTCTGTGCCACCAATAAGAATCTGGAAGATGCTATCAACCGGGGTGAATTCCGAAGCGATCTTTTCTATCGCTTAAATGAGATTACCATATATTTGCCCAGCCTTCGCGAAAAAAGGGAAGATATACCTCTCCTGTCGGAATATTTTCTGGCGCGGTACAACAACCTGTATCAGCGCGATTATCCCAATCTATCCGAAGAAACCCTGGCGAAACTGATGGATTATTCCTGGCCGGGGAATGTCAGGCAGCTGGAGAATCTCATCAAGCAGGTGGTTGTCCGTGGAGGAGAAGCAATCGTCGACGAACTACTTTCGAACCGGGTCAATGTTGGGGGAGTAAGCTCCGATGGCGCCGGTCAGGGATTCGTCGAAGAATCGGCCGAGATTGGGAATTCTTATTCGCTGAAGAAGAGAGTGGCTTTCGCCGTTGCGGCTCAGGAGAAGCGGATTATCAAAGAAGTCCTCGGAAAAACCAACTGGAACCGCCGCAAGGCAGCCGACATGCTTGAAATCAGCTATCGCTCATTGCTGTATAAAATCAAAGAATATAACCTTAACGCTTCCAAGTAATACCCGAGTTCGGGTATGACTCAATTAATACATCATTGATATTGTTGTTCTTATAATGCGCAATATTTTGCATGGTGGAGTATGGGGATAATCCCAATACTGGCACGTAGAGTCCATTATATGAAGAATAAGATATTACCATGTAAGGCGTTGCGGCTGTAATAAATTGCTTAAAATAGACGTAAAATTGTGGAAAAAAAGTTAAGGGGCTAACCGGCTCCGTGGAACATATGTTGCTATCTTAATCATGGTTACAAGCCTTTAAAGTGGGAGCACCTTGAGATCTTAATCGTTATGGAAAACAGGAAAAAGCAGCCTGAGACGAACAGCGAATTCGCCAGCCGGATCTCCTATGAATTAAAAAGGGCCGAAAGATACAGGATATTTGTCTCTTTACTGGTCTTTAATTTCGATTCGGTTATCGAGAAGCTTGCGGCAGATCGTCTTCAGAATACGGAAGACAGGGAAGGTTTTCTGAGGGCTGTAAAGGGGTTCATACGTGACTCTGTCCGGGAGGTGGACGCTGTTTCCAATTCGAGTTATGAGATGGTCGGCATACTTTGTCCCGAGACCTCGCGTCAGGGGGCGGAGATGGCGGCCAGGCGGCTTCAGGAGTCGCTGAATAATTTTCTCTCTGACTATTTTGGAGATCCTACCGATCTATTGATCCCGGTCGAGATTTCATCGTATCCCGATGCCGCGGGAGCGCGATCGCTGGCAAGCTATTTCGAGCAATTCGCGTAGAGTTGTTTTCAGCCCGCAAGGGCCAAAATAAAAAGCCCCCGAAATTCGGGGGCTTTTGCTTTTGGGGCCGCTTTATACATCTTATTCGCAGGCGGGGGCGGGGCCGCTCTTGAACTTGTAATTAACCAAATGGACGATGTCGAGGATATCGGTATTGCCGTCGTGGTTGACATCGGCCGATTCCGGATTTTCCGGCGCCGGTCCCGATTTGAATTTGAAATTGATCATGAAGACAATATCCAGAATATTGACGTCCTCGTTGTTGTCGGTATCTCCGCAAATGTACGGTTCGCGCACGAGGATAGCCTCGGGTTCGCTGTATACTCCCCACTGGCCGTCCGCATCCATGGCCCTCACCCGATAATAGTACGTTCCGGGGACGCGACCGGTTAAATCATAGTAGGTATCGCTTATATCCGAGGCCAGGATGGTATCGTGGCCGAAAGTGTAGACAGGATAAATATCATCGAAATATATGCCATATTCGGTCAGCGACTGGTCGGTTGCGTATGAAAAACGGAAATACAGGCTCTGACCGCTAAAGGTAGACAGATCGAATTCGGCCTGCACCCATGTCCCGGAAGAACCGGTAATCCCATTGCCCCGATTGGTGCCGTTGGGATTGTCGTTAGTAGTTATATTACCGGGAATAGGAGTGAAATCCAAACCATTGCTGGAAACTTCCACATAGGCGTAATCCCAGCCATCCTCGATGTTGTATCTGGTCCAAAATACCAGCATATCCTGGGAGCGGATTGAGTATGGCGTCTTGGTCTGGAAATACTTGTACATATTGTCCCCTGTCCCGGAATAGAAACTGGAAAGCTGGGAATGATATACCTGCCCGTTGGTCGAGAAATTATTGTTTTCGAAATTGTCGAAG
>Ga0105105_10000067_pt1 | contig 45079 bp, 46 predicted proteins | sample PPLLaktember2015_4_FD_79108 | JGI IMG/M metagenome (GOLD analysis project Ga0105105, IMG submission 79108) | Freshwater sediment microbial communities from Prairie Pothole Lake near Jamestown, North Dakota, USA - PPLs Lake P8 Core (1) Depth... | ecosystem: Environmental > Aquatic > Freshwater >...
TAGACAATACTTTAACATTGATATTTATTTCTAAGGGGGAGGGTGGATAATACTTAAAAGATTAAAATAAACTCTTGTTTATAATAATATTATTAAAGTTAATCCACCACCGGCACTTCGTGCTACTTACTCCAAATGGTGACAAAGTGAATTTATCCCAATAAAAAAATTTTAATTATATTTCTATATTATATTCTGGTGGATATGGGTGGACTTGAACCACCGACCTGTCGCTTATAAGACGACTGCTCTAACCAGCTGAGCTACACATCCATATTATACTAGTATATCATAAAATTATATGAAAATACTAGTACTTATATTTACTCTGTCTCAGAAGTTTCGGTTGGAGATTCTTCTGCAACTTCTTCGTTTTCAGACTTTAACTCAGTTTTTATACCATTCATTAAGTCTTCAAATTCTTGTCTTTCTATAGTCTCATGTTCTATTAGAGCTTGAGCTAATAGTTCTAGTTTGTCTCTATTGTCAGTTAGAGTTTTTTTACAAGTCTGATAAGCCTTGTCTATAATAGTCTTAACCTCATCATCAATTTCTTGCAGGGTTTTTTCACTATGATTTGTTATTTCCCCAGTTCTATTATTTCTATAATCAGAATAATGTACTGGTCCTAATTTACTCATTCCATAGTATCTAACATATTGTTCGGCAATTTGAGTTAATTGTTGAATATCATTAGAAGCTCCAGTTGTCATCTCTCCGAATATCATTTCCTCGGCTACATATCCTCCAAGAGCTACTGCCATATCGGCTTCAAAATGAGACCTTGCAATAAATCTTCTATCTTCAGTTGGCATTTTGAGGGTATAGCCTCCAGCTCTTCCACGAGGGATAATTGTAACTTTTTGAATTGGGTCTGATTGTTCTAAGAAATGTCCGGTGACTGCATGTCCAGATTCATGATAGGCTACAATTTTCTTTTCTTTTTCACTAATCACTCGACTTTTTCGCTCTGGCCCCATTAATACTTTATCTATGGACATTAAAATATTTCCCTCAGAGATAGTTTTCTTATCATGTCTAGCACTAACTATGGCAGCTTCATTCAGAAGATTAGATAAGTCCGCTCCAGAAAATCCAGGAGTTCGCTCAGCAATAGTTCTTAAACTAACTTTTTTCTCTAAAGGTTTACCTTTGGCATGAACTTTTAGAATCTGTTCTCTCTCTTTGATATCTGGTAAATCTAGTGTTACTCTTCTATCAAATCTTCCTGGTCGCATTAAGGCGGAATCTAATACATCTGGGCGATTGGTAGCGGCGAGTACAATCAAACCTTTATTAGCTTCAAATCCATCCATTTCTACTAGAATTTGATTCAAGGTTTGTTCTCGCTCGTCATTCCCTCCGCCAACTCCAGTTCCTCTGGATCTTCCAACTGCATCTAACTCATCGATGAAGATTAGGGCAGGGGAGTTTTTCTCTGCTGTTTTGAATAAATCTCGAATACGACTAGCTCCAACTCCTACGAACATTTCTACGAATTCAGATCCCGATGTGAAGAAAAATGGTACTTCAGCTTCATTAGCTACAGCTCTAGCTAAAAGGGTTTTACCAGTTCCGGGAGGTCCTACCAATAATACTCCTTTTGGAATTTTAGCTCCGATATCTGTGTATTTTTGGGGGTTCTTTAAGAATTCTACAATCTCTTCTAACTCTTCTTTAGCTTCTTTTAATCCAGCTACATCAGCAAAGGTAATCATTTTTTTCTTATCTTTGTCTGGCATAATGACTTTTGCCATTGAGCGGCCAAACATCATAGCTTGGGCATTACCTTTTTGAGCTTGTCTTAAGGAGAACCATAATAATCCACCAATCAAGATAATAGGGAAGAGTAGGTTCAAAAATATAGATAGAGCCAGACTACTTCCTTCATTATTCTTAACCTCAATTTTGAGATTGTTAATTTTTTCTTCCGACACTCCATAGGCTTGTAAGGATTCGATAAATGTTCCAGAAGGCTCTTTTTGTGCTTCTTTTATATTTTCATCTTTAAGAGTAGCTTTAATATTATTATTAGAAACTACTATGGAGTTTATATTGTCATTTTGAATATCCTGTACTATATCAGATAGAGCTACCTTACTAACATTATTATTGTTTTGAGTAACTAAATATCCAAATATTACTATAATAGCCAAAATTGACAACAGTCCGGAGAGAATGTTTTTGGTAAATTTTTTCATATAGCAATAGAGGTTAATTTATTTAGGCCAGCGCTAGACTTATTCTATGCTCTTGCGGGTCTACGGACAATATTTTGAATTGAGCGGTTGTCCCTTCTTTTAATTCAGTATATTTAGGGCGATCTTTTTCAATTTCAGAATTATGTACTAAACCTCTTACTTCTGTATCAAGTTGTACGAATATTCCAAAGTGATTCATTCTAGCAACTTGTCCTTCTACGAGTTGGTCTGCTGAGAATCTCTCAGCAATTGTATTCCAAGGATCTTCAGTTAAAGCTTTGATAGATAAAGAAACTTTTCCATTAACAATTTCAATCACTTGAGCTTGAACTTTATCTCCTTCCTTGTATAAGTCTCTAGGATTTTCTACCAATTGCCAAGATAATTCAGAAATATGAACTAAACCTTCTAGTTTTTGACCATTTTTACCAAATTTTACGAATACTCCAAAGTCTACAACTCCAGTTACTTCTCCATCAATAGTGTCTCCTTTTTGATAGCTATTCACTAGATTTAACTCTTCACTCTTACGAGCAGCTTTTTCAGAAACAATTAATTTACTTTCTTCTCTACTTACATTAATAATAGCTACTCTGAATGTTTCTCCTGTATATTCTTTTAGTCTACCTAAAATTTTAGTCTTATCTCCACCATCTACTCTAGGATAATGATCATAAGCTAATTGAGAAACAGGTAAGAATCCACTAATTCCATTGATGCTGATTAATAGACCTCCCTTATTAGCATCAATAATTTTGACATCTACAGGTTCTTCAGAAGCTTGCTTTGCAAACAAATCTTCCCAAACTTTATCTTCAGAAGCTTGTCTGAGAGATAATTCAATGTACCCATCAGTAGTATTGGTTGTAAGTACAGTAGCGGTAACTTCATCACCTTTTTTCAAAGTTTTGATAGTTCCAAAGCCATCATGCAACTCTTCACCTAGTACTACACCAGTTCCAATGGGTCCTAGATCTATATACATTGCATTAGTTCCGATGTCTAAAACCTTACCTTGTATATCTTCTCCAACTACAGGTAAGTCTAAGGGGTTTTTATGGAGTAATTCCTCCATTATATTAATATTGTCTGCCATATTGATAGTCTGTCCAAAGTTAGTTAATAATACGATATATTATGATGCATTGCATAATTACAAAATGAAGGCACAATAATCTAAATAAATTATAGCATAAAGCAATTTTTTTACAAGTAATTATTATGTGTTAAGATTTTTATTATATTTAAAATTCAAATGTATCTATTTCTTTTTTTTCTAACCAATCCTCTAACATTGGTGCATTATGGTCTTTTGGAGATATTAACAGCTCAGTTTCACTAAATCCAAATCTATTGGCAGTCTCAACTATAAAAGGAAAGCTTTTATAGTTGATTGTTCGATCTGATTCTGGATCGTAGAGATTATCCACTAGATAGTTAAAAACAGTATTATCTTCTAATGCTATAAACCCATGTGCAAAGCCTCTGGGTATATATAGAGAGTAGTGATTATGGGCATTATCAAATCCAGCTAAATAATAATAATATACATTAAGATAATTTTTATTGTCAGTGTGATTACGTAAATCTACTATTATATCAATTACGCTACCAGATAATACTCTTACTAGCTTAGCTTGTGAATAATTGCCAACTTGGAAATGCATTCCTCTGAAAGTACCCTTTTTGGAGGTGGAAACATTATCTTGTATCCATCTAGAGTCAGTAGGGGTAGGTAAAAATTTGCCCCGATGGTCAAAGAACTGTTGCTGTATAATTAATTGTGGTTTTGTGAACTCTATCTGATCTGGAGTTATATCTTGCATATTTCAGTCTAATTCTATTGAATATTCATTCGGGTGGGCGCAGGAGGGCTCGAACCTCCGACCAAAAGATTAAGAGTCTTCTGCTCTACCAACTGAGCTATGCGCCCTATACTTATACTATTATAATGATTTTTCTTAAAAAAGCAATATTTGGCAAAATATATATCTTTGTGGTATAATAGATAAATATTGAAATATAAAGATAAAAGTATGAATTTAAAAAATGAATTTGTGATTGCAATCTCTGGGAAGGCCGGACAAGGCGTTTTGAGTATGGGAGATTTCATTCAACAGATTGTCCAAAATATTGGTTTATATAGCTTTGTATGGGTTGATTATCCCAGCTTAATTAAGGGAGGTCATAATGTCGTTTTTATTAGAGTGTCCAATAAACCTGTCTTTGCTCCCGTTGAAGATATTAATTATTTAATTACTCTTGATACTGAGAGTATAGATATACATTGGGATGAAATTGTAAAAAAGGGAGTTCTAATTTATGATATTGATATTGTTAAAAAAGAAATTAGCTTAAAACCTAATAAAAATCAACCTTTTTTTGCTGTTGGAGTCCCCTTTAACTCTATATCGAAAAATATCAATAAATCTACCAGATATGCTAATACTGCTGCTATTGCTGTACTACACTATGTTTTAGGTTGGGAACTAGGCACTTATGCTAAAATAATAGAGAAAAAATTCAAGAAAAAAAGTCAGCAAATTGTAGATGATAATATTATCGCTATGAAGCAGGGCTATGAATATGCTGAGGATAATTATGATAATTTGTTCACTCATCCATTAAAAAAAGGAGATGCTAAAGTTTATTATTCTATTGATGGTAGTCAAGCTTTAGCCTTCGGAGCGATTCGGGCAGGAGTTAAATTTACGGCTGCATATCCTATGACTCCAGCTACTCCAATATTTGATCATTTAGCAACTTTTTCAGATAAATATGGTATTATTGCCAAGCAGGCTGAAGATGAAATATCGGCTATTTGTATGACTATCGGAGCCTCTTATTCAGGAGCCAGAGCTCTTACAATGTCATCTGGTGGGGGTTTCTCCTTAATGGTAGAAGCTATAGGTTTAGCTGGAATTACAGAAACTCCTTTAGTAGTAATTAATGCTATGAGAGGAGGTCCTAGTACTGGGTTGCCAACTAAAACTGAACAGTCTGATTTAAGATTTGTCCTACATGCTTCACAAGGGGAATTTCCTAGAGTTGTATTGGCTCCTGGGGACGCTGTAGAGTTATATCAGTTAATACAGGAGGCCTTTAATCTAGCAGATTTATATCAATTACCAGTCATTGTTTTGACAGATAAATATTTGGCGACTTCTCAAATGATATTTCCTAAAGATATAGATTTAGATGCAATAGATGTAGAGAGAGGTGTTCTAATCAATAATAAAAATGAAATTGGATCAGCAGATACTTATGCAAGATATCTATTCACTAAGGACGGAGTATCTCCAAGGGCATTACCAGGCTCTAAAGGAATTACTTTTCATAGTGGTTCGGATGAGCATAATGAATATGGTGAAATTTGCGAAGATTCTCAAAATAGAGTTAAAATGATGGATAAGCGAATGCGAAAAGAAAAAAGTATGTTACCATCAATACCTAAACCTAAAATGTATGGAAATAGTAATGCAGATATTACTTTAATTAGTTGGGGGTCTACTAAATGGGCGGCTATAGAAGCAACAGAATTATTGGCTGAACATAATATCTTAGCTAATGTAATGCATTTTAATTATATTTATCCATTTAATATATCTAAAACTCAACCATTATTGAATAAAATTAAACGTTCTATTGTTTTGGAGAATAATGCTACAGGACAATTCGCAGGTCTTTTAAAACAATATTTTAACTTTGAGCCGGAGCATTCACTTTTAAAATATGATGGGCATCCATTCTATCCAAATGAAATTGCTAAAATTATCCGTAATAAAATGTTTTAAAATATGAAATCAAAAAAAGATTTATCATCACATTATACTCAATCCACTCCAAATTGGTGCCCTGGTTGCGGTAATTATGGGATTTGGGTAGCTCTTAAAAATGCTTTGCAAGAGTTAAACTTACCAGCACATAAAGTAGTTTTAGTAGGAGATATTGGTTGTTCTGGTAAGTTAGCCTACTGGACAGATTATAATGGTTTTGGTGGTTTGCATGGAAGGTCTATCCCAATTGCTGAGGGAGTAAAAATGGCCAATTCAGACTTAACTGTTATTGTAGTTGGTGGTGACGGAGGATTATTAGGGGAGGGGTTGCAACACTTTCTACATGCCTGTAGGCGTAACGTCAATATAGCTGTCATTTTACATAATAATCAGGTCTATGGATTGACAACTGGGCAAACTTCTCCTACCTCAGATCCTGGATATAAAAGCTCTACCACTCCAGAAGGCTCCTATGAAACACCACTTAATCCATCTCTATTAGCTCTAACAGCTCAAGCCACTTTTGTTTCAGCTGGATTTGCTGGTAATACACTACACCTAGCTCAAATTATTAAGTCAGCTATTCTGCATCCTGGATTTGCATTGGTAGACATTTATCAGCCTTGTGTCACTTATAATTATATTAATACTTATGAATATTATTCTAAGAGAATATATGATATTACGACAACTCCATATAGACCAGATAATAGGTTTAGGGCAATGAAAAAATCTATGGAAATTGAGGGGGGACAAAAATTCCCAATAGGAATATTATTTCAAGACGAAACTAGGCCATCATTACAGTCTAATATTCAAAATAGAGTTCTTCCTTTAGTAAAACAGCCTATTCAAAATATATCAGTTAAGTCTTTATTTGAAAAAGAGTAAGAATTTAGTATGTCAGTTAAAATTGCTAGTGTTGAAGTAGATACATTGACTCGCAGAGAGGTGATTTCTAGAATTAATAAGGCTATTGAAAAAAATAAAATTTTGCAATTAGTTACTCCATATTCTGAGTTTATAGTTGAGGCAGAATATAATTTTGAATTTAGAAAAGCTTTGAATAGTAGTGAAATTAGAATTCCAGATGGAATTGGTATATTGTGGGCGGGAGCTTATTTGGCTGGTAAGTGGAATAATTTAATTATATCTCTGTTAGGCATTATTAATAGAGATCTTAATTTATATTCGGTATTTACAGAAAAAATTAGTGGTTCAGATTTAATTTATGATGTTTTAGATTTGGCTCATAAGAAAAAAAGTAGAGTTTATTTATTGGGAGGTGAGGGAGCTGTTCCCGAAAAAGTGCAAGATTATATTGAAAATACTTATTCTAGAATTCATATTACAGGCACATATTCTAAAAAAATATCTCTCAATGATAAAGTTTTATTTCAACAAGTTTTGGAAACTCAATCGGATATAATATTAATAGCTTTGTCTTATCCTAAACAAGAAATTTTTGCCTCACAATTAAAACAATACTTTATAAATAATGATCATAAAGGTATAATCATGTGTATTGGAGGTACCTTTGACTTTTTAGCAGGTAGTCAAAAAAGAGCCCCAAAATGGATGCAAAAACTAGGTTTAGAGTGGCTATATCGTCTTATCCAAGAGCCTAAAAGAATTAGAAGAATTTATAAGGCAACTATAGAATATATCCTCTTAATATCTAATTACAAATCAAATATTGACAAAAACAAGAATAATGCTGTATAATTAATACTAATTAAGTAATTATATTATATGGCAGTACCTAAGAAACGACACAATCATAGTAGAACTGGTAAAAACCGTTCTCATCATGCTTTAAAACAAGTAGAAGCTAAAGTTAGAGGAGTATCTCATCGTTTGAAAAAGTTTTTAACTAGAACTAATGGTTAGATCAATATTATAAAAAATTATAAAAATCGCTCCTAATAAAAAAATATATGGCAAATCGTCACCTTATGAGGTCAGTAGCAATGCAAACACTTTATCAAATTGATGTGTCTGATCTGTGGGAAAGTGAAAATTTGTGGGATATTATTCAAGAATCACTTTATAGATTGTCAGTAGGTATAGAGGATATCTCTTATATTAAAGAAGTTATATCTGGAGTATTACAAAATAAAATACAAATAGACGAAGCTATAACAAAGTATGCCACGGGCTGGATTGTTGAAACTATTGCTCCTGTAGAAAGAAGTATTTTGAGATTAGCTATTTACGAAATTGAGTATTATAATGACAAAGATATTCCTCCAAAAGTAGCTATCAATGAAGCTATTGAATTAGCTAAAGCCTTTAGTGGTCCTGTAGCTGGTAAATTTGTAAATGGAGTTTTAGGTGGTCTTTACAAAGACAAAGTAGAGTCAGTAGTATGATTTCATTGAGTGACTTGCAAGATAAAATAGGGTATACATTCCAAAATATTGATCTGTTACGACAGGCTTTGACTCACCGCTCTTTTTTAAATGAGAACCCCCAATTTACTTTAGGTCATAATGAGAGATTGGAATTTTATGGAGATGCAGTCTTGGAAGATATTGTTACTGCTTATTTATTTCATAATTATACTGATAAGAATGAAGGTGAATTAACTAACTTAAGAGCAGCTTTGGTAAGAGGAGCACATTTAGCTCAAGTAGCAGATAAAATTCAATTGAATCAATATCTTAATATATCTAAAGGAGAAAAAAACGATGCTACAGCTAAAGCATATATCACAGCGAATGCTATTGAAGCTATTATAGCAGCCTTAAGATTGGATGGTGGTTATGAAGTGGCTCAAAAATTTATTGAAGATTTTATTATACTAGATTTAGATACAATTATTGCCGAGCAATCTTTTATTGATTCTAAAAGTTTATTGCAAGAAAAGTCTCAGGAAAAGTTTAATATTACGCCGCATTATAAAGTTATTTCAGAAGAAGGTCCAGATCATAATAAAATCTTTGAGGTTATGGTTTATATAGACTCAATAGAGTACTCGAAAGGTAGAGGAAGCTCGAAGCAAAAAGCTGAACAAGATGCGGCCAAAAAAGCTTTAGATAAAATTTAAGCTATGCATATAGGATATGATATTGATGGTGTTCTTACTAAAAGAGACTACACTCATGTTTCAAGACTAGGTGTTAGAGGTATATTTGCCTTATTACAAAAATATTTTCCCAAGGTGATTGAAAACTGGACTCTCACTCAGCCATTACAAGATAATATAGATATAGCTAGAGCAATTGCTTCTAAACATAAAATCTCTATAATTACAGCCAGACCAGAAGCTATGTATCCATATACGGCACAATGGCTAAAAAATATAGCTAATATAGAATATAATGACCTTTATTGTGTTGGTTTGAAAAATGGATTTGCTGAGAGAAAATTGAAGTTAGCTCAGGATTTAGATATAGATGTATTCCTAGATGATACTCCAGAAACTATTGACTTATTTCAAGCTAATAATATTAATGCTCATAAGTTTGAGACTTGGCAAGAGGTACAAGCTTATTTAGAAAAATTATGACTATTTTAGATGGTTTTATCTTAGGTCTGGTACAAGGTGTAACTGAAGTGCTACCAATATCTAGTACCGCTCATCTAATTTTGGCCCAAAAAATAATGGGTATTGGAACAGATAACTTATCTTTTGAAGTGATGATGAATTTTGGGAGTTTAATTGCTATCATAATATATTTTTGGGATATTTGGCTAAATTTAATAATAGGAGTACTAAATTTTATGAAAATTCGAGGTAGTGTATATCTATCTACCAGATCTCATATAAAAAAATATATACCTAGGTTTAACAAAATAGAAACCGCCTATTCCAAAGACACTAAATTTTACCAAGAATCCTTACAATCTTTTAAACTGTCATTATTTTTAATAATAGCAACATTCCCAGCATTATTAATCGGATATTTTAGTCAAAATTGGATTGAAACTAATGCTCGCACACCTCTGATTATAGCTATAGCTCTGATTATTGGAGGCGTATTGCTAGGTGTAGCAGATAAAATTGGAGTACAAAAGAAATCAATGAAGACAATCCATCCTCTGAACATACTCATCATTGGTTTTTTTCAAGTTTTATCATTTATCCCAGGGTTTTCTAGAACTGGTTCTGTGATGACAGGAGCTTTATTTGTGGGCTTGAATCGCAAAGATAGTGCAGCTTTTGCTTTTCTATTAGGAGCTCCTGTTATATTTTTAGCTACCGTAGCTACCTTGCCAGATTTTATCACAACATATAGCTACTCATTTGCTAGCTTAGTCGCCTTTATAACCTCTGGTATAGTAACTTATTTCACAATTCATATTCTATATAAGATTATACAACAACAATCATTTAAAGTGTTTGTTGCATATCGTCTAATTCTTGGTATACTATTATTAGGTTTAGTTTATACTAAAATATTATGAAAACAATAGTCTTTAATTGGAAAATGAATCCTAGCTCACTAGATGAGGTACATAAAATCATAGAAGTAATTGAGGCTGAGTCTGTAGCCGTAGGTAGATCCGAACTGATAATTTTACCACCTAGTATTTATATTAACTTATTACAACAAAAACAGTCTAATATATTTGCCTCCATAGGAGTACAAGATATATCTAATGCTTCCAGCGGAGCTTATACAGGACAGTTATCTGCTGAGATGATAAGTAATCTAGGTTTAGAATATGCACTAATAGGACATTCAGAAACTAGAAAATATCAACAATATACAAGCCAAGATATAGCGAATAAATTACAACAAGTACTCACATATAATCTAACTCCTATTCTTTGTCTAGGCTATGAAGCAAAGCCTCAAACCAATGAAATAAATATAGATCTAATCAAGCAAGAATTATACGATATTATCTCCCCAAATAAAGAATTATTAGTAAATAAAAACATTCTAATAGCCTATGAACCCATTTGGGCTATTGGTAGTGGTATAATCCCAAGTCTAGATAATATAGAAATGGTTAGTATATTTATTAAAAAAACTTTTCAGGACATGGTCGCTACAGAATTAGGTACAACATGTAAAATTTTATATGGAGGTAGCGTCAATAAGAATAATATAGACGAATTAAAAAATATCAACTCAATCTCAGGATTTTTAATAGGCGGAGCTTCACTAGATTCTAATCAAATTCCAAGTTTATTAAGCTAAATATTTTATATTTTGAATAAAGTTAGAAAACCTATTCATACTTTTAAACATATCCACCGTTCAAGAACTGCAAGAAAGTAGATAATATGGTATAGTTAAAGGTATGTATAAAATATATTGTAAAACAATTAACAATAATAAAATTCATAAATATGAACAAAAACAAAAAAATAGTAAGGAGAGGCTTTACCTTATTAGAGATATTATTAGTAATAGCAACAATAGGAATATTAGCAGCCATAGTATTAGTAGCAATCAATCCAACAAGACAAATAAATCAAGCGAGACAAGCAGCAGTAAATAGTGAGAAGAATGCACTAGAGAAGGCATTACAACAATCCATAATAGATACAGGGAGCTATCCAGGTAGTGTGATAGAGACGCAAAGAGAGATATGTAAAACAGGAAGTGAACAAACAGGAGGAGCAACAGACTGTAGCGGTAAAGCAGATTTAAGAGATTTAGTCCCAACATATATAACAGCAATACCATCAAGTACAACATATACAGTAGCAAGAGGTAATGATGGAAGAGTGTATGTAAATACAACAGAGACAGCAGCAAACTTCAGCTGTCCAACAGGCTACATAAAAGTACCAGGAAATAGCCTATATCAGACAAAAGATTTTTGTGTAATGAAATATGAAGCCAAGGCAGTAGCAACAATCGACCCAACAGTAGGGTTGACCACTCCTAATACAGGATCGAACACAATAGCAAACAACACAACAGCCACCATCAGTGCAAATGGAAGAATAGTAGCAAGTGTAGCCAGTGGATTCCCAATAGCACAGATGCGTCCAACCACAGCAGCTAGCTATTGTACAACAGCAGGAGCAAGTTTAATAAGTAATGCCGAATGGATGACCATAGCAAGGAACATAGAAGCACAAGGGGTAAACTGGACCGGAGGAACAGTAGGAAGTGGAGGACTATGGAGAGGCCATAGTGACAATAGTCCAGCAGGAGCTTTAGAAGCCAGTACAGATAATGATCCATACTTTAGAACAGGAAATACCAGCCCAAGTATAGAGAGAAGAACTCATACGTTAAGCAACGGAGAGGTAATCTGGGATTTAAGTGGAAATGTATGGGAATGGACAAACGATACAATACAAGGACAAAACAAGCCTAATACTAGCTCAGGAAATTTTTTTCAAAATTGGTCATCTATAAATAACTTTGGAATCTTAAGCTATGATTTAATAAGACCAAGTAACCCTAACTGGGACACAGCTATAGGAAGTAATGAGAATGTAGGACAATATTATGCAGGTATAGTTACAGGTGCAACAACTTTTGAATTCCTCCGCGGTGGTGTTTTGTCTTATGCAGGAATCTTTACTCTGGCTCTAGATGATACGGCTCCTACCACCTCTAGCGTCTCTAGTGGCTTCCGCTGTGTGATACGCTGAAAGTCAACTTATTGTTAGGGAAGCTAGTTAGTTTAGAAATTCCATTATCATATGGGGCTTGGGTGTTTAATAGTGTATAAATTGTATAGAATGAACCCCTCTCAAGCAGTAAACTTAGAACATAATTCTTCTACAATTTTAGCAATCTTGAAGTCATCCTCCAGCCTAGGTTCATCTCCCCTAAGAGAGGATTATATATAAAATTATTTATTCACCAATCTTTTAACCATTTATTATTCCTATATAAAAATTGAGATTTAGCTTAGAATATGATATGGTATATATAGAATTAATGTTATATAATATGAAAATAGATATCATTGCCCAAACTCAAGCAAATACAGATTATCGTAAGGTTATTGCGACTGGGGCGGATAGTCAGTTGGTTTTGATGAATTTAAATCCCGGTGACGATGTAGGGGAGGAAGTCTATGGTGAAGTTGACCAGATTACAGTGGTGGTGGATGGCACTGGTAGATTAGAGATGCCAGGGGAAGATGGTCAAATTGAAGTCGGAGATTGTATTTTTTCTCCAGCAGGGGTGAAGCATAATATTATCAATGATTCTGAGGGAGAGCTTAAATTATATACTATTTATGCTCCTCCAGAATATGAACCAGGTTCATTTCAGAAGGAAGATGTCTCTAATTCAGAGAATGATATGGACGAATACTTGGATAATTACGATGAATAACTTATGAGAATACTCATCATAGAAGATGAAATGGATATTGCCGATACTCTCAAAATTTATCTTGAGAAACAAGGCTTTGCAGTGGATGTTAGATATGATGGTAATACTGGATTTTCGGCCTTAAAATTAAATCAATATGATTGTTGTATTTTGGACCTTAATCTTCCAGGTAAAGATGGAATGGAGATTATTAATGATATTAGAGAGGCTGGGAATATTGTGCCGGTGATTATGCTTACTGCTCGTTCTCAAATCTATGATAAGTTGGACGGATTTAAGCATGGGGCTGATGATTATATGACGAAACCATTTCATTTAGCGGAGGTTGTAGCACGTATTGAGGCGGTGATTAGGAGATTTTCAGATAATAAAAATCATAGTTTATATCTAGATGATTATGAGGTTATTCCTGCCCAAAATAGAGTGATGCATAAAGATAAGGTAATTGAATTATCTACTAAAGAGATGCGATTATTAGAATATTTAATTCGTAATCAAAATCGGATTATCTCAGCTGAAGAACTCTTAGAGCATGTTTGGGATGATTCGGTGGACATGCTTTCTGATACGGTCAAAACCCATATTAAGACTTTGAGAAAAAAGATAGATCCAAAGAAAAAGATAATAAAAACCGTAAAAGGGAAGGGGTATGGCATATTATAGATATCTTCACATTAACTTCACCCATCATTATCTATAGTATATATAGAATCAATTAATGATTCTGTATTAACTAAGAGACAACAATATGAGATACCAGAAACATTTTGTCCAAAGTAAAATGAGGGTACTTGGTGAGGCTCATAGTAGAAGTATTCTCAGTAATCAAAAGCATATTCTAGGTCAACATATTATTCATAAAAAAGATGGTGCTCAAAGAGTATGGAAAGGCAAACCTAGTCAATATTAGATATAATTTATTGCAATCAACTTAAAGTCAATAATATAGCTCCCTTTCTACACATAGTAATTAATCCAATATCTTCAATATAAGATAAATACTCTCCTTGGTGGGGAGCTGAAAATAGAGAAAGTCTCACTTTCTCTATTTTCTATGTTATAATTTTATATATGTTAAATTATATTCATACACTACAATTCAGGCTAACAATGTATTATACAGGTCTTTTTGTATTATTAAGTTTGATTATAATTATAACTTTAAATTTATTGGTAGTTCGATACTATGATAGAACAGAATTAGGTATAGATGGGTTATCACAATATAGTACAGTTTTCTCTGAGTTGCGAGACGGTGCATTTCCTCAAGATAAATTTATTGAAGTTATTAGAGATATTAGACAAAGTGATTTATCTACGATTAGGAGAAGTTCTTTTTTTATCTTTGCTATTTTGGTGGCATTATCTTTGGTAGGAGGTAATGCTATTTCGGCTCAAGTATTAAGTCCGATTAAAGATATTAATAAACAGATTAAAGCTATTCAGGCCGAGTCAATGGAGAAGATATCATATCCCCATATTGATGAAGAGCTACAAGAATTGATATCGTCTATTAATGAAATGTTATTAAGATTAGGCAAAAGTTTTCGCTCTCAAAAAGAGTTTATAGAATATGCTTCTCATGAGCTAAAAACACCACTTTCAGTTATAATGGCAAAGACAGATTTAATCTTAACTGATACTAAATTAAGTCAAGACAACTCCAAATTATTACATGAAATTCAAAATAAAGTTGATTATTTAAACGATTTGATTAATGATTTGTCACTATTATCTCTATCTAAAGAACATTTGCAGTTTGAATATGTAAGTATACAATCTATTTTAAATACAACTTTACATAATATTAATAATAAAGCTCCACAAAAGAATATAAATATTATGCTCAAAGGTAAAAATTTAGATAAAAAAATAAAATTAGTTCCTATTCTTATTACTCAAGCAGTAGAAAATATTATAGAAAATGCTATCAAATATTCTAAAGATAATAGTGAAATTGAAGTTGAGACTAAAATCCATAAAAAGTTTTTTACTATGTATATCAGGGATAATGGTATTGGAATTCCTGAACATTTAATACATAGAATTTTTGATAAATTTTATAGAGTTGATTCCTCTAGATCAAAACATACCGGAGGTAGGGGGCTTGGTTTAACTTTAACAAAAGCCATAATAGAATTACATAATGGGACTATTCAAGTACAATCAAAAGAAGGTGAGGGGACTATGTTTACCTTGCATATTCCTATTGGTTAGATTTTAGTAACTTTATTAAAAGTATAAAAAAGAAAATTGCAGCATTGACAGTAACAATAGTAGCTCCAGTTGGTATATTAATGATTAGGGATATCGCTATACCAATGATAATACTAATCAATGCAAATAGAATAGTAAAAAGAATTGTATTTTGAAAGCTTTTTGCAACTTGTAGGCTTGAACTAGCTGATAATATAATTAAAGCAGAGACTAATAAGGCTCCTGCTAATTTTACACTCATAATGACAGTTATAGCTGTTATTATGGAAAATAAAATATCTAATATAGTCACAGGAATTCCACTAATTTTAGCTTGTTCAGGATTGAATGAAATTGCCATAAATTCCTGATAAAATAGTATTAAGATGGTTATTATAATGATGGATCCTATAATTACAAAGTTTAGCTCTTGCTGGGTGATGGCTAAGATATTACCGAATAAATAACTAAATATATCTACATTAAATCCTGTCGCAATACTGGATAAAATTACTCCGATCGCAAGCCCAAGAGAGGCTAGAATTCCAATAATAGCATCTCCTTCTATAATGTGATTACGAGTTAATGCATATATTAGTAGTGAAGCTATAATCACTAAGGGAAGAGCAATAACTAGGGGATAAAACCCAAATACAAGCCCTATTGCAATAGCCCCAAAGCTAATATGAGCAAGTCCATCTCCAATTAATGACATTTTTCTTAACACTAAAAATACTCCCATCACAGCACAGACAACTCCTAGGAATAATCCAGCAATAATGGCTCTTTCAATAAATTGATATTGTAATATATTAATTAAATTACTCATGTTGATGACAAATAATATGCTTGGCTTCCTCACCAAAGTAATTACTCATTTCCTTAGAGTTGCAAATATCACCAAACTCACCCCAAAAGATAACTTTATTATCTAATAATAGTAGTTTTTTTGCATAATTCCCTATATCACTAGTATCATGAGTGATTAATATAATAGCTACCCCTTTTTTATATAATGTAGTAATCTGTTGATAAAATACTTTTCTGATTTCAGGATCAAGAGCATTAGTTGGTTCATCCAGAATTAATACTTTTGGTTGTGAAACTAGAGCTTTAGCCAACCAGACTCTTTGTCTTTGTCCTCCAGATAAATCATGAATTGAAGTTTTAGCAAGATTATTAATTTCAAGTTCATTCAGAATGTCATTCACTTTTTTTATAGATTTTGTATCTAATATACGAGGCCATGTCAGAGAAGATATCAAACCTAATGATACAATTTCCTCAACAGTAGCAGGGAACTGATGGGAATATTGGTTGAGCGATTGAGGTAAATAACCAATATAATTCCAATTTTTGAATTTATTTAATGGCATATCCCAAAGTTTAATTTCACCAGTGTAGTTATTTAGGTTTAGTAAAGTCTTAATTAAAGTAGATTTGCCAGCTCCATTGGGACCGGCAATACCAATAAAGTCTTCCTGATAAATATCAAGATTAATATTGTCTAATACTTTAATATTATTAAACTCTACAGATAAGTCACGAATAGATATAATTGGATTTTTCATACTATAAATTATTATAGCATTTATTTACATTCAAGACCAATACTTAAATTCTCTAAATTTTGTCTCATAATATCTACAAAACTTATTTTTGATTTGAACTGTTCAGAACTAATGTTATGAGCCCCATTTAAAACTAAAACTGAAGCTCCAGTTTCAGTTTTAATGGTATTAGCAATTCTGGGCTCAACTAATTCTTCAGTGAATACAGTTTTCGACTTATTTTCTCTAATTTCTCTAATTAATTTGGCTATATCTTTAGCGGAAGTATCACTATTAGGGCTTAATTCTTCAGTAGTTATATACTGTAAGTTATATTTTTTGGCTAAATATTCAAAAGTCCTATGTCCAGCTTGGAGAATAGTTTTATTCTTACATTGATCGAAAGTAGACTTATATTCTGTGTCCAGTTGTTCTAATGAAGTAATTAAAGTATTAGTATTGTTTTCTAAGTTTGTACTATCTATTATATTTAGACTAGAGATTGCCTTTGAGATAGTCTGAGTAGAAATAATAGCATTATTGAAGTCTAACCAAAAATGAGGATCTAAATTAGAGCCAGATTTGTTTTCTTTTTTTTCATCTTCGTGACCGTGATCATTTTCATGTGAATGATCATCTGTACTATCTATGAAAGTAATGCCTTCACTTGCATTAATCACTTTCACAGAATCTGGAATATTAGCTACAATATCTGCAACCCATGGCTCCATAATATCTCCAGTGTAAATAAATATATCAGACTCCTGAATTTTGATTATATCTTGAGGGGTAGGTTCAAAAGAATGTGGTTCTACCCCAGGTGGTAATAATAATGATACTTCAGCTTTATCTCCTACCAACTGGCTTGTAAAATTATAAAATGGAAAGAGAGTAGTTACTATAATTGGTTTTTCAACCTCCTGTTCAGGGTTGTTAGGGGTTGGATTTTGAGTATTTGGTCTATTTGCTAATAGCACTCCTCCAACCCCTAAAATTATAATTATAGCGATTAATAATGGTCTTGATACTTTCATATTTTAAATATTAAATTATAATTTATAAACATATTATATACTATTTGCAAATAACTTGCAATAAAAACATAATTATATGATATAATTATTTATATGATTCAATTTATTCGTAAATTTATAGGTATCATATTGATTAGTGGTATTGTATTCATAACTTATACTAATGCCACTATCAATCATAATCCTACCCAATTTATATTTAAAGATATAGACAAAGTCAAAGAACATAAAGTTGGGCTAGTGTTAGGTACTAGTGCGAGGACGGTTGGGGGTAAGGAAAATCCTTTTTTTATTAATAGAATTGAAGCTGCTACTAAATTATATGAAAGTGGAAAAATTAAAAAAATCTTAGTTAGTGGTGACAATGCTGATATTTCTTACAATGAGCCTAAGGCTATGCAAATAGCTTTGTTAGACAAAGGTATACCAAAAGAAGATATAGTCCTTGATTATGCTGGCTTTAGAACATTAGATTCTGTGATGAGGGCTAGAGATGTGTTCGGACAGAATGATATATTAATTATATCTCAAGAATTTCATGTAAAGAGGGCTGTATATATTGCAAGAACTTTAGGTATAGATTCTGAGGGTTTTGTAGCTGAGGGGGTTAGTATGAAATTTAATGCAAGAACTCAATTTAGAGAGATATTAGCTAGAACTCAAGCTTGGATGGATGTGCATATTCTCAATAGACAACCTAAATTTTTAGGTGAGAAGGAGGAGATCATATAATAAAAGAGAGTAGTTTTTATATAAACCACTCTCTTTTTGATTCAAATACAATACTTAGGCAAGTAAACTTTTATTTATAGTACGAATACAAGTAGTACAAGCTTTTACTTTAGTTCCATCAGGCAAGGTATATGGTTGTACATTTACTTTTTGAACATGTTTACTGGTTGGATTATAGTTACCACGTAAAAGTTTACGCTTAGTTACAACCATTGCTTTCTTGGTACAAATTGGTAATTCACATCGTCGAGACATAGTATAAATTTAACAGTATTATTGAGATTAATGACAATATATGTTATTATTATAACTGTTAGATGAATAAAAGTCAACTCATACAATAATTTATGGACACTACTTTAATAATATTTCAAATTATAATTCTAATTTTTGCAGTTATAGTTCACGAAGTCTCTCACGGAGTAGTCGCACTGTCTCTTGGGGATCCTACTGCTAAATTAGCTGGTAGACTGACTTTGAATCCTATTCCTCATATTGATATCTATGGTTCAGTTATTTTACCACTATTGATGGGGCTTGCCAGTGGAGGAGCCTTTGTATTTGGTTATGCTAAGCCAGTGCCATTTAACCCTTATCTGTTGAGAGACCAAAAATGGGCTCCAGCCTTGGTAGCTTTGGCAGGGCCGGCCTCTAATTTGGTTTTAGCTATTTTATTAGGAGTCTTTTATAGAGTAGCTTTAATTTTTACATCTATTCCTACAGAAATGGGGCAATTGTTTGTAATAGCTGTAGTTATAAATGTTGTGTTAGCTGTATTCAATTCAGTCCCAATCCCCCCATTAGATGGCTCTAAAATTATTACTCCCTTCCTACCGGATAAATTTCTTCGAAGTGAATTTTATGCTGTATTGGAGCAACAAGGTATGTGGATAGTTCTAATTTTTGTATTTTTCGGATTTAGTTTAATTACTCCAATTATATATGGACTTGCTAATTTAATTATTGGTTAGTCTATGCAACACTTACAGTTAATAGTCTCAGGTAGAGTTCAAATGGTTAGGTTTAGAGTTTTTGTGGTCAAAATAGCAAAATCACTTAGTATTATTGGCACGGTAGAAAATTTACCAGATGGGACTGTAAAGGTGGAGGCTTGGGGAGATAAAAATAAATTGCAGACTTTAATTCAAGAAGTATCAAAAGGTTCTAGGTTGTCTCGCGTTGACAATGTGTCTGAGGTTTGGGATAATAAAGAGTATATAAGTTTGGGAAAAGATGAATTTAGGATAATACATTAAAATATGCAAATACTTTTAACTTCAAATGTAGATAAGGTTGGTAGAAAAGGAGAATTAGTCTCAGTGGCTGAAGGTTATGGCAGAAACTTTTTATTAAAGAAACGACTAGGAGTTATTCCTACTGCCCAAGAAATATCTAAATATAAGGCTAATAAATCTAAAAAACAAATAATAGACCAAGAGAGATTATTAGACTTACAAAATCTACAGTCACAATTAGAAAATTACGAGTTGATATTAACCGTAAAATCTAATGCAGAGGGTCATTTATTTGGAGCTATTAAAGAGGTAGATATTCTAGAGCCATTAAATGTAAAATTTAAACAATTATTAGATAAGTCAATGATACAAATAACTAGTCCAATTAAGGAGTTAGGACAATATAATATAGATATTCAACTCACATCTACTATCAAAACTAAGATTATACTCTATGTCAAGTCGGAAAAATAATAAAGTAAAGAAATTAAATCCCAAATATATTTTTGTAGTGGGCGGTGTAATGTCAGGAGTGGGAAAGGGAATTACCACTTCCTCTATTGCTTTAATCTTACAATCGCGAGGATTTAAAGTTACTACAGTCAAAATTGACCCTTATGTAAATGTGGATGCTGGAACTATGAATCCATTGGAGCATGGTGAGACATTTGTATTAGCTGATGGTTTGGAATGTGATCAGGATATGGGGAATTATGAGAGATTTCTTGACACTCAGTTAACACGAACCAATTATATGACGACTGGTTCAGTTTATCAATCAGTAATAGAGCAAGAACGAACTCTCAAATTTGGAGGTAAATGTGTAAGTGTAGTGCCCCATATACCCAATGAAGTTACAAATAGAATTAAGCAGGCTCAATCTACACATAATGCGGATATTACAATTATTGAAATTGGAGGTACGGCTGGGGAGTATGAAAACTTGTTATTTTTGGAAGCTGCTAGATTGCTAAAATTAGAAAATCCACAAGATGTATTATTTGTATTAGTTAGTTATTTGCCCATTCCTAGCAAACTCGGGGAGATGAAAACTAAACCCACTCAACATGCTTCTAGACTATTAAACAGTGCTGGTATACAAGCAGATATGATAGTTGCAAGATCCAGTCATCCATTAGATGAGGTGAGAAAACAGAAGTTATCTGTAATGTGTAATATCGCGGTGGATGATGTAATATCAGCTCCTGATGTAGATAGTATTTATCATGTGCCGATTAACTTTGAAATAGATAATTTATCCACTAAAATCTTGAAAAAATTAGACCTAAGACCGAAAAAAAGAGATTTAAAAGATTGGGCTAGTTTTACTCAAAAGATAGATAGCTCTACTAAGGAGTTGAAAATTGGAATAGTGGGGAAATATTTTAATAGTGGAAATTTTGTTTTGAGTGATGCTTATATCTCAGTAATTGAAGCTATTAAACATGCAAGTTATTTTTATAAGCAAAAGCCAGTTATAGATTGGATAGATAGTTCTGTATTTGAAACTGATTCTAAAAAATTATCTAATCTTAAACAATATGCAGGTATCATTATTCCAGGAGGTTTTGGTGAGAGAGGTGTAGAAGGTAAGTTAAAAGCTATTCAATATGTGAGAGAAAATAAAATTCCATATTTAGGATTGTGTTACGGAATGCAATTAGCCGTAGTAGAATTTGCTCGTAATGTAGCTAAAATTAAAAATGCACATACTAGTGAAATTGATGATAAAACAGAAAATCCAGTTATTACAACTATGGAAGGGCAGGATATCAATATTCAAGAAGGTGTAATGGGAGGTACAATGAGATTAGGTGAATATAGCTGTGATATAGCACCTAAAACTTTAACTCGTAAACTATATAATTCATCTCAAATTGTAGAAAGACATAGACATCGCTATGAAGTAAATAATCAATATAGAGACCAATTAGAGCAAGCTGGACTGACAATTGCCGGGATCAATACAGATAATAATTTAGTAGAGATAATAGAGTTAGAAAATCATCCATTTTTCATAGCAACTCAATTCCACCCCGAATTAATCTCACATCCACTCAACCCACATCCATTATTTAAAGGATTTATTAAGGCCTGTCAGAAAAAATAGGTTAATGTTGTTATAAAATTGGTATATATATCCTCTCTGAAAAAGATGAGAAACATCGTAGACAATGTTCTAAGGTTGAAATTTATTTTGTCTCCCTTTGGAGGGAGCCCCCGTAGGGGGAGGGTGGATAATATTTAAAATACTAAAACAAACTATTACTTGTAATAATATTAAACTTAATATCCACCACCGGCACTTCGTGCCACCTCCTCCAAAGGAGGACAGTGAATTATCTGATACTCTATGTATTTCTTTCATTTCTTGACTTTTTATCTAGCAATTTGTCTACGATCATCTCATCTAGTACAACCTCTTCACAAAATAATATATTTATGTTATAATTGTTTTTATATTATGTAATAATAGGGAATAGATTATATGAGTAAGCCGATTAAATCAGTAGTTAAGCTACAAGTAAAAGGAGGTCAGGCTACACCAGCTCCACCAGTTGGAACTGCTTTGGGCCCCCATGGAATTAAGTTGCAAGAATTTTGTATCAAATTTAATGATGATACTAGAGATCAAATGGGAGATGTTGTGCCTGTAGAAGTCACAATCTATGATGATAGAACCTTTGACTTTGTATTAAAAATATCTCCAGTCTCAGCTTTGATTAAAAAAGAGTTGAAATTAGCTAAAGGTTCTGCTACTCCAAATAAAGCTAAGGTTGGTAAACTAACTAAATCTCAAGTATCAGCTATTGCTGAGCATAAGTTGCCAGATTTGAATGCCTTTAATCTGGAGGCTGCTATAAAGATAGTAGAAGGAACTGCCCGCTCAATGGGAATTGAAATAACAGAGTAGGAGAGTATTATATTTATAATATTCGTTAGTACTACATAACTATAATAATTATGAGATCTAAATCATATCGCAACATTTTAGAAAAGATAGACCGTACCAAAGTATATCCCGTTACTGAAGCTGTAGAATTAGTTCTAAGTTTGTCTAGAGCTAAATTCACTGAAAGTGTAGACATTCATATTAAAGCTAATCTCAAAGGTACCAAAGGGCCTCAGTCAGTTAGAGGTGGTATTATCTTTAGTAAACCAGTTGCTAAGGGAAAAACAGTACTTGTACTTACTGAAGATGAGTCTAAATTAAAACAAGCTCAAGCAGCTGGAGCAGATAGAGTTGGAGGTAAAGAGATTGTTGATGAGATTAAACAGTCTGGTGGCATTAACTATGATGTAATTATAGCAACCACTGATTTTATGAGATTTGTAGCTCCTGTGGCTAAAATTCTAGGACCAAAAGGGTTAATGCCATCTCCTAAAAATGGCACCGTGACTGATGATGTAGAAAGAGTAGTTCAAGAATTCAAAGCTGGAAAGTCAGAGTTTAGGATGGATAAAACTGGAGTAATTCATCAAGCCATAGGTAATGTGACTTTCAGTGTTGAGGAATTAGAAAAGAATATTAGAGATTTTGTATCAGAAGTACAAAAGCATCAACCAGAAAAAGTCAAGGGTGAATTTGTAAAGAATATCTATCTATCTCTTACCCAAAGTCCATCTATTAAGGTTAAATTATAATTTTAGTTGATAATTGGATTGCAAATTAGAGCCGATGAAAAGGCTCTTTTTTGTATATTGTGAATAACTATATAAATAGTTATATTAGATTAGGCTTTGAATAAACAATATTGTGACATAATATACTTTGCTGATTGTGGATAACTATTTTAAAAATCAATATTTAAAATTATCTATAGTGGTATAAATTAGCTTTTTTATACTATATATAGTATAAAAGTTGTATATACAGAATAATTTTGATATAATAATTTTACCGCTCATAATAATTAGATAAATATAATATATACAGATATGGCAGTCACACAAATCACCAAAAGAGATGGATCTATTGTCGAATTTAATCAGGCTAAAATTTGGAAAGCAATCAGCAAGGCTTTCTTAGATGTAAAGCAAAACTTCACAGCAGAGGAAGCAAAGCAAGTAGATGGAGTTACTGAATCCGTAGTACATACATTAGATGAACAATTCGTAGATAATTATCCTACAGTTGAAATGGTACAGGATATTGTTGAGAAAAAGTTAATGGAAAGAGGTTTCTATGATGTAGCTAAAGGTTATATTCTATATCGTAAAGCTCATGATGATGCTCGTAGAGAAGAACAAGCTAAGTTAGAAGGAGCTCATCCTACTCTCAAAGTTCGTAAAGCTTCTGGAGAAGTGGTATCTTTTAATAGATATAATATTACTAAAACTTTATCTTATCATCTTAAGGATTTAGAAAATGATATTGATATGAATCTGATTGTATCAGGGATAGAGAATAGTATTTATGATGGGATGACTACTAAGGAAATTGCCCAGATTATGATTATGACGGTTAGGTCTTATATTGATAGAGATCCAGCTTATTCAGTGTTGGCAGCTAGATTGCTTTTGAATACCATTTATGAGAATGTGATTGGGGAAGATCTAGATTATGAAAATCTAGATACCCTATATAAGAACTCTTTTGTGAATAATGTGAAAGCTGCTGTGGAGGTTGATCTCTTGAGTAAGGATATGCTTGACTATAATCTAGAATGGTTGGCTAGCAAAATTAAACCAGAACGAGATGGTTTATTCAAATTCTTGGGAATTCAAACTTTGTATGATAGGTATTTTATCAAAGATCCAATTACTAAGAAAATGTTTGACACTCCTCAGGGATTTTGGATGAGAGTAGCGATGGGGTTAGCTTTGGTAGAAAAACCTGAAGTCAGAGAACAAAAAGCTGTAGATTTTTATGAAATTATGTCTCAGATGTATTTTGTTCCATCTACACCAACCCTATTTCATTCAGGTACCAATCATCCTCAATTATCATCTTGTTATTTGAATACTGTGGAAGATGATTTAGGTCATATCTTTAAAGTAATAGGAGATAATGCTCAAATGTCAAAATGGTCTGGTGGAATTGGAACCGATTTTACTAACTTACGAGGTATTGGGGCTCTAATTAAGGGGACTGGTGTGGAAAGTCAAGGTATAGTACCATTTTTAAAGGTCGCTAACGATACTACCGCTGCTATTAATCGTAGTGGAAAAAGGCGAGGAGCAGCTGTGGTTTATCTGGAGACTTGGCATATAGATATTGAAGATTTCTTGGAGCTACGAAAGAATACAGGAGATGAGAGACGACGAACTCATGATATGAATACTGCTAATTGGATTCCAGATTTATTTATGGAAAGAGTTAGGCAAGATGGTGATTGGACATTATTCTCTCCAGATGAGACTCCTGACTTACATCATATTTACGGACAAACATTTAATACAGCCTATAAAGACTATGAAAGATTAGCTGATGAAGGCAAGATTAGATTATTTAGAAGAATGAAGGCTAAAGATCTTTGGAGAAAAATGATTACTATGCTTTATGAAACAGGACATCCTTGGATTACCTTCAAAGACCCTTCTAATATTCGCTCCCCTCAGGACCATGTAGGTGTAGTTCATAATTCTAATTTATGTACTGAGATTACTCTAAATAATTCTGCCGAAGAGACAGCTGTATGTAATTTAGGATCATTAAATCTAAAATATTTTGTTAAAGACGGAGCTTTTGACCAAGAATTAGTCTCAAGAGTAGTGCCAATTGCAATTAGAATGTTGGATAATGTAGTGGATATTAACTTCTATCCAACTAAGGAAGGAGAAGTGTCGAATAAACGGCACCGACCAATTGGACTTGGAATTATGGGTTATCATGATGCTTTGTATCAATTAGATATTAATTTTGATTCTGAGGAAGCAGTGCAATTCGCTGATACATCTATGGAGACAATTTCATACTACGCGATCTTAGCTTCTAGTCAATTAGCTCAAGAAAAAGGAGCTTATGAGACATTCAAAGGTTCAAAATGGGATAGAGGAATTTTACCAGTAGATACTATTAAGCTTTTAGAGCAAGCTCGTGAAATGCAAATCCCAGTAAACAGAACAGAGATATTAGACTGGTCATTAGTTAGAGACTCTATTAGACAATATGGAATGAGAAATTCTAATACTATGGCTATTGCTCCTACTTCTAATTTAGCTAATATTACAGATGCTGTCCCTGCAAATGAACCAATTTATAAAAATCTTTATGTTAAATCTAACCAAGCTGGAGATTTTACGGTAATTAACTCTTATTTGATTGAAGATTTGAAGAAAATTGGTCTTTGGAATCCAAGTATTGCTGATAAGATAAAATATTTTGATGGGTCTATTGCTCAGATTGCCGAAATTCCAGCTAATCTTAGAGAAAAGTATAAAGAAGTCTTTGAGATTGACCCAAAATGGTTAATCAAAGCCGCGGCTTATAGAGGTAAATGGATGGATCAAAGTCAATCTCTAAATGTTTTTTATAGGGGAGTATCTGGAAAAGAAATCGCTGATGTATATATGTATGCTTGGGAAATGGGAGTAAAAACAACTTATTACTTAAGAACTCTAGCTATTTCACAAGTAGAGAAATCTACAGTTAATATCAATGAATTTGGTACAACTCATCGTCGAGATTTTACTAATAATTCAGTTAATGCTAATCCTGTCAATAACAGTACAGGAGTCTCTAATTTAGGGAATATATCAGATAATATAAAACAAAAGCAAGATGTCATTTCTTCAGAGCAATCTATTACAAATTTAGCTCCAGAATCACCAAAATCTAATATATTTGCAGTTATAGAAGGTCAAATTTGTGAGTCCTGTCAATAACATTATTCAACTATAAAATTACTACCATGCCTATTACACAAACAAATCAAAGAATTAATATCAACGACAGAAGAGTTATTAATGGTAAAGATGCCGATGTTGTACAGTTACATCCAATGAAACATACTTTTGCTTGGGATGCTTATCTGACTGGAAATGCTAATCATTGGTTACCAACCGAAATTGGAATGCAGATTGATGTGGAGCAGTGGAAGTCTAATAGTATTCTAACTGAAGATGAAAGAACTGCCTTTAAAACTGTATTAGGATTCTTTACTACTGCTGATTCTTTGGCTGCTAACAACTTAGTTCTAGCTACTTATAAACATATTACATCACCAGAGATAAGAATGTTTCTCTTAAGACAAGCTTATGAAGAAGCTATACATACTCAAGCTTATCAATATATTGTTGAGAGTTTAGGTCTTGATAGTGGAGAAATTTTTAATATGTATAGAGAGGTCGATAGTATTTATAATAAAGCTTCATTCTTCTTGTCATTTAATGAAGGAATCTTTGATCCTAATTTTAAGACTGGAACCTTTGCTTCAGATCAAAAGTTCCTAGAAAATCTCTGTGTCTTTTCTTTGATTGTAGAGGGAATATTTTTCTATAGTTCATTTGCTGTCATATTTGGATTCCAAAGACAAAATAAAATGCCGGGCAGTGCTGAGCAAATTCAATATATTATGCGAGATGAGTCTAGTCATCTAAATTTCGGAGCTGATATGATTAATGCTATTAAACAAGAGCAACCTGAATTATGGACTCAAGAATTTCAAGCTCATATTACTGATTTGATTAAAGAGGCAGTTGGACTCGAATATGAATTTGCTACTACTTGTTTCCCTAAAGGTATTATGGGGATTTCACAAGATGGATTTAGAAGATATATTGAGTATATTGCCGATAGAAGATTACAAAGAGTTGGACTCCCAGTTGTATATGGTACCGAGAATCCATTTACTTGGATGTCAGAATCAGTAGACTTAGCTAAAGAGAAAAATTTCTTTGAAACTCGTGTGATTGAATATCAGACAGGAGGAACTCTAAATTGGTAAATATATTTTAGAAAAACTTTTAAAATAATTACTATCTTATACTTTAAGATGGTAATTATTTTTATATTATATGCTATAATTAAGTAATATAAATCTATAATATGTCTGATTATACAAAAGCTTATCAAGAATTAAATCCACAACAAAAACAAGCAGTCAATACTTTAATCGGCCCCGTGATGGTGGTGGCTGGTCCAGGCTCTGGAAAGACACAGCTTTTATCTCTTAGAGTGGCTAATATTCTTAATACTCAGGATGTATTGCCTGAGAATATAATTTGTCTTACTTTTACAGATGCGGCCTCTTATAATATGCGACAGCGATTAGCTTCTTTTATTGGGAAGGATGCTTATAAGGTTAATATTCATACTTTTCATAGTTTTGGTCAATCTTTATTAAAAGATTATACGGAATATACATCAGGAATGGAAAGGGTAGCTATTGATGATGTGTTCATAGCAGAAATTATTGGAGATATTATCTCAACATTACCTTATAATAATATTTTAATTCCGAAAGGGACAGATAGGAGTAAATTAATTAGAAATATAGCTAAAAGTATCAATTATATAAAGCAGGCAGGACTTACTCCAGCTGAATATATAAGAATTTTAGCAAAAAATCAGGCAGAATTTGATAACATAATCCCAATTATACAAGAATTTAGTAACATTTCTTTTAGTGGTAAAAAAGATCGGGAGGAAAAATTAATTAAAATCCGTATGTTGGCGGAATCTATCCCGGGCAGCAACTCTCATAATTATTTTGAAACTTATGGGACAAGATTACAGAAATCTATTTTAGAAGCCTTAGAGGAAACAGAATTATTAGAAAATAAATATACTCCTCTTTCTCAGTGGAGAACTAAATATCTGATTAAGGGTAGAGATGGTCAAAAGACTTTAATCGATGTAGAAAGATTAGATAAACAAAAAGCTATCGCAGAGATTTATCAAAGATATCAGGATTATTTAGATGAGAATCAACTATTAGATTTCTCAGATATGTTATTGAATGCTTTGACTTTATTAAAAGAAAACGAAGGCTTAAGAGATAAATTACAAGAAAAATATCAATTTATTTTGGTGGATGAATTTCAGGATACTAATGAAGCCCAAATGCAATTAGTTTTGAGTTTAGTAGGGGACAATCCAGAACCGAATATTTTAGTAGTAGGAGATGATGATCAGGCTGTATATGGGTTTCAAGGAGCCGATGTCTCCCATATGTTATCATTTCAAAATAAATTTCCAACTGCACAGTTAATTGTACTGACTAAAAATTATCGTTCCCGACAGGAAATTTTAGATATTTCAAGACAGGTGATTATACAGGGTAAAGATAGATTAGAGAATAGAATTGAAGTCTTAGAAAAAAAATTAGAATCAGCTAAATTAAGACAAGACGGAGATTTAGCTTATTATGAATTTCAAAACCAAGCCCAAGAATATACTTGGATTGCTAACACAATAGAAAAATATCGTAAACAGCAAGTAGATTTATCTGAGATTGCAATTATCGCCCGCAATCATAAGGCTTTAGAAGCAATAGTGCCTTTCTTGGCAGAATATGATTTGCCAATTGATTATGAGAAACAGTATAATTTACTTAATGAAACAATAATTCATCAGTTGGTGGTAATGCTTCAGTTTATATATTCTTTAACTCCCACGCAGTCTCCGCGTAATGAACTATTGCCAGAAATTTTAAGCTATCCATTTTGGGAAATAGATACCTTGCATATTTGGAATTTTTTTCAAGTAAGAGACTATAAGCAACCTTATATTGAAAGATTATATAATTCCAATGATGCATCATTACAAGAAATAGGGAAATTCTTTTTGAATTTAGCTATACTGTCAGAATATGAAACAATTGAAGTTATTATATTTAAACTTATAGGCTCAATTGATGGAAGTTTAGATATTAATTCTAAATTTCACCAATACTATTTTGGGAACAGTGCTTTTGAATTAGACCAGAATACCTATATTGCTAATTTAGCAAAAATTGAAGCTTTCATTCATAATATAACATCATATAAAAAAGGAAAAAGAATTACCCTTTTAGATGGATTAAATACAATTAAGGCTTATCAGAATCAAGGTGGTATGATGGTTAACTTGTCCTTAAACAGTGGTAAGCACACAGTTAAGTTAATGACAGCCCACAAAGTGAAGGGTTTAGAGTTCGAGACAGTTTTCGTCATAGGAGCTCATGCTCAAGGTTGGAGTAAAAAAGGAAAATCTTTTCCATATCCATTTCCCATGAATTTACCTATTGTGCCTCGTCAAGATTCAGAGGATGATTTTTTGCGATTATTATTTGTGGCACTAACAAGATCTAAGTTGAATTTGTTTATCACGAGTCACCTATATGATGAAAAAGGTAAAGCAAGACCGGCTTTACCATATTTAAATTTTCTAGCCCCCAAATCTACTCCAAATATAGATAATAAAGATTTAGTTCAAGGCATTTTTAAATCTATCCAACCATTAGAATTACAGGCACAAGAGATTTCATTTTTGGAAGGGGTAGTACAAAACTATAAATTAAGTGCTTCGCATATCAATAAATTTGTAGATTTAGAATATGGAGGTCCACTAAATGTACTAGAGTCAGTGTTATTAAGATTTCCATCCATAACCAATCCAGCAATTACTTATGGAAATATTATACATAAAGTATTTAATTATATATCGATACAATTACAAACTAGGCAAATATTTCCAGAAGTAGGTGAGTTAAATAACTTTGCAATTAAAGCTTTATATCAAGAAAAATTAAGTGTGGAAGATACAGACCTAGTCTTGAATAAAATACAAGATCAATTGCCTAATTTAATACAAGCTAAAAAAGATGAATTTTTAATTCCGCATCAATCTGAATATAATGTAGGTCAATTATTTTTGGAATATGAGGGGGTGCCTTTAACCGGAATAATTGATAGGATAGAAGAACATACTGATCATTATACTGTGGTTGACTTCAAAACTGGAAGCCCAATTTTAAATTGGGATAATAAACCGAAAGCCAATAAGTTGGATGCATTCAAGCGACAACTCTGGTTTTATGCTTTATTATTAAAATTATCAGATCAATATCAAGATAAACCTATAAAGGGTAGAATTGACTTTTTGGAGCCTACTATAGAAGGGGAATATATTTCACTTGATTTGAAAATTATAGATAAGGACATTGATTATATTGCGAAGTTAGTACAGATTATTTATCATAAAATATTAAGTTTAGATTTTCCTGATATTTTAATTTATAAAGAAAATAATAAGAATGCAAATGATTTTATACAAGATTTATTAGAGCATAAGATATAATATTATGAGAATAGGTATAGATGCCAGATTTTTTGGTACAAGTGGTAAAGGGCTTGGTAGATACACTCAAAAATTGGTTGAGGAGTTGGAGAAAATTGATCATAATAATCAATACTATATTTTTATAAATAAGCATAATTTTGAAGAATATAATCCTAAAAATCCTAATTTTCATAAAGTTTTAGCTAATATTCCTTGGTATTCTTGGCAGGAACAAATTCTATTTCCTAAAATTTTGAACAAATATAATTTAGATTTAGTACATTTTTTACATTTTAATGTTCCAATACTATATAGAAAATCATACTTTGTAACTATCCATGATTTGATTTTATTAGAATACCCTACTCGTAAAGCTTCGAAATTGAATACTATAATGTATGCGATTAAAAATATAGGTTATAGATTAGTAATTATGAATGCTGTTTATACGGCTAAAAAAGTAATTACTATTTCTAAATATACCAAAAAATCAATTCATAAGCATTTCAATATACCAGACGATAAGATACCAATGATTTATGAAGGAGTTGATCTAGAAAGATTTAATCCATTGAATGCTCAAGAGTTTGATTTTGATAAATTTAAAATTAAGCCTAATAAATACATACTATATGTAGGAAATGTATATCCACATAAAAATATAGATAGATTAATAGATGTATTTTATAATTTAAAGCAAAGAGAAGATATTGATAAAGACTTACAATTAGTCTTAGTAGGTAAAAAAGATTATTTTTTTGAAATTATTATAAAAAAAATACAAAGTTTAAATTTAGAAAAATCAGTTATATTCCCAGGTTATGTGCCTGATGAGGAACTTATATCTTTGTATGAGCTTAGTTTATTTTATGTGTTCCCATCTTTGTATGAAGGTTTTGGCTTACCCCCACTTGAAGCTATTGCTCTGGGAGCACCAATAGTAATATCAAATTCTACTTGTTTACCTGAAATTTTTGGAGAACATATAGAATATTTTGATCCTAAATCTAAAAATAATATGCAAGAAGTATTATATAATTTCATTAAGGATAATAAACAACGAGAATTACAGAAAAAATATCACCAAAATATTTTGAATAAATACTCTTGGGCAGATATGGCAGAAAGTACAAAAAAATTGTATAATAAAAATAGGCTATAAAAATTATTATATGATAAAAAAAGGCTCATCGATTATAGATTTGAAAAACCATCAAATCCAATCGAGAGAAGTAAAAAAATCTATTCATAAAAAAGGGCATTCACAACAAGATATTTTTTTGCTTGATAAGTTTGATATTACTTTGATAGAAGATGAACAAAGCATTCACTTTATTGATACTTTGGATATTCTAGATTTCAATTTACCATTAGATGATGAATTAAAAGACAATATAGACTTAAAAGATTACATACATATAAAAGATCCTATCAAAATTGATTTTATTCCAAATTCAGCTAAAAAGTATAATTATGATAGATATAAATTTATCACCCAAATAAAACAACTATGTACAATCAATGCTAAAATACTTTATGCCGCAAGAGCCTCGATGGGAATTTTTATATCAATATGTCTTATAATAGTAATGACAATACCATCACTGCGTATGGCAAATAATGGAATTAGAGTAAAAGATAATTTATTGTTACAAGCAGCTGCGAGTGAAAACTTACTTAAATCTACTAATAGTGAAAATCTTAATACATTAGCTTCTTCACTTAGTGAAATATCCAATGGACTTAATAAAAGTTCTGAAGACATCGTTTCTGTACAAGGTAATTTAAATATATTATTATCAATTTTACCTGGATTATCGATTATACAAAATAGTAGTAATCTTACCTATAATGTATCAGAAGTTATGGCGATCACAAGTGAATTATCAGTAGCTATAGAGCCATTTATATCAAAGGAAATAAATCCTTTTGACAGCACTAAGCAAGTGAGTATAGTTGATGGTATTGAAAAAATTAAAGAATTGAATCAAAAATTAGTCCTAGTTTTAGATGAATTGCATACTAACCTTGGTAAATTACCTATTAATTTAGTGCCTGGACATAAAGGAGATGTATTAAGACAATTAAATAAAGATATTCCAATGTTCAGGCAAGCTGTACTCGATTCTGAACCTTATATTGATATATTTCTTAATTTTGTAGGTAGCGACATTATAAAAAGATATGTTTTTATATTTCAAAATAATCAAGAACTAAGAGCCACAGGGGGATTTATTGGTAGTTTTGGAATGATAAATATTGATAAAGGAGTAGTAAAAAAACTGGATATTAAGGAGATATATAGTCCAGATGGACAATTGTCAAAAAATATTTTATCTCCAGTACCCTTACAAGAATTAACGACTCGCTGGTATTTGAGAGATTCTAATTGGTTTGCTGACTTCCCAACTAGTGCTAAAAAAATAATTTCATTTTATGAAAATACAGGGGGAGCTACCCCAGATGGAGTTATTTCTCTAACACCGACTGTTATAGAAAGATTACTGTTAATTACAGGTCCAATCAATTTGGAAGAGTATGGAGTAACTATAAATGCAGATAATTTCGTTAAGATAACTCAATATCAGACTGCTGTGGCCTATGATAAAGTTGAGAACAAGCCAAAACAATTTATCGCTGATTTAGCTCCTATATTAATAAATAAACTATTATCGTCAGATGCTAGTCAATACCAGAAAATTATAGAAGCACTTAATAATTCATTTCAAGAGAAGCAAGTACTGTTATACTTTCTAGATCCAACTTTACAAGATATAGTAAATCAATATAATTTGGGAGGAAGCTTATACGATGCTCCTAAAGATTATTTATCCATTGTACATAGTAATATTGGAGGGTATAAAACAGATGGAGTAATGCAAGAAAATTTAAATATAGCAACTAAAATAAAAGAGAATGGTAAAGTGAACAATAAAGTTATAGTCAATAGAGAGCATAAAGGTGGGAATACCGAATTTGAATGGTGGAATAAAGATAATATCAATTATATGAGAATATATATTCCTAAAGGTTCTAGTATTTTAAATGTCTCAGGATATACAGATAGAACTGAAAGACAAGTGTTAGATGGAGTTGCTGGCTATGAACAAGATTCTGATTTGAAATATATTAGTGAAACTTTAGTTCATAATGAAGATTGGGATATTGATGTTTTTGAGGAAAGTGGTAAATTAGTTATAGGTGGTTGGGTTGTTACTAGGCCTGGGGAAACTAGTCAAGTTATGGTAGAATACGAATTGCCATTTGAGTTAAGATCGTATGATATATATTCTTTAATATTACAAAAGCAGTCAGGTGCTTTGGGGATTAAATATCAATATAATCTGGAGTTACCTCAAAACAAAAAATCCATTTGGCAAGAATCATCCTTTGAATTAGAACAGTCTGAAACAGGATATCAAGTTACAGATGGAGTCTTAAGAACAGACGAATATATAGGAGTACAAATTAAATAGAAGATATGAATATAAAAGAAAATTTAGCCCTAAAAGATTTGTCGACTTTCAAAATAGGAGGTAAGGCAAAGTATGTGATTTTTGCTGATAATAATGATGATGTTATTTCCGCTTTAAGATTTGCTCAAGAAAATAACCTACCTGTGGGGATTATTGGAGCTGGATGCAATCTTCTTATTACAGATGATAATATTGACGGTCTTATCTTAAAAATGAATGCTAAAAATATAGAAATTAAAGACACATTGGTATTCGCAGAAGCAGGTTTGTCTCTGGCAGCACTTACAGCTTTGGGGCATAAAAATAATTTAACTGGGCTAGAATGGGCTCCATCTGTACCATCTAGTGTTGGAGGTGCAATTCGAGGTAATGCTGGGGCTTTTGGAGGGGAGACGAAAGATAAATTAAAGCAAGTTAGAATATATAGAGAAGGACAAATCATAGATATTGAAACTACAGCATTAGATTTTAAATATAGGTATAGTGAATTTAAGGCTACAAATAATAAAGATATTATATTGGGAGGATTATTTGAGTTAGAGACAGGCGATATTGCAAGTAGTCAAAAGCAAGTGCGAGATAATATTATTAGAAAAAATCAAAATCAGCCAGTTGGAGTAGCTTGTTCAGGGTGTATATTTAAAAATTATGAGGGTAATATTGATATATTACTATATAATAAATATCCAGATTTAGCTAAATTTGTTGAGAACGGAATTATTCCAAGTGGATATTTGATAGAAAAAGCTGGTCTAAAAGGTATTAGTTATGGAGGTATACAAGTTAGTGATAAACATGCAAACTATATGATTAATACTGGAGATGGCAAGTTTGAGGAGGTTATGAAATTAATTCAAATAGTCAAAGACAAGGTATCTCAAACATTTGGTGTCGATATAGAGGAAGAGGTTTCTTATCTACATCAGCAAATGAAAACAATATAATATAAAATCTTTATGATTGACTATACTCCATTAATTATAACTATAGCTCTTTCATATATACCTAGTTTTGCTTGGTTATGGTTTGTGTTAACTCAAGATGTACATCCAGAAAAGGCTACGGATATAGCCAAATCCTTTTTATTGGGTAGTTTTATAGCAGTACCTATAGTATTAGTCGCAATTTGGGGGAGAGAGATCTTAGATTTATTATTAATCCCAACCTCAGATACCTTAAATAAATTTATTTTTGGAGCCTTGAGTGAAGAAATATTTAAAGGCGCCTTTATATATTGGTTTGCAATTAGTACTAAACGTTGGAATGAGCCAATAGATACTTTTATCTATTCAGCTACTCTAGCTCTTGGATTTGCTGGAATTGAGAACTTAGCTTATGTACTCACTTACTATAAAGATAATTTTGGAGCTATACAGCAACTTTTAGTACTAAGAGCATTTACCTCACTAATTATACATATTATCTCAAGTTTCTTATTTACTTATGGTGTTGTATTATATTCTAAGTATAACGATAAAATAAATGGTATTTGGCTTGCTTTATCAGGAATATTATTCCATGGGCTATGGAATCTAGTAATAGAGTTATCAGGGACAAGAGGTTCTGGAATAATAGTAGTATTTTATTTTATAATATGTATCCCATTATTTATTGGAATGATTTTAACAATCAAACATTTAAGATTAAAATCTAAGAAGTTTTATATAAATTAAATTACTCCTAATACAATAAATATAAAGTCTATTTAAATATTGCAATATATAATAGAACTCCCCATAAACCAAACCAAAGTGCTAAGCTAATAGCCCAATTATTGAAAGATTTAATAGGGAATGGTATAAAGCCTTGTCTGCGATTTAAGTCTATTAAGGTCATTGAGGCCATAGTAGCTGATACACAAGACAGAATACACCAAGGACAAACAGCTCCAATTTCAAAAAAAGCCAAGTAAGTCCAGATATAGGAGATAATTACAGCTGGAATTGTAATGGTCATCCCAATTAACATAAAAGATTTAGATGGTTTTTTATGAGTAATTAAATATAATACAGTAATCCAAGCCATTGGCCAGCCCATCAATCCAAGCCAAGAGTTAGGAAAGCTAAACATAGCTGCATATTGACTACTCATCACCTTACCACAATCAATCCAAGCATTAATACTACATCCAGGAGTATAAAGTGGATTATTTAGAATCATATATTTCTCAAAACTTATTGTAAATGCAGCCCAAAAGCCAGTAATGGAGAAGAATAATAAAATTAAACTGTGAGGATAGTTGTTTTTGAAATTCATTAAAAACTTCTGCACGATAAATATGATGTTATTAATATATTTATATTATATCCTATACTAATATTTATAACAAGATAGTGTATTTTGATATAAATTTATAAAGATCGCAAAGCTTGAAAAAAACTCTTTTTTATGCTATAATTAATAACATTATTACCTATAAACAGTTATAATTTATGAAAATTACTAAAAAAGATTTACCGAAGTCTCAGGTGGAGTTGAATATTCAAATTGAACAAGCTGAAATGGTCAAGTATATTGATAAGACTACAGCAAGATTAGCAAAACAAATTACAGTTCCTGGATTTCGTAAAGGGGAGGCTCCAAAAGAGTTAGTAGTCAAACAAATTCACCCAAATGATTTATTAAATGAGACTTTTGAATATGCTATTAATGAATCTTACAAACAAGCTATTAAACAAGAAAATTTAGAACCATTAGCTCATCCAGAAATTAAATTATCTGAGGAAGCTTCTAAAGATAGTCTAGAGTACACCGCTATTATTAGCGTAATGCCAGAAATAAAGCTCCCAGATTATAAAAAATTAGTTTCTAAAATAACTAAAGAAACTGAAGATATTACAGATAAAGATGTTGAGGAGGCGAAAAAATACTTACAGAAGTCTCGTGGTGCTCAAAATATAGTCGAAAGAGAAGCTAATACTGGAGATACTGTAAGTTTAGACTATACCTTGATTGTAGATAAAAAAGAATTTGACAAATCTGAGAAAATGCCAGTAGAAATTGGGGCGGGTAAATTTATTCCAGGTTTTGAAGATGAAGTCATTGGCCTTAAGGCTGGAGATAAAAAGGAATTTGATATTAAATTCCCAGATGCATACCATAATAAGGATATAGCTGGTAAAGTTGGACATTTTTCTATTACAGTAAATGATGTACAAGAAGTACAGTTGCCAGCTTGGGATGAAAAGTTTGCTAAAGAATTAAGTAATGGAGAAAAAACTATAGCTGATTTGGAGAGTAGTCTCAAGGAAGGATTGGTATCTGAGCGAAAACAAGAAATTCAAACCAATTATATTCAAGCTGTAGTAGATGCTATTTTGGATAAAATTAAAGTAGAATTACCGGAAGTCTTAGTAATTTCGGAAAGAGATAAACTAATTCAGGAAATGGAACAAAGAGCTCTATACTCAGGACACACTTTAGACGATGCTCTGGCTCAAGCTGGTAAGACAAGAGAACAATTATTGGAAGAAGCCAATCCACAAGCAGACTCTAGAGTTAAATTAATGCTATTATTAAAAGCTATTACATCAGAACAAGACTTCCAAGCTGACAAAAAAGAAGTTCAACATAGAATCCATCATATTTTAGAGCGATACTCTGATAAAGAAAAAGAAAATATTGATCTTGATAGATTGACCACTCTAGTTACAGCTGAAATTACAGATAAAATGGCATTAGATTATCTTGGTAATTTGTAAGATAAATTTATAATTAATGGGGGAGTAGTCTTCATACTATTTCCCATTAATTTACAAATCATCAAATATTTACTATAATATAATTTATAAGCGCATATAGCTCAGTTGGTTAGAGCGCATCCTTGACGTGGATGAGGTCAATGGTTCGAATCCATTTATGCGCACCATGAAAAATATAATACCAAATATAAGTTTATCTATTCAGATATGTGTATTGATAGGAGCTTTATTGGGTTCTTTTTTTGTTTTACAATCGGTTTGGGCAATAGCTATGATTCCTTTTGTAATTTGTTTATATTGGATATATAAAGATATTAGATTATTAACTCTATTATTCTCTTTACTCGCCATGATTAGTTTTGGATATTATGTAAATAATATTATAGCTCAGTACAATAAGACTCAGACTCAAATCCCAACTAAAATAGAATCAATAGACATTATTATTCAATCTAGTCCTAAAATACAATCTTTTGGTCATCAATATAAAATATATATTCCAGAGTATCAAGCTAAAGCTTTTATGAGTATAGCTAACTCAGATTTAGAATACGGGGATAAATTAAAGGTTAATGCTAAGACTTCTATTCCAAGTGAAGGTGGTATTAAGAGATTTTTATTAGGTAGAAATATTCATATTTATATGACAGTTTCTAAATATGAAAAGTTAGACTCAATTCAGTGCCAATTGCAATGCCGTATTATAAAGTGGATTGATAATATAAGGAATATAATTATCAGTAGAATTGACTCAACATATCCTAATCAAGTGGGAGAATTTTTAAAAGGAATTTTAATTGGATATACAGACACTCTACCTAGTGATATCAAGGATTCTTTCCAAAAAACAGGAGTCAGTCATGTTCTAGCAGTGTCAGGCTATAATATGGCAATCATAGTTATGTTAGTTTATCAGCAGCTAATCAATAGGCAAATTTCTAGGAAAGTTTCATTTTCGATTACAATTGTAACTATGATTATATTTACTCTTTTAACAGGAGCAGAGGCTTCTATTATGAGAGCTGGTATTTTCGCTATGCTTATACTCACCGCTGAACAATTACAAAGATATGTGGGAGGGGTAAGACCATTGATATTATGTGCTACTATTTTGGTTATAATAAACCCTTTATATATCGCTTATGATATAGGATTTCAACTATCATTTTTAGCTGTGATAGGGCTGATTATTTATGGACAAGTATTTAAAACTTATACCGAAGGAATTCCAAGTTTGGGGATCTTTCCAATGATCGGAGAGACCTTATTTGCTCAAATTCTAGTATTACCAATTTTAATATATTATTTTGGTCAAATTTCTATTATATCAATTTTAGCCAATATTCTAATTGTACCAACTATCCCGCTAGCTATGACTTGGGGTAGTATCACTAGTTTATTTTTGAGTTGGACAATTTTCACTTATCCCTTAGTTATTATCATTCAGTTAGTGTTGAGTATTAATCAATATTTAGCCAATATTAGTTGGGCTAGTATACAAACCCCTAAGATATCTGGATTTATTGTAATATTAATATATATTGTATTAGGATTAAGTTATTTCTTGTATATGCATAAAAAGAAATATGAAAATTAAAATTATAGTCTTTATTATAGCATTGATAGTATTTATATATGGCTACAGGGAATATAGACTACTGTCTCAGCCTATAGATCGGATTTCTTTCCTTAATATTGGACAGGGAGATGCTAGTTTTATTACCTCTAAGAGAGGGTCAAGAATTATTGTTGATTGCGGTCCAGATTCCAAGATAATTGACCAATTAGAATCTAAATTAGGTTTTTGGGCTCGGCGTATTGATATGATTATTATCACTCATGGAGATAAAGATCATTATGGAGGTTGTCGAGATGTGATTGAGAAATATAAAGTGTCTAAAGTAATGATTAATGGAGTTTTTGATAGTACAAATCAAGATTATCAAGAACTATTAAAGTTTATTCAAGGGCAGGGGATTCAAATCTTACCATCTATTGAGAATACATATATTACTTTGGGAGACAGTATTGAATTACACTTATTAAATCCTCAGGTTAATCTCTGGGGGAAAGATATCAAAGATGATAATTCAGAATCGATAGTCATTCTATTGAGGAGTGCTAATAATACTATTCTTTTGACTGGGGACGCTAATGAGAAAACAGAGTTAGAAATTTTACAAAAACATCCTCAATTAGATATAGATATATTAAAAGCTGGACATCATGGTAGTAAAACTTCTACTTCAGAAAAATTACTAGATGCCATTACTCCCAAACAAGTAATTATATCAGCTGGAGCTAACAATTCTTATAAACACCCACATCCTGATGTTATGAATAAAATAAAAACTAGAAATATAGAAATTAAGGAAGTTAAAAACTATATGACAGGTGTTGACATTTTATTATAAATATAGTATTATGATAAAACTTATTAACATTTTATTTTAATTATATGGAAGAGCAGTTATTATCAAAATTACGTTCACTTGGATTCTCAGATAAAGAATCTAAAGTTTATGTGGCTTCATTAAAATTAGGGTCAGCTCCAATTCAGAAAATTGCTAAGTTAGCTACTGTAAATCGAGCTACTACTTATGTGGTAGTACAAGGATTTATGAATAAAGGTCTTATGAGCTCTTATACTAAGGGTAAAAAAAGATTGTTTACTCCTGAATCACCCGATAAATTATCAGCTCTAATCAGAGAGGATAAGGCTGAAGTAGAAGCTAAAGAAAATACCATTAATGAAATTCTACCATCTTTAAGTGGTTTATATGATACTACTCAAGGTGGAAATAGACCACAAGTAAAATTTTATGAAGGTAAATTAGGTCTAAATGCTGTAAGAGAGGAAATTTTAAAAACTAAGTCTAAAGAAGCCTTTAGTATCTTTAATCTTGATTCATTAGAGGGAGTGTTTACAGCTGAAGAAAGAGCTAGTTTTACAAAGAAACGTATTGCCAAAAAAGTAAGTAGTCATTCTATCTATTCTTCGAGTAGAGGTGATATTTTGCAAGATTCTAAATCAGATAGAATTTTATATAAATATATTGATAATTCAAAATACAATTCCCCAATTGACATTACTGTCTTTGATGATAATTTAGCTATTACTTCCTTTAAGGAACCTATGATCTCAGTTCTAATTCAGAATGAATCAATAGCTAATGCTATAAGACAAATTTTAACCTTAGTAGAAAAATCAGATACAAAATAAAAGTTTGAGGAGCCGAAACAGAGGTTTCGGCTCCCCGTGGGGGATTGACTTGTGGTGGCATTAAGCGCTCATGTTTCACTCCTCCCAAGAGGGAATAGTATTGACAAACAAAATATAACATAAAACTATAATATTGTCAATTTTTTTAAATTTAAAAGGAGAGACACTGGCCTCTCCTTTTAAATTAGGGTTATTATATGCTATTTAGTAATCTCTACAATATGATTGAAAACTTGTGGTTTGTTTTCAGCTAAATAAGCTAAACTCTTTCTATCTAATTCTATGTTAGCTTTATTTAGATTATTAATCAGTCTACTATAAGCCACTCCATTGGCTCTGCTAGCTGCGTTAACTTTAGTCTGCCATAGTACTCTTCGGTCTCTTTTTTTATTCCGCCTGTCTCTATAACTATAACTCCAAGCATGTAACAAAGCTTCTTTAGCAGCTCTAAAGTTACTCTTACGTCGCCATTTGAAACCTTTTGCGTGTTGCAATAGATTTTTTCTTCTCTTACTTGCGGTTACTCCTCGTTTAATTCTCATAATATAATCTTAAATACTTATTGATTCAATACTCTCTTGAGTTTCTTTATTGAGGTATCAATAATCTGAGTTTTTCTCTTAGATCTTCTAGAATCCCCAGATTTTTTGGCTAAAAAGTGGTTTTGGGCTACTTTTAAAGATACCACCTTATCATTTTTTGTTAAGGTAATTCTTTTTGACAATGATTTACGTGTCTTGAGCTTAGGCATATATTCAGATTATAAATTAAATTCTCAATTTGATGATATAGATTTTATCACAATTAAATCTTTTTTGCAAGTATTACGCTAAATCCCTGAGGTGATTTCTTTAACTCTTGCTCTAAGCGTACATTTTCTGGCAAAGTACTTATGATATTTTGCATTTTAGCAGCCGCCTGATTGGCAAAGGCTTTTTCTCTTCCTCTTAAATACATATCTAATTTGACCTTATGCCCCTGGTCTAAAAATTTATAAGTTTGCTTTAATTTCACATCCAAGTCATGTGGCTCAATCTTAAATCCAATCCGTAGAGCTTTAAGCTCTATCTTTTTTTGCTTGGCTTTATGCAATCTTTGTTGTTTAGATTGAGTGTATAAGAATTTACCATAATTCATCACTTTACACACTGGTGGCTTACTATCAGGGGCTATCTCTACCAAATCTAAACTAGCGTCACGAGCTTGTCTCAGAGCCTCTTCCAATGATACTACTCCTATCATTTGACCTGTTGCGTCAACTAGTCTGACTTCTGGACTTGTAATATTAGTATTAATTCTTTGATTTGTTTTTGCAGATTGCTTAGCTTGTTGTGACATTGAGTAATAAATTATTAATAGTTTTGTGGAGATGATGGGAATTGAACCCATGTATAGCCCAGTATCAGTATACAATTACTTAGAGAAATAGGAAATTGCCTTTGAGTTGTAATATATTCTTAGTTAATTTCCAAAGATAGAATATATCAGAGCCATAAAAATTATTTTAGAAATTATTCTTTATGGAAGAATATTTTCCTACCAACATGTTTATAACACCAAAATTCTTTTATGTTGACTCAAAGATTTTGATGGCAGTTGCTAAATTAAATAATTAGGCTACTGCATAACCGAACCCGTTATAGGATCGGTTTGCAAAAGGTTTTGCATTTGGGTTTGTCATATCTTGGGTCTCGTGATAGACAAACGAGTTCTCATTGTATATAGATTCAAATGAACTAGCGAAGCAAAACATCCCCATTAAAGGTTTATTTAATTCGCAGTATTCTTTGTATAGATCGTTTCTCCTCTCTATCTCGAATACTATGGCGTTTATCAATCTTTTTTTTACCTTTAGCAAGGATAATTTCAAGCTTGATAATACCATGACTTAAGTATAGCTTAATTGGGATAATTGTCAAGCCTGAAGCGGATTTTTTTGCAATCAAAGAATTTATTTCAGAGCGTCTTAATAAAATCTTGCGAGGACGGTCAGTTTCATGCTTAGTATCAATATGATTTTGGTAATGAGGTATATTGCAATTGATTAAAAATAACTCATCGTCTTTAATTGTTATATAGGCTCCTTTAAGGCTAGCTCTACTTAATTTTACAGATTTTACTTCATTACCCAATAACTGGAGTCCAGCTTGATAAGTTTCAAGAATGGTATAATCAAAACTAGCTCGGATATTATTAGTGAGAATTTTCATAAATTCTTATTTAAGATATATTATTATACCATAAATATAGACTATTGTGCTATAATTAAAAACAGGATATAAATTTATATAATAATTATGAGGTTATTCATCAATGGATATTTTCTGGCCAAACCAAAAACTGGTATGGGGCAGTACTTGTTGCAAATTTTACTGCATCAAAAATGGGATTTAAACATTTGTATTCTAATCCCAGAATATTTAAAGCAAGATATCAAAGATATTCCTCAATCGATTAGTAAAAATATACAATATATCCCAACTAAATATAGTAGAAATGATTTACTAGCTCAAATGATTTGGGAAAAATTCACCTTTCCTAATGAAATTCAAAAACAAAAGGTAGATATTGTCTGGAGTCCGCATCCTACTATTTCTATAATACCCAATATCAGGCATATTATGACTGTCCATGATGTGATTTATTGGAGATTACCTGAGTATATTCCGAATTGGAAAGTTAGATTATATGTTAAATTATTAGCACAATCCATTCGTAAAGCAAATCAAATTATTACAATATCTAAATTTTCAGCTAAAGAGATTGAAGCTGTATTTGATATTCCAGCCAAAGATATTCCAGTAATTTCGCTAGCTTCACCTAAATTAAATCTAAGAAATATTAAACAATTAACTCAAGATAAATATATTTTTTATGAAGGAGGCTTGGATATTAGAAAAAATGTCCCCAAATTGATTCAAGCCTTTAGCTTAATAGCTGATAAATATAAATATTTGAATTTATATATTGCGGGTAAGTATTTTGAAAGCCCCATTATACCTAATCTTCCTGCTGTAATCGAGCAATATAATTTGCAAGATAGAGTTAAGTTATTAGGCTATATCTCGGATGAGGATATAATAAACTATATAAAATATGCTGAAGTATTAGTCTATCCATCTCTGTATGAAGGGTTTGGAATTCCAATCTTAGAAGGTTTTAGTCTAGGAACTCCAGTCATCACCTCTAATATAGGAGCAATGAAAGAAGTGGGATCTGATTCCGTCATTGCTATCAATCCTAAGTCAGCTAAATCAATTGCTGGAGGTCTAGAGAGTATACTAAAGGATGATTTATTGAGGCAATCCATAATTCATAAAGGCTTTGAACGTATGCAAGATTTTGATTGGTTTAAAAGTTCACTACAATTAGAATTGGTCTTTAATAAGCCATGATTTAATTCTCTATTACAAATATCCACAGAACAAACACCTTACGGGGGGGGGAGGATGTTATAATATTAAATAAAGAAGAAATATATTGTAAA
>Ga0105105_10000068_pt1 | contig 45044 bp, 73 predicted proteins | sample PPLLaktember2015_4_FD_79108 | JGI IMG/M metagenome (GOLD analysis project Ga0105105, IMG submission 79108) | Freshwater sediment microbial communities from Prairie Pothole Lake near Jamestown, North Dakota, USA - PPLs Lake P8 Core (1) Depth... | ecosystem: Environmental > Aquatic > Freshwater >...
CCCCAAGCTAAATACCATTTACTAGCATCTTCTTTTAATGCAGTTAAAGTTTTCTCTTCTAACTCTTTACCATCCGAAACTAACTCACCTGCATCAGATAAAATTGGAAGGTCATTCAAAGTAAAAGCTCTCCTACTCCTACCTAACCCAATTAAAAAATGTGCCGTGATTAAATCTATAAATAAATGATCCTCATTCTCATCAAGTGTATCTAAATAATAAAGCTTCTCTCCCTGAACAACATCAACCCTTATCGCATGATTATATATTGCATGTAGATCATATTGCCCTTGCACTGGGACATACAAAGTAGGCTTTCTATAAGATACAGGATATTCTGTTTTTTGAACTAATGATGGATTAGTGTTCCATCTACTCTCATCTAAGTAAAAAGGATACACTCCAGAGATCCTAACAGGGACCGCACTTGTTATGCTTGTTGGTATGCCTGTTAAATTACCTTCCATGGTTATAGTGGTAGCTGTAAAAGTAAAATCTCTAGTTTCTAGATTTAGGTTAAATTGACGGTTGTGAGGACAATATCTGTTATATGTAGACAAGAGTTTATTTACTAGTACAGCAAAAATATCTTGATTCAGTTCTATCTCATCAGAGGCAATTAAAAATTGACCTGTGTTTATTAATACCCTGTTAAAAATATCTTTTAAATTCATAGTTTTGCCCTTCTACCTCTCTTTTTTTGTGGCGGCTTTTCATCGCTAACTTCAGTAGTAGTTTTTCTCTCAACTAAAACTTCCATTGGAGTAGATAAGGACACCTCTCTAGTACTCACACATTTCACCTGCTCTAACTTACCTCCAAGGAAAACATTAATATCCGACATGTATTTATCCATTTCAGACTTATTAAAAAAAGTAATTGTCTTGCCTGGTGGTATTAATATTGAATCAATTTTATTTTTTAATACTAATCCAAACTCACTTATATTTTTAAACGTAAAATCCATAGTTTATTCCTATTCTTAAAAAATATGGAGTGAAGTAAACTACCCCACTCCATAAAACAACATTATTCCGTTAAACCTTACAAAGAAGACTCAATTATATCAAACTTAGTAGCATATTGTCCCACAAGAGATTCAATACCTGCCCAGCAAGCAACAGCTTTCATCTGACCAAGAGGGTTTGGTGACATAGGAATTGTGCCTGTTAATACTAGAGGCATGAATGGAGCATATACTATAGGAGCTTCAAAAGGTGATGGACCTTTCCATAGAGCGATACCTTCTTTAGCACCTAAGATTGCTGGCTCAATAACTCTAATAACAATTACGTTATCTAGTCTGCCAAAAACATGAGCGCCTAAACTTGTTCCGTCAAACATCTTTGTGAAGTTAGGTAGACCACCGATAACAGCAGCATGATCTTTACCTACGATCAAATGAGTGATAGTTCCACGACCAGCGTTTCCAACTAACTCACTCTCAGCAAGAAGTAGATAATCAACATATGTCTGCTTGTGATCTGAATAAGGGATGTGTGTTGAAGGAGGTGTCTTATCCCAAATTGTTTGTCCTACAGCATTAGCTCTTAGCTGTCTAATAGCTCTACCTGCCATCTCTCTATTAAGTTCTACTACTAGATCTCTAGAAAGCTCATCATCAGCAAGAAGACCAAAGCGATTCTTCATTCCATAAGACTGTAACATGCCAATTGTGCCTTTTAGAGCAAAAATCTCAGCAGTAACACCCTTAGAATCAAAGAATGTGTCTATTTGTGGTAGATCAGCAGATAATTCAAAATTTTGCTGGTATGTAGCATAAACTTTTTTACCGTTTGCTACTGCATCACCAAAAGTAAGAGCTACTTCACCTGTAACATAGTTAACTGTTCCCCAAACACCAGCTCCTAAAATCTTTCCACTGCCAACATCTTCACCATAAACAGTTGTTGAACCTTCTACAGATATCTTAAGAGATTCAGACTTGATAGGCTTGGCTACTAGTGTAAAAGAAAAAGCTTTAAGAGTGCCGTTACCTGTTGCGCCAGTTTCACTTGAGATCAAACCAGAAGAATAGCCAATAGGAGTAACTACGCCAGTTCTTGGGTCAACAAGAGTTTGACCTGCTGTCAAATTTCCTTTTGTTGTAGCTGCTCTAATATTCTTAAAATAAACGTTGCCTCTCTCTTCATCGATTGGCTGATTAGAAGCTATCAAAGGAAGTACACTTACTCCCTGAACCGCTGTGATAACATCAAAAGCAACTTTAGGAATAGAACCTAATTGGTTAACGTTGCCTTCTTCTTCACAGATAGACTTATAGCACTCAAAAGCTTGAAGCTGCTTACCTAATGCATATACATCCATAAGGTCTAAACCACCTTTGATCTTAGCATTAGCTGACTTTTCTAGAAGATCTACTTGATCACGATACTTATCATAATAACTTTCAGCAAGATTCTTGATCTTGTTTTCATGCATTTGTTGAACTTCCATTGTTCTTTCTCCATTAAAATAAAATAATTAACTCCCTTAAAAGAGGAACCTATAGTGTAGGCAACCCCTATATACTAAAAGGTTAGACCATGAATTTCTTCATTAGTCTCTCGCCTCTTGACTCATTGATTACACTTTTTTCTTTAGATGATTTAGAAGAAACTGACTCATTCATATTTCTACCTGAATATTTTACAACTGTTTTATTTTCATTTTTAACTTTTGTAAAAAATTCTTTTATAGCTTTCTTGTCCATCTTCCCATAAACCTTCTCAACTAGATCTTTAGAAATACCAAGGTCTTTAGCTATAGATCTAATCTCTTCAAGTTTAGCTGACTCTTCCATTTTCTTTAAAAGCTTCTCATATCTATTAAAAACTTCAGTAATCTCAGCTATAGAACCTAAATTAGAATACTTAGTTAATTTTTCTAAAGCTAAATCAATACTCCTCTCAGTTAAAGAAAGAGCTTCACCTACAGACTTAGCATCTGTAAGCTCGATAAGTTTGTTTCTTGTAGATTCAAAAACATCAAACACTTTAGAAATCTCACTTGTCTCACCTAATTTTTTATAAGCCTCTACTTTAGAAGAAAGACCTTTTTTAAGACCTCTAAGAGAAGTGATCTCTTTCTCACATAGATTTAAAGCCTCTAAAATTTCTTCTGCACTACCTAAGTCTTTATAAGAATCTAAAATCTTCACGCTTTCCTTAACCATTAAATTTTCTTCGGAAAGAGAAAGATTATCGCTCTTGTACTTCTCAAGTTCATTAAGAGCATTAGTTAAGTCTGTCCTTAACTCTTTATTTTCGTTTATAATATTATCCAACATCTTTTCATTTAACTCGTTACCACCCATATTAATTTCTCCCTCAATTTCGTTCAACTTATTATAAGACTCCGCTAATGATGGATTCGCTTCTAAAAACCCAGGCTCCAAAACAAAATCAAATGTTCTGAAATCGTAAGAATCCTCATCAACTTTAGGAACTCCATTTACATTGCCTTTGTATTTACCAAAGGCTCTAGACGAAACAAAAACTTTAGAGTTAGCTCTAATTACCGTATTTAAAATATTACCTGCTGGTGTATTAAGAATTAAAGCCTCTCCATACCCTACTTCACCCTTTTCACTTGGCATTATTTCCAACTTAGTGACTATATGACTTAGCTTCCCATCTAAAAGAGCTTTGTCATCTATGTTCTGCTCATGAGATATAGTCCCAAACATTCTTCGATCATTTAACAATGACTTAACTTTATTACTATTCAGTACTTTTTCCCATAAGTTTTTTGAATAATATCGGTTGTTTCTAGAAGAATTCTCAGGGGAAAAAAACTGCCCAGCAACTTTAGCTAAGATATGTGTGCCGTCAACTTCACTCGACTCTGTGATAGTAAATCTGATCTTAGGATCAAACTCGTCTCTTAAAAATTGCTGCATAAAACCCTCAAAAATAAACATCTATGTAGGAAAACGAATTTAATTGGTGCCTTACACTTTTTCAAATTTTGAATTTAGCTTTTCTATTAATGTTACGTAAAAACCGTCTTCACACTCTTCCATACCCGATGTGATTAACTCTTCTTGTATGTGCTTCCACGCTACTTCAACTTCCGAGCAAGGTGTGGCATTAACAGTTGCTATCGATGAGATTAAAAAACTTGGATCTGTTACCCTTACTAACATCTCTCTATCTGAATTAGAAAATTCTTTTTCAGTTAAAAGAGCTTCTTTGCATCTGCCTATCGTAGGAATTAACTCCTCTAATAAAATCTCTCTATCAACATCCTCTAAAATGTTAGCTAGATAATAATCATTCTCTATATAAAGATGAGTCTCTAAAGATGAGAGAGCTTTTAAAGCTTCATTACTTAAAAATGGGTTACTTAAAAAACTACCATTCTTTGAAATTAAAAATCTAGACATGGCTCTATGAAACTGCTTACCCTTAGTAGACTTATGAAAAGCCTTTATACCCCTCATAATCTTATATCTATTCTTGCGCCACTGGCCTTTAGTGACCTGAGACTTTCTGAAACTTTTTAACTTACCTACTAGATCTTTTCTTCTCTTTAAAAAAAGTTCTACTATCTCATCAGAAGGAGTCCACTTCTCATCAACTTGCTTAAGAGCTATATCTAGGTCTGACATCTCTACAGCAAATTGCTTCCGATCTAATTCAGATTTAAACTTCATGCATAGCCTCCTCTACAACCTCACTTCGCTCTCTATATAACCTACTAGCTAACCTGTATAACCTATTAGCCCTTGAAATATCTTTCTCACCAATTAAAAGAGCGCTGTTTAATAAAATAGCCGCCATGTTTAAATCTGCCTTCTCTATAGAATCGGTAGACATAATAAATTTTGTCCCAATCCTATTTAATAATAAAACTATATTAGCATCTAATCTATTCTCTGCCATACTTTAAAACCTTATTAAATTCATTATATGAAATATGGTATAAATTTTTACATTCATTAAAATATTGTGATTTTTTATCATTAACCATAATAAAGTTTTTATTTCCATAAAGTTTAAAAACAAACTTTAATGCTGGTACTGAATGACTTACCATCTGCCTGTAGCACTCATCCGACTTTCTATAATTGAGAGAGTCTTTATATAGGTTATTAAGCTTCCCTGTTTCCTCACTAGGATACATATCAAAACCTACTAAATAAAAATCCTCTATCTCAATATTAAGAAGAGGAGCGCATAGCAAAGCCATAATCCCAGTGACTTTAAAACTATTAGGAAGACATAAAATTGTCCCATCATTAAATTTAACAATATGCCCTTCTACTTTCGCTATATTAATATTTAACGGATTAGTCTCTTCTATCATCCTTTGATCTGAGATAAATAAAATGTCAGGGATGAAGTCCCTATATAAAGCATTACATCCGTATACAGGGAAGTTTTCTCTTGGATTTAAAAGCAGCTTAGTTAAATCAAACTCTTTTCTAGATTCACCATTACCTATAACAAAACACTTCAAAATTTACATCCTCGGAGCAAACCAACATCTAGGCCTTGCTGCTTGTCCACTCTTGCAAAGATACCAATAAGACTCTTCTTCTGATAGAGGGACTACATTATCATTCCACTGCACACCACACAAAGAACCAGCTCCATAAGTATCTAACCTGCACTGTGCATTAGGGTGAGAGGTTTGAGTTGACCTAACAACAGTTCTATCTGGTGTTGAATAAGAAACTCTACCACCGTTTGATAAAAGCTTCGCTAAACTCAACCCAGCTGCTTGTGACCTATAACACAACTCTTTATCAGAAGTACTATTGCAGTTTACTTTTGCTTCTGCATCAAGAAAAGATGCATACCCTTGATTGTTAGAATACTGCCAAATCCTCTTATGACAAACTTGAGTTGTATAATAGTCTGCTTGACCCTCTGCCGCCATACCCTCACCTTGGTAAAAAGGAAAACCAGCTAACGTATGTCCTGCCTCATGACATAATACAGAAGAGAAACCATCTAACGACAACTCAGGTCTTCTAGCTAAACCTCCAAAGATCTCTATATAGACTGTATTACCTTCCATGTAAGTATAGGCGTTAACTGTGCTGTCACTCCAATTACCCTTTACGCTTAATCTATAACCTAAATTCTCATAAATACTTTGGTAAGTGCTGTAAAACTCGTAAATTAAATTGTTGAACTCATACTCTGACATGTTAGCAGTTAAATAATTGTCTTCTTGATCTAAGTTGTTTTCAGGTAGGAAAGTTCCATAAGTGACGTTGCTTACAAACAATAAAACTAAGACTAAATATCTCATAACTATCTCCTCTTTAAAGAGTTAAAAGTGTATTACCGACATTAGCTGTTTTGTTTTATCTATTTGATCAAATTTAAATTTACTAAGAATTTAGTTTATTAAGAATTATTTTTTACTTTTATTCAAATTTACTTTTGGTTTGCTCTCATCATAACCCTTGTTTTTAATCAGGGTAACTAAGTCTTTGCCATCAACAGAAACATCGGCAACAATTCTAAAAAAAGCACATCTTTTTACGTTTAATAAATCAATCTTTTTAGCTCTCTTCATCACAGACTCTACATATAATTTAGCTTCTATAGCAAGCTTCTTCGAAGTTGGATCTTTAGAGGTCATTTCATATGTGTCTATGTTGTTAAGCCTTACTCTTATCTTATCACCTAGCAATGGATGAACATTAGCTATATTAACCGTTATAGTATCACCATCATAATTTCTTATGTATTGAACATCCTCAAACGAATACCCACAAGCTAAAGTTGAAAATAAAAATACAATTAAAAAAATTAAATATCTCATATCTAACCTCTATCATACTTAACTTTGAATTTACGTCTAACAGGAAAACCAGAAACGGTATGCTTGGCCTATTTAAAGAACCAAGAAATGAACAAGCAGATGTTGCCTAACATTAAAGAGACAAGAGGAAATGTGAAATCAATAACATCAAAATGCTTATCTCTAACTAACTTATAAATGAACTCTGCTATGTTTGCCAAGGTATGAAAAAAAGAGAATGAATATAAACTTAAAGCTAAAAACAAAAATATATAATTATAAACCATAACTAAATCTCTATATAACCTCTAGGGTAAAAGGACATCCACTCATCATTCCATTTGTCTTCTGGATATTCACCTGAAAAGTACTTACCAAATAACTCAAAAGCTTTAGCTCTCCCCTTTACAGGGGATTCAGCTTCAAATACAGCTACACAGTTTTTATCAAATAATTTTTCATTAAGGATGTGTTTATGTCCTTGCCCAAAAGTTACATAAATCTTCATAGTAAAACCCTAAGTAGATGAAACTTTATATCCTTTAGGTGTTCCAGTTCTTTTAACACCTAAGCTTTTCCTTAACTTTAAAGACTTTTGACGCTTTCTTGCACTCTTAGAAGCTACTCTTTTTCTTGCTATAACAGCTCTCTTAAGTCCTGCCCTCTGTTTTGAAGTTAGAATTTTTCTTCTTTTTTTCCTAATAAGAGGAAGCTTGATCTTTTTTAATCCCCTAACTACAACTTTAAATAACTCCCCAACATCCTCCTCATCTCCAACCTCTTCATCGCCAGCCTCTTCTTCTCCCTCTTCATCACCCATAGGATCTTCTTGCTCATCACCACCTTCAATCTCAGCATCAATATCACCTACACTTAATAATGCTGATAGCGTTGACTTGTTCATCCAACTTAGATCAACTAAGTTGATATACTTTCCAAGAGGGGTATCAACTTCAAGAGGACTTAATGGAGAGAGATCTACTTCTAATACATCCTTATCCTCAAAATCAAATAACTCATCTTCCATATCATCAGTAACTATTAAAGCATAACTGCCTTCAACTTCATCTATACCAAACAGTACAGTCATCTCATCGCCTTCAAAGTCCTCAAACTCTACTATGATGTTTCCATCCTCATGGACTTCTACTTCAGAAACTTCTACACCGTCAAAACCAAACTCTTCTAACTTCTGCATCAATGCATCTTTAATAATCTCAGATTGAAGAGCTGCTACATTCTCTGTAAATATTTCAAAGACTCCTACCTTTTCCATTAAATCTCTAACTTTTGCCATTACTTCCCTCTTAAATTTGATGCTTATCAACATATTCCCTATGTTGCTCAACCATACTATTCAGTAGATCAAACATCTGATCTTTTAATCTATTAGTTCTCGGAACTGACTTATATTGACACAGTAATATTCTAATTAATCCTAAAATCTCCATGCTGTCTACCCTTGCAGACCAGCAAAGCATGTCATTTATTATATTCTCACCATCATAACCTGGAGTCAATTTAAACAGATTTTTCATCATTCTTACAGATCCATTTTAGTACCTTTATATGAATCTAGCCATCTTTGAGCTTCTGCCTTCTGCCCTTCTGAAGCAAAAGGATCTTCTAAAACAGCTAGTGCCAGCTTTTCTTTAGTCTCATTATCTAATTCTGGAGATGCTAATTTATTTTGTATGTTAAGAATAACACCTATACTCATCTCAAGTAAATGCTTTGCTTTGCTCATCACGACTACTCCTGATCAACATCAACGTCATATATTAAATTTCCTAATTCATCAGTCTCCCATTCATAATGCTTTTCATAGCCTATAGGGTAACAATTTTCTTTGCATTCTGGACATGGTAAATCTGCTGTAGATACGCAATCTCTACATACTTCTCTCCATTTATGTTGGCATTCTGAACACTTAAAAATTCTAAAGCCTGGACCCCAATCCTTTTTGTGTCGGAGCATATTTCCTTCATCTAGAAAAATTATATCTCTACCCTCTTTACCTTTCCTAGAATCAAAAATCTCATACTCAACAGGGTGACCTTCTTCTATTCTTTCCAATGTTGGCTTGTTGACTAAATTACTACAATGTAAAAAAACATCTTTACCACCATCACTTGGGATAATGAAACCATATCCCTTTTCTTTATCATACCATTTTACTACACCTTTAAATCTCATCTAAACCCCCACCGCACAATATATACACTGTATTTATCCGTTTAAATTAATTTCAAATTGTCTAGAGGAAAACCAAAATGTAGGAGCTATTGATTTTACAGAGTAATTAGAAAATGAGAGTTTTTGTACTCAAAAAACCCAGGGGTAGTCAAAAAAAAGTAAACTTCTAAATATGTCAATTTAGCAACTAGCTGATTTTACAGAACAATTAGAAAATGATGATTTTTATACTCAAAAAACCCAGGGGTAGTCAAAAATTTAAGCTTTTTAGATTATTTCTTTAAGCCATATTGACTTTAAATTTAGGTTATGGTAAACTTTCATTAAGAAAGTTTAGTTTAGAGGTCTTCTCTGTCAACTTAGACATTATATCCCTTATATTCAGAGGCCAAAAACATCCGTCTTTCGGATCTTCTTCTTTTATTTAAAGCGGTTAACTTTTTACCATCTGCAATATCCCATCTCAAGAACTCGTTAGCAGCATCATACTTTGCATTTGTGTTAAGTTTTTTAAGAAGAGTGGATTTTTTAAAAGCTCCTGCTCCAATGTTATAGATCAAACTCACTAGAGCATCGAACTCATGTTGTAAAAGAGATGCTGTAACAAATTTATTAATACAAGCTTCAGCGTCTCTAACATCTTCAATAAGCAACTTCTCAGCTTCTTCTTTAGAAATTCTTTTACAAGCTTTCTTACCTGTGTGCCCATACCCTACAGTAAGAACTCCTCCTACATCTTCATATGGCACTTCTCTAAACCCCTCAAAAGTCTTTATAGCAGTAATGCCTTTAGCGCTTGTTGCCTTTGTCTTACCTATTCTTCTCCCTGACTTTTCTATATCTTGTACAGTACTCGGTTTAGGATCTTGCTTTGGTAAAGGCTTTGGTGAGAGTTGATACGATGATAGAAGATCTAAAATTTGAATAGATAAATCTAAAATTTTACTTCTTAACTCATTAATAGTCATAAGCTACCCATCTATCTAATAAGTCTACTAGCTAAAGTTACTATCTCTCTCATCTCATAATTTTCCGTGCCATTCGGAAAATACCAATTACCTAGACTATCTGGAGGGCAAGCATAATTCCAAAACTTCTTATTGTTAAAGTATCTATTCCAGAACATCAAAGTAGGAACTCTAAATCTAGTTGACATGATAGTGTTGCCTCCACACCATCCAATCACCATCTCTGCACCCTTCATTAGACCAAATAAATGATCTATATCTGTCTTGCCAACCATATCTATGATGTTCTTATTTTTCTCTTTATCAAAGAATCTGATTGCTTTGTTAAACCTAGTATCCCACTCACACCCTGTAAGAACTATTCTGACATCTAAAGAATTTATAAGAGATTTTAAAGTGTTATATATCATCTTTTGGTTAGCATCTTTTGTCCAAGCTTTGAACATCCCAAGGTCTGAAAAATAACACATGATGTACTTACCATACTTCTCTTTATACTCTTGCTTTGCAAGCTTCTCTTCTAACGGCTCAAAGAGAGGGAAGTACCAATCTGTTTTAAACTCAGAAAACTCATCATCGTCCATTGAAAAGCCATCTCTAAGAAGACCGTTGGCTGAGATGTAATAATCAAACTCTTTATAGTCCGCTATAATCCCTTTCTTACAATGCCTAAGATATGAGTCTCTAATAACTGAGTCATCAACAGGCTTGTTATGATACCCCCCAAACTTAACAAAAGGAATGCGCCTAACATAATCCTCTGAGCGAGGCCTATTATCAAAATTCCATACGTATAATGATGGAAGTGTTATATTCTTCTTCTCACAAAAAGATTGAAGCTTAGTACCTACCCAGTAGATATCTCCCATGCCTGGTAGAAGTAAGATCTTATGACCTGTACTTAAAACATCTACCTCTTTCTTTACATAAAAAACATACTTAGAAGGAATAGGCTTCTTTATATCTTGTGTGTAGAAACCAAATCGCTCCATATAACTAATGATTTGATCCTTATTAAAATACCAAAGATGTTGAATTGGCCGCCAATGGTGCCTTCCCTCATCACTGAAAAAATCAGGGAAGTCTATTATTGCCATCCCATTAAGCTTCACTAGCCTATTAAGCTCTTTCATAAAAGAGTTTAAATCTGGGATATGCTCTAAAGCATCATGGATAGTTATTACGTCAAAATGTTCTGTTGGGAAGTTAATCGACTCCAAAGAACCTATGAAAGTAGTCTTTTGATTAGACTCACATGATAAGTCAGAACCATATGAATTACTAAACCCTCTACTCCTTAACTCATCTACAAAAGCACCATTACCACAACCTACATCTAAGATCTTAGAGTTAAGAGATAAATATCTATTATATTCACCTAACCTCAACTTAGCTATCTTCCTATCATGCTCATACCTCTTCTTGTAGGGTATGCATCCTATCTGCTCTTGATACTCCCCATGATAATCAATGCTATAAAAATTATTGTACTCTTCTAAAGAAAGAGGGACTTCTTGATGTATAAGATCGCATTTTTTGCAAATCTTAATGTCTAACATGTTCATCTTATCAAAAGTAAAATCAGTACCACCGCATACGCAACTAGTTATTAACATCTATATCTCCAAAGTTAGACACTCAAACCTCTTCTCAGCCTCTTAGCCTCTCTAGAAGCTTGATTATGTACAATAATAGGATTTTCACACTCTTGATGCTTATTATCAAAAATTTTACAGTATTCAATAGGAAGATGATAAATATCTAACTTATTATAAGTAGATAAAACATTAGACATGTTAACCTGATCCCAACGCTCATTCTTTGAATTCTCCTCAATCCAAAGATCTAAAAATTCCTTAGTTCGCTCATTGTTTGCTATGTACAATGTCCCACTCAAACTCTCTCTTGTGTGAGAAAAATAGTAATATGCAAAATCACAAGTTAATTTCTTGAAGAGAAAAGGATATGACTTAAACTCTGCATCAGCATCTATCCATATTATGGGTGTGTCAAATTGATCTAAAGCTCTCCTTAAAACAACTGCTTTATACTGACAATTCTTTTCCCAGGATCCCATATCAGGAGCTTTATATATTCTATAAGAATCAATCCCTACTCTATTAATAGATGCTGCCAAAGACTTAGCATATTCCTCATATAGACCACCGATAGCCAAACTAATTACTGTAAACATAATCAACTCAATTTTTTAATATTACTCTTACCACCCGAAAAGCATACTCTGCTGCATCATCTTCTGAGAGTTCAGTGCATGCTATCTCTTCTAAAAGACCACTACATATCAACCGATCCTCAAACTCTAAAATACAATCATCACAAAACATCCTATTGCCATTTAAGCTATTATTACAAACGCATCCATGATCACTAATGATGTCCTCATCTAACATAAACCACCTCTTTTAAACTATGCTTTCTAAAATAGTATCAAATTCGTGGTAACTAATAAATTCACAACCCTTTAAGCTTGAGATCTTTTGACCCACTAGAGTAAAACTGAATAAACCTTTAAAATGATCAAAGATGAAATTTAAATCACTTACACACTGTGTTACTCTAGGATTTGCTGCCTCTAAATTAGATCCATAATTTATTGTGTTCTTATAAAGATTATTCTTCCCCCCATCATCCCTGGAAGGGAAAGGATCAAACCCTAATAGATAAATGCAACTCAACTCACTGTTTACATACTCATTACACATGCACCAAAGAGCAATACTCCCTGCTAAAACTAAGTTATGAGGTATTTTAATGCTCTTATTTTTATAATTAATATAAGGCTTTACATATTCTGTGACCACACCATTATAATTTTCTTTTATTTCTTGAAGCATTGGTGTATCACGTGCAAACAATATTGTAGGTGAGAAATCCCTATATAAAGCATTGCAACCATATATAGGCCCTTTGGGTAGTAGCTTTTTTAAATTAAAACTCTTTCTACTCTCACCGTTTCCTATAACAAATCCAAATCTCATTCATATCCCCTATAGTCTAATTCCTATGTATGGTTTCTTTTTCATTTTCCTAAAGAAAACGATTTGGCTAAACTATCTCAAAGGAACAAAAATGAGTATATATCCCGTTAAAATATCCACTTGGTTTGATGGTGAACACCTTAAAACAATGAAATACCTTTTTAAATTTATGGTAGAAGAAAAATCTAATGTATGCATCTGTTGTGGATGTACTGTTCCCTTTAAAGATGCTTATATGCTACATGCTGTTCCATACGGTTATAGTGACTTTAGTGTCTGGTGTTCTAAATGTATGGGGGAAGAAAATGAGATTTAAAAAAGAACATTTCACTAATCAAGTAATGAAGACCTGCTACAAAAAACCAAAAGCCTTCCACTATCTTCAAATTATAACACCCTTCATTGTGGAGAACGATAAAGGGATATTCTTTGGAGAAGAGTTAGATTACCTCGTAAGAGATAAAGAAGGTAACCTTCACTTATATAAAAAATCTGACTTTGAAGATGAGTTTGATTTCTAAACTAAACCTTTTGACGCACTGTTACGTATTTACATGAAATTTAAAGCTTTTTGAGAAATTCTATGGAAGGTAGATATAAATAAACGTTACTGCATTAAACTCGTTTTGCATCTATCAAAAGACCTTCAAAAAGTTTACGGCTCTCTTTATGATCATAATCGTAATTGCCAGTAAGGTCATAAGACAATGACTTAAATGTGTCATAACAGGTATGACATCTCAACTCATTATGCCTATCATATATCAAATGCCAAGTTGGAATTTTAAAGTCATACTCTTTTGTTAATTGAGCAAAGGTATGTGCCCATCGTCCATTAGACTCCCTGCTCCCACTGCCTCCGCCTTGACCTCTCTCTCCCATAATCTCTTCAGTATCGTGATTTTCTAAAAAGAAAAACTGATGCCAAAAGCTTCTAGAGTCCCAATGATTAAAAGGCTCTGGCATATTATATACACGCTGATACTCAGTAAGCATCTTTGGAACTAAAAAACGTTCTAATAACTTTTCTCTGTTAACCTTAATTATATTAGAATCACCCTCTAGAATGAAATCACCCTCATCATCTTCAATGGGATGGCCGTACTCATCTAATTTATATTTAGCATTTTCAAGACGATGGATAATAAATTTAACCATCTCTTTAGTTTCTTGATAGCGAAAGAATGCATCATGAACCTCATGCTTAAATGCTCTTTCTTCTTTAGGCTGCTCTTTATAATTGTATTTAACTAAAGAAAATTCATGCTCTTTAATCAAGGCTTCTAGCTCTTCACTACTAAAAAATCTGTTTATTAACTCTTGTCTTGCCTCAAATACAGCTTCACTAGCACCAATACTATAAGTCCTCTGAAGATATCTTGGATCTTCAATGTGCTCCTCTGCTAAATATTCCACTTCAACAATGAACATATAAGCACTTAAGTGACCTTTATGCTCATTAATCCATTTAGCCATTTCTATGTGATTACTATTAACTTCCCACCTAGCTCCAGAGAAGTGATGAACTAGAGGGTACTCATGTGTTATCGAAACAAGGTCTGACTTATCTTTAAAATCTACTATCATTCTCTATTACCGCTGAATCTAAAGGTGAGTTTAAAAAATCCTCTAATTTTAAATGCATATACAAGGCATTTAATGCAAGCCTAGTATCTGAATCTTTAATACGACCACAAATCTCTAAAAATTCTTCCATACACTTTTTAGATTCTTTCTCTACCTTAGCTATATATTCAATAAACTCTTCTTCTTTTTTAAGAGATCCCCCACAATTACATGAGCATGAACACTTGTCTTCCATTTTCTAATCCTTTGCCTTTTTCTCTTTAATCCAAACGCAAAATCTAACCAATTCTAAAGCTAATTGCACAGTATACTCAATCTTACCTTCTATCATATCATCTTCTAAATCTAACTCATCCCTTATAAAATTTATAAGATCATCTTTGTCCTTTTCACTTAAGTGAGATATCTCTTTAGGTATTTCATCCAAGTTTTCAAAAGCTGCTCTGGCTGCTAGCACTGAAGGTGCTAAGGCTAGCACATCAACAAACTCTACTTTCTTATCCTCTAACGCATAAGAGATCCAATTAAGTAATCTTACAAAAAACTCTACTACCTCTTTTGTTTCCTTGATCTTAGTCATTGTGATCCTCCTTAATCTACAAGTGCTATCTTTGGTTTCTTCTTTTTAATAAACTCTAAAGCATCCTTACTCTTTTCTATCTTATGTCTAGGTGGGAAAGACATACTCTCTATGTCAATCACTGCTAAACTATCACCTGTAAATAACTTAAAAAGAACTACCTGATTACTCCTCTTGCGCCTCATCTCTTCTTTAGTCATCCCTATCCTCAAAAGAAATTAGATATAGTTCTGGAGTCTCATTAACCTTTTTAATAACAACTTCTTTTTGTTTCTTACTTTTTGATGGATTCAAAATAAAGGGTGAAGGGTCAATACTTATACTCTTTTTAATAATATCCTTTAATCTATTTAACCCCACCTGTAGTCTACTCATACTTAGATTTCCTCTTCAGGCTCCTCTTTAGGCTCTTTTGGCTCCTCAGCAGGTTTAGAAGTCTTTGCATCTCTATCAATCAAACCTCCTAACCCTATAGTCTCAAACTGCTCAGATAAGAATTCAATGAAGATATCTTCATTAACCGCATCTTTAACAATAGAACTTTCATCATGTAAATCTTTTACAAAATTATTTAAATTCCCTAAGAAACCTACTGTGGTATCCATGAACTCAAGCTTATCTAGATTATCAATCTCAATTAACTTGTTTCTAAACTCAACTTTAACTTCTGCCTCATCAAAAGTATGACCGCATTTTACTAAATGGATACATACCGCCTGTCTCATTCCTGATGAAATAGCCTTTTGAATAGACTTTAATCTTCTTAGATATCGTGCATACCGTTTTAAAAGCTCTCCCTTTGACTCACCATCAGAACCAAAAATAAGTTCGAAAGGGATGCCCATAGAGTCACATATGATTTCTCTTATGTCTTTTGTAGAACTAAGAAGGTCTTCAGGCTCATTAGAATCATAATTTAAATTTTGAAGAGATCCCTTATCACCAAAAAGAGGGACTACTTTAAACCTACCAGCAGCTGAAGTTATACTCTCTATAGTTAACTCCTTCTTATTAGAGTCTATAGAAACCTTCTTGTTTATAATGTTCTCAATCTGCTTACATGCTTCAATAGCCTTTTGAACTTCAGTGCCAGGTGACATCTGAACACCAACAAGAGTCCCTGACAAGATCTTAGATAACTTAGATGCAGGAACCAACTGCTCTAGCAATTCAAGCTCTTTTATCTTGTTTATAATCGGATATAAAAGTGATCTACCTACCCTGATAAACCGAGGTAAGGAATTTATTAGATCCTTACATTCCTTATTAGATAAAGAAAACTCTTCATCTAACTTTACTCGTACCTTTCGCCTACCTATCACAAACGATACATACTCATCAGGACCAGCTAACTCTATCTTGTTCTGCTCATTTAGAACTAGATAGCTAACCACCTCTCCATGCTTTGTGATAGGTATAACCTTAAGCTGATCTACTATATCAGCTAACTCAACTATTCCGTTTGTGTCCTCATCATACTGAAATGCTGTGTTCTTATTGTTTTTAATATCTGCCTTAGTTAAAACCTTTAATGTGTACTCACCGTAGGCTAACAAATCCTCCACAATGTCCATCGCAATAGAATCAAAATCAATCCTCTCTTCTAACTTCTCTATCTCAGTTTGAAGCTGCTCATTATCTGAGTAGATACTTAATACATCCCCTGTAGAAGTATCAGGTGATAAAGAATCATCTGCCATTTGTGCCAATATGACATCTGCAAGATAAAATTTTCTGATCTTATCTACTTCTTGCATAATGTGAGATCTATGATCTGCTACTTTTGAAAAGATAGAAGTAAAAGCCACACTCAATAAGTGGTTATTTCCCATGCTATCCATAGCATTTTTTATATTAAAAATTAATTTCTCCATGACTTGATTAGACATGCCTACTTTATTTAATCCCTCATCTAACTCTTCACTCATAATATTCACCTTATGTTACTTTTAGGGAAAACCTACTTAATCCTATCTTTTCTATTCTCTGTTAATAATGTCCTCATTGGAAATGCTTTATTAAGTGCTTTATTAATTTCTTCTATATCCTTATTAAACTTACTTACCATCTCACTTTGCTCTGCATGGCACTTAAGTACACTACTAAGAAGCTCTTGGTCAAACTCCTTGATTACAGAACATCTTGCAATAGTAGTTATGAAAAATCCTACAAGCACACCATGTAAAAATATTATTCTCATTATATTCCTATTTTATTCTCATAAGATATATAACGAGCGTATCGATTCAATAAGTAACCGAATTATAATAAGCTGTTAATTTAATTGAAGTCTTCAAGGACAAGGAGAGCTTGTTTAAAGAGTTCAAAAAACCCAATACCGCTCTCATTCAAATACTCAGCTGTTTTAAATTTACCTTCGAAAACTGGACCAAAGATATCTTCCAGTTTATTTAACCGTGAAGTGATTGCTGCTGGAGTTAATGATAAAAAAGTATGGATCTCTTTTCTAGAATACCCATCAAAAAGCATAGTGCCTATGATTAAATCATCGAGGTCTAAATGTCTTAGCTTAGTTATTTTTTCCACGTTCATAAATAAGCCTCAATGTAAAAGAGCTGGGCATTACCCCAGCTCAAACACCGCTTTATTTCCCCGTTGTGACGGGAGGAGTTGACTGTGCAACTTTTGCAAACTGCTGCACGCTTGCCAATGCTGCTGCAAGCTGCTCTATGACTTTTGCAAGATCATTAGCTTGAGATGCTCTATCAAAGCCTGTGTTGGCTTTTACTAGTGCTAATGCCTCAGATGCATCCATATCATTATAAGATTTTAGAAGATGCCCTGTAGCTTGATCCGCAATAGCTGACATTCTTCTTTGCGACTCAACTGCATCTCTCATAGAAAGAGAAGCATAAAAAGCACCTGCTTCTGCTATATTCTTAAAATTTGAATTAGCGACTGCATCAACAACATTTGATTCTAATCGTTCGCTCATAACATAACCCCATTAATTACTATATCTAGATATACTCTTAATCTACCCATCTTCCATGATCAGGTCAAAACTTAATTTAAACTGTGACAGGAGGAGTTGTACCAGCAGTCTTCGCCATCTGCTGAATTGCTCCAAGTGCTGCACCCAATTGACCTAGTGTCCATGCTAAATCATGTGTCTGTGATGCTCTATCAAATCCTGTGTTAGCTTTTACTAGTGCTAATGCCTCAGATGCAACCATCTCATTATAAGACTTTAGTAGCTGACCTGTAGCTTGATCTGAAATAGAAGACATTCTTCTTTGTGATTCAACTGCATCTCTCATAGAAAGAGAAGCATAAAAAGCACCTGCTTCTGCTATATTCTTAAAATTTGCATTGGCAACTGCATCAACTATGTTTGACTCTAATTTTTCACTCATAACTTACCTCTTTACTATTTAAATTAACAATTAACTATATCAAATCTATATAAGAAAACGCTTTTACTATACAGTAACCTTAGGGGTAGTCTGAGCTACCTTTGTAAATTGCTGTAGACTAGATACAACAGCTCCTAATTGACCTAAAACAACTCCTAGATCATGAGATTGAGAGGCTCTATCAAAGCCTGTGTTAGCCTTTACAGTTGCATTTGCTTCTGATATGTCCATTTCATTTTGAGTTTTAAGTTGAACTCCTGTTGCTATATCACTGATAGAAGACATTCTCCTCTGTGATTCAACAGCATCTCTCATAGAAAGTGACATGAAAAAAGCAGCCGACTCGGCTATTGTCTTAAAATTGTTATTGGCCACGGCATCAATTATAATGGGCTCTAATTTCTCACTCATATTACCCCCCTAAAATTCAAATTAAAAAAATTAAAAGCCTTACAACTGGAAAACATCTCAAGCATGTTAATATGAGCAATTGTTGATCACATCCAGTCAAACAGCTGTTTAACAGTGTTAGAAGAGTCCTCTTCTACAACTGAGGCTTTAATATATTCATCTACCCAATCGTTTGTACTCTTCCCAAAACGTATGAAGGCCTGTGACATGGCATCAACATCGTCATCATATTTACCTGAAGGGAAAGCAGCAAACTGCTCTACGAAATCTGATACCCAATCCCCATAATCAGGAAGATGTGTAGCTCCAGACTCCACTTGGGGTGCTATTGACATAGCTCTGGCTTCTTTGGATTCTCTTGGAGTGAATGGAATGACTATAGGTATCTTGCTTCGTAAAGTATCTATAATAGCTTCACCGTTAGCTTTGTCTTCTATGAGTAACTCATTCGCATGAGGAAACTTTGCATATATTCTAATACAAGCATTTAAAGTTTCTAAAAATCCCATGCGGCCATGTACTCTATCTAATAGATACCTCTTCCCCCCTGCCTTACCCCAAACATGTATTGCTACAAAGTCAGAAGTCTCAGTCTTCTTGAAAGATGCATCTAATGAAATGATTATGTACTCTAAGTTGTGAGGTACAACACTATACGTTTTCCACCAATCTCTTTTGAAGATACCCCCCTTCTCTGGAGAAGGCCTCTGTTGGTGCATAGCATTCCATACCATAGAACCCAATGTCCCCCTTATAACCTTACAAGTTTCAGCAGAAAACTTATTAGGCCATAGAGGCTCATTCTCTTGTCGCTTATCCTCTTCTAAACCTAAATATGTATGGCCATAGGTTGAAAACTTAGCTACTTGTTGAGTTGTATCCTCTTTTAAATGAGGGAAAGAAAGGATAGACCACTTATCTGAGTCAGTGCTTAACTTAGCTAGATCAAGTAACCTACCTGCTAAATCACCCTCATGCCACCTAGTAAGAGTAACTAAGATAGAAGCATCCTTCTCTAGCCTTGTGTAGAGAGTAGATATGTACCAATCGAAAATCTTCTCTTGATATACTTTTGAATATGCTTCCTCTTGATTTTTTATTGGGTCGTCGATTATGGCGCAATTGTGGCAGAGTATTCCTTCTGCAAAGAAATTATTGTTGTCCTCAACTTGGATGTCATAGACCTTGACCTCTCCAATGCTAACTCTTTCAAATGAGGAAATGGTGTCTTCTTCGACTTGTGAAGAGTTATATGACAACTTCTGCATAAAGTTATCAAATTCGATGGATTGTTGTTCTCTCTCATGAAGTCTATATGATGAACAATTAAAGCATCCGTCGAAGAACATATTGAACATTTCAATAAGTCCCTCTCTAAAATAAAGCCCTTCACCTTTTGAAAAAGAACCGTATAATTCTTCCCAGAGAGATATCTCGGATTTTTTGAATTCCTCATCCTTCTCGAATGAAGCAAATTCGCACAGTCCCTTGAGCAACATATAGTTAAATGAGATGAAGGTTGAAAAGAAATCCCACAAGAAGGACATTCTCTCTTCCTTAAAGTCTTTAAATTTAAACTCTCTTTGCATTCTTCGCAGTATTTCCTTGTTTTCTTCAATACAAGTTGCCCACAAATACTGCATTTCCTTCGATTCTTTATTGAGTGATGCTCTAAAGAACACTCCCTCCCACAATAAATATCTAGATGTCCCTTTCGATAGCTCTTTAAAACGTTGTAACGTTCCCTTTGAAAAATCAATCCACAAAAGGTGCATTTTAGATAAGGTTTCAATGGAAGTAAGTCTATCTCCTCTTCTACAAAATTGAGCTTCATTATAGGAGCTGTTGGCGTAAATCCTATGTTCTTTAGTACATCTAAAATGCTTTCCTGACTTTGTTCTGAATTCAATAAGTTCATTAGATATCTCTCCCCTAGTAGCTACTACAGGTTTCCATTCACAGATATCCCTCTCATGACTATAAGAAAGAACTAACTCCCCAACTTCTATATCTTGAATGTTTCGATACCCTTCATAACATAAAATTTTTGTATTGCCAACAAAGCAATTGGCGCCCATTCCTGTAATTCCACTACCTACACCAGACCCTCTATATACTCCCTTATGCCCTACAACCTCAAAAATCTCTGAGTTTCTTAGCCAAGTACCTTGTGCTACAGTCCTTGTATTCTTAGAAAAAAGTTTTGTGTTTGGAAATACTTCCTCATACTCAGGAGAGTCTATTATACGTTGCACATCTCTATTCATCCTTGACGCTAAGTCTGATGAGTAAGAACATGCTATGATCTGAGCATTTGGATTCTTTCCTAAAATATATGCTGGAAGCCTACGTGATACTAGTTCTGAATTATGAGTAGGTATTAGCATTCCCCCAACCAAGTAAAGACCATCAGGAGAATCTACTTGAATACAATTCCCTAACTCCTGTTCACTACCTTCAAGTCTTCTAACAGATTTTATCCCTATCCTTATCCCCAAAGGTAGTTTATACCGATTTTTAAGCTCCTCAAGTTTAGTAACACTTAAAAAGAAGTTAGTTTCTACAGTTCTATATGTTTGAAGCTCTTTATCAAAGATAGTCCACTCATGATTCTCATGGCATTTTATAATCTGCCCATTAGTAAACTCTATCTCTACATCTGCTATAGTCTTTTCCGAGAGAGCTATTACTCTTACCGGCCTACCTGATGGATGATATACATAATCACCTACTGACAGATCACCATGAGTCTTCCAACCATTTGGGGTACGCATTAAAGTAGAATCAGCTAGTTGCTTACCTGTCCTCGGTGGTAAAAATACCATTAATCTTTTTATGTTACCATTAACAAACTCATCTAAATATTTACAAAGAAGCCTATGATGCCAATTCACTTCATAATCAGGCTTTGTATACCTTGCAAAATTTAACAGGGATCTTCTCGCTTTTTCTAAAGCCAACTCTTTGCTTGTGTAGTCTAACTTATACATATTCTAACTCTAACTCACTTCCCCTTCATGCTTAACAGGACATTGCTCCTCAGCTTTCTTAACTAGACTCTCTAAGACATCTAACTCATGATCACTCAACTTAGATGGATCTACTCTAGTAGCCTTTATTTCTATAGGCCCTTTATCCTTACCTGTGACCTCTAACTTAACTGACTTAAGACCTAGCAGCTCATTCATCTCTTTAAAAACTGCTACTGCTGATCTTCGGTCATTATCCTTCAAACATTTATTATACAATCTAAGTGCTCTTTGAGTGGCTTTCTTAAATTCTGTGTCTCTATCAGCTAAAGCAGCTTTCTTAAACTCCTTCTCACATTGTATATAGTAGTTCTCTACTTGCCTTTGAGAGATTTTAAAAAGCTTAGAGCAGTTCTTTCTAATATCAGCTCTTGAATATCCATCAAGTATTAACTTAGCGATAATACTACGCCTTTCATCTGCTTCACGGGCATCAGCTTTACTCTTTTTTGAATCTAAAATCTCATCTGTAAACTCTACACCATCAGTGTCTACATCTACATTATTATTTACTTCTTCCATACCATCAAAGTCTTTCATATTGACTTACTCTCCATTGTAAACTTATTATAAACTTATTCTATCTTTTGAATTGTAAACTTGATTTATATATTCCTATTACTAATTATTCTAAAATAAAACTATCATACTATAGAAAACAACTTATATTTTCGTCATAATTTTGACAAAAAATTTTATTTAAAATATAAAATTAAGAATATATTAAATGTATTCTTAATAATTTAAGATTTATAAATGTAGGGATATTATCATTCTTAATACTTGAGGATTTTAAGCTAAATTCAATACTTTTACTAGAAAATCAAAATAGATCCTCTTCAGAAGAGGAGAGTTCTCACCGAGAAAGGAAAGTCACTGTACTTATCACCATCACCCCAACCCATTACTCAAACTCTGTGTAACACTCAGAACAAGCCTCTATGACATGGTCGGCTTCTATTTTCCATATGATGCGAGCATCACAACAAAGAGATCTTCGATTTTGAATTTCTCCGTACTCACCCTCTAGCTCAAGATGTATGCCGTACTTACAAGTGCAAAAACCTTCTTTAACTGGTGTACCATCACACTTAGAACACAACATCCCCCTACCCTTACAATAAACACAGATTGCCTCTTTCTTAACTAAACCTGTATCATCACAATATCTGCAACTATCTTCTTTACTTAAATCATTACACATTTTTTTAACCTTTCACATTATCCAAACTTTACTGCGCCTCTATAGCGTATAATAAGAGAGTTGTAAATTATTTTATAGGATAGGTGTATAAGTAGTAAAGTAACTGGGAAGGATAGTCTAAAAATTGAGTCTTTAAGTAAAAATTACTTTTACATACTCTGATCTAAAGGAACTCTTACCATATTATAATCATCAAGTTTTGGGTCAAGTTCAATTATTATTGAATCTCCCTCTTTGAATTTACTCATCATATCTCTATACTCTTTAGCATAAGCTCCAAATTCAGGAAGCTTTATATCATAGTGATGCCCTTTCAGAGTAACCATACCGTCCATAGAAGATAGATCAAAAAACCTAATAGTAGCTTTGCTTCTCTTTAACTTCTGTTCACATAACTTTATTAGGCTTTTAGCTATGTTATTAGACCTAGCCATTATATATATCCCCCTTAAAACTTTTTAAATTGTGCCTTTGATATTACTACTATATTACCGATAAGACCATTTCTTAGTCTTAAAGTCAAAATAGCAATTCATTAATACATGCCCTAGAATAGTGGTCTTACGTTTTAAGTTATATAACTTATTGATTTGTCCACACTAAATCTATTCGTCTTTTAGCTTTGTTAAGACCACCGTTGTTAATGGTACTACCAAGTGGTTTAAAAGAAAGCCAATTTGCAGGATCTGCCTCGCAAATAATGATTTGACCATTTCTACTACATGACCATTCTGATAACAATTGATAATCAGCTATTTGATGTTGGTAGTAAATTCCACCTGACTGGAAAGGTGGATCAATAAACCATGTGGCTTCGACATTAGGCGTATTCCGATAGTCACCATGCACAAATTTCCAATGTCTGGTTAACAACAGCATCCTCATAATATATTTTCTACCTGCTTCCCACCGAGATGCTTTTGATACGGTTAATTTTGGAACGGATGAGCCTGGATTAATATGAAACCCTATTAAGGCTTTTTCTGCTGTAGATAACAAATTAAAATCATTTAGGTTATCACCGACATTAAATGAGGGTAGGTTTTTGATATCTGCTACCGATGCTGAAAGAAGATAATTCCAAATAAGGGCAACTGTATCGCTTTTATCAATAAGGAGAGCATCAAACTCCCTTTTTTCAGCCCAAAATAAAGCGTAGGCTGCGGAACCCGCAAAAGGTTCTATAATTGTGGTGTATTTTGGCTCAGGGTATAAATGAGCAATTTGCTTTCTTCGACCATAATAGTAAAACATGATACTCCACAAATAAAAGGAAAACGATTATAACTACCCTAAACTATCAATTCCATATCTCTTCAAGTCTATACCTACCTGACTTAAATACAATCGTATACCCCCCAACTTTACCTTTGCTGTTATAAACATCCCATTGAGTATCGCTTACTGGCTTTAAATCAACCTCACTCCAATATAATTTTTGCAATATCAATTTTTTTAAATCATCAAGAGATTCCTGCGGTGTAAGATTCTTTAAAAGGGCACCTTCTATTACATCGCTCAATTTTTTAGTCCTAATCATATTACTTCCTAAACTATCAATTCCATATCTCTTCAAATCTATATCTACGCTGTTTAAATGTTACTTTATACTCATTGGTTTTGCCACTGCTGTTATAAACATCCCACTGTGTTGGAGTTGCTGGCTTTAAATCAACTTCACTCCAATTTAGCTTTCTCAATACCAACTTTTTTAACTCATCAAGTGAAGGAGATGTAAATAGTAAAGGCCTTTCATAACAAACCTTAATCTTAACCCTCTTTTTTCTCTCCTCATCCCTTTTTGCCTTCTTCATAAATGCAATGGCTCTGCTAATAGCCTTTTGTGTCATCTTCCTTCTTACAGCTCTAATGTGCTTAATACTTAGTTTGGGTTGGTACTTCCCTTGAGCTTTAAGTAAATTTATTCTCTTCCTAAATCTCTTCTTCGCTTCACTATGAGATTCGAATTTGCAATCATCTGAACAAAGAAATTCAGTATAGAAGCTTGGCTTGAATACCTTCTTGCACCATCTACATACTCTAGGAGGTAAATTTTTACAGTCTCTAATGCCGCCTCTCATCTACCATTCCAATAAAGTTTTTCTTCGTTTGATTTTTTTATTTTTTTAGAAGAGTGATCTAACAATGCTATTTTATCGATCGTATAAATTAACTTAAATCTAGGATCAGAAATATTATATTCCGATATATAAACTGGGAATGGTCTTGAAGCTGCCCAATCAAAAAATTCTTTGTGATTAAAATCATTTAAATATTCACTGGTATCTCTATAAGGAATATCACAGTAGACTATTGAATTTGGAAGTATCTCAACCTCTCTATAATCTTTTGAGGTCATTGATAACCGCTCCAACCGCTCCAACTGCTGTAACCGCTCCAACCGCTCCAATTGTTCCAACCGCTGTAACCGCTCCAACTGCCGCAACTGCTCCAACTGCCGCAACTGCTGTAACTGCAACCTCCCCCTAGTATCTAGCCGTGACTGCTCCAACTGCTCTTCACTTAAAAATTGATGTAAGGTTTTAGGGATTTTTGTTTTCCTATAAAATTCTATTTTTTGGCCTAGATAAAGTCTTTTTTGATTAATCGTTTTTGCAATTGAGGGCCATCTTGAAAAACCTAATACTTCGGTAGCTAAATCATCAAACTCATCAAATACCACTGCCATATGCATAGATTTTTTATAAGGCTCAATATCAGGTGAAAACATGTAGTTTCTTTGATTATTTCCAAAACTCCAACATATTCTGATGTAAGGATCATCCTCTTTTCTTTTGAAAAACTCATCTCTAGAAATCCACTCAGGCTTAAACCTAGAGTAATTAAAATCACCATTAATAGCCTTTTTTACTAGTTCAACTATATCCGATTTAATTTCATTGTAATGAAAATGTTGATATCTAGATGCTTTCTTTTCTAACATGTAATGAGTAACTGAAAATCCACCTCCGAACAGATCATAGAAGTGTTCTGCTTTAGGAAAATTTATAGCTAGTGAAGGAATTATTACTGCTTTAGATCCCATGTAAGGGATTCCATAATTACTCATACCTTAACCCTTAATCCCCTATCCCTTAGCTCAAGAAATAGTATCTCTCTCTCATCTTCTGAATCAAATAAAACCTTTAATATTACTTCTACCTTCTTTTCCTTTATACCCTCTTCCGGTAAATTAGGCTCAAAATCTTTGAAAAATTTATTCTCAAAATCATCTCTATCTATACCTGCAAAATCATACCTGTCATCAATCTCTGCTAAAGAAATATCTGACTCAGACATGTAGTCGTATAAACTCTCTTGTGTCATTGTGCCATATTGTGATGTTAATGAAAGTACTATCCGCTTTGCATCATCTATTGAATCAGCCTCTATAAGAGAAACAGGAACTTTAGGAATATGATAACCCTCTTGTCTCATTTTGGTTAAACACTCTAATCGCTGATGCCCATTTAATATGTTATTATTCCATATAGAAATAGGCTCTACAAACCCATTCCTTAAAATCTCTCTTTTTAATTTCTTGTAATTTGCTTCTGTTAAAGTCTTTAAACTACCCTGAAATGGCTTTAACTCAGTTATGTCTTTTGTGTCAAACCTACCACAATTAATCTTAACCTCTTTCATAATCCCTCTCATTTTTCTTAGTAAATATTCTATTTTTTGCTAACTCAAAATAATTCTCATTCATTTCTATACCAATAAAATCTCTATTTGTATTAATAGCTGCAATACCTGTTGATCCACTGCCCATTACATTATCTAAAACTGTATCACCTTCACTTGTATATGTTTTTATTAAATACTCTAATAAAGAAACAGGTTTTTGAGTAGGATGTAACTTACCTTTTGAATTAGGATCTGTTTTAAATTCAATAACCATTCTAGGATTACCAAACTCAGAATTATATTGCTTGGGAGGAAGACTCTCCCCACAACTAGTATGATTTGAATTACCACTTTGCATTTTATATCTAGATCTAATTATACTTTCCTTACTAAATCTCTTTGTAGGCTGTGGATAGAAATTAACTCTCTTTAAACTTTGCAAAGAAAAACATGATATCAATTCATAATTCTTTAGAGGCATGAATTTTGAATTGCAAATACCAGTACTTGTGTTTTTTACCCATACCCAATCATATTTGTAGTTTTTAATTTGCGACATTCTTAAATGTGTACTAAAAGGCTCACTTCCAAATAATAATACAACACCATTAGATTTCAAAACCCTCCAATAATGCTCCCATAAATGCTTAAAAGGTATAAGTATATCCCATGAACATGAAATAGATCCGTAAGGCAAATCTGCAATAATCAAATCCACTGAATCATCTGGTATCTTAAACATCTCAACTAAACAGTCACCCTGCATTAAAATCATTCACCATATCCCTTTCGTCTAGTCTAACTAAAGGATAACGAAAAATTGAAGAGGTTACTATTCAAGTATTTAAACTCAAGTATTTAAACTCAGTTTATAAACCCTACTTTAAATACCTTGCTATTTAATAGGAGAGATTGAGTAAGGAAAATCACTGAACTTGTCTACCTTAATCGCTTCCCTTACTGTGATAGTAGCACTAGAAGAATTTACGCATGATGAAGTACCATAGTAGCTCTTGAAAACCACTGACTCTAACTCTACTTCAGGACCAGCTACATAGTAGCCGTCTGCACCCGTTAAAATTACACCTGTATGATCTGATGTATTGTCTTCAACCCACGCATAACATTGACCCAAGCAGTCTGACTCTGGATACATACAGTTGAAACCTGCCATCAACTCCGTAGGAAGCTCTATTCTATCTAAAAGTAAATTCGCTACACCCCAATAACCCTCTTCAGTCACAAACTTGAACCGCTTCTGACCCATAAAACCGACCAAGTCTACTATGTAACCTAAGATCTCATCATTTGATGAGTAGAGTGCTAACTGAAACCCTGCTGCACCTGCTGCACCTGCTGCTCCATCTTTACCATCTTTACCCACTTCACCATCATTACCTTTAGTACCAACATCACCCTGCATACCTTGAGGGCCCATTTCTTCACTATCCTCTTTCTCAGCTAAACTCCCACATGACATTAAAACCATTGTTAAAAAAATTTTTATTATTTTATCCATAACATCCCCCTTACTTATCTCTACGGGTAATTAAGACAAAACTTTAATTTTTAATTAAAAAAATTTTAAATTATTATTATCTTTAAGAAATATCAAAATTAAAAAAAATTACCTTTTTTCATATTTTAAATGATGTTGCTGCGTATGGAGGTTTTGGACTAGCCTTTGGTGCTGGTGCTGATCGTCAAACTACACCCTCTACCGATGGTGGGCAGTTTAAAACAGCTCTTGATAAGTATAATTTAGCTCCCCTAGATTTGACTAAGAGATAGTCTGCCTACTCTGTAGGTATAGGCCCACCTAGCTTTACAAGCTCTTCCTTTAGCATCTCATTTATCACTTCAGCATCTATATCCCTTAGTACTATCCGCTCTAAAACAGCTATCCTTGCTGAAAAAATCATTAAAACATCTGCTAAATCTAAATCATCTTTTTTGGTTGGTTTAGATTGCTGTTCATTATTCCCATTATATGCAGCTACTAAATCATATCTATTCGATAGGTATTCAACTATTTTTATTGTGTTAATCATACTTTGCCTAAATTTCTTTCAGCTGTTGGACTATATGCAAAGCCAGTTGTTTGTATTCTCTTATCTTTATTTCCTCGTCGGGTGTCTCAGCTATACCCATCAAGGTATCGCATGCAGAACAACTACCATAACTAATTTTGCAATAATAATATTTACTAGGTTGATATATCTTAGTTGGAATTAGATATAACAAAGTCCCCTGACAATCCCCGTCATCTATAAGATGAATACACTCCCAATTAGGAATATCAGCCCAACAAAAATCGTCGGGTAGATTTTCTGTTATATTTTTTATTGTCAAACGAACTACATCAGTGTAGTCAAACGGATACTCATTAAATACTTTATCCCAGTCTGCTTGATAATAAGCAGTTACAAATTCTTTAATCATATTTCAGGCTTCAGCAACACAAATATTACTCTCCATTGATCTCTTTTAGATTTGACTTTAAAGCTTTGTGGAACTTTTCTTCTATCTCTTCTTTTGTAAAATCCTTGAAAACAACAGACTCTAATACCTCTATCTTTGCAGAGATAATTACTAAAGTTCTTAGTAAAGAATCTAAATCATCATAACCTTCCATCTAACCCCCCTTTATGGCTTCAGAAACACAAATTTTCTTATTCTTAAATCGATCGTACATATCCGCAAACTCAAGCACATCTTCCACAGACATCTTATTAGCAATTTCAATATCTAAATGCCGAAAATACTGTCGATATAAGCTAATCCTCTGTTCTCTGAGAAACTTCTTAAGCTCTTCTTGATTATACTCACTAATTTTATAATGCCCATCTCCCTTCAATGACAGACTATCTTTATAATAATACTCAAGATCTCCAGTTGGTCGGCTAATATCAGGCAATACCTTCCAATACAACTTAGTTTCAGCTTTAATCATGCCGACAGTCTTCCCGATCCTGAAAGAACTATTAAACGTAACTATCACCTTATCCCCAATTTTCATAACTCTACTACCTCAAATGAGTACTCAAATACACAGCCAACGCAAAGCACATGATACCCATTAATAAATATACATACGGAATATGATACCGCTGAATCCCCTTCCATCCCTCTTCAGGCTTTCCTTTGAGCATAGCTTTGATATGTTTTATCTCTATATAATTCTCTAAGATCTTCATTGCTTCACTCTATTCTAATCATATTTAATGTATATAGAACGTATCTGCAATTGATCTTCACCTTTAATGTTATTTAATAATCGCCACATCTTTCCTAACCATGAATATTTATATCCTATTAAAATATGATCTTTTAAATATCTGTCATGCTCTTCTGAAGTTAAATATCCATGCTTACAAAGATCTGCCACAACGATCTCTTTAACTTGATTACTCAACTTTAAAATATCTGCATCGGTATATGTATAAGTAGAAAAACTTGGTGTTGTCATAAATATTTACCTCTTCCTATATAAATAATACATAGATTTAGAATCCCTGCTAAAAATATCTCAATAAAAAAAGGGATTGATAATCCAAAAACTTTACCTACCACTTTAACAATAGTAATAGTTATTAAACCTACTACCCCACCAAATATAATTGCTTTTTTCATAACCACATATCAACAATCAAAGCCATAACCATTATTACAAACAAAATAATTGCTACTTCTATAGCTATATTAAAAGTCAATGCTGCTAGCATAGCTAAAGGAAACATCACTAAAACTGTAACAGCTAAAGTTTTAAACATATGTCAACCAGCATCCCTTCCAATCAACTAAACCTATAAATGCGTAAGTAATATGACCATCCATTACCGTATTTATCTAAAAATGCTTCAACTAGTTTATCATGGTGCGCTTGATGCTCATTAAAAGAATCAACAGTAATTCTATTATTAGTTTGCATAGGCAAATTTAATACATACCAATAGCTTTTTATTACTGCACCCATATCAACATCCCTCTGTGACCAATTCAGGTTATTGCAAAATCTTTTGATAAATTTAATCATAATTTCTCCACTTTATAATGCTTTAATAACCCAAAAATCCCCTGCTAAACTAGCATTCTCAACATAGCTAAAAGGTAAATAGCCATATCCATTATCACCCCATTTAGAACCATAACTATTTCTAAAAATGTACACCTGTTTATTTTTATCATACCCCACTAAAGTTACAGCATGACCACCTAAACAACTCTCATCAGATTTTGGAAATGGTACTACACCACTACTCCCAACCTTTTTACTTTCAAAACTTTCATAAACTGCAAACCCAAAAACTATAGGCTGACTATCTGCTAAATTAAAACATAAGGATTCTCTATCTTGATTCACCCTTCCATACTGATAAATTCGTCTAGGATAAGCTGCCTCATATACTTTCTGAGAAGGCTTTTTTACAAAATCTTTTATAATGTAAGGGTATAATTCCTCTTCACAAAAACCCCACTTGTTTAATGATTTTACACCGCTTCTTAATGTAGATCCTGCATCATAAGGAATAGTGTTTTCTAAATATCTCTCATTATAATAAATAAAAAGTCTAGAAGGAGTGAAAGACCCAGCTTTTCCTTTATGCTGCACTAACTCATATTGACAAGCTGCTGCAATCGCCTGAGCTGTGCAAGATCCCAAGCTACCCTGGTTATAAGCAACTGGAAAAAATCTTCTTAAGTCTACTTTAGAAGGTAGATCTTTAGGAACATATGTATACCCAAATTTATAATCACGAAAATCAGGTAAATCTCTTTTCCATCCGTAAATTTTAGTTCTTTTCATCTTCTACCCTATTATCAAATTAGAACAAATCGAATACAAAATATCTTTATCTAAAGAACTACACTCAATTAGAAAATCATCAATGAAAAATCTATCTATTATACAAACCTCTTCTACACGAGAAGAGATTAATCTAGTCCATCTCTCTATAACTAAAGTGTCCTCTGATAAAGACAATCTACAATCATACCCTTTAAAAGGAATGGTATGCCCATTCAATAGAAACCCTAACAATATGCGCTCTGGATTTCTAAAATCTTTTAACGACATTTACAGCTCTTCAAAACAATCTTTACATCTGTAATCAGGCTCAAATCCAGAAGGATTAAAGTATATCATTCCTCTTGGATGCCCTTTAATCCTACATATTATTCTAAGAATAACTTCTCTAAAATCATAACAATCTTCAAAGCCAGAAAACAAATATCTATACCAATGTGAAGAAAACCACTTACACATGATTACTGCCTTAGAATTTAAAATTGAAAAAAAGAATCTCTTAAAAAACACTTCTCACAGAATCTAATATGAAATATATAATCCCTAAAAATATAACTACAAGAAATATTAAAACACCCAACAATATTGAAACATACCTTACTAATCTTCTATCTAAGTTGTTCCTCATACCCAATCCTAATTTCTTAAAAATCAATCATCACTCTCTTCAGTATCTTCATCCAAAATATAAAAAATATTTTCTTTTACCCACTCTTTTAAATAGGAATTGCTTATCTCATGCTTATTACTAATATGCTCACACTCTAACCCTAAATTATACATTATATCTACTAATGGACCTAACTTAGTGAATATGTCTCTCTTAGCTCTATACATTCTCATGTGTTCATTATCTTGCTTTTCTTTTACCTCTTCCATCTATCTCTATCTCCAAATTTGTTGTAGGGGTTATCACTAAATATCAGCAACCATTCTTACATGGATTACTTCCAGGGCCTGGCTCTGGTAACTTATCGGGTAATCTCTGCTCACAAAGATCTTTTCTAACACAAGAAATGCCCTTGCCTAAATATATGTAACAAACAGCTTCACTATTCTCTAACCTTTTGATTGGATCTTGTGGCTGCGGTCTTGGTGGTCTTGGTGGTGTTGGCGGCTGTGGCTGTGGTGGTCTTTGTCCTCCTGGGTGACAAGTAAACTCAGCTACAATTGCCTCATCTTCAAAACTATCTACTGAACTTTCATCCATCATAAAACAAGGGTTGTTTCCTGGACCTGGCTCAGGGAGAGTATCGCCTACATCACCTGGACATGTTACTTTCTTGAAACATGACATCCCATAACCTGTGTAAACATAACAAACGTCATCTATATTTTCTAATCGCTTAATAGGTGCATCGTTAACAAAATCTGCTACAGTCTCACCCTCAGACTCAGCGATAGACATCATCTCCTCACAACTCTCGTAACTAAAAGAAACACTACTATACAAAAACATCATAAAAACTAACAAAAATCTCATGTACTACTCCCACTATATAAATTTAAGTTGAAACTTAAACCCCTACACTTTGTAAACTCTTTAGAGTCTTATTCAATTCTGCTATCTCTCTATCTAATCTAGATAACTCATCCTCACCTTCAAGAATAGCAAAAGAATTATAACCCAATTCACCTATTCTTTTGTTAAGCAAATCATCCATATCAGTTAATCTCTTTGCCAACTCTATATTTAAATCTTTTAAAACTTTATCATGATACGCAACCACTTTATTCCCCCACAACAACACAACTTACCCGTTCATAAATCTAAGCATTTTTAGAATTTTATCTAGCTCTACAATTTTAAGAGTATAGACATCTTCTTTAATCTTTATATCAATTAATCCTGTAGTGACAGAATAACTAAAATTTAAATCAACATCAGTATTACCATTTAAAATAGACTTGACCTTAACCTCTACAGAGATTTTTGCTGGATCTCCAAGATTCAACATTAAAGTATCTCCTCAACTTCAACTTCCTTGCCTGCTTCATTAGATACTCGCTCTACAGTATACATCGTGTCATCTGACCAATTTATAAGTTTCTTCTCTACTAAGACCTTGGTTATATAAAAACCATCTTTCTTATAAACTGAAAGTGCATCAGCTATATTAGGATGCCACTCTTTTGAATAAACTGTTATATATCCCTTATCTTTTATTCTGTATGCCTCTGCTACCCTATAGTAATCTAGATATTGAGGCTCAGGTGGTCTATCCTCCCATCCATCATGATCATCTAAACTAAACTCTAACCCACACCCATCATCACCTGTACCAATGGCTAAATTGTCACTAGTGTTAAATATAGGCTTGAAATACTTAATTCTTAAATTTTGATTATGCAAAATTATAGAATCCCATTTATTACCATTATTTTTAAATATCTCTCTTAATCTCATCCAAAACCCCAATATAGTCTATTAATCCTCAACCTTTTTTGTAGACACTAAAAATACATATAACTTTTGACAATTTTCACAAGTTACTAATCCCCTACCTTTTCCTGCATCATCTAACGTCAACTCTACTTTATTGATATGCGCACAATGCGGACACACGTTGTGATATCCAATTATCATTTCCCACTCCAAACCCATCTACCTGTTTTTTTATTAAAATTATAATAGTCTTCTATCCTAGCAGGTCTAGATACAATATCAGGCTTATCTATCTCTTTAACAACAACTCTCTTAGCTTTGAGTTTTTTATTTAAATTTAAAGAAGTAAAATCTATAACTTTTGGCTCAAATATACATATAGTACACAATGTTAATAAAAAATTTTTCATGGTGCTTCTGGATTACCTCTCAAATAAAGCTTAATTTTATTACCAACAAGCATCTCAATCTTGTGGTTATAAACTGTGACAAAATTGTAATACTCTCCCCTACCATCATAAAAATACATTCTCATGTAAGGTGATTCATATTCATATACACCACCATACTCACCCTCTAATAATTGACCTTTGACATTACATTTTTCAATGCCCTCAAAAGTCCCATTAGCATTGAAAGTCATAGTATTAGTACATTCACACTTAGTACCCTCACAAGAAGTAGAGGTATTTATCCAAGTCCCCAACACTGATGGTGCCTTTTTCTCTTTTTTAATTTCCTCTTTACGACCACATGATGTTGATAAGACCAAAGATAAAATAATTAAAAACCTAACCATAACACTCCCTTTCCTAAAAAATTATAATATTACCTATCGTGGCTAATACAATATCTTTGAAATTAATTGGTTTTAAAAATAAGAAATTGAGTAAGAACACCCCTAATAAAACACAACTCAATAGTCTACTCGTTATCATCCTTATTCTGTCCATCCTTTAAATTGAATGGCTCCTTGCCCTCTAAATCTCTATTCTTATATTTATCTTTTCTAACTTTATCTAAGTTAGTAGAATTTTTGCTTTTATTAAAATGGCATAATCTGCTGTGCTTACCTACTTGCCCACAAAAAGAACATTTGTCCATAAGCTTCCTCTATGTAACGCCATAATGTGATCAGTAGGTAAACATTAAAAGGTAGGAAATAAACTATTAACGTCTACATTTTTTCTTTTCTACTTTCTCTTTTTCTTTCTCTTCTTCATCGTCCTCTTCATCTTCTTCTTCTACATCTTTTTCTTTTTCTTCCTCATCATCCTCTTCTTCTTCGCTCACTTCTAAGGAAGAAAACCACTTATCCAAATCAGCGATAAGTTTCTTTGCCTCTGGCTCTTCTGAAAAGAAAAGACCTTTTAGCAACTCAGCAGCTTTACCTTTATCATCGTCAGACTTTGAAAATTCAGTCTTTATAAGATCATTAATAGCTGCTTTAGCGTCAAATTCTTCATTCTTTCTTCTTTTTTTAGACTCACCTAACAGTTTACTTGCACGTGACATTTACATCTCCTTAAAATACTGTGCCAATTCGATATAGTCTTTGATTATCTTACCTAAAGATCTATTAATGATAACCTTTAGATAAGAGCTTGATATAGTACCTTTATCTATAACTAGAAAACGTTTTTCGTTCTTTGCACAAAAGTCTATATCTATAGGAATACCAAAACTCATCCTATCATTTAGCAAAAAAATTGCTAGATCACACTTTAGCATACACATATCATTAGTATCTTTAATATATCCAACTAAATTTGGGTCACTTATGGCACTGTTGCCTATCCTGTAAGCAGTTGTAGGATTAAAAATAATAACTTTACCACCTGTTATCTCAATTATAGTTTCTATTAAATCCGAGATCTCTTTTTTAGACTCAGGTGCATTATCCATCGCACCACCCACATATATTCTCATCCTAACCTCAATCACAAATGTATTCTAATTTCGAAAAGAACTCTTCTTCCCCCTCACTAATCTCAATACCCACTTCACTGCCAAAATCCATCTTTTTGAAAAAAAAGAATCTATCATCAAATTTTTTAACCACCCCAGTTTGTTCTGCATAACCAAACCTTGAGGGTACTTTTAGATAAACTGACTCACCATCTCTAAACATTTAACCCCCCACTCTTGAAAAATTTAGTCGAGACATGGTTAAAAGAACCTATATACATCTCAGTATCGTTAAGAAACTCATACTCTAGTTTAAAAAGTTTATTGCTTTTAATATTATTAGCATCATCTCTATTAAAAATATAAATATTAAAATTATCATATAAAAATTTAGATTTAACATCTAAGTTAAATTTAAGATTAAATAAATCTAGCTCTTGATCGCTTACGTATGCTGTAGATATAAGATCGTTTGCTATCAAAGTAAAATAATCAACTATAGATAACCTCTCATCCAATTTTATGTCTAAAACTTCACTCATATTTTTACCCCAAATTGAAAATCAATCGACATAGAGAAAACGATTTCCAATTTGAAAATAAAAGGGGTCAGGAATATTTCATCCTAACCCCCACCATTTAACCTTATAACACCGATAGGTCACTGTAATATTGCTGCAAAATCTTCTTGATAGACTGACTCTAAGTAGGCTCTTAAAGCTTTCATCACTTTAATAATCTTAGGTCTAGATATACCCAAAATTCTTGTAAAAGAGCAATAGGGAATGTATTCGTAGGATCTATAAATAGAAAATTTTTCTACAAGTCCTCTCCACTTAACTAAAGTATCTTCAGAGGGGTTAAGAATCTCTAACACTAACTTTTTAGCTAACTTATCTTGATTGTTTGCCCACTTCTCTATAACAGAAACAAGCTCTTTATACTCTAAAATTTCACACTGATTTAAATGATGAAGTCCTCTATCAAATATTTTTAAACCTAAATTAATCATCTCTAAACTTAAGATATTTTCTAATGAAAGCTCTACATCATCTTGTGTTGTTACCACAAAAGATACTGACTTTTTTGTTTTAGATGAATGCTTTCTGTAAAGTGAGATCGATTTATTTTTTAAAATTGTAGATGCAAGAGCTTTAATTTCATTATCTTCTAAAGATTCAAACTGAGGCATGTTCTCAAATATATGTATCCAAAGTTCCGATGCTATATCATCTTGATCCATGGAAGTTATCGACCTGCTAAATAATCGAGATTTTGTTTCTAAAATGGGTTTTATTAAGTTAATTAGTCTAGTCTTATCCATAATCTAATCTCTCAAGAGTTGAAAAGTCTATAGCATTTACAAATAGACATCTCAACGATGTTTTACAGAAACCTTAACTTTTTTTCTGGAGCTATCTCTAAATAGAATATCATCTGAAAAAAATCCACTAGAAATTTGAGTTTCTTTAACTAATTCGACACTTACATCATATGCTTTCCTTAGTGTTGACTCTAGTAATCGACAATCTTTGGTTAAACCTTCCGCTATTAAAATGACCTCATCTTCACTTATATGCTGTATCTCACACTCTAACGCTCCTCCCCAGCTAGTACCCAACTCAAAGGACATTTCTAAGGGACATGTAAGCCAAGGGTATAGATGCCTTGGCCTATCAACAGCATTTTTTGTAATTAAATTAATGAGTTTTATCAGCTCACCTGGATAGACATCATACTCAATAGAGTCATGTACACAACCAATATAAATGGATTTTAAATCTAATTTTTTCTTGTTATTATAGATACTTAAGGAAGAGTTTAGGACTATATCTGAAGCTGCTGATTGGACTGGGTAGTTAACACAAACCCTCTCTGATTCGGCTCTCTCCCGTGGAAGAGTAGAGAGGTAAGTTTTTATTGGTATTCTTCTGCCAAAAACCGTCTCAATATAACCATTTTCTAGTCCAAATTTTATTTGAGCATTTTGCCATCTCTTTAAACGATCAGCTCCATTATAAAATTTATTTAAAATAATTTGAGCTTCTTCTTCTGTCTTATTTAATTCGAAAGCTAAACTTTTAGCTGCCATTCTAAATAAAATAGCAAAATTAACTTTTTTACCAACCTGCCTCTCTTCATTAGAAATCTTATCAGCAGGTTTGTTATACACTAAGCTTGCTGAATTTTTATGTGCATCTATCCCGTTTTTAAATCCCTCTATAAACTTAGACTCCCCTGCCAAAGCCGCTACAACTCTAAGTTCAAGTTGAGAGTAATCACAAGCTAAAATTAAACCACCCTCATCTCTCCATCTAGATATAAACAGCCTCTTAATATCACAGCCGTTAGGCATCACATGAAACACACTAGATAATCTTCCTGTAGTAACAAAACTAAGGGCATAATCGGGTCTGTATATATCGTTATTTATATAAGTAGGAAGTGAGTTTATATAAGCTGTATAAAGCTTTTCAATACGCTTCCAAAGTTTAATTGCAATTAAAAATTGTTTTGCTTCTTTTTCTATTTTTGTTTGAGGAGATCTTAAATCATTAGTTAAATAGTAATCTATTACATCTTTCCCTGTCTGTAAGTTAGCCTTCTTAGTCTTAAAATTTTTATTAGGAGTTAGCTTATAAAAATCAAATAAGATCTCTCTTATTTTTGGAACTGAACCAATAGAAAATGCTTTTTTATTAAGCTCCTCATCTGATAATTTTTTTCTTTTCTTAGCATTCTCTTCAACCAAAGGTGCTTTGTATTTTTCAACAATAGCCTTTACTCTAGGTAATAAATTAATTTCTTTAATTACTTTATTTTGTATACTTCTATAATTATCTTTTAAAAAAATATACATATCATTATCTATTCTAATACCCTTTGTCTCAATCTCTAAAAATGAATGGATAGAAGAAGTAATTGTTTTTAAAATATCATTTGAACATGGGGGAACATTCTTTTTAAAAAATTGATATAAAGCCCTCACCCAAAAAACGTCTCTACATGCATAAGGACATATTAACCCTGTTGGGATGTTTCCATAATGCCTGTCTTTAATTAAGTTAAAATTCTTTAGATAATCCTTAACTACAAACTCCCAAGGGTCTGCATATAAAAGTCTTACAGCTAAATCCTCTAACCCCAGACCATGTGTCTTATCAAAATTAACTAACATAAAACCCATGATCATCGTATCTGCATGAACTTTAATTTTATTGATATCTACAATATTATTCCAAATTAACCATCTTGCATCATACTTATAATTATGACCTACAACAGGAACAGTATTAAGAAGCTCTCCAAACTTAGCGTTTAATTTAGCTCTCTGAATTTCAGTTACAGAAAAGCTTACTCTCTCTATACCAGAAGAAACTTTAAATCTAAGCTCATTATTTATTTCTAAAGGTACTGCAAAAGCTTTAGGATCATTATCATGACAAAATGCATGAACTGTTATTGCTCCGCCTTCCCATGGCAGTAGTGAAATACTGTTCTCAATGTCATGATAGACATGTGTTATCTTACCTCTCTTATATAAAGAAATAGTCTTATCTACCTCTTCCATTGCTCTATCGTATGAAAGTATTTCTACTATCTCATTGAAATTTGGCTTTTTAAATGAGCTAAAACATCTCTTTATATTATTGATAAAATCATTAAATAAATTACCTTTTCTATATAAATAACTCGGATCAAAGTTAGGTACTACAACACGTTCTTTGCAGTTCAAATTAAACTTAATATCGATACCTACCTTATCTAGATAAGTATCCATACCAGTTAGAAAAGTAAAAGTTGCTTTCCCAAAAGTTTGAATTATAGCATTTGGATAATCTTCTAATTCCTCTAATAAATAAGGGATGCAATATTTATAATCTTTTTGTGTAGGCTCTCTTGATTTTGGAGTTGGAATATAACCTGCTCTTATAGTAGGAAAGCATTTAATCATAAATGTTAAAATATAATTATCTCTTACACCTGCTTTTTCTAAAGCCCTTACTATAAAAGAACCCTTCTCACCACAAAAATAATTACCTTGATCATCCTCAAAATCAGGGTGGGGAAGTACATAAATAACTTTAGGATCACCCTTAATTAAAGACTTTATTTTTTTCCTAGAATTTAAATTGCAAACTATAGTGCAATGACTACAAATACTATTCATTGGAATTCAGCTTTATTTTCAACAATTAAACACTTACCTAAATCTCTGTAAATTGGAATTTTGACTTTACTTGTACCACGCCTTGCAATATCCAAATACAAAATTCCATATTTAGAATCCATAGAAAAATTTAAGGAGCTGACTGTAAAGGCTTTATGTGATTTTCTTGATGAATGTGAAAGATGGCAATGCTGAATTAACTCACCCTTCTCTGGAAGTGACCATGACTCCCACTTAGATTGTGACAATGTTACTACTGGACATTTAAAATAATCTGCTAACCCAATTAAATCTGAATATATTTGAGATGAGTTCTCATACATAGAGTCAGTTTGCTTCCCCGTCGGAATGAGACAGTCGTCGTAATCCACTAAAATCACTGAAGGTATTTTGCCTGTGTCTGCTCTTTTTTTAGAAATCCAAGATCTTATTTCAAGTGTAGATGCTGTGCCTTCTGTCCAATAATTTATAAAAAGATTAGGATTATACTTTTTAAATTTTTGTATAGCTCTCTGATAACTTTCAATATCACAATCTAAAAGTTCTTTAATTGATAAACCTGTTATCGCAGCTGCATATTTTAAAAGAAGATCATCTTTTTTTATCTCTAATGTAGCATGATAAACTGTCTTACCTGTTGCTAAAGCATTAGCTCCTAACACAGCTCCAAATGTAGTGTTATGTGTTACTGTAAAATCTTCTAATAAAAATCTTCCATCACCATCTAACTCAAAACCATAATATTCACCTACACCGACATGCTCTATATTAATGCCAGTAACATTTACATCTTTACTAGATTTTTTAATTAAAAATGCATCAGGTCTTAAAAAAGGTATTTTGCTAAGGTCACCACCTATTACAATTCTATAAATTTTATTTTTTGCTGCTATGAAATTGCATTTAAATCCTAAAGATCTTGAAAGTCTTATAACCTGCTCACAGACTTTTAAATGCTTACAAGTAAAAAGTGCGATGTTATTTATACTAGTATATGAATTACAATCTAATAACCCAGCTAATAATTTTAATCTTACTTCTGATGTATTTAATAAATATTCCTCTGGGATGGATTTGCCTGTTCTTTGAAATAGAAATTCAAAATGAACATTAAAAAAGTTTATAGGTATCCTGTCATTTTTAGGATGTACCAAGGTTAACTTATAATTATCATTTTTCTGCTGTTTTATCTTATATGATAAGCCTGCTTCGATAACTAAACTTATAACTTCCTTAAGCATCTTAGAGCTTTTAATATATGCTACATTTTTGCTCTTATTTGAACATGCTAAAACCCCTACTAAATAAGGGTCTATATTAACATCTCTAGCTTGATACTCTACTCCTACCTTAAATCCCTTATGTCTACTCTTAAACCAATTAGAACTTTTTAAATAATCAGTAACACTAATATCTACTATTTCTTTAGTATCACATTTTTTTAAAGATAAAATATGACAACTATTTATAACATAATCTTTGCCATAATTTTGTTTGACTCTATAAAGAACGTCTACACCACTACCCAAACTAATTACATTTCTTGGAGTAGAATCAACCCCCATTAACTGATCGCCTATCTTTATATCTTCTACCGATCTAAGAGAACCATCAAACATAATGACTTTAGTACCCTTAGCTAGACACTTACCCCCCTTGGGGACCGATGCAAAGACATGAAGCTCCCCTGGTCCCATACCTCCCATTATAGCCTCATCAAAAGTAGGAAACCCTGTTGTTACTAAAGTATCCTTATTATATCTCTCATTATATCTAACAGGTAAATCTAACAAGTCATCAAACTCATACCCTAGATCTGCACCCATACCTACTGATACTGCATTATCAAACATAGATACTACTTGCTCATAAGATTTATCACTCTCAGAATCTTCCTTTAATAACTCATATGCTTTGAACAAAGCCTTTTTCATCTCTTGCTTCCTACAAAACTTTAATAACTCATCCTTAATATAAGGCTCTGATGATATAGTTGCCCTGTAAACATACTTGCATTCATCATTTAATAATTTAAGTTGATCTGTAGAAAAACCATGCGACATTGAATAAGAATCAATCTTAGTTGTCATGTCTTCTTGTGAGATTTCGGAATTATATGAGTAGATAAAATTCTTAGCTATATCAAAAATTATCCTCAAATTTTGGTCGTCAAAATAATCCCTTTTTATGTAAGACCCATGCGCTATAGCAAAACTAATATTCGTGCAAAATAATTTTAAGACTTTCCTTTGGAACTCAACGTTATACAATCTGAACCTCTAACAATATTCCCAAATGTCTTGATTCCTGATTTGCATAAAATCAAATAAAATCTAAGACAGAATAGTTCTACTTCTTTTTTTGATAAAGAAACTTTCATGTTTGCCTCTCCTAATAAACGCTTTTAAACCTTAAATAAGTAATCAGTAGGATTAAAATCTTTAGCATTATTAACCATGTTGTTTAAGTTATGGGAAAAACTACTAGGATCTTCGCCATTTGGAAGATTTATATTTTTAACCTTCACCCCATAATTTAAAAACTTCATACACAACTTAACCCTAAGTGATACGTCAACATCGCCATCTAACGACTCATACACTGTATGGCATTTTGATGCAATCTTTTGTATTTGAACCTCTGTATATTCTTTACCCAGCCCACACACACCTGGAATGCCTGTAGCTCTTTTAAAAGCTATCGCATCTATAATACCCTCACATATGCCTGCTACACCATCAGTAACATCAGCTAAACCGTATACAGCATGTGATCTATCACCCTTGCTGTTGAGGTATTTGGGGTTTTTCCCTGCATAAGATCTACCTACTACAAATAAGACCTCACCACCTGTATCCTTATAGGGGAAAAGAACTCTTCCAGACCACTTTTTTACTGTTGTACCCTCTTCTAAATAATCCCTACCTACTCTCAAATCATACTTGCTTATATCTGTATCATTAAAGCCTCTAGCAACCATATATTTATATGCAATAGGAGTTTTTTCTTTTGAAAGTTTCCACGATATTTTCTCTAAATCATAGCTGGGTATTTTTCTAATTGAAAATAAATTCGATAGAGCACACTCTAATTTAGAAAAATCATTTGATATCTCCACTACAGGTAACTCATCCTTGAAAATATTATGCTTCGAATAACCGCACCTAAAACAATGTGCTACTGCTTTTCTAGTGTTAACATACATTTTATATTTGGTATCTTTACTCTGTCCCCTAGACTCACAAAACGGACAATGGATCCTAACCTCTTCTGACTTACCTGTTTTAATAGACGATGAAAGATCAAACATAACTACCCCCCAACTATTAAAACGCTTTAAACTAAAGGGTGAGTTACATGCTATCTAAAATATTATTTATTTCTTTTGCATTTGGCATTACCTCAGATTGATACCTTCCTACCTCTCTGCCAAAACCACATTCTCCTAATTTTTCATACTTATATGCATGAAATAGATCATTCCTAAACTCAAACTTAGCCATAAACTTTTCATCAATCTCAAAATAAAGACTAGTACTATCTTTATCCTTATCAAATTTTAAAAACTTCATTACTCACCAAAAACTTTTAATGATTCATTAAAAGCATCTTCAAATTCTATTTTTAACTTTTCAAATTCAAGCTTATTCTCTAGATATCTAAAGTTACTAAGAGTGCAACCAAGAAACATTGATTTTAAATTAGTAATTTTAACAGATACATCTTTCCATTTATTATATAAATTTTCATTCTCTTCTATTTTAATTAAACTATCCTCAACAATCATACTTTTCATACTTTCTAATGAAATACTTTCTATTCCAATCTCATCATAAACTTTTTTTCTTTTAACACCCTGAGAATATAAAAATACATGCGTATTATCATTAAAATCAAATAAATATACTACATTTTTACCACTTTGTTTTTTCCTTAAACCTCTCCCTATCCGTTGAACTTGCTTTATCCTAGACTTGCCACCACCTAACATTAAGACTGCACCAATCTCAGATAAATCAAACCCCTCATCTAATACTTGAGATCCTATTATTATATCGTATTTCCCACTTTTAAAATCTTCTTTGAATAATGAGTAATCAATGCTCTCTTCCCTTAGAAGACCATTAGAATATGTAACTGATGTGTTTGCTCCAAACACCGCAATAGCTCTAGAAGTCTGTAAACTTGATAACAAAATATTAGCATGATTTAATCTTTGAACTAAAATCAAAACACTTATACCATTAGTTACTAACCACTTAGTAATATTAACAGCTATGTTGTTTCTTTCTTCATTATTTAAAATATACTTATTATATATGTTTATGTAAGGAGCTTTTGTCTTACTCATCTTACCCTTGATAGGAACAAAGGTATAATATGGCTTAGAAGTAAGACCTGAATCATATACTTTGTCATACCCTATCTCATAAATAGGACCACCTGTAATACAGTAAACTAAACTATCAGCATAACTTTTAGCTATAGATGAACCGCTAAATGGAGAACCTGTGAAACAAAGATTAAAAGAAGCTTTATTTGATTTAATGAAGATATCACTACTCATCATACTCTTTATGTGATGTCCCTCATCAAACGCTACAAAATTTAACTGCTCTAATAACTCTGTTGCATCTTTAACTTTGTTTTTTAAAGCTGAGTAAAAACTATTTATAACCGCTATGTAAAGTTTCTTACCCTTGAATTCCTTCTTTTTACCATAAATCAAACCTATATCTTCTGAAGAGATCCCCCTTGCTAAAGCTCTATCATAGAAATTATTTAATAATTGAATTGAAGGAACTATAAAAATACCGGTATTTATTATTTTAAGATTTAATAGTGTCTTGAAGGTAGCTAGCATTATCTCAGTCTTACCAGCTGAAGTAGGACATACAACTATACCTACCCTATTATCAATAGCTGCTTTAATCGCTTCTAACTGGAAGTCCTTTAATGTTATACCCTCTAATATATCAGATTTTAAATCTACATTTATAGGACTTGGATTATCTATCCCCGATACTACAAA
>Ga0105105_10000071_pt1 | contig 44772 bp, 39 predicted proteins | sample PPLLaktember2015_4_FD_79108 | JGI IMG/M metagenome (GOLD analysis project Ga0105105, IMG submission 79108) | Freshwater sediment microbial communities from Prairie Pothole Lake near Jamestown, North Dakota, USA - PPLs Lake P8 Core (1) Depth... | ecosystem: Environmental > Aquatic > Freshwater >...
ATCCACCCGATCGCTCTCAAGATCGCCATTTGGATGGTAGCCGTCTTCGCCAACTTCACCGCCCTGCAGCGGTTGCGGTTCGCCTTTAAGCAAGATGCGGGTCCGCCTCAAGGAAATGAACAGACACCCGACCTCAAATCCGCTACCTTGACCAAGGGCGGCGCGTAAACGTCCTGGACACCCTCTGCCCGTCATTTCCCAATCCCTCGGGTGGTTCTCGTCCGAGCGATAGGTCGGCCGGTTTCGATCGCTCTCGCAAAATCGGCGCGTGACAACGGCCGCGGCGAACCGCCACCAATTTTTCCAAGGAGGAGCAAATGGCGTCCAGAAGGGATGACTATGACGTCATTGTGGTGGGCGCCGGCCCAGCCGGTCTTTTTGCCGCCTACCACCTGTGCGAAAATTCCGATCTGCGCGTGCTGATCCTCGAAAAAGGCAAGCCCTCCCTCAAACGCCATTGCCGGATCAACGACTACCGCGAATGCTTAAAGTGCAGACCCTGCGACATCTTGAGCGGCATCGGCGGCGCCGGCCTGTTTTCAGACGGCAAATTGAACTTCATCTACAAACTGGGCAAAACGGACCTCTCGCAGTTCATGAGCGTTTCGGAAGCCGAGGCCCTGATCGCTGAAACCGAGACGGTCTTCAACCGGTTTGGAATGGACGGACCGGTCTTTCCCACCGATATGGACCGCGCCCGAGATCTCCGCAAGCATGCCAAGCGCTTCGGCATCGACCTGCTCATCATCCGCCAGAAGCACATCGGCAGCGACCGCCTGCCCGAACGCATCGCCGCCATGGCCGCTCACCTGCGCGCACGGGGGGTCCTGATCCGCACCGCGGAGGAGGTGAAGGAGATTCTCGTCAAAGACGGCCGAGCGGCAGGGGTCGCCACCCGCCGCAGAGCCTATTCGGCCCGGCAGGTGGTCTTGGCACCCGGCCGTGTCGGCGCCGACTGGACGGGGACGATCGCCCAAAAATTCGGCTTGGGCCTCAAACAGCGGGGCATCGAGGTCGGCGTGCGGGTCGAAGTTCACAACGACATCATGCAGGACCTCTGCGATGTGATCTACGACCCGACCTTTTTCATCCAGACCGCCAAATACGACGACCTCACGCGCACTTTCTGCACCAACAGGGGCGGTTTTGTTTCCATGGAGAACTACAGCGACTTCGTCTGCGTGAACGGCCACGCTTTTCGCGAGCGCAAATCGGAGAACACCAATTTTGCTTTTTTATCCAAGGTGGTGCTGACCGAGCCGGTGACCGACAACCAGTCCTACGGCGAGGCGATCGGCGGATTGGCGACTCTGATCGGAGGCGGCAAGCCGATCTTGCAGCGTTTCGGGGACCTTAAGCGCGGCCGCCGCAGCACCTGGAACAGAATCCATAAGGGCTACATCCGCCCCACTCTCACCAACGTGGTCTGCGGGGACATCGCCATGGCGCTGCCGGAACGTATTCTCACCAACCTGATCGAAGGACTGAACAAGCTGAATCAGGTCATTCCGGGCGTCGCCAACGACGAAACTCTGCTCTATGCTCCGGAGATCAAGTTCTTTGCCACCCAGATCGAAACCTCCGACGCCCTCGAGACCGCCATCCCCGGACTCTATGTCGCCGGCGACGGTCCGGGGGTCGCCGGCAACATCGTCTCGGCGGCCGCCACCGGACTGATTCCGGCCAAGGCAATCCTGGCCCAAACCGCCGGAACCTCCGGCTCCCGGCGACCGTCTCCGGCGTCCTGAATGCCCCAGCCGCAGCGCAGGATCGAGCGGCATCTGCATCTGCCATGATTTCCGAAGGTTCCTTAAGGGGTTGTTGCATTGACAGGCCGACATGTTTTCATCTATTAACCAGGATGGCTTCCAGGCCGATTCCCGAATCCCCCGACCCTCTCCACAAGGGAGCGAAGGGGGATTTCATTCCGCATGCTCCGCTGCGGCGTGAAAAGGATACTCTCTGATAATGGCTTTTTCTGATCCGATTGCAGTAGTCGGGATGGCGGGCCTTTTTCCCGGGGCACTGGACATCGGCACCTTTTGGTCGCACATCTGCGCCAAGTTCGATGCCACCGCCGAAGTCCGCGAAGAGCGCTGGATTGCTCCCCCGCGCGTCATGCTCAGCACCGATCTCCAGCCCGACAAGGCCTATTCCAGCCGCTGCTGCCTGTTGCCTGACTTCGACCTGGACTTAGGCGGCCTGGACCTGCCGGCCGGCATGCCGGCAGCGCTGGATCCGCTCCACCTGGCGGCTCTGCAAACCGCGCGCGACGCCCTATTGGGCAGCGAAGCCCCGAAGTTGAACCGCCGGCGCACGGGTGTCATCTTGGCCGCCCTGGTGCTGCCCACGGACGGCTCCTCGGCCCTTACACGGGAGATCTTCGGTCCAATGCTGGAGCACCACGTTCGGGTAGGACCGGCGGCGCGGTCTCTTCCGCGGAAGCGCGAATCTGCGCGCTATTTCAGGAGCCGGGTGGCGAGCCTGCCGGCGGCCGTTGTTGCCAAGGCCTTCGGACTGGGTGGCGGAACCTACACCCTGGACGCCGCTTGCGCCTCATCCCTGTACTCCGTGAAACTGGCCTGCGACGAGCTGCGAGCAGGACGCGCCGATGCGGTGCTGGCCGGCGGGGTTGCCCGGCCGGATTGTCTCTTCACGCAAGTCGGGTTCACCCAACTGAGGGCGCTCTCGCCCAGCGGCCGCTGTGCGCCCTTCGATCGAGAGGCCGACGGCTTGGTCGTCGGCGAGGGTGCGGGGATTTTAGTGCTCAAGCGGCTGCCGGACGCGCTGCGCGACGGCGATCGGATCCGGGGCTTGATCCGCGGAATCGGTCTTTCCAACGATTTGCGCGGGAACCTGCTCGCCCCCGACCCCGAGGGGCAACTCCGGGCCATGAAGGCGGCTTATGGCAGCGCGGGATGGTTGCCGTCGGAGGTGGATCTGGTCGAATGCCATGGTGCCGGAACTCCGGTGGGCGACGGTGCCGAGCTGACGAGCCTCCGCCACCTCTGGGGCGAGTCCGGCTGGCAACCCGGCCAGTGCACCATCGGCTCGGTCAAATCCATGATCGGGCACTTGTTGACCGCGGCCGGAGCGGCGGGAATCATCAAGACGCTTCTGGCCATGGAGCACGGCGTTTTGCCGCCGACACTCCATTTCCGGCAAGCACCTCCCGAAAGCCCTATGAACGACGGCCCGTTTCGGATCCAGACCGAATGCGAGACGTGGCAGCAGCGCGCACCGGGCCGGCCTCGCCGCGCGGCGGTGAGCGCTTTCGGTTTCGGCGGCATCAACGCCCACCTGTTGCTGGAAGAATGGACTGCGGAAGGCGGAAGGCGGAAGGCGGAAGAAAACAATAAGAAGGGCGGCCAGATTCCGCTGTTCGGCGGTTCGCTTGAAGAACCGCCCGTGATCAGCTCCAGCTCCCCCGACACGCCTCCTTCCGCCTTCCGCCTTCCGCCTTCCGCCTTCCCTTCTCCACCTTCCACCTTCAAACTTCCCGCCCCCGCCATCGCGATCGTCGGGATGGCGGCATGCATCGGAAAGGCGGCATGCCTGGACGATTTCCACAAAGCGATTCTCAGCGGCGTGCCGATCCACCGGAAGCGGCCGGAGGGCCGCTGGAAAGGCTGCGATGCGGCGCTGCCCGACTGCATGCATCTATCTGGAAGTTTCATGGAGGAAATCGTCCTGGAACGCGGCGAGTTCCGCATCCCGCCCCTGGAAATTGCGGATATCCTGCCCCAGCAACTGCTGATGCTCAAGGTGGCGGCGGCCGCCATGAACGATGCGCAACTGCCGCTGGCCGCCGAGCGGCCGCACATGGGAGCCCTGATCGGCATCGATTTCGACTTCGAGGCTACCAATTTTCATCTGCGCTGGTATCTGGAAAGCGTCTTTCCGCAATGGCGCCGGATGCTCGTCCAGCAGCTTTCCGATATCCAAGCCGCGGATTGGCTGAATGCGCTGAAGGAGGCCTGCGGGCCTCCGCTGACCGCCAGTCGCACTCTGGGCGCCCTGGGCAGCATGGTCGCCAGCCGCATCGCCCGGGAGTTTCGATTCGGAGGCACGAGCTTCGTTGTGTCCGCCGAACAAGCCTCCGGGCTGCGAGCGCTTGAAATCGGCGTGCATGCACTGCGGGCGGGCGAACTCGACATGGTCTTGGTCGGCGCAGTGGACCTGTGCGGCGACCTGCGCTCCATCGCCGCTCTGGCGGACCGCGGAGCCCCTGCCCCGCTCGCGGATGGAATTCCGCCGGGGGAAGGGGCGACGGCGCTGGTGCTCAAGCGAATGGTGGACGCCCAGGCCAACGGCGACCGAGTCTACGCCGCCATCCGAGGCATCGGAGGGGCCGGCGGGGGTGGGCTGGGCAGCCGAATTCCGTCGACGGAGGTTCGCTTGCGGTCGCTGTCCCAGGCCGAAACCGAGGCTGGACCGTGGTCTTCGCCGTCCGTGCTTATCGACGTGCAGGGCGGCGGAGGGGCGTCAGAAAACCCTTTCGAAATACAGGCCATCGACGACCGGTCAACCGTGAATCCCGTTGAAGCGACTCTCGGTTCGACAACGTCCTTGGTGGGCAGGACCGGCGCGGTAGAAGGCCTGGCGGCAGTGGTCAAATCGGCGCTCTGCCTGCATCACGAAGTCCTTCCGCCGCTGCCGCCCATGGACCCGGTGGAACGATCGCGCTGGCAATCGGCCGGAGCAGAAATCCCCACCTGCGCGCAGCCTTGGACCTCCGGCCAAACCGGGAAGCGCCGGGCAGTTGTCGCCATTCAGACAAGCGACGGCAATTCACATCATGTAATACTTGAAGAAAAAAGCATTAACTACACCATACAAAATAGCTTAAACATATCGAAAACTAACGAAGATCCTCGATTCGCTGCCGCATGCAGCGAAAGTGCAAAGGAACGGACCAGCATCCCCGTCGCCGGAAGAAGGCTGATCCTGCCGCCGACACCCCGGCCGGCGGCTCCCGGACCCGCCCCTTCACAGACTCTTTCCGCGGCCCAATCGTCTGAAGACATCGGCGCGTTCGCGGATTGCATGGACCGACTGGCTACCGTGTCTGAAACCACGGCCCGAGTGCACCGGTCTTTCCTTGAGAAGACCACCGCAATGACCCGGGCGTATGCCGAGTCCGTTCAACTCCACGCACGACTCATTGGATCCGCCGGGATCCAAGCAGGCGACCCCGCGGAGCCAGCTGCGCAGCCCCCTCCCCCGGCCTTCGGCCGCGAGCAATGCCTGGAATTCGCGCGGGGGTCGGCGGGCCGGGTTCTGGGTCCGGAGTTTGCTGAAGCAGACTCTTTCGCCGCCCGGGTGCGGCTTCCTGATGAACCGCTCATGCTGGTCGATCGCATTCTGGAGATCCACGGCGTCAAAGCCTCGCTGGGCGCCGGCCGGATCATCACCGAGCACGACGTGCTCCCCGGCGCCTGGTACCTGGACGGCGGGCGCACGCCGGTGTGCATTTCCGTGGAGGCCGGACAGGCCGATCTTTTTCTGTGCGCATATCTCGGCATCGATCTCGTCGTCCGCGGCCGGCGCACCTATCGACTGCTGGACGCCACCGTGGAGTTTCACCGTGAGCTTCCGCGGCCCGGCGAAACCATCCGCTACTCCATCGAAATCGAGAAGTTCCTGCGCCAGGGCGAAACCTATCTTTTCCTGTTTCACTTTTCCGGAACCATCGAGGGCGCGCCGTTCATCACCATGACCGACGGTTGCGCCGGTTTTTTCACACCCGCAGAGGTGGTCCGCTCCGGCGGCATCATCCTGGCTGATTCGGAGCTGCAACCGTCGGCGGGCCGCACCCCCGCCGACTGGAATTACCCGGTTTCCATGGCCCGCGAAACCTACGATAACCAGGCCCTGGAAGCATTGCGGGCCGGCGATCTGGCCGAATGCTTCGGGAGGCTCTTCGCGGGGGTGGATTTGTCCGAATCCCTGCGCCTGCCGGGTGGCCGCATGCACTTGATCGATCGGGTCGTGGACTTGGAGCCGGAGGGCGGGCGCTTTGGGCTGGGCCGCATCCGGGCCGAGGCCGATATCCATCCGGACGACTGGTTTCTGACCTGTCATTTCGTGGACGACAGGGTCATGCCCGGCACCTTGATGTACGAATGCTGCGCCCATGCCTTGCGGGTGATGCTTCAGCGCATGGGCTGGGTCAGCGACCGGCCGCAGACTCGCTATGAACCGCTGCCGGGCGTCAAGGCGACGCTCAAATGCCGGGGCCCCGTCACTCCCGCCACCCGGCGAGTGATCTACGAGGTCGACATCAAGGAACTCGGTTACGGCCCGCAGCCCTTCGCCCTCGCCGACGCCAACATGTACGCCGACGGCCGCCACATCGTTCGTTTCCAAGACATGTCACTGCAACTGGCGGGCGTCACCCGCACGGATATCGAATCCTTTTGGGCGCGGCGGCGGAACGCACGCCCGGCGGCTGCTCCCGCCAAGCAGTCGAAAGCCGTTTTCAACCGACCTCAGTTGGAGGCGTTTGCGCGCGGCCGGCCCTCGCTGGCCTTCGGCGAACCCTATGCGCCGTTTGACTCCGGCCGCTTCATCGCCCGGCTGCCCTTGCCGCCCTACCTTTTCATCGACCGGATCACCCGGGTCGAACCCGATCCTTGGGTGCTGCGTCCCGGCGGCTGGGTCGAAGCCGAAATGGACGTGCCGCCGGACGCCTGGTACATCGCGGCCGAACGCAGCGCGGCCGTGCCATATTGCGTCCTGCTGGAAGCCGCGTTGCAGCCCTGCGGCTGGCTGGCGGCCTTCATGGGCTCGGCCCTCAAGAGTGAAAAGCCACTCCACTTTCGCAACCTCGGCGGCCTAGCCACACTGCACCGCGCGGTACCCGCCGACGTCGGGATGCTGCGGGCCCGCACCCGCCTGACGCACGCCTCGGAAGTGCTCGACATGATCATCGAGCACTTCGACTTTGAAATCCTTTCGCCCCGGGGGCTCGTTTACAGCGGCTCCACCTATTTCGGATTTTTCACGCCAGCCGCATTGGAACGCCAGGAAGGCATTCGCGATGCCCGCCAAAAGGCTGGGGCGCCCGGCTCCGAGACTGGCACAGGCGCCGACTTTGCCTTTCTGCCAGAGCCGCCTTTGACGCCCGATGACCGCGACCGCAGTTTGGCTCCCGGAATGGCCGACCCGGCCGCCGCGCTGCGCATGATCGACCGCATCGATTTTTATTTGCCGGAAGGAGGCTCCCACCAACTGGGTTTTATCCGCGGGTCCAAAGCGGTCGATGCGCAGGAATGGTTCTTCCAGGCTCATTTTTATCAGGACCCGGTCTGGCCCGGATCCCTCGGCCTGGAATCGTTCCTGCAGCTTTTGAAGTTCGCGGCCCGGCAACGCTGGCCTCAGCTGGCGGCTTCACACCGCTTCGCGCCGGCCATCGGCCGCGCCCACCGCTGGACCTACCGCGGCCAGATCCTGCCGTCCAACCGCCGGGTGACGGTGGAAGCGTCGGTCACCGAAATCGTTGAAGGACCTTCCCCGGCCATCTGGGCCGAAGGGTATCTCAGCGTGGACGGCCTCCCCATCTACCACATGGAGGATTTCGGGATCCGGTTGCTGCCGATCCACGCTGCAGAATAAAGAAAGGCTTTCACCATCGCATGAAATACACCCGGGTTTGCATCGCATCCTTCGGCTACGAGCTGCCGCCGAACGTGGTCAGGTCCGCGGACCTCGAGCAACGCCTGGCGCCGATCTACGCGGCGCTCAGGATTCAGAAAGGGCAGCTCGAAGCCATCACCGGCATTCGTGAACGCCGCTATTGGGACCCCGACTTTCAGTTGAGCAGAGGGGCGGCGCAAGCCGGCCGCAAAGCCATCGAAGCCGCATCGCTTTCGCGCGACCGCATCGGCATGCTGATCTACGGCGCGGTGTGTCGGGAAAACCTTGAACCGGCATCGGCGTGTGCCGTGGCGGACGCTTTGGGCCTGCCGCCCGAGTGTCAGATCTACGATGTCTCCAATGCCTGCCTGGGCGTGCTGAACGGCATGGTCAATGTGGCCAACGCCATCGAACTCGGCCAGATTCGGGCCGGCCTCGTGGTGGCTTGCGAATCCGCCCGGGAAATTGTGGACCTCACGATCGAACGGCTGAACCATGAGAAAGACATGGAGGTCCTGCGCAAGACGGTAGCCACCTTGACCGGCGGGTCCGGCGCCGTGGCGGTACTGTTGACCGATACCGATTTGTCTCCCGACGGGCACCGCCTTCTCGGCGGAGTGGCGCGCAGCGCCCCCCAGCACCACCGCTTGTGCGTGTGGGGGCCGGACACCGGCATTCCCGGCGGCACCCGGCACATGGCCGAAACCGATTCGGTCCGGGTGCTGCAAAACGGCGTGGCTCTGGGGATTGAAACCTTTCACGAGTTCCACCGAACGCTGGCACTCGCCGAAGGCCAACCCGACAAGATCATCTGCCACCAAGTGGGCGCCACCCACCAGCGCGCCATCACAGAAGCGATCGGGCTGCCGCTGGAACGCGACTTCACAACGTTTCGGCACCTGGGAAACATCGGCACCGTTTCGCTGCCGATCACCGCCGCCATTGCCGCGGAACGCGGGTTTCTGACAGCAGGAGACCTGGTGGGCTTCCTGGGCATCGGCAGCGGTCTGAACTGTCTGATGCTGGGAATCAAATGGCGAAAGGACTGATGCAACCACGGCCGCCGATAGACCTGACCCCCTTTCGGCATCTCTTCCCCTTCACGTCCAGATACGCCGAGGTGAACGGCCTGCGGATGCATTATGTGGATGAGGGCTGCGGGGAGCCGATCGTGATGGTGCACGGCAACCCCACCTGGTCGTTCTATTTTCGGAAGCTCATCAGCGGATTTTCAGGAAACCACCGAGCGATCGCCCCGGACCATATCGGCTGCGGCTTGTCCGCCCGACCCGGTCCCTCCGAGTATGGCTTCCGCCTTCAAGACCGGATCGACGATCTCGAAGCGCTGCTCGACCACCTGGGCGTCGATCGCAACATCACCCTGGTGCTCCACGACTGGGGTGGCATGATCGGCATGGCCCTGGCCGTGCGCCACCCGGAGCGCATCGCCCGCCTGGTTCTGCTCAACACGGCGGCTTTCCGGAAGCCCGCGGGCAAGCCGCTGCCCCTGGCTCTTAAACTGATCCGCAGCTATCCCTTCCTGGCGACCCCTGCCGTGCTGGGGCTTAATATTTTTGCCTGCGGGGCCGCCTGGACGGCTTCCGCCAAAGGCCTGCGGCCCGACGTGCGCCAGGGTCTTCTCGCTCCCTACAACAGCTGGCGCAACCGTCTGGCGATTCTCCGGTTCGTGCAGGACATCCCCCAGTCACCGCAAGATCCTAGCTTCGCCGTCTTGGCGCAGGTCGACCAACACCTCCATCGGTTCGGCGCCAAGCCGACCCTGATCTGCTGGGGAGCTCGGGACTTTGTCTTCGACCGCGATTATCTCGCCGAGTGGTGTCGACGCTTCCCGCGGGCCGAAGTTCATCGTTTCAAGAAAGCCGGCCACTATGTTCTCGAGGACGTCCCGGATCGGATTCTGGACCTGATGACATCCTTCCTGAAACGCCATCCCCTCGCGCATTGAAAGTCGACGATGATTGGTGTAGATTTTGCGGCATTCCATCGAGGAGAACAACGGCATGTCGGATCCGGCCGAAAACGAACCGGCTCACGTGAACGTGGCTTCGTACCTGAGGGCCGCGGCACAAAGCCGACCCTTCAAACGCGCGGTCGTCTGCCCGTCCGGCCGCGACCGATCCGGACGAGTGACCTATGCCCAGCTGACCTTTCAACAGCTCGACCGTGAATCGGATCGCATCGCGCACGGCCTGCAATGTGCCGGCATTGGGCGGAGCGTTCGGACCATCCTGGTGGCGCGCCCCAGCATCGAATTCTTCGAGCTGATTTTTGCCATATTCAAGGTCGGCGCCATCCCGGTGGTCGTCGATCCCGGCATGGGCATCCGCCGCATGCTCACCTGCTTTCGTTCAACCCGGCCGCAGGCCTTGATCGGCGTGCCGTTGGCGCATGCCGCCCGCACGCTTTTCCCCAAATACTTCAAGACGGTAAAGGTTTGGGTCACCGTCGGCCGGCGCTGGTTCTGGGGCGGCCATACCCTGAAGAAGCTGCGCGCGCCGGCCTGGAAGCCGTTTGAAGCTGCGCGAACCGCACGGGACGACACGGCGGCCATCCTGTTCACCACGGGCAGCACCGGTCCCGCCAAGGGAGCGGTCTATACGCACGGCAACTTCGACGCTCAGCTGAGGCAAATCGCCGCGCATCTCGATTTCGAGCCGGAGGAGGTCGACCTATCAACCTTCCCGCTTTTCGCCCTTTTTTATCCGGCTCTCGGCGTAACGGCCGTGGTGCCGGACATGGATCCCACCCGCCCGGGCCGCGTCAATCCGGAGCGCATCATCGAGGCGATCACCAGCCAGGGGGTCACCAACATGTTCGCCTCCCCGGCCCTCCTGGAACGCGTCGGATCCTATGGCCGCTCGCGCGGGATTATGCTGGCCCCGCTCAAGCGCGTCATTTCGGCCGGCGCGCCGGTGCCGGCGCGCACGATCGAACTCTTCGCACCCCTGATGCCCGAAGGTGCCGAGATCCACACCCCCTACGGTGCCACCGAGGCCGTGCCGATCGCATCCATTTGCGGCAGCGAAATCCTTTCTGAAACCCGTCCCTTCACGGACAGAGGCTATGGAATTTGCGTCGGGAAACCGATCAACGACATCCCGGTTTGCATCATCGCGATCAGCGACGATCCCATCCGCCGCTGGAAGGACGAATGGGTGCTCCCCCAGGGCGAGATCGGCGAAATCGTCGTCCAAGGGGATCTCGTCAGCCGAAGCTATTTTGAAAACCCGCTGGCCGACTCGCTATCCAAGATTATCGACGGCAACGGATTCTGGCACCGCATGGGCGACCTGGGATGGATGGATAAAAAGGGGCGCATCTGGTTTTGCGGCCGTAAGAGCCACCGGGTGGTCACTGCCCGGGAAACCCTGTACACCATTCCCTGCGAATCCATTTTCAACACGCATCCGCTGGTGCACCGCAGCGCGCTCGTGGGGATCGGCCCTCGGCAGCATCAGGTTCCGGTGGTCTGCATCGAACTTCTGAAATCCATACGCCGCGCCGTCCGCAAAACCGTCCTGGCGGAGCTCCAGGAGCTGGCCGCACGAAACGATATGACGCGCGACATCCGGATCTTCCTTTTGCACCATTCCTTTCCGGTGGATATCCGCCACAATGCCAAGATCTACCGCGAACGGCTGGCGGTCTGGGCGGCGCGACGGGTGAAGCCGGCGGCCCTGCACAGCCGACGTCGGCCGGAGGCCAGATGACCTTGCCCGGACGTCCGTCCGAATCGGTTCTGGTCACCGGCGGCGGCGGTTTTCTCGGCCGGGCCGTAGTACACGCGCTGGCCTCGCGCGGAGATCGCGTGCGCAGCTTTTCGCGCCACTACCACGCCGAATTGGAGGCGCTGGGGATCGAGCAGTTGCGCGGCGACATTGCCGACGCAGGGGCTCTGGAGCGCGCCGCCTCCGGCGTGGACGTCGTCTTTCACACGGCCGCGAAGCCGCCGCCGTGGGGGGACTCCGCCGATTATCACCGGACCAATGTCCTGGGCACCCAAAACGTCATTGCCGCCTGCCGCCGGAGGCACGTTCCCCGGCTGGTTTACACCAGTACACCCAGCGTGGTCTTCGACGGCCGCGACCTCCGGGGGGTGGACGAATCCCTGCCTTACCCGGAGCGCCATACCAGCGCCTATGCCGCGACCAAGGCCTTGGCCGAGCAGGTCGTCATCCGGGCGGCCGACGAGCGGCTTCGGACCATCGCCCTGAGACCTCATCAAATCTGGGGCCCGGGAGATCCGCATTTCGTTCCGCGGATCATCGCCCGGGCGCGCCGCCTCCGGCGGATCGGCGACGGCCGCAACCGAGTCGATACGACCTATATCGACAATGCCGCCGAAGCCCACCTGCTGGCCGCTGACGCGCTCAAGTCCCAGCCGGGTTTGTCCGGCCGGGTATATTTCATCAGCCAGGGGGAGCCGGTCCCCGCCTGGGACATGGTCGATGCCATTCTCAAAGCCGCTGGCCTGGGGCCTGTGAGAGGCCACGTGCCGCACCGCGTGGCCGCAACGATGGGGCGGGTGCTCGAAAAACTCTATCAGTGGCTGCGTTTGACCAAGGAGCCGCCGCTGACGCGATTCGTCGCGGATGCGCTGGCCACCTCCCACTGGTTCGACATCGGCGCGGCGCGCCGAGATTTGGGCTACGCGCCGACCGTGTCCACCGAGGAGGGCCTGCGCCGGCTGGAAGCGTGGCTGCAACGCCGACCAGGAGGGAATCTCAAACGATGAAATTAACGGACCTTGCTCCGCTGGAGCTCTGGATGGAGCTGGAAAACGACATCAACACCCGCTCGGGCATGGACGCGAACGTCTTCGATATCAAAGGCTATCGGATTTCGCCCCAGAAACACTGGGCCAATGAACTTTGCCCAGCGATCAAGGACACGGACAAGGGCCAAAGCTTCATCTGTGCACCGGCCCACATGAACCTGGCCGCCCAGGCCATGCGCACCGGTGAAACGGTGATCGAGGAGTGCGACGCCGGCATGATCAAGCTGGTGGTGCCGATCTTCGCGGGAGAGGAGTTCGTCGGCGCGGTCGGCGCCTGCGGGATGCGCTTCGAGGACGGCGAGATCGACGCATTCCTCGTCAACAAGATGACCGACATCGACGAAGACAAGGTTGAATCCCTGGCCGCAAATGTACCTTCCATCACGCGCGAAAAAGCCGAGGAGCTGGGCCGCTACATCCGCATGCGGATCGACGCGATTTTAGACTCCCGGTTCGATGCAAAATAGGTGGAAAAAAAACGCAGGCAAATATGGCGAAGTCGGAAATTGTCTTTCAGCTCAAGGTCACCCTCCTTGGGAGCAGGCCGCCGATTTGGCGCCGGGTGTTGGTCCCGAGCGACCTCACACTGTTAAAGCTTCATGATGTGCTGCAGGTTCTGATGGGATGGACCGACAGCCATCTTCACCAGTTCCATGCCGCGGGGGTCGTCTACGGAACTCCCGATCCAGAGTTTGGATTAGAGCGAAAGAACGAGCGAAAGGCTCGGCTCAACGACGTGTTGGGTCATCCGAAGGATCGAATGATCTACGAATATGATTTTGGTGACAGCTGGGAACACGAGGTGCTGCTTGAAAAGATCCTTCCGCGCGAGCCCAAAGTGCGATATCCGGTTGTAACCGCCGGCAAACGGGCCTGTCCGCCGGAGGATGTTGGCGGTGTCTGGGGGTACGCGGATTTTCTGAAGGCGCTCCGCGATCCCTCGCACCCGGATCACGAAGAGATGACCGAGTGGGCTGGCGATGGATTTGATCCCGAAGCCTTCGACGTTGGCGCGGCAAACCGAGACTTTCACGGCGGGTGGGCGCCCCCACCCAAACAAGGCGCCTGACGACATAGTGCAGAGGCCGTTCCGCTTTTAGGCTTGCTGCTCATCGCGAATTTCAGCATTGACACCCAGACGGCTAAATATTGCCTTCTGAAGGCTACAGATATCGATCGCGATTGGTGATATTGCCTTACGGTATGTGGGTTTTAAAGCAAGAGGTTCTTATGCCGGTCAGGATTATTACAAGCCGAAAAGCGACAAAACACGAAACCGCATCCTATGGTGAATGAACATGAGAAAAGAGTATGATTTTTCAAAAGGGCAAAGAGGCAAGTTTTATCATCCGGACATGAAGCTAAACATTCCGATCTATCTTGATGAGGAAGTTTCAGCTTTCGTAGACAAAATCGCATCGAAGAAAAGGATTGATCGGTCTTCGGTTGTAAACGAGTTGCTCAGAGGCGATATCAAGATCGCTGAGGCGATGGAATAATTCGCCTCTGGGTCAGACATTAGGGGACATCCCTAATGACCGCCGTTCCTAATGACGGCACAATTTGCCTGCATGCTGACGGACGGATAAGAAGGGAATTGAAAGGATAAAACCGAGGTAGTTTCACAAACGCTGTACCGCATCCCTTTGGGAGTAGGAGTTTGTTATGCTTATCCAATCTGCAATGATTTTGAATTGTTGAATGCTCTAAATACATCCGACAAATCACATGAATTACAAATATTGTGATACTTAAATGAAAAAAATTCTGAAATACGAAGAAAATGGAATTTTGACAGCAAAATATTATCATAAGAAATCGAATGATTATTTACGCTATAGAACAACAGTCTTGATTAAAGAGTTAGGCAAAAAGCCTGTTGAAATACATCTAAAATTTGATGGTATTCGCCCGTTCGCTGCTCCTATGCCTCCAGAAGAATATTCCATAAAAGCCTCTTCAATATTAGATTTATCTGTGAAATTAGCCAAATGGTTTAAAAAATATGGATATGAGCTGGAATAGTCGAAATAGCTTCGGGGAAGACATTTTTCAATTAGTGTTTGATAATGAATAAACCCTTAACCGTCAGTTTGGCGGTGTGATGTATTATTGGTTTAAGTAGGAAAGATTAAGATAGGTGAATCTTATTTGTTTTTATTTCAATTTGTTGGATGAGTAAGATTTCATCCGACGTATCTCAAAAGCGATTAATTGGTGATATGCTCCCGCTGTGGGGTTTTATACTGTTGGGAGAAATAGAATATGGCGAATCGCCCGCAATCACTAAGCAAGGGTCAGCATGAGGAAGTGGTGAGTATCATCCACCAAAGGTTGCTGACCTACTTTCTAACTTTACTTGCAATCATAGGTGGAGTTCTTGGAGTTGGCCTCTGGCAAATAAAGGAGCGCCTGGAACAAAAAATGGAAGCGATGATAGCCGAGCAATTTCAGGAATCCCGCATCCGTCAAACAGTCATAGAGGTTGCTGCCACAACGTCTCAAGATCTTTTGATCAAACAAATTCAGCCAGAGGTTGATGCCTTCAAGGTTGAGATAGCTAAAAAGACAGCAGAGGCTGAAGGGAAGCTTTCAGATATTCAGCAGTCTGTGATAAAGGCCTCCCAGTCATTGTCAGAGCTTGAAACAATGAGCGAGTTCATGATGACAGTCTTAGTTGCTAGAAACGATGATCGAAAGGCGTTTGACAAGCTTGAAGAGTGGTCGAAGGACGAATCACACAGGTTCAGAGCAGAGGCTAAGCGTGCATGGGTTTCCGTCCTTGATTCTCATAGCAACCCATTGGTGATGGCCCCTGCCGACATGCGGTGGAAAGAAGGTATTGATCCATCAAAGTATTCTCTATCTGAGTTGAAGGATAATTATGATAATGCGCCGGATTGGCTAAAGCCATCATTGCTGAAATATATCTGGGGGCGAGAAGACTTTCGTAAAGTGGACCGACTTGATTTCATGATAACAGTAATGAAGACGGACTCAAGCCTTAAGGCTGTGGAACAAGCTGGGCGATACTTTACCAGTGGAACCGAACAGAAGATCAAACCCCTTGCGGTTGGTCATTTGTTCGAATGGTGGCGGCAGCACAGGGAAGAGTTCCTCAACAAAGAAGATAAAGAGACCCAACCACGGCAATAGAGCGACGGCGAGAAGTCTCCGAGCATTATACCGCGCATCAGAGGACCAAGTAGTGAAAAGATTCAGACTCATTATATGTCTTTTATTCGTATCAGCTGTTGGTATTTTTCCGGTATTTGGAGGAACATTTACAATCCCGGATTGGGTAATGCAAAGCTGCGTATTTGTAATGAAAGGCGGTGCGGCAGAGGGAACTGGCTTCCTGATCGGCGTTAAAGAGCAGGAAGTGACATTTTGCTATTTTATTACTGCCAAACACGTTATCTTGCCTGCCTTAAAGAACATTCCAGTACTAAACTTGCGGCTTAATAAGAAAGACGGGAGTGGCGCTGAGGTTGTTGCTTTTTCAATGATTGCCTTCAACAATAAACTGTGGATTGAGCATAGTAATTCGGCTGTTGATCTGGCTGTAGCTCCATTAGCTATTTTCGATAAAGTTCAAAAATATGACGTTAAAATGTATACTGTGGACTCCGAAGATAATGAATTATTTGCCACACAATCATTCCTCAAACGTTTCAAAATACGCCCCGGTGACCGTGCTTTCACGCTAGGCCTGGTACCGTACCTTTTTAATAAAGATGGCGAAAATTTAGTAATGACGCGCTCAGGTTCTATTTCTATGGTTGGTACTAAAGAACTCAACCTTCCAGGTGGCAAACAAATTGCCCATTTCCTTGATTGTGCAGCATTCGGCGGTCAGAGTGGTGGTCCCGCATTCGTTTTGCTGGAGAGAAATGAAGAAGGCGCTTTTATTGCTGGCTGGAGAATAGGCCTGCTTGGAGTCGTTACTGAATTTGTACCAAGCCCTCTCCGAACTGCAAAGGTATCTCTTGGAGAAGAAGAGCGCAAAGAAGCCCTCATCCCCATGGAGAATACCGGTATTAGTAAAATCGTTCCTGTTGATTACCTTGTTGATCTATTATTTTCTGAAGAGCAAAAAGATTTTCGGAAAAAAATCGTGGAAAATCAGAAGAAGACCTCCAATTAGCCATCGGAGGCGACGCGATGAAACAGCGCTTACATGGCAGCGGTTAAAATATCACAGTAAAATCAATTAGTTTGAAAGCAGCGTTTGTGAAAACCTGTTCTGATCCATTGTGGATTTAGTATTGCGCCTACAGCCTCCAATGTGGTGACTTTTGAGGTATAATACTCCGAGGCCTGTGGAAAGCCCTTCCTAATATCCCGTAGACATTTCCTTAAATTATAGTCCTATCAAAATAGCCGTCATTTCCTATCTATTTGATTATAAATAATATTTTACAAAAGCCGCTTACAAGCCTGTTTTCCGTATGAATCTTTCATCCCTAAGCTTGTTATTACCGACCATTCAAAATCAAAAGGGATCTGAGGGTGCATCATTATATCAATTCTCCAAGAGAGCCAAGTTGCCTTTAGAGGGTGATTTGTTTACTTTAAGAGGGAGGAAAAGTTATGAACAAGCGATTTTTATTGATTTTTATCTTCGTATTACTTTTTATATTTTCATCTTCAGCATGGGCAATTACATACTCGGGGTCCGACCTCATAATTAATTCAAGCGAGTTTCCACCTTACAATTTTACCTTTGATGTTTCACCAACCGAGCCGACTTTCGGCCCTGGTCAATTGGTGTTGCATTGCCAAGGTGATTACGCCATCGGTTACCCAACTGTCGAATATTTAGCTTGGGATATTGATGGGCTTATTTCCGGCATAGGTGCCCCTGACTATGGTACTGTTTTATCTGTCCCAAATGCTATGGATAACGTTGAATGGATGCAGAGCTATGTTATTTCAGAAACAATTTTAAGTTCAATACTGTCTGACAATCGGTTTACCCTTTATATAATGAATAGCTCTGCCGTTGGCCATAAAAGTGACGCGGACTACGTTTCTTGGACGCTTACATATCCGCATACAGAACCTGTCCCCGAACCCGCTTCTATGCTGCTTTTTGGGACTGGTATAGTATGCTACGGTGTCTATAGAAAAATAAGACTTAAAATAATTTAATTCAATAATAGAGAAAGGACTATATCCTAATAAATCCATCTCTTCAAAAAATTTTTTTATATGACAGCTTATTACCCAATCGTTTTTCTTTTAAATTTATACAGATAGCAGCTCAAATTCAAAGAGCCAGCTTGCCTGGTTGGATCTGGCCTCAATCAGTTTTCCTGAATCAATCCGGTAGCAGGTCGTAGAAATAGCGCATGACGTCCGAGCGCGTGATGATGCCGATGACCTGGTCGTCTTTCACCACCGGCAGCCGGCCGATGTCATGCCTGACCATCAGCTGGGCCGCCTGGGTCGGGCTCTTGCCCGGTTCGACGGTCAGCACATCGGCCGTCATGAAGGCTCGGACGGGCGACCGGATTTGCGCCTCTTTGCGCATCTTCCGAAAATCCCGGCGCGAGATCATGCCGACGAGGCGTTCCCCATCCACCACCGGAATGCCGGTGATCCCCCGGGTGCGCAGGATCAGGGCGACTTCTTCCATGCTGGTCTCGGCCGTCACCGTCTGCACGGGGAACGACATCAAATCGCTGATCTGGACCGAGGCCTGCTGGTTGCCCCGGACCAATTCCAGGATCCAGCGTTCGACCGCTTCCGGACTGGCCCCTTTGATCTGGGCCGATCCGGCGCGCGGGTGCCCCCCACCCCCCATGCTGCGCATGAGCGAGCCGACGTTGATGCTCTCGACCTGGCTGCGGCCGATGACCGTGCAGCGGTTTTTCTGGCTCTCGGCGAAGACGCCGAAGGCCGCATCGACGTTCAAAATCTCCAGGTACATGCGTACGACCACGGCCAGGTTGTCGACATGGCCATCGATCGGCACCTGGTTGATGCTGATGCAGTGGCCCTTGATTTTGGTGCGCTTGGCATGCTGCAGCATTTTAAAAAGAATGGCTTTGTGCGTTTCGCTGTAGGCCGGCCTCAGAAAGCTGTTCAGGATGTTCAGGTCGGCCTTGCGCTCCAGAAGCCAGCCAGCGGCGTAGGCGTCTTCGGCGGTGGTCGCAGGGAAGGTCAGGTTGCCGGTGTCCTCGTAAATGCCGGCTATCAGCAGCGTGGCCTGCATAGGCGTCAGAAGCTTGTGCTGCCGCTTCAGCTCCCGGACCAGGAGTGTCGTGGTGGCGCCGACCGGCTCGATGCAGGATTGGTCGGCACAGATGGTTCCCCGTTCGATGTGATGGTCCCAAACCTGGATATCCAGATCCTTCCGGTTCTTGAGCCCGTCCAGGCGGTCGAGCCGATTCCAGCTGCTGGTGTCGACCACGATCAGCCGCTGGATACGTTTAAGATCGATCTCACCGCAGGTGTGCGTTTTAAATAAATCCTTGTGAATGGAAAGGAACGCCTTGACGTTGGGGTTCAGGGTCTTGGGAAGGAGGGCATAGGCTTCCGGGAAAAGCAGGTTGACGGCGACGACGGAGGCGAACCCGTCGAAATCCGTATTCTTGTGCGTGGTAACCACATGCATTCCAATAGATTAGCACATCCCAGGCAGCGCGCACAAGCGCTGTAACCCGTCGCCGTCGGGCGCTGAAACCCACCCCGCGGTTGACAGAATTCCGAGGTTTGAGCATACTGGCGCCTTCGCGGTGTTGGAGGTTGCTGAAATGAATAAAGCCATTTTGTCCATCCTGGGGCGTGACCGGCCGGGCATCGTCGCCGCCGTAGCGCGCGTGCTTTTCGATCAGAACTGCAATATCGAAAATGTCAGCCAAACCATGCTGCAGACCGAGTTCGCCGGGATTTTCATCGTCTCCCTGCCGGGAGGCATGACCGCGGAGGACCTGCACCGGGAACTGGACGCGCGTCTTGCACCGATCGGCCTGACGGTGCTCACCAAACCCTGCGACCATGGCCTGGATACCTGCGCGGCGGCGGCGTGCGAGCCCTTCGTCATCACCACCCGCGGGCCGGATCGCATGGGGCTGGTGGCACACATCTCCGGAGTAATTGCGCGCCACGGCGTCAACATCACCAACCTGCAGGCGATGTTCAAGGGCGGCGATGCTCCCGGCGACAACATCATGATTTACGAAGTGGATGTGCCCCGCGCCGTTGATCTGCAGACTTTGGCCCAGGACCTGCGCGACAAGGCTGCCGACCTTCAATTGGACATCAGTATCCAGCATCGCCACATTTTCGAAGTGCTTCACCGCATTTAACGAAAGAGACTCTGCATGCTGACGCAACGCGAAATCATCTCCACGCTGGAGATGCTCAGAAACGAAAACCTGGATGTGCGCACGGTGACCCTGGGGATCAACCTGCTGGACTGCGCCGGGCCGGACCTCAGCTACGTCCGGCGGCGGGTCGCCGAACGCGTGATGCAGCTGGCCGGCCAGCTGGTCCCCGTGTGCGAGCGCGTCGGCCAGAAATATGGCATCCCGGTCGTCAACAAGCGCATTGCTGTAAGCCCCATTGCCGCAGTCGGCGCCGCACTTTCGCCGCCCGAGCTGGTGGAGCTGGCTCGCACGCTGGATGCAGCGGCCCGCGAAGTCAACGTGGACTTCATCGGCGGTTTCTCCGCTTTGGTGGAAAAGGGCATGGCCCGAGGCGACCGCGCCCTGATAGCGGCCATCCCCGAGGCGCTTGCGGCCACGGAGCGCGTCTGCGCGTCGGTCAACGTTGCATCCACCCGTGCCGGCATCAACATGGATGCGGTCCTCATGATGGGCGCGGCCATCCGGCGGGCGGCGGAGCTCTCCGCCGACCGCGACGGCGCAGCCTGCACCAAATTGTGCGTGTTCGCAAACATCCCCGAAGACATCCCCTTCATGGCCGGCGCCTACCTGGGCATCGGCGAGGCGGATGCGGTGATCAACGTGGGGGTGAGCGGACCAGGCGTGGTGAAGAAAGCCATTGATCGCGCTCTGGCGTCCCGACCCGATCTCGACCTGGGGGGGCTTTCGGAGCTGATCAAAAAGACCGCTTATCGGGTCACCCGCATCGGCGAGCTGATCGGAAGAGAGGTGGCCGAACACCTTGGCATCCCCTTCGGCGTGGTGGACCTCTCGCTCGCGCCGACCCCGCATGTCGGCGACAGCGTCGGCGAAATCTTCCAGAGCCTGGGGCTGCTGGCCATCGGGGTTCCGGGTACGACCGCAGCCCTGGCGTTGTTGAACGACGCCGTCAAGAAAGGTGGCGCCTTCGCCAGTTCACGGGTCGGCGGCCTGAGCGGCGCCTTTATTCCGGTCAGCGAAGACCTCAACATCTCCGAAGCGGCCCGTCAAGGCCATCTCTGCCTGGAAAAACTGGAAGCGATCACCAGCGTCTGCTCCGTGGGCCTGGACATGGTGGCCATCCCCGGAGACACGTCGACCGATACGATTTCGGCCATCATCGCCGATGAAATGGCGATCGGCGTCATCAACAGCAAAACCACGGCCGCGCGGCTGATCCCGGTTCCAGGAAAAAAGCCCGGAGACCATGCGGTGTTCGGCGGGCTGATGGGCGAGTCCGTCATCATGCCGGTCAACAACGCCCGCGGAGACAACCGCTTCATCCGCCGGGGAGGTCTGATTCCGGCTCCCATTCACAGCCTGAAGAATTGAGTGCATGACGAGCAAGCCCGCGGGCCTTCGATCCAAGCCGCCGAGGCTGGGCCGCCTGGTTGCGGACGGCTTGAAGTTCGGACTTCTAATGGCGGTACTCATCGGTTTGACGATCCGCTCGACCGAAGGGCTGGGTTACCACTGGCAGTGGTACCGGATACCGAGCTATCTCCTCTCAATTTCGGAAGGTGAGTGGAAGGTTGGGCCGCTGCTGCAGGGGCTGGCCGTCACCTTTCAAATTACGGCCGTCAGCTTGATTTTGGCACCCGCCATCGGATTAACTGCCGCCCTCATGCGGCTGTCCGGCTCGCTCGTCGCGCGCTGGGTGGCGCGGTCGTATATCGAGCTCATCCGCAACACGCCCCTGCTGGTGCAACTTTTCTTTATTTACTTCGTGCTTTCTCCGGTTCTAGAAATCAGCGCCTTCGCCTCGGCGGTTTTGGCCTTGAGCCTCTTCGAGGGCGCCTATGCCTCGGAAATCTTCCGGGCCGGCATCCTCTCCATCCATCGCAATCAATGGGAAGCCGCGTTCAGCCTCGGCCTGGGCACCTGGCGCACGTATCGGCTCGTCATTCTGCCGCAAGCCGTCCGCCATGTCCTGCCGCCACTGACCAGCCAGGTGATTTCGCTGGTCAAGGACTCGGCTCTGGTGAGCACCATTGCCATTTATGATCTGAGCATGCAGGCCCAGGCCATTATCTCCGAAACCTATCTGGTGTTTGAAATCTGGTTTACCGTAGCAGCCGTCTACCTCGTGATAACCTTATCCCTCTCCGTCACGGTGGCACTCATGGAAAAGAAGCTCAGGTTTTACACGTGATGCCCCAAGGGCGGTTCCACTGCCTGCCATAGGACCGGCAGCCGAAAGGAGGCAACATGACCGGAAGATTCGGGCACGTCGTTGTGGGTGTTGTGGCATTGATTCTGGCCGCTTCCCCCTTCGCAACGGGGGCGGAGTTGCAGCAAAAATTGATTGAAGAGAGTACGGTCGAACAGGTCCTCAAACGAGGGGTGCTGCGGGTCGGCCTGTCGACCTTCGTCCCTTGGGCCATGACCGACAAGGCCGGCAGGCTCATCGGATTTGAAATCGATGTCGCCACGCGGGTGGCTCAGGACCTGGGCGTCAAGGTTGAATTCGTGCCGACCAAGTGGGCCGGCATCATCCCGGCCCTGCTGACCGGAAAGTTCGACGTCATCATCGGCGGCATGGGCATTACCGCCCAACGCAATCTCAAAGTCAATTTCAGCATTCCCTATGATCACTCGGGCGTGGCCATCGTGGCCCACCAGCAGTTGGCAGCAGGCTTCGGCCGTCTGGAGGATTTCAATCGGCCGGATGTGGTCGTAACCGCACGTCTGGGCTCCACATCGGCTGCGGCGGCCAACAAGCTCCTGCCCAAGGCCCAGAGACGCTTTTTTGACGATGAGTCCCAAGTCATTCAGGAACTGCTGAACGGCAAAGTCCACGCCCTTTTGGCCGGCACCCCGCTGCCCGTCTACCAGGCGCTGAAGTACCCGGACAAGCTCTTTCTGCCGCTCAAGGGCGCCATCACCAAAGAGCCGATCGGGTTTGCCGTGCGAAAGGGAGATTTCGACACACTGAACTTCTTCGACAACTGGATCCGGGTGGTTGAAGCGGAGGGTTGGCTAGCCGAGCGCAAGGCCTACTGGTTTGAGACCCAGGAATGGGAAAGCCTGCTGAAGTGATGCATCGCACTCCCAAGCTCACTCTGCTGGATGCCCTGCTGCTTCTGGCGCTGGCCGCCGGCGCTGCTTTTCTTTTTCACCGAGTCAGAGACGGTCTGAACTACCACTGGGAATGGCAGGCCATCCCTCAGTATTTGTTCCGCCGCGATCCGGCCAGCGGCACATGGGTGCCCAACGTCCTGATGCAGGGGTTTTTCACCACGATCCGTCTGAGCATCTGGGCCACGGTGTTTGCCAGTCTGATCGGCACCGCCATGGGTCTGCTTCGGGTGAGCGCCCGGCCATTCCGGCGCTGGGTGGGATTTGTTTATGTCGAGTTGATCCGCAACACGCCGCCGCTGGTCCTGGTCTTTCTTTTCTACTTCTTTTTGGGAGAGCAACTGCTGCCCGGGGTTGGGCTGGAGGCGATCATCCGGCGACAGTCGCCAGAGGCGCAGTCCCTGCTGGCGACGCTGCTGGCGCCTCCCGGCAGGCTCACCGCCTTTGTCTCTGGCGTCGTCACCGTTTCGATTTTCGAAGGGGCCTACATCACCGAAATCGTCCGCGCCGGAATTCAGTCCATCGAGCGAGGCCAACGTGAGGCAGCCGCGGCCTTGGGTTTGACGCGCTGGCAGTGTATGCGCTGCGTCATTTTACCGCAAGCCATCCAACGGATTCTGCCGCCGCTGGGCGGGCAGTTTATTTCAACCATCAAAGACTCGGCCATCGTCTCGGTGATATCGATTCCAGAGCTCACCTTCCGCGGCATGGAACTGATGTCGGCCACCTACTTAACCTTTGAGACCTGGATAACCATCACCGGGCTTTACTTTGTGCTGACTTTCGGTTGCTCGCTGGTATTCGCACGCCTGGAAAAAACCCGGCATCGGATTCGAGCCTGATGCGGACCGATCAATTCGCTGCCGGCTTTCCAGCGGCCTGTCTACTTCACACTAACCACAGGACAGGACGCCTGCAGAATGACGTATTGGGCCGTCGATCCCATCAGAAGCTTGCCGACCTTGGAGCGGCGCTTCACGCCGACGATGATCTCCTCCACGCTGTTTTCCCTGGCGAACTCAAGGAGATCCTCCCCCGGAGCCAAACCGCGAATCAAGAGGTGGGTCCGACAGTCCAGCCCCTTTTCGGCAAACAGGCTCTTGGCCCATTCCAGGCCTCGTTCGGCCTCCTCGATCGCCTGCTGCTGCTGCTCAGTGCCCTTTTCCATCGATGTCACGATGTCCACCGAACCGCTAAACGCCCGCGCGTGCTTGCGGGCCAGCTTGAGGGCCTCTTTCGCCGATGTGCTTCCATCATAGCCAACCAGAATTTTCATTGCGCCGTTTGTCTCCCCTCATGAGTGGTGATCCATTTTTAGCCAAAAACCGGCGGTCTGTCAAATGGCCCCACCCGCAGGTATCATGCGGCCCGGCGGCCGAAACCTACCCGTAGCGGCGTATTGGGTTTTAAATCCCTATAAGATGTGTTTTCACGTGAAACGAGGTCGGAATGCCGCAGCGTCAGCCACATAAGCCTCATCCGCTCTGGATACAACGATCAACCGTCGGCGGTCCACCATGCTTGACACGGCCGGCGGGGTTCGGTTAATCTTTTTCCGGCTCGCCAACCGACGATTTCCGGGTTTGCTCTTCTTTAAAAATGCTCAAACCCTGAAGCAGGGAACGAATACATGACGATGATGTTGCCCAGCCAGAGCAGCTACCGATTCGGACTCATCTCCGACACCCACGGTTATCTCCCGGAAGAAGCACTGACGGTTTTCCGCCATGTCGACATGATCCTGCACGCCGGAGACATCGGTTCAGCAAAAATAGTGACGGCACTGGAAGCAGTCGCCCCGGTGATGGCCGTGCGGGGCAACATGGATTCAGGCGCTTGGATCGAGCGGTTCGGTGATCAAGAAGCTGTCCAAGCCGGAGACCAGCTGATCCATTTGATCCACGATGCAGGGCGCCTGCAGCTGGACAGCCTGCAGGGTACCTGCCTGGCGGTCATCAGCGGCCACACGCACCGTCCGAGAGTGGAGACCAAGGCGGGCATCCTGTTTGTCAACCCCGGCAGCGCCGGCGCACCTCGTTACGGCGAACCAGCAAGCGTGGCGTTGCTGCAGGTATCGAACGCTCACGCCTCAGCCGATCTCATCCGCCTCCGGGAGTGAGGACCTTCATCGCATCTTTTCCGGGGGCCAAGCCATAGGCTCAACTCCCGCGCTTAACGATCAAAAGCGTGCGTTCGCTCTTAAGGCCCGGAACCGAATAGCCGACTTGCTCCAGAGTGATACTGCTGCCGAGCACACCGGCCGCCCGGGCATCTTCCAGCGCATTCATCTCGCTCGCGGAGATTTGGCCTTTTAATGCAATGACTCGGCCCCCCGGGCGCAACAGCGGCCAAACAGCGCCCACAAAGGGTGCCACGGCGGAAAAGGCCCGGCTAATGATGACATCGTAGGATCGGCGGCGCTGCGCACAATGCCCGCTGAGTTGCTCTACCCGCAGATGCTGGGCTTCGATGTTGGAAAGCGCCAATTCCCGAATAAGGAAGCGCAAAAAACTCACCTTTTTCCGGACGGCGTCAATGAGGGTCGTTCGCAGCTCTTCGATGACAATGTGCAGCGGCAAGCCGGGGAAACCGCCTCCCGAACCCACGTCCAGCAGGTCAGATCCCGGAGCGATGAACGGCGCCGGCGCCAGGGCGTCCAGGAAGTGATTGCGGGCGATGCTCTCGGGCTGGGTGATGGCCGTGAGGTTGGTTACCGCGTTCCATTTCAATAGTTCGGCGGCGTGGCGGGCAAATAAACGGGTATGATCCGGCCGCAGCCCGACCCCCAGCGCCGTTGCGCCGTCGATGATCAGGTGATCCCACTCCGGGGAGCCGATATCCATTCGGGGGCTGACGAATCCGATCGAATCATTAGTTGATACACACGCGGCGCACCTCGGAAATGTCGGTGACCCCCTGCAGCACCTTAAGGATGCCGTCCTGTTTCAGGGTCATCATCCCCTGCTGCAGGGCCGTTCGTAATATTTCCTCCGTGTTCGCCTGCTTCTTGATCATCATCTTGATCTCGGGCGTGCCCTCCATCAATTCGTGGATTCCCATCCGGCCGCGGTAGCCGGTGTTGGAGCAAGCTTCGCATCCGACCGGCTGAAAAATTCGAAGGCCTTCCGAATACTCGATACCGGTTTGCTCGAACCAGGCGACACCGTAATCCGTTCGCAGTTCTTCGAAATCCTCCCGGCGAAGAATATGCTCCTTACGGCAGCTCGTGCACAGTCGCCGGGTGAGCCGCTGGGCCAAAACGCCGAGGAAGGCATCGGAAAAGTTGAGTGCGTTCAGCCCCATGTCCAGCAGCCGGGTCACCGTCTCCGGGGCGCTGTTGGTGTGCAGGGTCGAAAAAACCAAATGCCCGGTCAACGATGCTTCAATGCCAATCGAAGCGGTTTCCTCGTCGCGCATTTCTCCGATCATGATAATATCCGGATCGGCTCGCAGGAACGCCCGCATGATTCTTGCGAAGTCCAAACCGATCTTCGGTTTGACCTCCACCTGCCTCAGCCCCTGCTGAGTAATTTCGATGGGATCCTCCGCCGTCCAGATTTTAACGCCTGCCTTGTTGATATGGCCGAGCAATGCGTGCAGGGTGGTGGTCTTGCCGGATCCGGTCGGGCCGACCGCCAGAATCAGACCGTAGGGTTTGACGATGATGGCCCGGATGACATTCAAGTTGCGCTCGACGAGCCCCATCTCGTCGATTTTGATCGGACCGGAGGATGCCAGAATCCGGAGCACCACGTCCTCGAACCCTCCCGCCGTGGGCAGGGTCGCCACGCGCATTTCAAAGGCCGGAACCCCCTTGCGCCGGAATTTAATCTTGCCATCCTGAGGCAGCCGCCGCTCGGCGATGTCAAGATTGGACATGATCTTGATCCGCGAAATCACGCCGCGCACCATGGCGTTCGGGATTTTCATGTATTCCTGGCAGACCCCGTCCAGCCGAAAGCGAATGCTGGTAGCCTTGGTTACCACTGAAGGCTCGATGTGAATGTCGGAAGCGTTTTTGCGATAGGCTGCGATGATCACCTGGTCGACCAATTTCACGACTTGACTGGAGCTTTCATCGGACTCCTCGACGGTCACCTCGTCACGTTCTTCTTCGAAGGTGATGTCCGGGATGTCGATATCGTCGGTGATCTCCTCCTGGGCCGCCGCCTCAGCTTGGCGGTTCTGATTGAAAAAACTGCCGATGAAGGCCTGGATGTCTTCTCGGATGGCGACCGAAAAGTGAATCTTGGCGGTCTTCATCAATGCTTTAATGTTGTCGGTCTTGTTGAGGTTACGAGGATCGTCGACCAATACCTCAATGCCGTCCTTACTCCAACTGATGGGGATCCAGCCCTCGTTGAGTAAAAAGGTTTTTTTTAGGTTGGCGAGCAGCTCGACGGGGGCCGCGATGCTTGAGTCGAAGGATCTGAATTTGCAACCATAAAATGACGAAAATGCCTTGCCAATGACCTCCTTTTTAATCTTGTAGGTATCGATCAGGACGTATTCAACGCTCTTGTTAAGCTTTTTAGCCAATCCAATAGCACGTTGAAGCTGCTGGGGGGTGGCGATATTCTCGCGCAAGAGACAGTCGTATTTGGACCCGGAGGCCAGGCTGGCGGTCGACGAATCGATGCGTTTGGCGATTTCTGAATCCGCAGGGTTCAATTCGGAAGCGGCCCTGAAAAGCTCGTTGGCCGTTTCTTGGTGGTTGCGTTTTTCCAATTCCACCCCCATCAAATAGGTGATGCGAGCGGCCCTGGATTTTTCCACCTTCGTCCTCTCGGTCAATGCAGTGAGTTCTTTCGCGGCTTGCCCGGCCCCATGCAAGGCCAGCAGGCTTTCCGTCAAGCCCGGAATGATCTTTTCAAGGGGGCATTCCCCGGCAAGGAGTTTGGCGTATTCACCGGTCGCCTCTCCATGCAAGCCCATCTCCTGGAATGCAGCAGCGCTGTCGAAAATGGCAGATAGATCTCCCGCACTCGCGATGGCCCCCCGAATCCAGGAGATCTCCTGGGTCGCCGTTTCCCGCGCGGGGGCGGCGTTTTCCTTAGCGATTTCCTGCTTTAACAAATCAATCCGGCTGCGAATGGTCTCTTTGATCTCCGGGGTGTGGCCCGGCACGGACGGTAGCACTTTTTCGTAGATCGCCAACGATTCCGCAAAAAGCCCCATCGACCGACAGACTTCGGCTTCGTTGATCCTGGAATCGATGTCGCTTCTCATTATTTCAAAGCAACCTTTCCTGTGTCGTTAGCGCGTACCGAGGCGCCCTGGCCCTGTCCAGGGAGCATCGGTACAAACCCTCAGCGCTTGAAAAAACGCTTGATCCCCCGAACCGCTTTTGGCTGTCTCAGCCCTGAAAAAAGAATGTCGGCGGTCAAGCGGACCATCCCCGTGGGAGCGATCGACCCCATCACCACGAGCAAGACTCCTTCGGTGCTCCGGCGAACGTAAAGCCGTCCCTTTTCGAAAACCAGCTCCGCTTCCCGGGCTCTACCCAGACAGGCCGCAAGAGCAAACCAACCACTGATGTCGTCGGCGTCGTTGCGGCCCAGCGTGAACTCCTGGAACACCGGCTGACCCGACAGGGTAAAAAACACCACTCCCTTGACGCCGTCAATTCTCAGAAGATCCGCGAACAGGCCCCGCATCGACCCGCCCTCCCCTCATCCGCCTAAAAGCTGAATGAGCTTTTCACGAGGGCATTTCGGGTTTAGGGCAACCACCACGGGAGGCTCGCACGGACGCACGAGATAGTCACACGATTCGCCCCGATTCAGCCAAGCCAGCGTCAGCCGTCCCAGATTCAAGTGCTCGCCGTGTCGGGATATGCGCTTGAGGCGTTCGCTCCAGGATGGATCCTCGAAGACATCTTCAACGCCGCCGCCGGCGCCCAGCTCCTCCTCGATCCGGGTGCGGATGTGCGCTAACGACTCGGCACAGCTTGCCGCGTCGAGGGCCCATCCGCGTGGAGAATGTTCGATCGCCTCCAACGGATTTTTTTCGTCCCTGCGGCGGGCCGCCTCAAGAATCAGCGGGCAGAGGTTCTTGCGAATCCGGTTTTCCCGGATCCGGCAGCTGTTTTGAACCGTCAAGCTGACCGGCTCCCACGCCAGAATCTGTAATGCAGCGCTTAATCCGAAAGCGTCCCCGACACGCGCGTCGAACAGTTCCCCCTGCACAAAAAAAAGGATGCCCCTGCGCCCTGAAGGCCGCTGCTCCAGACGGACGGTGCAGGTTTTCTGCTCCATTTCGATCATCTGCAGAAACATAGCGGTCGACACCTGGTGCAGCGTGCCGCCTTCGCTTTGCTGGTTCAGCAACATCCCCATTTGGCGGGCGAGTGTATCAACGGAGAAAGGTTTGGTGATGAATTCCGCAGCGCCGCCCTGCCGCAACTGACGCTCCTTTTCCGGTGTGCCGAACCCGCTCATGACAATGACCGGAATGTCGGCATAGGTTTGCATGATGGCCGACAGCAGGCCCAGACCATCCATCAACGGCATCTTCAAATCCGTTACCACCAAAGAGACATCATGCGACCGAAGGAATTCAAGGGCTTCGACTCCGTTGCCGGCCATGAGCACGGTGAGGGAAGCATCCCGCTGGCTCAAACCTTCCCGAAGGTCGAGCAGCATCTCGCGATCGTCATCCACGATCAGCACGTTTCTAAGCATGCATCCATCCCCGTGGTGAGCCTTCCAAGCGTGGGACCTTACCGCGATGCGTCGATTTTGATTTGACGTCGCAGAGCGGCTATCTCCGATCGGATGAACTCTTTCACATCCGCCATGGCCTGCGCCAGCATTTCCGCCGTCACCACCGAAGAATCCGGGGAAGCAACCGGTACGGCCGGCTCGGCGGCCGCCGGGGCAGGCTTCGGTTCATCCGCCGCTCGGCGCTGCGATATCTTGTCCCGCAGCTGTTGATAGGCAGCCAGCTCCGCCTGCAGCAGTTTGCGTTGGGTCAGCTCGGGCATTTTCGAAAAGTTGGTGATTTCCTCCAATCGGGAAAAGACGGAATTGAGCAGACTGAACGTAGCGGGGTGTGCCTTGCTGCGATTGGACTTGATATACTGGCCGAGCGATCCGAGAATTTGCAGAAATGTCGTTACGATCTTATCGGCCTGGTAGACTTCTTTCAGCAACCGGATTTGGGCCAAAAAACTCTCCACCGCCTCATGGGTGATCTCCCAATCGATGGACAGTACGATCTTTTTCAATTCCGCCAGAGGCTGGCTGCTGGAGCTTTTCGGCGGAGGCGCTTCCACAGGCTGCACATCTTCCCGGAAAAGCTCGTCAAGCCGATTTTCCAGCTCGGAAGTGAGGGTGTCTAACTTGGACGATTTGGCCACGGCGGTGCCCTCCTAAAACAGTTCTTCACGAATGGATGCAATGGTCAGGGTAATGATTTTCTTCAACGTCGCCACGACGTTTGTGCCTTCCAGGGCGCTGGCGGGAAAGTAAGGGCGCCGGAATTCCAGGTTGAGATCCTGTTCGAGCATCTCAATGGGCATCATCGGAATGCCTTGTTCCCTGAGATCCATTTTGTTGTACTGCAGGACCCATGGCAGGGTACGCAAGTTTTTTTTGTAGCTTGCGAGGTTCTCCTGCAAGTTTCGCAAAGATTGGATGTTGGTATCCCGACGCACGACCATGCCGTCGGCGACAAAAACGATTCCGTCAACCCCCCGCAGCACCAAACGACGCGTCGCGTCGTATTTCACCTGCCCCGGCACCGTGTAGAGCTGGATTTTGATCTGATATCCATTGACGAGGCCAACATCGAACGGCAGAAAATCGAAAAACAGCGTCCGGTCGCCGTGGGTCTTCACCGTCACCATCTCGGAGTTGATCCGATGCTGGAATTTCCGATTGATGTATTCCAGATTGGTCGTCTTTCCGCCACGACCAGGGCCGTAGTAGACGATTTTGACCTGAATCAGCTTGTTTTTGAGGTTGACGAACGCCATTTTTTTGCAATTCGTAAAGCCCGCCGCGCAACGGGTCAACTTTCGGAGGATTCAAATCTAAAGGTGCTCCCGGCTCAGGGGTTCAAGCAGGCCCTTGAGATGTTCAACCGACTCAGCAACCTTCATTCTGAGAAAACCCAGTGAAATTTCGTTTCCGAAAATCGTGATCAGAAGGAACTCCGATGAAATCTTATTGAAATGGATGTTTTCCTTCTTGCCTTTATGAAACAGCAGCGAGAACTCATTTTCCCCGATGATTTTAGCCATGGCGCTCACGGCGCCGAAATTCCCCGCAGCCAGCGCTGCCAGCGAGTAAATGTCGTGTTGCTTTTCGCCGTTGTCCAGATTGGTGATGATGTTTCCGGCCATGTCGATCAGGAAGACACACCGGACGCCGTTGTCGATCAGCTCCGATTTTAAAACATCCTCGATCTTATCGAGCTGTTTCTGATCAAGCGTGTATGACACGTGCCAACCCCTCCATCCAAGCTTTGTTAAGTGGCTAATCTAAAAATGTATTTTCGGCGTTTTGGCTTATTACTTAAATAGGCCCAAAACGCCCTCCGATCCCGCCCGAGAGTTACCTCGATTCCGGCGTCCCAATCTAAAGCCCGCGATCAATGGTGTATCGCTCTTAAATTACAATAAATTTCAGTTTTTCGCAATATCTATATTCTCCGTGGCGGAGCATCCGTCCGGGCATCGGCGAAGTCCATATGGACTTGCACCTCATTGCCGGAGCTGAATGTCATCTTGGCGCTGGGGTAGCGCTTCTTGAAAACCTTAAGCATGTTGGCGTTGTCGCGCAGGACGGTGGCGGTGAAGGCGGAGAATCCGTTTTGCTTGGCGATTTGCTCCAAGAGCTTTAGAAGAAATGAGCCGACCCCTCTGCCCTGGTAATCTTCGCGCACCACAAACGCGACCTCGGCTCGGTGATCATCCTCCTTGGCATAGGATCCGATGGCGATGATTTCCTTGTGCCCGCCCTTTTGTGCCAACCCGATTATGGAAATATTCTGTCGATAGTCAAGGCTCGCCCACTGCTTCTGCACCACCTCATGGGTAAAATTGCGCATTTTATAGAAGAAACGAAAATAGATGGTTTTTTCCTGCAGCGAGTAGAAAAAATTGCGGTAAGCAAATTCATCGGAGGGCAGCAACGGTCTAAATTCAACGGTCTTGCCGCTATTCAGAGTGAAAGAGCTCTTGTAGCCCTCGATGAAAATGAGGTCATCGGTGGAGGGCGGCAGCTGGTCCTTGAAAATATAGTGCCGTTTGCGGGCGACCTCAATCAGTTCTTCGCGAAACTTGGGGTGTGCGATCTGGGACAGTTCCATAACACGCTGATAGATGCTCTTGCCGGACAGTTCGGCTATGCCGTACTCCGTGATCACGAAGTTGACATCCCCGCGAGTCGTAGCGACGCCGGCGCCCTCGCTCAGGCTTGGCACGATGCGCGACACCCGGCCGTTGTGCGCGGTCGAGGGCAGCGCGATGATCGAAAATCCTCCCTTGGACATGGAACTGCCGCGGAGAAAATCCACCTGATCGCCAATGCCGCTGTAAAACCGGTCCCCCAGCGAGTCGGTGCAGACCTGGCCCGTGAGATCAACCTCCAGAGCCGCGCTGATGGTGATGAGGTTGTCGTTGCGCGCGATGACCAACGGATCGTTCACGAAGTCCGAGGACCGGAAGTAGAAGGCCGGATTGTTGTCTACGAAATGATAGAGTTTCTGAGATCCCATGCAGAAGGAGGTCACGATGCGGTCCGGAAGCAGGGATTTTTTCTTGTTCGTTATCACCTTCTTTTCGAACAACGGCAAAAAGCCGTCGGTGATCACATGGGTATGCAAGCCAAGATCTTTCTTCCCGTCGAGAAATTTCAAGATATGATACGGCAGATTGCCGAACCCGACCTGCAGCGTCGCGCCGTCGTCCACGAGTTGGGAGATGTAGTGGCCGATCCGACGGGAGACTTCGTTGTCCTGCAGGGTCGGAAAGAACTGCACGAGCGGTTCCTCATAGGGGACCAAATAATCGATCTCATCCACATGGATGAAACTGTCGCCCCAGGTCCGCGGCATGCGCGGGTTCACCTGGGCGATGACCGTCCGGGCGTGTTCGAGCCCAGCCCGGGTAATATCCACCGAAACGCCCAGGCTGCAGTAGCCGAACGGGTCCGGGGGGCTGACCTGCACCAACGCGGCATCTAATCCGATCCGCTGGCTGGAAAACAGACTGGAAATCCGCGACAGATAGGCTGGGATGTAGTCGATTTTGCCTTCGAACGCGGCCTTGCGCATGGAGCGACTGATGAAGAAAAGTTTGAGCGAGAAGCGCTTGCTAAACGATTCGTTGTCGATAAACTGCGAAAGCGTATAGGAAAGCATCTGGTAAAGCATGACATCCTGGAGGTTCTGATCGGTCACCATCGCTTTGATCAGGTGCTGTGGCTCTCCGCACCCGGTGCCGATAAAAACCCGGTTGCCGCGCTTGATTTTGGACACCGCTTCCTGGGCACTGACCATTTTGCTTTTGTATAGACTCTGCCATTCCATGAGTCGGCTCCCTCGGATTCGTTTTGGCCGCAAATTTGAAATATTAAATCTATCAGAATCCAGTCTTGAGATCGAGCAAATAGTGTCTTCAGTTTTTCGCCGCCGTGCAGCGCGGGATTGACCACCGGCCGGAGGATTGATAAATTAAAATCCAACGCCGAGGCGAATGGCTCTCCGATGAAACCACCGACACCCAGCGGCATCAACCGGCCATTTGAAGCGCTCGAGGGCCTGTTTCAGGTCCGGCGGACGTCCCGATTATCCGCGTCCCCGCGCGTCCCAGCGCCTGTGTCCGGGCCGACGCCGGCCCTCGATGAGGAGGCTCTTTTTTTTGAAGCGATGACCGGTGTGCAGCGCATGCCCTGGAATGCCATCGAAGGAAACGAAAAAACGCCCACCCCGGCGAACGCGGCCTCCTCGGAAGAAACCGTCATCGGGCAATTGCGACAGTTGGTGGACAGGGGTCGGGGATTCAGCGTGGCGGACACGCCCGAGTATATGGAAGGAGTTGGCTGTTCGGCCCCTCCAGAGATCACTCGCCGGCTTCACCGCGGTGACTTTTCGGTCCAGGCCCATGTGGATCTGCACGGATTTTGCGCCGAGGCGGCGCAGGAGGTCTTCGATGCGTTCATGCGGGACGCGGTAGCCACCGGGAAGCGGACCGTGCTCATCATTCACGGCCGTGGCCTTTCCTCTCCGGAGCAGCCCGTTCTTAAGACGCGAGTAGCCGGATGGCTTACCAGAGGATACTGGCGCAAGTGGGTGGTCGCCTTTGCCAGCGCCCGTTTATGCGACGGGGGCAGCGGGGCCAGCTATGTCCTGCTGCGTCGAAGGCCGGCTTCCAAGCGCTTGCGCCGACGCTTGCACCGCCGTGCGCAGACCGCGCCGTATCAATAAATTTTATTGACAAGACCGGTATAATATGCTAGTTTTTAATGTTCGGATATCAGTCTTTGGTTATAACGTTTAGAATCCGGCAGCGTATGGTCCCGTTTCGGGATGACCGAGACGGGATATTTTTTCGCAGGGATTTCCTCAACCCTAATGCCATGTCAGCAAAGGTAGTTAAAAATGAAAAAAGACATCCGCCATGTCCGCAACATCGGCATCAGCGCGCATATCGACTCGGGTAAAACGACGCTCACCGAAAGAATCCTGTTTTACACGCAGCGCATTCATGCCATGCACGACGTCAAAGGCAAGGACGGCGTGGGCGCGTTCATGGACAGCATGGAGCTTGAGCGCGAGCGCGGGATCACCATCGCCTCGGCCGCCACCTTCTGCGAGTGGAACGGCTATGAAATCAATATCATCGACACGCCCGGCCACGTCGACTTCACCATCGAGGTCGAGCGCTCCTTGCGCGTATTGGACGGTGCCATTCTGGTGCTGTGTTCGGTGGGTGGCGTCCAATCCCAGTCGATCACCGTGGACCAGCAGATGCGACGCTACCGGGTGCCCTGCATCGCGTTTATCAACAAATGCGACCGCTCCGGCGCCAATCCCTTTCGGGTCATCGATCAGCTCAAGAATAAGCTCGGCCACAACGCCGTAGCACTGCAGGTTCCGATTGGGCTGGAAGCGGATTTTGCCGGCGTGGTGGACCTGCTCAGCATGAAGGCCGTCTATTTCGACGGCGACAAGGGTGAAACCTTGCGTATCGAGGAGATCCCCGATCCGCTGATCGAGCTGGCCCAATCGAAACGTGAGGAGATGCTGGACGCGGCCTCCATGTTCTCCGACGAATTGACGGAAGCGATATTGGAAGAGAAGGACGTCCCCAGCGATCTCGTGCTGAGCGCGTTGCGCCGGGGGACCCTCGCGCGACAGATCACGCCCGTGCTGATGGGTTCGGCTTACAAGAACAAAGGCGTGCAGCAGCTGCTCAACGCCGTGAACGACCTGCTGCCCTGCCCGGACGACGTTGAAAACAGTGCGCTCGACATGGATAAAGACGAAACCCCGGTGCGGCTCACCACCGATCCGGCGGCACCCCTGGTGGCGCTCGCTTTCAAACTGGAGGACCGCACGTACGGTCAGTTGACTTACATCCGCGTTTACCAGGGGGCGCTCTCCAAGGGCGACACCATCATCAACGTGCGTACCGGCAAGAAGATCAAGGTCGGACGCGTGGTGCGCATGCACTCGGATCAGATGGAGGAGATCGAGGCCATTTCCGCCGGCTACATCGGCGCTCTCTTCGGCGTCGACTGCGCCTCTGGAGACACCTTTGTCACCCCGGGCCTGAGCCTGACCATGACCTCCATGTACGTGCCCAACCCGGTCATATCGCTCATGATCCACCCCAAGGACTACAAATCCGAAATCAACCTATCCAAGGCCCTCAACCGTTTTACGAAGGAGGACCCCACCTTCAAGACCCACGTCAACCCGGAGACGGGCGAGACCATCATTTCGGGCATGGGTGAGCTGCACCTGGAGGTCTACATCGAGCGCATGCAGCGCGAATATGCCGCCGAGGTCACGGCCGGCGCACCGCGCGTCGCCTATCGCGAGACCATCACTCAGCTGGCCGAATTCGACTACATCCACAAGAAACAAACCGGCGGCGCCGGTCAGTACGGCCGCATCGCCGGCTGGCTCGAACCCCTGCTGGACAAGGACTTCGAATTCGACAACCAGGTGGTGGGAGGTTCCATACCCACCCAGTTCATCCCGGCCTGCGAGAAAGGCTTCCGCAACTGTCTGGCGAAGGGACCCAAAATGGAGTTTCCGGTGACCGGTGTGAAGATCGTCATCAACGATGGCGCCAGCCACGCCGTGGACTCATCGGACATGGCGTTTCAGGCGGCCGCGCGCGGCGCCTTTCAGCAGGGCTATTTCAAGGCCAAGCCGGTTATTCAGGAGCCGATCATGAAGGTCGTGGTCGAGACCCCGACCGCCTTCCAGGGACCCGTCATGGGGTCTCTCAACCAGCGTCGCGGCATGATCGTCGGCGCCCAGGATGAAGGGGTTCTGTGCGTGATCGAATCACAGGTGCCTTTGGCCGAGATGTTCGGTTACTCAACGGTGTTGCGCTCCCTGACCCAGGGCCAGGCCCAGTTCACCATGGAGTTTCTGGCTTACAAGACCGTGCCGCAGTCCATTGCCGAAGACCTCGAAAAGAAAGCGGCTGAGCAAAAAAAGAAGGTGGCTTGATCGAGTTGCCGGCGCTGCGAAACGGATGGCGCATGGCGTCCGTCGCACCCACGTTCGCCGTCGGTGCTCGCAGGAGACCGGCGGCCCTGATCCGAATGAAGGAAAGGTATATGGTCATGCTGAAGAACGAACTCATCATGCGCAATCCGGTGCAGTACCTGGGAGGGCCGTCGACAGATATCCTGTCCGACGGCCAGTTCGGCGGCGTCCTGGCACGCGCGGGAGTCGGCAAGACCGCGCTCATGGTGCAGATCGCGCTGAATTCCATGCTGCACGCGCGCAATGTCATGCACGTCAGCCTTAACCAGCCGGTCAACAAAACCAACCTCTGGTACCGGGAAGTGTTTGGGCATGTCGCCCGGCAGTCCGGTGTGGCGCAGCCCGAGGCGGTGTGGGAATCACTGCTCCCCCATCGCTTCATCATGACCTTTCGGACGGAGGGCTTCAGCGTCCCGAAAATGGAGGAACGCCTGACGGACCTGGTGGAGCAGAAAATTTTCGTGCCGCAGGTTCTGATCGTCGACGGGTTGTCCTTCGACGAGCCCATCCGGGATTCGCTGTCCGAGCTGAAACACTACGCGCGGCTGCATGCCATGCGGGTATGGTTCACGATCCGGACCCATCGTCACGAAGATCCCGGACCCGGGGGGGTGGCCAAACAACTGGTGGATGTGGAAGATCTGTTCGATGTGGCGATCCAGTTGGTCCCCGTCGGAGAAGAAATCCACGTAAAAGGCCTCAAGGGCTTGACGCTGCCCGCCGATCACGCCTATTTGGTGCTGGATCCAACGACCATGATGGTCAAGGAACGCAGTGCCTGACGATCGCCGGCGCTTTCGGTTCGGCATGACATCCACCCGCCATCTGTTGAAACTGGTCATCGGCCTCGCCATCGGCGCCGTGTTTTTCTACCTCGCCGTGCGCGGCATCCATATCGATCAGGCGCTGGCGGCTCTCGCCCGGGCCGACTATGGGCTGGTCGCGTTGTCGGCCGGCGTGATGATGGGGGCGCACCTGCTGCGCGCCTGGCGCTGGCGGTTTCTGCTGGCACCGGTGAAACCGCTGAACACCTGCAGCCTGTTTTCCGCGCTGATGATCGGCTACGCCGCCAACAGCTTTGTGCCGGCCCATCTGGGGGAGTTCCTGCGCGCGTTCGTCATCGGCAAAAAGCACCAGATCCCGGCCAGCGCCGCTTTCGGTTCCATCGTGGTCGAGCGCATCGTGGATGTGGTTTCCCTCATCGCCGTCATGGCGCTGGTGCTGATGGTGCATCCCTTTCCGGAGTGGGTGACCACGAGCGGTGTTCTCATGCTGGGCGCGGCCCTGGCGCTCTGTGCGCTGCTGGCCGCCTGCAAGCGCTTTGAGGCCCGAACCGGGATGCTCCTCCGTGCGTTGCTCACGCCCCTTCCCGAACGCCTGGGACGGCGGCTGGAGGCGCTGGCTCTCAATTTCCTCCGAGGCATCGTGCCGTTGAAATCCGCCTCTCACTACGCCGCCACCCTGGTTCTGTCGATTGCCATCTGGGTCTGCTATGCCGCCGTCTATTACATCGGTTTGGCGGCGTTCAACCTCGTGGCCGTCTATCATCTGGCATGGTACGTCGGCCTGGTCGTGCTGGTGTTCACCACCATCAGTGTCGTCATTCCCTCCACGCCAGGCTATGTCGGAACCTTTCACTACCTTTGCCAGGTCGCGCTGGTCATGTTTGCAGTGCCTGCCTCGGAAGCGCTCTCGTTTGCAGTCATCGCCCACCTCGTCGGGGTGGTGCCGGTATCGGTGGTGGGGCTGGTCTGCGCGCACTACGAAGGGGTCACCATCTACCGCACGGCCGTTGCAAGCCCTGACCTCTGATCCGCCGAGCGCCCACCGCGGGGCCGACCGGCTCCAGCGCCTGGCCCCCGTCGACCGCACCCCGGAGGTCTATAAAAAGTATCTGCCCTGCGCGCTCGCCCTCGATGTGGAGCAGCAGTGGACGGAGCAATTCGCAGGCGTGCTGTCGGCGTCCTCCCGGCCGGACGAAGGGGCGGGGTATCGTCCGCGCTGGTATTCCGGCTCGAACTGGAGCGCTGCGCGCATGGGCGCTTTTGCCGGGTCCGTGGGAAGCTCTCTGAGCAGCGCGATTTCGTCCTCCTCCACCGCCCCGGGATCCAGGTCCGGCGGCGGCTCTTCGGGCGGCGGGGAGGAGGAGGCGGCGGCGGGACCTGGTAGCCGCTGCGCCAGCCGAATCTCGGACTTGCGCTTCACCGTTTTTTCTGCTGAGATAGCGTCCGCTGCTTCCTGCGCGATCCGGGGCTTCACGCCCCGTAACGCCACCGACACCGAGGAGGTTTCGACTATGAGCGAACGCGTTTTGGTTATTCTGTCCTGCGGCACCAACAATCCGAATCGTGCCACCCGAGCCTTGTTTTTCGCCATGGTGGCCAAAAAAAAGGGCAAGGATGTATCCGTTTTTCTTCTGGACGAGGCGGTCTACCTCGCCAGGCCCGGAATCATCGACCACCTGCAGGCCGCCACCGGCGACTCGGCCGATGATCACCTTCATTTCCTGCAGGAATACGGGGTTCCGCTGCTGGTGTGCACGCCCTGCGCCGTCACGCGCCAAATCACCGAGGCCGATCTCATCAGGGGTGCCCGCATGGCCAAGGGCGATGAGCTGATCGATCTGGCCAGCGGCAGTGTGGTGTTGAGCTTCTGACCCAAAGCGGGCGGCGGCAGGCAGACGAACCCGCCTGGATCTGCCGCTTTAGCCCGGCAACCCGCTCTCGACCCTACTGCCAGCGAAGGAGCCTCCCGAGCATGCCGGCCTCACCCAATCGTTCGCTGCTAGGAATTCTACGCGCGATCCGCGAGCATTTTATCAGCGGCATATGCTCGCAGCCGCCGGTCGAATCGCACGGTTGGCGGGCGGCCGGTCTCCGGATCCAGCGCGTACTGACAACGGAACCGTTTTCAAGAATCGTGTAACCAAGGCCCGCTTCGAGTCGCCGACGGGAGTGCCTCGAAGCAACAAAATCGACCATCCGCTGGGAGCGGTGGAATGAAAACAGTTCCCAAACTCACCCTGGAGGACGCGCGGATCATTATGGAAGCGGCCGAGCAGCGATCTCGCGAAATCGGCGTCGACATGGACATCGCCATCACCGACGACGGCGGCCACCTACTGATGTTCCACCGCATGGACGGCGCTCGTATCACCAGTATCGACATCGCCATCAGCAAGGCTTTCACTGCCGCTGCCGCCCGCCGCTCCACGCGGGCTTATGCGCAAACCAGTCAGCCGGGGGGGCCCGCTTATGGCATTCACGTCAGCAACCAGGGCCGCTTCATGATTTTTCCCGGCGGTCTGCCCATTTTCGTCGGCCAGCAAATCGTGGGGGGAATCGGCTGCAGCTCCGGGCACTCCGACCAGGACGAGTCCGTAGCGCAGGCCGGAATCAACGCCTTTTTGAGGAGCCTGCCGAAATGAAGCGGGACAAGTCTGGAGCGCCCAACGATCGCCGCAAGACCGAAGCACAGACCGTGATGCGGAAGACCTCCTGGAAGCCGGGGAACATGCTGTCGCCGGTACCCGTGGTGCTGGTGAGCTGCGGAGGTGCGAGAGGCTGGAAGCCGAATCTCATCACCATTGCCTGGATCGGCAGCGTCTGCAGCGACCCGCCCATGCTGTCGATCGCAGTGCGGCCCGAGCGCTATTCGCACGCCATCATCAAGGGTACCGGCGAATTCGTGGTGAATCTGCCGTCCGCGGATCAAGCCAAAGCAGTGGACTGGTGCGGGGTGGTTTCAGGCCGCGACGTGGACAAGTTCGCCGGCACCGGTCTGACGCCGGCGCCCGGCCGGAAGGTCGCCTGCCCGCTCGTCATGGAATGCCCGCTCAACATCGAATGCCGCATTCGCAAAAGACTGGAGCTGGGCTCTCATACCCTGCTCCTGGCGGAAGTCGTCGCCGTTCACGTCAGCTCGCAGCTGCTGGACTCCCGCGGCCGCCTCAATCTGCAGAAAGCCGGCCTGATGGCTTTTGCCCACGGCCATTATTACGCTCTGGGTCGCCATCTCGGCCATTTCGGATTTTCCGTACGCAAACCCAAGAAGCGCGCCCGTGCCTGATTCCGGCCGGATCGAGCGCTTGGCTTGCAGGCGCCTGCGAGTTCAACTAAAAGGCGATAGGGGGGTCAAGGACCAGGTTTGAAATGTTCGAACGATCCATAAACAGACAGTGGTGTTTCCGCCTCCATTCCCTGCTTTTCGGGTTGCTTTGGCTGCCTCTGGCTGCGACCGGCGCCTGGGCTCTTCAAGAGGTGAAGCCGGGCGACATCGTCACCTGCGACGGGGTCCTGACCCTTTCTCAAGGTGAAGACGAGCATCAGCGGCAGGTCATTTATCCGGCCATCCAACTGCGCCGCCCGCTCAAAGTGATCGACGCCGTCGCGCCGTTCCCGGAGACGCACTTGCTGAAACTTCGTCTGAGCGGCCAGCAGGAAATCGCCTTCCGCCGCTTTTTGGGAAAACAATCGCGCGTCTCCGGTCGGATTCATTACTTCTGGTTCGGCCCGAACATCCTTCCCAATCCCGCCCATCTGGAAGTTTTCACGATCAACCCACGTTGACTCCGTGGGCCCCACCTTTACAAAGCCGCGGTTCGGGCTTTGATCTCTCCCGGCAAAAGACTTGCAAACAGCATGGCGGCCGTCGGCGTTGGGATGTCTAGATTCCTGCCTTCCCGCACAATGACGCCGATCATGGATTCCAACTCGGACGGTCGGCCGGCCTCCACGTCGCGCTGCATGGATGGTTTCATGCGGGCAGCAGCGCCGTCGATGCGGGCGATCGCCTGGTCGACCGTGGCGGGGTCCAAATGGACTCCGCTTGCGCGCGCCAGGCTCAGGACCTCCCGCATCAGACTCTTCATCAAAGCCCTCGTCTCCGGCACGGCGCGGTAGTCGCCCACCTCCAAACGCGTCAGCGCTCCTATTCCGCTGAACCCGGCGATGAAAACAAATTTTTCCCACAACCTCCTGCGGATGTCGTCGGCGGCTTCGACAGTGATTCCCATGCGGCCCAGCGCCTCAACGATGCGCTGCACCCGGGGGGTGATCGGACCGGCCAGCTCGCCTAAAACGATTTGCCGAAAGTCCGAGACCTGCCGGATGACGCCGGGAGCCTCGAGGTAGGCTGCAATCCAGGTGACGGCACCCAGGACCCGGTCCATGCCCACCACCCCGCCGAGGCGCTCGGCGGCGTCGATCCCGTTCTGAAGCCCCATCACCACGGAGTCCGACCCCATCATCGGCAAGGCAGCCTTCGCCGCAACATCGATGGCCGGGGTCTTCACGCACACCAGTACCAGGTCGGCCGGACCGATTTCCGCGGGATGGTCGGTCGCCCGCACCGGAGCCACATGGAAATCGCCGTGCACGCTTTTCACCTGCAACCCTTTCTCCCGCAAGGCTGATAGGTGAGGCCCCCTCGCGATGAAGGCCACCTCGTGCCCAACCTGGGACAGCAGACCGCCGTAATACCCTCCCAACCCGCCGACTCCGATCACGGCAATTTTCATTGCGTATTCTCCGTTTCATTACCGACCGACCGGGACGCCTCATCGCTTCTTTCTAAACGCGAAGCCCGCTAGGCATTCCAGCCGCCGTCCACATTGAGCGTCGCACCTGTGATGTAGGTGGCATCCGGACCGGCCAGGAAAGCCACGGTCGCCGCGATTTCCTCCGGCCGGCCGTAGCGGCCGAGCGAGGTTTGCCTCTTCATGTACTCCGCGTGGTCTCCGGTCTCCGGGTTCATTTCGGTGTCGATCGGCCCGGGCTGAACGGCGTTGACCAGGATTCCCTTTGAACCCAAGTCCTTGGCCCAGCTGCGGCTGAACCCGGTCACGGCGAACTTGGACGCGTTGTAGACGCTCATGTCGGGGCCGGAAGCGCGCTCGCCCAGCACGCTGCTGATGTTGATGATGCGGGCGCCCGGCTTCATTACCTTGACCGCGGCGTTGGTCAGCACGAAAACCGAATCAACGTTGATGCGCATGAGCCTTTCGTAGTCAGCCGCCCGGATCTCGCCGATTTTGCCTCCCAGAAACATCCCGGCATTGTTCACCAGGATGTCCAGCCCCTCGAAGTCCTTGAGGACCTTGCCGATCAGCCGCGGCAGCGATTTCGGCGCAGCGGCATCAGCCAGGTAGGCCTTTGCTTTCACGCCGGCCCTCGCAACCTCTTTCACCAGTGCCTTGGCTACCTTTTCGGAAGTGCTGTAAGTGAATGCCACCTGCGCGCCCTCCAACGCCAGCCGTCGAACGATGGCGGCGCTGATGCCGCGCGACCCGCCCGTCACCAGAGCAACTTTTTTGTTAAGCGACTTTCCCATGAATCCTCCTCGGCTTTCTTGTAACTGGAGCCGGCCATCCTCCAAACAGCTCAGCCGGACGTTTGAGAAAGAAACTATGCCCTGAGCTTAAAAGGTCAATCCCTGCCCCTTCGTAACTCACACTCAAATTCCGCCAGCCCTGTCCTTCTCCGGGATTGATACTGCGGACCCCGGGGGCTTCGCTTCGGCCGCGAAGCTCTCCAGGGGAGATCATATATAAATGTTGATATCTTAATTAGGGTCCCTACTATCCGGATAATTTACAATCCCATTTCGTGTATAATATCGTTGTGCAACACGAACCAGATATTTTTATATTATCCATTTTTGAAGTTTGGCCTCCTGCAATAATTGGCTCTGATGAGAATGAGTTTGCCTGGCAAATCTGCGTCCTTCCATGCAATGCTTGCCTCCGAACAGGTTCTTAAAAGAGATTGGGACACCCCGGAAGAGGATGAAGCATGGGCGCATTTATGAAAGGGGATGTTGTTGTTATAGACTTTCCTTTTTCAGACCTAAGTCAATCAAAAAGAAGACCAGCCCTTGTTGAGCAGGCCAACTCCAAAGAAATAAAGGGGAAACCAGCGCCTATTTGACCGAGGAAAAAATCCGACTGCTGGCGGAGTATCTGAATGAGGACCCAGACGTGCTGTTGGCGTTAAGCGGCAAGATCTCACAGGACCCGCAGGAGATCATCAGGAAGCGCCCAGCAGACCAAGACATTGCTACATTCTACACTACTTAATTTTTTTCAAATCCGCAAAAATAGTTCCACTTGCGCCACCACTCGTTGAAACTGCTTTAACTGTACCAGTCCCATTTTTATTAAATTTCAATGTCATATCTCTTCCAGTTACAGGGTTTTTATACTCGATTACAGGCTCTGACCCTGGTTTAAATTGGGCGTCATTAACTTCATAGGTGCCTGCTGCAATAAAATTTTTTCCTGCATTATAATCTGGCCATTTTGCGAAAACTATTGCGCGATTTTCAGCAGCAAGAATTTCTTTAACAGTTATTTCTATGATAAATGTTCCACCAGCTATTCTCGCTATTTGTTCCCAAACACCGGGAACATAGCTATAATCATCTTGACTCTCAACTGTCTGAATCCCATAAGCTAAGAAAACAATTAACATGCTGAAAATTATGCAGAATTGCTTTTTCTTCATAATAAACTCCTTTCTTCTGATGTGTGTACATCCTTCTGAATTGGCATTTAATCAAAAAGGAGGAGATGCAGGTGAATCGCGTGAATAAGGCAACCTAATGTTTCAGTGTGATTTTTGTCAAGAAGATTGCTTTTTTTTGAAAGGGACTGTAAGAATTTTAGGCAAGTGTGACATGACCGCGCCTTGTCACACCGCCATGCTATAGTTCCCCCAGTTAATACAGATTGACCAACCCGATAGGCACCACCATGACCACTCCACCAGTCCCCATCCGGAGCTTCCTCCTTCCCTTCATACGCGATCGATTTTCGACCGCTACAACATCGTCAGCGACGAAAACCTGATACAGGCAGCTCAGCGTCAAGCAGACTATCTTGCATCGCGTTTGGGCACAATTCCGGGCTCAATCCGGAAATTTCCAAAAAAAAGGAGTCAACCCAATGAAGGCTAACCCCTTGTTTTCATTCTGTGCCGGAGGCCGGACTTGAACCGGCATGAGGTTGCCCCCGGAGGATTTTGAGTCCGAAATCGAGGAAAATTGAAACATCAGCAATATCAACTATCTATAAGTAATTATTAATATTTTCAATCAAATGTTATTTTTGTTTATCTTAGGATTCATGCATTAATTTTGTTGCCAACCGTTACA
>Ga0105105_10000072_pt1 | contig 44470 bp, 41 predicted proteins | sample PPLLaktember2015_4_FD_79108 | JGI IMG/M metagenome (GOLD analysis project Ga0105105, IMG submission 79108) | Freshwater sediment microbial communities from Prairie Pothole Lake near Jamestown, North Dakota, USA - PPLs Lake P8 Core (1) Depth... | ecosystem: Environmental > Aquatic > Freshwater >...
AAAATAAAATGCCAATAATTAAAATCGCTGAAGTTATAAATGAAGTTATAATTAGTGGTTTAGATTGCCAATTCAAGTTAAACGATAGCCTTTCGGTAATTCTTCGGTAAATACTCGGGAATTGTAGTCTTTTTCCCGAATCCCCTGTTCCCTTCTTAACGGGCTTTCTTATAGGAGGAGCACTTTTACGCTTAGCTTGCTTGATATTTTTAAACTTCATACCTGTGGCCACTGGCTAACAATTAAGTCTTCTTTGCCCCAAAGTTTATCCTCAATCTCTTCCGTTATAAAAGGCATAAACGGATGAAGGAGTTTGAGCTGAGTTTTGAAAAGCTCGTTTAAAACTCTAAACGAATCACTGGTTATCCTAGTTTTAACATCCTCGATATATTTATCTGCGAACTCATGCCAAATGAATTCGTATAGCCTCTCTGCGGCATAATTAAACTGGTAGGCTTCGATGTGTCTCGTGACTTCTTTTGCAAGTCCTGAAACTTTTTCCTCCCATTCCTTATCTTTGTCATGACGTTTTTCTTCTCTCTTCTCTCCCGCTAGGCTTTTGCTCATCTCGATAAATCTCGCCATATTCCAAAGCTTATTAGAAAACTTACGCATAGCTTCAAGTTTTGGATAAGAGAGAGCCTGATCGTTTCCCAAAGCTGTACCATAAACTAAAGCAAAGCGAATAACGTCTGCGCCATACTGATCAACGATCTCCATCGGGTTAACCACATTGCCTTTACTCTTGCTCATTTTTTTGCCCAACGGATCGGTAACCATGCCGTGCAGAACGATATTTTGGAAGGGTATTTGCTTTTTTAGCTCCTCCACTCCTTGTTTTTGTTGGATATAAATCCCCAACATCACCATTCTGGCCACCCACCAGCGTAAAATATCGTAACCCGTCTCCATCACGCTTGTCGGATAGAACTCCAAAGCATTCGTGGTTTTTAAAGTTGCGTATGGCCATTGTCCTGAAGAAAACCAGGTATCGAATACGTCGTCGTCTTGCTTCCAATCTTCGCCTTCCGGTGCACTTCCTTCAGTAACTATCCATTCCCCCGTCTTTGTATTTTGCCAGGCTGGAATTTGAATCCCCCAAACGATTTGACGAGAGATATTCCAATCACGGATATTTTCCAAAAATTGAAGGTAAACTTTTTCAAAGCTTTTTGGATGGATTTTAATTACGCCTTCTTTAACGGCTTTAATTGCATCTTGCGCCAACGGCTTCATCTTAACAAACCACTGCTCCATCAAAAGTGGCTCAATCGGATTCTTGCATTTATAGCAAACCGGCACTTGATGGACGTACTCTTGTTCCTTTTCCAAAAAACCAAGTTCGGAAAGTTTTTCAACCACTTTTACTCTCGCCTGTTTTCCAAATAGGTTTTTGAACTCCCCTGCCGCCTCAGTCATTTTGCCGTCAAAACCAATTACCGTAACTTGTTCTAGGCTATGCTTTTGCCCCAATTCATAATCGTTAGGATCGTGAGCCGGAGTAACTTTAACCGCGCCCGTACCAAATTCCATATCAACCGACTCGTCGGCGATAATCTCAATCTTTTTGTCGGTTAAGGGTAGTTTTACTTTCTTCCCTACTAAATCTTTATACCTAGCGTCTTTTGGATTAACCGCTACAGCCGTATCACCAAACATTGTCTCCGGTCTGGTGGTGGCAACCGTAACTTCTCCCCCGTCAGTTAATGGATATTTAATAAAATAGAGCTTTGAATTTTTCTCTTCGTAGAGAACTTCCAAATCGGAAAAGGATGTTCCATCAAAAGTACAGTAGTTAACCAATCTTTTCGCGCGGTAAACTAACCCGTCATCATAGAGATTTTTAAATGTTTGGTAAATAATTTTAATGATGTCCGGATCTAATGGGAATTTACTCTTTTCCCAATCTAAAGAAAAACCAAGTCTTCGAAGTTGCCCCTCCATGATTGGACGATTCCCCTGCACGAAATCCCAGATGTTTTGATAAAGGGTTTTTCTATCAAAGTCAAATCTTGATTTGCCCTCCGATTGAAGTTTTTTCTCATACACAAACTGAGTTTCAAAGCCGGCGTGATCTGCTCCCGGAAGCCACAAGGTTTTAAATCCTTGCATGCGATGAAATCTGGCTAGAATATCTTCTATAACAAACATCGCGTGACCAAAATGCAGCGGAGCGTTAGCATTTGGCAGGGGCAAAATGATTGAGTAGAGTTTTTTATTCCCGAATCTTTCCTGAGTTCTAAAATATCCTTTGTCCTCCCACGTTTTATAAATTCTCTCCTCTACCAGCTTGTTGTTATAAACCTTATCCATAAACTTTGATGTTTTTATTATATACTAACTTTTGCGAATTAGAAACGAAGGTTTGTCCGATTATTTAGTAGCTAAATTTATAGAAATTTTTTTATCTTGCTCTATTTGAGTTGATAAAACCGCTTTTTGACTACTAAGCTTTATGTCTTTATCCGCACTGACAATTCGCAGATTGTTTGGAAAATTTAAAGAAAAATCGTAGGGTAAAGAATCTACGCCCGGCTGCTTAAAAACTTTGAGCTTATATGTAATTGACGGCTGATTCGTGTCAATTTTTTGGGCAAGAACGTAATCAATCTTAATCGTTACTAATTGCTGCTTATCAATCTCGACCAAGAATCCGTAAATGGTTTTTCCTTCCTGCTCTTCTTTTTGCACCTCAAGTCCTGTCGGCGGGACAAAACCTTTTTTTTCATAAACCGTCGGGTCGGTTATTGCTTCAATAATTTTTTGATTTTGACCATTAATTTGAACTTGGGAAAGACTTGTGCCCTGCGGCAGAATAAATCTTAAATAATTTTTATAAACTCCCTTTTCTTCCAAATCTTTTGGCGCCGAATTCTTAAAAGCGACTGTTAAGGATTCTTTTACGCTTCCGTCATTTTTGATTTCGGTACTTTGTGATATGCTTCTTGAAATATAATAGTTTACTTTATTGCCACCTAGGTTTGCTTCATTTATTCCGACAAAATCGTTAAAAGAGCTGATCCCTGTTTTATCTTGAACTAATGATGAGGACCAACCATTCACGGCAAAAACTGCTTGCTCATTGGTATTGTTAAAAGCAAATAAAATATGCTTTTCGTCGATTGAGTTTGTTAGCATTTGTGCAAAATCCAAATACGGCAGATTTTGGGAATCGTTAATTTTAAGCTGCAATGAATTGTAAACTGCGGTTAAGAAATCCTTTTTTTGGGTTGAACCGGGAAAAAATTTATCAGTCGTGTGCGCTTGGGTAATTTGAAAAAAATTATCAGCATCTACCGTTTGATTATAATCATTAATCTTAACCGGTCCTACGACGGATAAGACATTCTTAATAAAAGACAGGTCAACACCTATTACCCCATCTACTACTTGTTGCATTTCGGAATTTAAGAAAATTGCCGATGCGACTGCCCCTTTGGAAAAGTCGACGTTAAAATTACTGTCCCTTAAATACCAATGCGTTGAGGGCAAATATCGTCTGACCGGAAATGGAGGTTCGACGTGACCTTTTAGTTGTCCGTCCGCATCATAGACGTCATAAATTTTAAAATCATTTATTTTACCCTTATCCAAAGTTAGGATTGCGTATGACCCAATGAAGCCCCCACCGGGTCTAAGCTCCATGTTATTTTGTAAAAGAATTAAATAGTTTCTGGTGCTTTTAAATCCGAAAATTTCCGGCCAAAAATCTATGGTCGAGGAAACTATTTGAGTAAGCTCATCTGCCTTTAAAATTATATTCTTTGGAATTATGCCCAACTGCTTATTCTTTTCATAAATGTAAAGAGTATTTTTTATTTCGGCTTGGGCAATTGAAAAATCTTTGACTGGGTCTTGAGACGTTCCCCTTAGCACCATCGTCACTTTATCGGAGGCGTCCATTAGCATTAGTAAAGCCTCTGAAATATCCTTACCTGCGCTGATATTTTTAGTTAAATAGCTTAAGCTGGGCTTAAGTCCGAGCGGGCTTATCTCATAGACTAGGGCTTGCGAAGAAATTTCGGCAATTCTAAAGCTGTTGTGGGCAAAAGATGCGTAAACTCTGGAAGATGAAAGCTTACCGGAGGAGATATTATCTTTAAGAGATAATAACGCTCCCGCTCCCAAAAACGAAAAGACAATTGTTGTTAACAGTGGTAACAGAATAAAAAGTAATAAGGCAAAAACTACGGTTTTAACACCATACCTGCTATTTTTTTCTTCTTTATAGGCAGGTCTTTTTTCTTCAGCTTTTTCTATCTTTAGATTTTCAAATTCTATTTTTCTAATTCTTTTCTCCAAGTCATATTCATCGCCTAATAAATACTTCCCCTCCAAAGAAAGCGTTGGGGGCTTTTTCTCCTCTTTTAATTCCTTAACAAAATCGATTTTAAGTTCCGGGTCAAGTTTTTTGAAAACGTGCGAAAGAGATAGAAGCGTAATTCTTGTTTTCGGCAAGATATAAAATACTCGCTCTTGATCTTCTTCTCCAAAAACAGTTTCCAAGATTCCCGAAACTGCATCATCAAAATATACCGGCGCAGCCAAATTGGTTCCATCGCCGGGAATCTTGATTTTACCGGTTACCTTCGCCTCAATTATAAATTTATTGATCTGCGAGTTTGAATTATAAATTTTATCCTTTTGAAAAATATCTCCAAGAAGTGCGATCTTTGTTTTTTCATATGGAGAAGTAAAATCCTGCAAAAACTTTTCATCCGCGTAAGAAGCTCCTATCGCTAAAACCAAAAAAGAATTATCCTTCTGCGCTTTTTCGATAAATACTTTTGCTACATCTTTTGCTATTTCAAGCTCTTCATCGATTAAGAAGATGTGTGAATACGTATTGTCGGGAATCGATGGAGTTTTTTTAATAAAAGGGATATGAATGACGTTTTCTGAATCTTTTGGTGGATTTTTACTAACATAGACTACGAGCGCCTGGCTTTTTAGCTCTTCAACAAGCGCCTCCCCCAATTCTCCACGCCTATCAACAATTAGAATCGGGTGATCCTGATTATTATTCGTAGAAATAAGGGCAGTGTGGCTCATTGGCTTTATTTTAGTAGCTCTATACTAGATTGTCCAGAGCTTGGTTTACCATAAAATCGGCTTGCTTATTTTTTTCTCTTGGGACGTGGCTATAGCTAATGGGGATGTCTAATTCCATTTCTTTTTGCCTTATTTCAAAAACCATTTCTCTAATTCTTGCATTCTTTACTTTGTATAAGCCGTTCAGCTGTGAACTGGCCAGCTGTGAATCCATATAAAATATCGCCTTGTTGATGCTAAACTTTTCTTTATTTTCCAATAGCCAATTAAACCCTTCGATAATCGCAGAGTATTCGGCGACGTTGTTTGTAGCCTCCCCTATCCTTTTTCCAATTCTTTCTAATTCTTTTCCTTCTTCGCTTTGAATATATACCCCCAGTGCCGCCGGGCCAGGATTACCTCTTGCCCCTCCATCTGTAAAAATTAATATTTTAGACACTGCTTTCTACTTTCCTTTCTGATAAAATTCTAGGTTTTAAAAGCGCCCCAATTAAAAAAGCAAAAACTACTACTTCCGTGACTAAGGTTATTATCGCACAAGCGATGTAAGAAAATTGAGGAATAAATATTATGTTAAAAACAATATTCAAGATTGTTGTACCCAAGTAAACATACATCAAATATTTTTGTCGCCCCAAGCTTATTAATACCCACTGGAGGAAAGAAGTCGTGAAGAAAAAAGGCAAAGAAAGTAAGAGTATTCTAAAGGGCAAAACCGAAGCGCTGAAGCCTTCCTTAATAAAGGTGAACAACGGGGAGATAAACCAAAATGGAACCATGACGATAAATGAGGCCAATAAAAATATCAAAAAATATTTCCCTATTAATTCATTGAGTAAATGCCCATCTGATTTTGCTTTGATTAAGAAAGGGTAAACCGCATTCGATAAAAACAAAGGTAGGGCGATTAAGAAATCAAAAAATTTATAGGAAAGGCCATAGACCCCAACATCGCCGGTAGTTTTAAAAATTGAGAGTAGGATCATGTCGATTCTGAAATAAATTAAATTAAAAATGAGCATTAAGCCTAATGGCCAGGAGTTTTTTAGAATATCTATTGAAAACTTTTTATCTAAGGTAAAAGGAGTGATTTTTTCTTTGGTAAAAATAAAAAGGAAAAAAGCGCTGATAAAACTGCTGAAGACAAAGCCCAATAAAATGTAAAGAATGGAAAAATTTAAGAAAGCGAAAATAAAGACAACTACCAAGTTAACTATTGAACCAAAGATTGTTCCCAACATGTACAAAAAGTAATTTAGGTTTTTTTGAAATACGGCAGAGGCCGATAAAATTATGCTTTGAGAAAAAACGCCGAAGGAAAAAATAAAAATCCCAAATCTTTCGCCTTCGGAAAACCCTGAACCCGCATTGGCGTCGTAAGGGAGAAGAAAAGCAATTGAATTGAGCAGGACAAAAATTCCGATTGACATCAAAATTCGTAGATAAAACAGGTTCTTGAATTTTGCATTTTCATACTGCAGGAAAAATGCATTTAAACCAAAATCTATTACCAGGTAAAATAAGGCGACGTAAGATGTGATTTTCGTAAAATCTCCATACCCTAGCACCCCAAACTTACTTGCGATAATTAAAGTAATTAAAAAACCGATGAAAGAAGTTGAGATACGCGCAAAAACTTGATAGAAAGTGTTTTTGGCAATTAGCCTATGCTGCATATTTGTATTTTAGCATAGAATGGACTAAGACTTTGCCAAGGCTATCCCCAAAACGAAGCTGAGCAAAAGCTGACCTTGCTGAAGAGTTAAAAAATAGTGATCAAACATCCCCAAGAAAATAACCGCAAATACTGCTAATAAAAGAGTTCCTTTTTGTTTTTGCCTAGATGACCTCAAAAGACTCACGGAAAATAAATAGACAGCAAACATAAGTCCGACAGCTCCGGCTTCCGACATTATCAGTAAAAATATATTATGAACAGGCTGAATTAAAATATTTCTTTGATTACCCGCTATCGGAGAAAGATTGTCAAAAAAATTGTTGACGCCGACTCCAACGATTGGGTGATTGGCAAACATTGTGATGGATGAGGACATCAGAGCCTGCCTTTGAATGATTGACTCGTCGTTAAGATCTGTTGAAATAAATCTTTGTAAAATGAAACCGTTTTGAAACAAAATAATGAATATCGCTAAAAGTCCTACTACTGCCGGGACAAAAACTGTCGGATTGTAGTTGCCTTTCTTATATTTTTCATACATCCAAATTCCAAATAGGATTATTAAGTATGTTACCCAAAGAAGAATTGCCGTTCTGCTTAAGGTTAACAAAAGTACGCTTGTCCCTAAAATAATTACCGGCCATAAAAAGAGGCTAAATACTTTTGCCTTCCCCACAAAGGCAAAAAGAAAAAGCATAGCGATGATTAAAAATCCGGCAAAAACATTCGGGTGAGAAAATGTCGCATATGGGCGTAAGAATAATTGACCATTTATCGATGCGTTCGCTATGCCCGGAGTCTGGGCATTAAACGTTCTTTCGCCAAAATAATAAAATAGTCCTCCGATTGACCCCTGATTAAAATATTGCAACAAAGCCAATGCTGACCCAAAGGTTATTGTTATCCATAAAAGGATAAATAATATTGTTTTATTAAGCGTCTTAAAATTCTCAATAATAAACACTCCCAGGAAGGAGAACTCCAATACCTTTATCATTCCATAAAGACCAGCCTGATAATTCTTTGCGCCAATTAACCCTAGGGATAAAAAAAGAAGAAAAAGGGCGAACCCTATTAAATACTTTTTTTGAATTTTAGCAATTACTTTAATCAGTTTTGGAAAATAAAAAATAAAGATTACCAGAATTAAAATATCAGTCAGGTAAATAATGGGGGAGAGATAATCAAGTCTTAGCCCGTAGACAAAAGAGGAGTTGGGCCAAAAATGTTTCCCAAACTGCGTTGGCAAAAAAAGGATTAGAAGATAAAAAAAGATTTTAGAGATTTTATTTGGGCTTAATGACCAAAATTCTGTCCTTACCTTCTCCGCTTGATTCCGAACTAACCTCTTTATCATTTTGCAAAAGAAGATGAACCACCCTTCTCTCCCAAGATTTTAAATCCGAGAGGTAAACTTCTTTTCCTTGAGAAACTGCACGCTCTTTTGCATCGAGAGCAAGTCTTTCAAGCCATTCGGTTCTATTTTTCTTGTAATCTCCGACCTCTATCGATACCCTTTTAAATTCGCCTGTCTGTTTTGCTAAATATAATGCCAAAACCAATTGCAAAGATTCCAATGTTTCCCCATGATAGCCAATTATCATTCCCGTATCTTCCGTTTCCAGGGAAACAGAAATTGACTCGTCGTCTTCTGTTATGTCAAATTTTGCATCAATGCTAAGCGACGCAAAAAACTCTTTAATTATTTTTTCTATTTTTCGTCCAGAGGACGATTGGCCTTTGGCCAATTTATTTTCTTTTACCATATTTATCTACCCATTCCTTAAGGCCACCTAGCCCTGAAATTTTATATTGCTGTATGATACCAAAAACCGTAAAGGTATTCCAGTATAAAGAGAGTCCGATAGGGAACCCGTAGGAGAAAAATGCAATCATGATTGGGAAAATATATAAAGACTGCGACTGGAAAGCAGTTGCAAAATCTTCGCTTTTTTTCTCAGGTTTTACATTTCCTTGCTGTTTTGGTTGAGACACAAACATCATTTTCGTTTGAATGAATTGAAGAACTCCTGTCAGGATGGGTACCATTAAAATTAATGGGCCCATTGTTGAAATTAGATTAGAAGGATTTTGAGCAAGGGGGAGCCCAAAAAAAGTTGTGTCCCAAGTTTTTGTTAATCTGAATGAATCCGAATAAATAAGTTCATTGATTTGTGTCATATTATATTTAACGGCTTCTTGTAAAACTTGGTATAAAGCCCAAATTATCGGCAGCTGAATTAAAACCGGCAGACAACCCGCAGCGGGATTAACGCCAAATTCTTTGTAAAGCTTCATCGTCTCCGCCTGAAGTGTTTTTGCATCATTTTTATGTTTTTCTTTTAGACGCTTTATGTGAGGCGTCAGCTCTTGCATTTTTTTTGATGCCTTTAGCTGTGAGTTCGTAAATGGGTAAAGAACAAATCTAATCAAAATTGTCAGGGCGATTATGGCAAACCCAAGCGCATAGGGGAAGTGGATGAGATTAAACCCCTGGTAAAGAATGACCAAGGCGTTGATGATTGGAACAAAAAGCAAATAATGAAAGGCGTCCCCGATAGAATTAAGCATATTATTTCTCCTTATAAAATGGTTGACACTTTAAAACCCTGACTATCGACAGATATGAGCCTTTTACGATTCCTTGTTTTGAAATAGAGAGCTTGGCATACTCGGAGCAAGTCGGAGAGAATCTGCAAGACCCTTTTAACCCAAGACTAAACAAAGCAACGGCAATTGTGCGTTGATAAATATTTATAATCAATAGTGCTAATGATTTCATTTTAAAATTTTTGCTTTTTCCAATATACTTTTTAATTCTGTTACGATCCCTTCCTGTTGTTTACTATCTAATTTGTTTTTGGCGAAAATTACAATGTCTTTATTAACTATTTTTTTTAAAAGCCTCTCTGCCGCAAAACTTAACACCCTCTTTGTTTTGTTTCTAGCCACCGCCCTTTTATCTATTTTCTTTGAGACAACAAAGCCAAATCTTGTTATGCCTTCCTTATTCTCAAAAATCCTAATATTAAAAGCTGGGGATGCATAGCTCTCTCCACCAACTTTTTTAATCTTCGGAAGGCGGTTTTGTTTCTTCAGCATTTTAAACCGTTAATTTTTTTCTGCTTGTAGCTCTTCTTCTTTTTAGAATTTTTTTCCCTCCGTGGGTACTTGTTCTTTGAAGAAAGCCGTGCTTTCTTCGTCTTTTTATTTTTTTCAATTTTCTGAGTTTTTCCATTGGCTAAGTATACCAGAATTAAAGATTGATTAAAAGACTATGGCTAGATTGTAAAATTGACATAGTTTTACTTAGTTTCTCTATCTTGACAAGGAGTTATCCACATTATTAAACTGCTCATTACCATCTATGCATGATTTAAAAGACACTTGGACTAAAATATTGGCAGAGTTAGAGCTTGAAGTCTCACGGGCAAATTTTTTAACTCTTTTTAAAAGAACTCAATTATTGTCAATTGACGATAAAACCCTAAGTGTAGCTGCTCCGTCGGTAATGATCATCGACCTTTTGCAAAGGCGGTTTTATGATCTTATTAAAAAAGCTGCAGATAAACATCTTAAGGGGGATACTAAAATTATTTTTGTTCCGAAAGCGGTTGCCGATATTATTGACTCTCAGGATAAAAAAAATGGCCCTTTATTCGAAGCCGGTGAAAAGACGCCTTTTAAAATTGGTCATCTCCCAAGAGTGAGACCGGATTACAACTTTGAAGAAATGGCGGTTTCCTCGAGTAACCAGCTCGCATTCGTAAGCGCAGCCACCGTAGCCAAAAAACCCGGGGAAACATATAATCCGCTCTTTATTTATGGCCCAACCGGAGTAGGCAAGACGCATTTAATGCAGGCGATCGCAAATGAGGTCTACACAAAATCTCCTGATAAGAAAATACTTTACACCACCAGTGAGGAATTCACCAATGAAGTCGTAGAGGCAATCAGGACAAACAATACTTCCAATATGAAGAAGAGGTTTAGAGAATTAGATCTTTTAATAATCGATGACATTCAGTTTGTCGCGGGAAAAGAAAAGGTCCAGGAAGAATTGTTCCATACCTTCAATATCCTTGTCGATAAATCAGCCCAAATTGTTTTGTCATCCGATAGGCCGCCCACCGAGATAAAACAGGTTGAAGCAAGACTTCTCTCCCGTTTTTCCGGGGGGTTAACGGTTGACATAGCTCCACCGGATTTTGAGCTTAGAACCGCCATTCTTTTAATAAAAGCGAAAAAATATGGTGTGGCCTTAGGTTTTAATGAAGCAAAGATGATCGCCGAGAAGGCTCAAGACGCAAGGGGGCTTGAAGGATTACTTTTAAGAATCATTACTCAAGCTCAGGCAAAAGACGAAGAAATTACCGAAGAGTTAATATCTTCCGTGATGTCGTTGAATAAAGATGAGAGGTTAAACGGATTTCACCCGGACGAGCTCATAAAAAATGTCTGTTATTTTTACAAGGTCAAATCTACGCAGTTAAAAAGCCCTAAAAGAGATGCTTTTTTAGTTAGGCCAAGACAAGTTGCAATGTATTTATTAAAAAAAGAATTGGGACTAACGTTTGGTGAAATAGGAAACTTGCTTGGAGGAAGAGACCATACAACGGTGATGCACGGTGTGGGGAAAGTGGAAAATTTGTTGAAAAAATCTTTAATTTCAGAGGATATCATGGGGATTGTAAAATTAAATATTGAAAACAATGTGGAATACTAACCCTTTACTGTTTTCAACTATTTATCCACTAACTTTTTCAACATTTTATCCACTTATTTCTGGCCGTCGGTTCTTGCTTTTTTCCACTTTTCCATATAAACTACTACAACTACAAATATTAATATCTTATGAAAGTAACTTTTCTTTCAGATAATTTACAAAATAAAATATCTTTTTTAAGCCATGCGGTTTCCGTAAGGGGACAACTACCGATTCTTTCAAATTTCCTCTTGGAAGCAAAAAATGGTAAATTAATTATCAGCGCAACAGATTTAGAAATTGGAATTTCCTCAAGTGTTCCCGCGAATGTAGAAAAGGAAGGAAGGGTAACTATTCCCGCCAGAAACTTTTCCGATCTCTTGGCGAACTTAGGAAACCAAAAAATAAGCCTTGAGCTAAATGAGGCAACTTTAAACTTGAAAAGTGATAAAACAAAAGCGACGTTTCAAACAATGCCGGCCGAAGAATTCCCGAAACTATATGAGGAAAAAGGAGAGGAATTAGTAAATTTCAAAAAAAAGGAAATAGAGGAATTTATGCTAAGGGTAGTTTTTGCCGCCGCTCAAGATAGCTCAAGGCCCGCTCTTTCCGGAATATTAATTGACGAAAATAAACCAGGCATCATTTTGGTTGCAACGGATGGAGTTAGGCTTTCATTGCAAAAAAACGTTTTCAAGACCAAGGAGAAGTTTGAGGAGCCAATCTTAGTTCCCTCCAGGATAATTAGAGAACTGCTTTCAATAAAAGAAGAGGAAGACTTAATAAGAGTCTTTGTTTCCAAGAAGAATAACCAAATATTGTTCACCCAAGGAGAAACGATATTGGTGGGAAGATTAATTGGAGCGGAATACCCCGACTATCAAAAAATCATCCCACAAAAATGTGATACCAAAATGGATGTAGATAGGGAAGAGCTTTTAAATGCGATTAAAATTTGTACCGTCTTTGCAAGGGAGACGGCAAATATAATTAAATTTTCTATTACCAAAGACAAGATTGTAGTATCCGCAAATTCTCCTTCGGTTGGCGAAGACAATGTTGAGGTTGAAGCAAAAAGCACCGGCGAAGAAAATGAGATCGCCTTCAACGCGAGGTATTTATTGGATGTTTTATCGTCGATTAGTAAAGACGATGTGCTTTTTGAAATGACAGGACCATTAAATCCCGGAGTTTTTAAAATAAAAGGGGACGATTCCTTTCTTCATTTAATAATGCCGATTAGGGTTCAAGGATAACTTCAATAGGCTCTAATAGCTCTTGATCGGGAGCAGTACTGGTCAGGTTAAGCTCGGAAGTGAAATTTTTGATAAAATCTTCTTTAGGCTGCGGCACAAAATGTAACACCCTAGATACGTCCTCTCCGCCAATCTCCAAACCAATGCCTTGTTGAAGGAAAATATACCATTCAGAAGAGGTGCTGTCAGTATTATAAAGATGGAGAGAGGGTTGTCCGTAGGTGTTAATATAATCGGAATATTTCCCCCGATAATCACCGAACACATTTTCTAAAGAATAATATAACACCCCATTTCTTAACAGCGCGGTGTTTTCATAGTCATTTGAAGGCGTTTTGTAATAGAGATAAAGCTTATTGCCATCCTTGGAGCTTTTGTATGCCGGGCCGTTAATTTTTTCAACATCGCTTAAGTCGCTTTTTCCAGGGACGAGTTGGTTGAAGCTATTATAGCTTTGATCAAAGCTCGACGTAATCGGAGTTGGGTTAGGGTTAATAACAGGAGTGTCTGAAGGTTTGTTTTTTATCCCAAATTGGGCGTAAAGCACAACCGGAATAAAAACAATTAATAAAATAAATGTAAGGATTATAAAAAGATGATTCTTAAGATAATATATATATTTTTCCATATTAATAAAAAGAAAACCCGCCATAAATATTAGAGTTAATCCAAGCATAGGTATTTGGACACGTATTTTTAAAATCAATAATAGCTTGTGAAGACAAAAAGCCGGCTTTGTTTGTTGAGTTTTTTGTTAAAGCGATTGCAATAGCCTCCGCAAATGATTCGTCTTTTGGATTTATACCACAAGAAGAACCGCATCTTAAAGCATAGCTTTTTAAGTAACCTTGGTCATAACAGGCAGCATCCTCTTTTTGTAAATCTTTCCAGGGAAAACTTGCATAAAGATGACGATTTCGAGCGCCAATTATATGCCCTGATTCATGGATCATTAAATAGCGAAAATTGGTTGGGTTAATTGAAAAGCAAGCACCGTCTGTTAAAACAATAGTTCCCGCAAAGCCGATTGCGAGACCATTACAGCCTCTGGGATTATTCCCAACAATAACTATTCTTAAGGTTTTACCACCCCTTGTTAATAAGGATAAATACTTTTCTGATTGAGCGGGAAAGGAAAAGGCATTAAAAATCTTCTTGGCGTTAGAAACATTTCCCCCTATCACAATAATGTTTAATTGTTCCCTAAGGCATTGGACATAATCACCACTATCACAAGTTAAAACTTGCCCTTGGGTTGGTGTTGGGGTAAGAGTTGGCAGTATCGCCTGATTGCTGTTTGAATTTTGGCCCAGGATAGTGGTGATAATGACTAAGAATAAAGCGACAATAATGACGATAACTATAACGATAAGCCAAACTTCCCAAGTAGCGGCGATAAATGATGTTACTGCTTGAACCGCCTGGGCTACTTTTGCGAGCTTTTTTACATTCTGAGCCGTACTAACGGCGCTATTCGCGTAATCTGCTGCAGATCTTCTTCTCTTAGGTTCATCGGCGGTTGTTGCAAATGCCATATTTTAATGATAGCAAATTATTTATTGCTTGGCGCTGGCTCGGGTTGAATGTTAGGACTTACTTGTTGCGGAGAGCTTGTGGCAGGTGTTGAAGCGGCTTCGCCGGTGTTTTTTAAAGCTTGTTCTTCTTTCAATATTTCTTCAGGGTTTGAGGTGATAAGCTTATGCTCAAATGGAGCAGCGATGGTTTTTATAGCAACGTGGCTTTGTCCTGCAAAGAACAACCCTTCGCCGATATTTGCCGAGAGAAGAAGTTGCTTTTCGCCATTAGTTAAATAGAATAGTTTAGTAACCAAGTCAATTTCCGTCGGGCTTTGTTTTAAAAGAATTTGAATAGACGAGTTAGATAAAACAGCATTGCCGTAGTCAGTCGCCAAAAAATCCTGAACATCTTGAGTGGCGGTAGTTAAGGCGAGGTAATATTTTCTGGCTCTTTTTGCAACCCCATAAACAAAAGAAGCAGAGTCCTCATATTTCATCATGTACCACGCCTCATCTAAGATTAAAAGTCTTTTCTTAAGCGATTTTCTTACCTTAGTCCAAACAAAATCCAAAATAATATGCATTGCGATCGGTCTTAGCTCTTCCTCCAAAGCTTTGATGTTGAAAACGGTAAAAGGGCTAGTGATGTCAAAATTCGATTGTTCATTGAATATTCCGCTCATACTGCCTTTGATAAATCTTTCAATGCTTAACGCCAGGTCTTTGGCGGATGGATCTTCCATGCTTAGCAAAACATTGTACAAGTTTTCCATTAGAGGAGGGGGATTTTTCTGGGTCTTAGGGTCGACAGTAATCCCCTTTAGCTTATAAGTTTCAACCAAAGCGCGATCAAGGATGGCTTGTTTAGAGGCGTCCATTTGTCCGGCGATAATCTTTAACAAGCCGTGAAGAGACAATATTTTTAGACCAAGCTCATTTTCCCCTTCTTCGTAGATGCCGGATAAATCAAACGGATTTATTTTAATAGATGACGATGGAGAGAAAACAATTTCTTTTCCACCAACGGCTTTGGTAAGGTCGCCATACTCTCCTTCTGGGTCAACGATGATTACCTCTGTGCCGAACATATATTGTCTCATCGCCTCGAGTTTAATCAGGTATGATTTTCCGGAGCCTGATTTTCCGAAGACAACCTCGTTAGCATTCTCCAGGGAGAACCGGTCAAAAATAATCAATGATCCGTTTTGCTGATTAATTCCATACAGGATTCCCTTTTCTTGAGTGAGCATAGCTGAGGTAAAAGGAAAAGTTGACGCGAGCGAAGTGGTATCCATGTTTCTAGTTAGATATAGCTTGTCTTGGCCAAGGGGAATGCTTGATTTAAATCCATCTTCCATCTGCAAAGTTGCAGTCCTTGGTAAAATCAAAATTGAGCTTAGGGTGGAAGTCAGCCTTTTTGTGGCTTCGCCTAAGTCGCTTAAACTGTCAGATAAAAGCGTCGCATAAAGGCTAAATTGAAAAAACCTTTCCATCCCCTTAGCCAATTCTTCTTGGACAGACAGGGCATCTTCTAAAGAGGCTTTTATTTTAGGATCTATCTCCAGTCCTTCTTCCACCTGCGAGGATAAAGTCGCCTCCATTTCAGCGATTTTTCTTCGTAAATCGGATAAAACATCAGGAGAGGACGTAGGGTAGATAAACATGGAAAGATTCATCGAGTGGTCAAACTCGATTAAAGGCTGAAGCCAGTTTGGAGAAACATATCGAGGATAGCCCACTACAAAAAGAGTTTTGTAGTATTTTTCCCCTACCTTTATGTTGTTAAAATCTACCTCGACAGAGGAAGGGGCGATGATATCTGACAGGGACGACATGCCCCTCTCCATAATCTTAGAAGTGTTTATTTCCTCCTGTGGGAGAACCGATTTTTTTTCTGCCTTTTTTTTACCAAACATTATTTTACCTCCCTTCCAAGCGTCATTGGTTTTGTCGCTTGCGCAGCCTCAGGATGTTCAATGCCGACATCGTTAAAGATGTTGTAGAAAAGCTTTGCGAGTTTTTCTTTCCCTAATGTTTCTGCTTTCAGATTGAGCCTCATAAGTTGAGAATGAATAGATTCCGCTTTTGAATGCAGGGAGGATTTTGCCCCAAGAACAAAATCGCCTTGATTGGAGTTTTTAATTGTTTGTCCGGCGCCGGCGGCTCCTCTTTCAAGAGAAGAATAGGAGATAACGATATAGAATTTTTTATCTAAAACAGTGTTGACCTTAACTAATTCCTGAACAAAGCTTCGGTATTGTCCTATTTGCGCTACGAGCGCGGGATTTTGGATCTTATTTTTCTCTTCATCCAAAAGCGCAAGATAGCTGGAGATATCAAGCCTTTTACTTCTAATCACGATTTGGATTGGGAATGAAAGGGAATTCAGAAGCGATGCGTATGCGTAAATTTTTGCATCCTGTTCTTCCGGGGAGAGAAGTGAAAAGTTTGTCGCGTTGACTTCAATTACCAAGCATGCGTTCCCGCCGGTCAGGATGACGACGTCGTCGACGATGTCGGTTATTTCGATAAACTTCTGGGTCGATGGTAAATTTTGGGCAGGACTTGCCATATTAGTTAAAAAGAGACCTCCTTAGCTCTTCGCGTGTGTCGACCGAGATAATTTCAATCGGTAAAATTATTTCCCCGGTTGCCTTAAAAGCAACTTTATCAAATTTGTTCAGGCCCTTAGAATCTTCAAACTCAATAGTGTAGTCACCGTTAGTCAGTGGGGTGGCGGAGGCGAATTGCCCTAAGGCATTTGTCTTAAATGCCCTAACGGCGTTACCCTGAGAATCTTTTACCTCAACCAGGATGTTTTGTAAAGGGTTCCCGCGTGGATCTTTAATAATACCGATAATGACGTTTGGAAATTCCGGAACGATGGGAAACCCAGCGCTTTTTTGCATACCCTGTGGGATGCTTCTGACAAATTTCGTTTCTTTTATCTCTTCGGGCTGGGCAAGGGAAGGAGAGAATACAGGCTTTCCCTGATTGAGCAGTTTTTTTTGAAGGTCGATGAGCCTAGTTTCCAAGTCTTGTTTTTGGGCGAGCAAATCATTGAGGTTTTTTTGCAACTCCAATACTTTTTGATGAGCTGTTAGGTAGTCCTCGGAATCCTGCTGAGGTGCTTGAGCCTCTTTTACCTTTGCCTCTTGTAGTTCCCGCTCTAAAATAGCAGCAGATTTTTGCAATATTTCTTCCTGCGACTGGTCAACAGGCAAAGGGGCCTGATTTTTAGGGGTAGCGCTCGGCGCTGCAGCTGGTTGAGGCTGCGCTTTGTTGGCAAAAGAATGAGCGGGGACAAAATCCGGCATTTTTTGAGGCGTTGGACTCGCCTCATACTGATTTAGCGATTCAAAAAAAATCGTTTCTTTTTTATCCAAGTTATTCTTAGTAAGTGGAAAACTACCCAGAAGGTCTTGGAGCTGTTTTTGAACAGAATCATTACGATCCCTGTCTTTTGGGTTTATGTCGGACACGGCTTGTGAACCTCCCGCAGAAAGACTTTTGCCTATTTTTTGATAAACATACTGAGTTGGGCTAAAGACAGCTTTAAAGAAATTCCTGATCATAACATCCATTGGCCTTCCCTCGATTGGGATAAAAGCTAAAGCTACGCCAATTCCGACAAAAACCAAAACAAGAGGAATTTTAAGTACAAGCGGAAATGGAGTAAGATAAGAGACCCACGCAGCCACTACTCCTGCTGCAATATAGGCAAATTGCTTTACCGTCATGTTTCCAATCAGCTTAAACTCAAAGCCTGTAATATCCTGAGGAATGGGATGATTATCCATAGACAGTTGGTAGCGTATAGGGAATAGCGTATAGCAATTCCTAAGCTGCTGCCAAGATACTCCTTTCCTTATGTCTGTAAGCTAGTACATAAAGCATTTTAATGACCTCTGTTAATAAAGCCCCTATTTTTTTAAAAGTCGTGATATTAATAAAATTTAACTCTCTTGAGATTATGACTTGAGTTTCTAATTCCAAAGCAGATCCGTAGGCGATTGTGTAGAATCTAATATATTCTTTTTGCGACTTGCGTCCATATCCCTCAGCGATATTTGACGGAATTGAGACAGCTGCTCTTCGAATTTGATTAGCATGTCCATATTGTTCCTCCTTTGGAAAGCTTGATGTTACTGAATAAATTAGCTTAACCAAATTCATGGATTTTTGCCAGACGATTAATTCTTTGTAGGAATTTAGTCTCATACTATACGCTAAACGCTATGCCCTATTTACTATTATTTAATGTGAAAAATAACGATGCAAGATAATCAAAGTAGGTCAAATAACAATTCAAGTATGTCGATTTTCCGTGAAAAGTTTAGCGACAAGCGGTAAAACTAGTGGGTAATCCCTTACTGAAATCGAGGCAACCGACTCCGGTAACTGTGGCAATGAGATTTAAAATAAAGAAAGAAAAAAAGATAAGGATTAGTCCGGCGATGGCAAAGGTCAGCGTTTTCTTAGCATTGTCAAGCGACTTTGCTTCCCCGCCTGATATCAAAAACTTAAATCCCGAAAAGATAATCATGGCTAAAGCTACTATTCCGGCAAATCCAATCAGCCAATAAATCACATTGGCAATTATAGGGAAGATGCAACTTAAGGTTAAGACTGATCCGGCATCGGATGCGAATTGACAGCCGCTAAACATAATTAAAGATTAACAAGGTTAGAGTAGAAAAGCAAGCTATAGTCCTGAGCGTAAGTCGAATGGGAAAGGCTATTTAGGCGCCTGGAATTTTAGGGATGGATAAGTTGCTTAGGCTAACGCCAAAGAATCCAAGCAGTACGCTTAGAATGAAGTAGGAAAGGAAAATAACTACCAAGCCGATGATTGCGGCGACGATATGTTCTCTGGCTGCTGCAACTTGAGCCTTATCTCCCGATGAGACCAACCATCTGAAGCCTCCGTAAATTAAGAAGAAAAGGGCAACTATGATTGCAGCTACAAATACCAGTTGGAGCAGGGAGCCGACCAATCCGCCTAAACTTCCTGCCGTAAGATTGCAGAGTGCGTTGAATTGTCCACTACCACAAGGGTTTCCAATGGGTTGCGCTAGGGCGGGAGAAGCAAGAGAAAGGTAGGCGATCGGCGATAATAAGGCAAGATATTTTTTCATCTAATCTTATGCTAAGCAGTTTTTTTTCAATTGTCAAGTCCTATCTTATGGTTTTTAGGAAATCAAACGGTAATGGTATACGAAAGAATCCATAGAGAAGAGTGATTACAAAAAATGACATAAACATGATTGCTAATCCGATTATCGCAAAAACTAATTTTTGCCGGGCTTGGTTAAGTTTCTGTTTGTCGCCCTGAGAAGTCATCCAGTCAAATCCTCCCCAGATGAGCATAAAAAGACAGGCAAATATCCCGACCAATAATGCGAGCTGAAAACCTACGCTAATTACATCGGCGAGAGCAGTGTTTTGGGGGATAGATGGTGGTGGTTTAAAATCAACACTCCCTCCGTCCGGGCCGGGTATGCTTAGTGAGAGATAATGCATATAGTTATCGTGAAAAGCCGGGAATTTTTAATATATCAACGCCAATTATTTGTAAAATAACCAGGGAAAAAATTATAAATAATAGGCCGACAATCGCGGCAGTTAGCTGCTCTCTTGCATCTTTGATTTGCTCCGGATTTCCCTGGGATAGCATTAATTTATACCCCGAAATAATAATTAAAATCAGCATTACAGCGCCGGCCAGGGAAAGAACAACACTAAATAATGTTGTTAAAAGATTTTGGATGGTGGTCGGCAAGGGGCCTAAGGCAGTTTTACAAACACCATTAGGGCAAGTAGATAAAGTAACGGCAGATCCTTGTCCTGATGCGCATCCATATCCAGGAGAACATCCTTGATTTTGTTGACAAGTATCCGTTCTGATTGGATCTTTTTGTTCCTGCGTATTGCTTTTATTTACGCACTTGCCGTTAGAAAAATAGTATTCATATCCTTCGGAGCAAACAGGGCATTTATTCTGAGTAGAGATGCAGAGTCCGTTTTCCCAAGTCATGGTGCCTATATTAAAAGTTCCACCCATCATTTGATTGAAATAACAAAATCCTCCACTCTCGCAGGATATGACCTGGGTATATTTTCCATCAACGATTTTAAATGAGCAGCCTAATGCTCCAATCTTGACCGTAGTTAGCGTCTGGCTCGGAGTAGGGGTTTGGCCATGGGCTTGATTTGGAATAGCTGCAACTAAAAATATAATAAACGCAAAAAGAGATGACAATAAAATTTTTCTCACAATTTTATCGTAGATAAATAAGGTCGAAATTGCAAGTTCTAGTCAATAAATTTAAACCCGCGGCCTTTAATAGTCTGGATATAAGATGGGGAGTTTGGGTTTTCCTCAATTTTTTTTCTCAGGCGGAAGACTAATTGATCAAGCGCCTGGTCGGTGACTCCCAAAGTCGTCTTTCCCTCATGCCAGACGGCGTTAATTACCTCTTCTTTATTCAAAATCTTACCTTTGTTTTCAAGTAAAAACTTCATTAGCTTGTATTCCAGCAGGGTTAATTTATCCGACAAGACAACTTCTCCCCGTAGAATTTCTCCAGCTTCATTTATTGAGTACCGATTTCGATTTGGCAGTGACGCTTTTTCTTTAAGATAATCATACAAAAGGGAAATTGCTAAAAAACCGTTTTTTATTAAGCCGACATTTTCAAGATAGTCCTCTTTGAGATCGCTGTTTTTAGTAAGTAAATTCTGTTCGGATGGGGTAAGCGAATTCCAGATTGCGAACAATGCGCTTCTGACCGGTTTTTGTTCAAGTAAAAATTTTCTTAGAGCAAGTTTATTTTCGAATTTTTGTCCCGTTGCCAGTACTGCTTCTGCGGATAACCGCATTAAGTTGCTATGTCCTCCGGTTAATTCTAAAATCTCCGTAAGGATTTTTTTATCAACTATTTTGTCTGTGATTTTTTGAAGATAGGAGATTCTGAAATCAACGCCGGTCTTATCATAAATCGGCAAATAGACAATTTTCCCTGCCACAAATTCGTAGAAATCGGACATTAAAGTTGCCTCGATAGTTTCTTCAAGGGAGCGGTTCAGGGAGAAAATTATGGAAAATTTATACTTTGCTCTATTTCTTAGTACCCTTAAATTTGCAAAAAACTCACCATCGACGATGGAGATGTAGTCCTCAAACCTGTCAAAAAGGAAAATAATGGTTAAGTCTTTCTCAAGCGCCAAGAAATCAACGGTTTTCTTGAGCCCCTGAAATAAAACCAGCTCGTCTTTTAAGACAAGGCTTTCCTTAAAGAACTTATTGGCCGTTTCATATTCGCTATTCATCCCTCTTTCCCTAAGAGAGTCAACCAGCCTCAAGAATATAAATTTGGTAGCTTCATTCAACGGCCTTTTTTTGATTTCCGAAAAGTTCAGATAGACAAAATGAAACTTTGCTTGGTCGTTTCCTAAATGTTTAATTCTTAATTTATGGTTGTACGCCAAAAAACCGAGTAAATTTGAGCGGCCGGCGCCGGGAACAGAAATAACTTGGCAAGAGCTGCCTTCTTTGATAAAGCTCAAAATTTTTTCAATTTCATTAAATCGCGAGTTATCCGGGTATAGCGAGTCAAAATGGGAATTATCCATAATTTAGCAACTAGCCACTAGTAATTAGCCGCTAGCGCCCTTTTTAATATTAGATATCATTTTATTTAACATCTTCATAATTTTTTCAAGTCTTAATAAGAAATGATTATAATCATTTTCAGCTAAGAAATTAATGTTTTATGCAATAGTGAGCTCCGTTTCAAGTTCTGCTCCTGATGCAAACGCAATTTGCAAAAATTGTCTAAATTCCGGCCTGCCACCTCTGCAAAATCCTTCAGCGATATTTGATGGAATTGAGAAAACGGCTCTTCGAATTTGATTTGTTAATCCATACTGCTCAGATTTAAGGAAAGCTTTTGTCGCTTCAAAAACATTTGTTGCTAAGCTCATCGATTTTTGCCAGACAATTAATTCTTTGTAAGACATTATTTTCATCTAATTGCTAGTCGCTAATAGTTAGTGGCTAATATTATTGTAAGCTTTTTGTTAAGTTTATATCAAGCAGTTTAGGCTCACCGGCGATAAACTGACAACATGAAAGAGCAAGGGCCAATGGGTGGAAAAGAGCAAAAGAAGTTGACAATAGAGCCTCGTCCAAATACACTGGGAGATAGAGGAGGTAATTTTATGGCAAAAGGACCATCGAGCCCAGAAGGCCCACCGCCAGGCGGAGAGCCGCCTGCACCAAAATCACGAAGAAAACCGAGAGTATCAAAAGTTCCACCATCCGGCGCACCCCAACCTGACCAAGCAGCCGCAAGCCAAGGTCCGCAAGTAACCCCAGAGCAGATAGAGGCAGCAAGGTCATTTTGGGATAGCTATTCAGAAAGAGTTAGAAATACCCCAATGTCTGTTGATCAAAGAAGCGCGGTGGAGGACTATATTGCCAGGAGTAGAGCTGCAGGGTTAATTCCGCCCACAGTGGTAGATGCTGAAGACGCTCCACCCTCAAGGAGAGAGCAGAGGGGAAGATATAGTGGATATTTCAACCGGGAAGACGAAGATCTGATTTTAAGCGATGCGGCAGAAAGAGAACGTATTTTTGAAGAAATCTTTGTTGGGGTAGATGCTAACCCTGGAGTTGACTATCGATCTGCTTTGAGCCTTGAGGCTGGTAGTAGATTGGATGGTTTTTTCTCGATTTTAGAGCATGCGAAAGTTTTTGATGAAATTACGGGAGAAGACATTACTTTCAATAAAGATAGGAGTGCGGAAGTAGCTAAAGCGAAAGAGAGACTCTCACGAGAATTTTCTGGGAGAAGGGAAATTCGCCGCATCTTACATGACGCTAACTGGAGCGTTTCCGGAGGAGGAGATATCCAGGCTTTTGCTCAATCAATGGCTACTTTTCAATCGGAATACATCGACCTAATTTTTCAAGACCCGCTGGTTGCAACAGCTTTACGCATGTTTGAACAGGCTTTTCAGCAAACAAGAGCAGACAATGGCGGACAGCTTCCTTACGAAGAGCTTGCCTGGGATTACAAAACAGGGGCAAGTAAGCTTGAGGATAAGGTTTGGAAGCTAATGAGAGAAGGATTACGCGTGGGAAGATCTGGGGAAATTCCCGAGTGGAGATTAAGACGTTCAATCATTTTAGCCAGAGGTTTTGGAGTCGCTTCACTAAGATTCCCCGAAATTGCTGCACAGGCAAGGCTTCCGGAAGAAACAACACTTGCAAGCACAACCGAGAGGGCTTCAAGGTATGGGAGTATTTACGGAGAGGCGATTGCTCGCTATCTCGACCCAATAGAGCATTTAATTGAAAAATTTGCTATTGGAGGGGAAGATAGGGCTCTTTTGTATTATTTTTTAACCGGTGACAACACAACTATTCGAAGTTCCGAGCAATTGCGAAGAGCCCTTAAAATGAAATCGCATCTTGAAAGCACACCTGACGGTAAAAGATTGGTTGATGTTATTAATATTTTCCGAGTCGGTGGTCCTTTTAGTCAGTCATCGTGGAGAGCGATTGTGTCTATGAGAGGGTTTACCCAAGAGCAGAGAGAAAGCTCGGGGCTTGGTATTCTTGAATCAGTAGTTGCGGGGGATGTTGAAGATGAAATACGCAATGGAGTTGCGAGGGATTTTGCAGGAAGACCCGAAAAGGAAATAGCGGCAGAAATTAAGCGAAGAATAGATAGTGAAAAGTCAGGGATGATTTTGCAAAAAAGAATATCGATGTGGAAAAACGCTCTCAAAGCTAATCCTTTAAGAATTATGTGGCAATGGGAAGAAAAATCTCCAGGGCAAAGAATTAGGTTCTTGAGTGAAGCGTTGGGGGTATCGGAGGCAGAGGCGAGAGCGCAATTGCCGGCTATTGAACAAGACTTAATGCTGCTTCAGGAGAACACAGTGCAGGCTTTAGCAAAAGGAACTATAAATTATACTGCCGCAGAGATGCTTGACTTTAACAAAATTGAAGATCCGACAAGAAGAGAAAATGCCAGACGGTATGTAGCAAAAATTCGTGAAAAAGCGTCAGCCAATGACTTTGAATTTATCAAGTCTCTTTTTGAGAAAACTCCGGCTGAGGGGAGTCCTTTCCCTTTCGTGATTGGCTTTGAAGATATTCCATTCTCAGACTTCAATTTTATTAACACGGGAGGAAGGGGATTTGCCAGAAGAATTAATGATTACGCGGCATCTGTAACCGCAACCAATGAGCTATTAGCACTGATAACCGCAATCCCGACAACCCACGATATCCGTCCGCTAATAGAGAGTCTAAATAAGATAAAACAGGCAGTATCGCAATATGATAGGTCCGTCGCGATGGAAGTAGTTCCATATCTAGTCAGAGGGCTAATCAGAATGTATGATAAAGATCTTGTAGCAAGACTTCCGCTCGGCGTAGGCACTGTAGTAGGCATGGTGCATGATTCTTCCTTTGCCCAAGAGCAATATGGAAGATCAGCGATGGCTTGGGATGAAGGAGATAAGTTTAATTTTACAACACACCTTTTAAATAACGGGCTCATTTCAAAGAAAGACTTGGATAAGTTAAGGGAGGATGTTGGGGCAACTAAATTAGACGCTACGATTGATATGCTCAGAACTTATGGGCAACTCGGCTTACTACTAATGCTTTATGGTTTCGTAAAAGAACTGGCCAGCGAGAAATAAATTAGATTCCTCCTCCGCCTACGTTTTCTGTGCCGGGAGCAGGAACTTTAGGCTTAGCTCCCCTGCTGCCCTTTCCAAAATTTAGGCCCAAGTAATATTTCATTTGTAGTCCCTGCATGACGCCGCCGTACACCCCCGTTAATAACCTAGGTCCTGTTCCCACCGCTCTACCAATGCCGCCAAGTTCAAGCTTAGGGGCTTTGAAGGCTTTTTTGGTCATGTCAACGATTCCCGGAGTTGCCAGAATAACACCGATTGCAATTAAGCTAGCGATATAATTAGAAGCGTCTTGGCCTAGAAGCGGCGGGATAAAAGCGGTACTGCTTGTAGTAGCTCCGGCGCTTGACGCAGAGCCATTAATAAAGTTATCTGAAAAAAGCTTAGCGAGTAAAAACATCATAATTGCTGCCGGAAATGCTGCTAAGTTTCCGGCCATATCCCGAAGCCACGGGCCAAAGCCTGCACTTTGCTGTCCGGGAATAAGTCCGGCAATAATCCAAAATGGCGCAAAAATTACATCAATCAAAATTGAAACATAAGCTTTAAGAAGGGCAAACCAAAGCCTTAATAGCGCCCATAAAAGAGCAATGAGTAAAATAAGATAAGCTAATATTCCTGCTACCCATGAGATAAGTGAGCTAACGATAGCGCCCACAGCGTCTCCTAGTCCGCCGGCAATTGTGCTTACGCTATTAATAAGTATTGCTGCCGGATTTACCAATGCATTTCCTGCTCCCAGAGCTCCTCCGATATCCCCATTTTGTACAGAATTGGCTAAATCTCCTAATGGATTGGATATTATACAGAAGGGACCAGAACAACCGCCACTACTACTGCCTCCACTAGAATATGAAGGCGTTGGGATTGATTCCGGGCTGATGAAATCTCTAATAATTTGGGCGATTGCCGAAGCTCCATTGAAGGCTATACCATGAATTCCCCCAAGGGGAAGTGCTGCTTTTTGGTCATTAAGGATATCATTAGCAAACTGTGGTGCGGGATGGTAGATGCCGGACGAGACAGCACTGGCAGTTATATTGGGATCTGCCTGCGCCATAAGATTCATAACCACATAAATACTGACCCACATTAAATCAATTAAAAACCCGGCAATGGCGAAGGAAAAAGTAACTAAGATCAGGGAAATAATAATTTTAGGGATCTGATTTTGAATGGTCATGACCGTTCTTGGATCAATCCTCACCCGAAGCATAATCGCAAGGCCTATTAAAATGAAAACGAATACAAATAAGAGATAAACGACGTTTCGGAATACCACCCAGGCGTTTAAGAGTGGTTTAAGTCCTTCAAAGCCGATACCGGTAACTTGGGCATAACTTGGTTTAGCGAGGCTGAAATTATTCCCCATATAGGCAATAAAATCACCGGTATGAAGAGGGGGAGTGTAAAGAATTGCGATCATCCCGCTCATTGCTCCAAGCGCGCCGCCATTAGTTGTAACGTAGCCTATCTTTCCGGTTGATGGGTCAAGTCCCAGACATCTGCCATCTTTACTTAAAGGGTCTCTGCCGGAAAGGTTGCAGGCTAGAGAAGACATGATTTCAAGCATCAGACTTTGTGAAAAAGTGTGCAGGTTTTGGGGGACATCAGGATTAGTGTTAGGCGTTAAATTTGGTTGGGTTTGAACAGAAGGAGAAGTTGGGCTTTCGGCAAAAACAGCAGGTTTTATAAAAAAGAATGAAAGGAAGAGAATTAAGCAAACAAAAATCAGCCGGACAGGAAGTCTCATCTTAATATTAGTTTGGATTATTTTTCAAATGATGTCAACCCCGTTAAATCAAGCAAAGCTTGTACGCAGTAATTTAATGGGGTCAAGTAAAAAGAGCGGAGAGAGGGAGATTCGAACTCCCGGTAGTCTTACGACTACAAACGCTTTCCAAGCGTTCCGATTAAACCACTCTCGCATCTCTCCAATTTAGCTTATAGATTATAGTTAATTGCTTATGGTCTGTCCATTTGCTATACGCCATTTGCCATTAACTGTTTTACTTCTTTCCAGACTTTTTTATCGGCCGGATAAGTCAGCCTTTTGCTTACTTCTTCTTCGGGTAGCCACTCAACATCCTCCATCTCTTCGTCGTGTTTGGCAATGTCCCCCGAAACATATTCCATTAAGAAATAATAGACGGTTTTTTTAATCTTTTGCCCCTCAAAAAAATACCAGTACTGAACCGGTTGTAAAAGCTTAATAATTTTTCCTTTGACTCCTGTTTCTTCTTCGACTTCTCTTAATGCGGTTTCTTCTTTTTTTTCTCCCTCAACGTGATCTCCAATTAAACCTTTTGGGAAAACCCAGCCATGATGATAGGAATGTTGACAAACCAATACCTCAACCTTCTTTTTTGAGGATTGAGGCCCTGAGCCGAAATCTTGAGCTTGTCGAAAGACTACTCCTCCAGCTGAAAATTGAAATTTCATAGCGGAGAGGGTGGGATTCGAACCCACGGTCCATCTAATGACAGACAGCGGTTTTCGAAACCGCCGCACTAGTCCACTATGCGACCTCTCCGTTTGCGTGCCCGAGAGGAGTCGAACCTCCAACCGCCTGGACCGCAACCAGGTGTTCTATCCATTGAACTACGGGCACTCGCTTTGTATTTTACTTGATTTAACTTCGAGGGGCAAATTTATTTGTTTTCGAGGGGGAAATTTTTAGCCAGCCAATCACCGGATTTTTCAACAAACGTAGGCTTTACGTATTCTCTGAAAGGCAGGTAATAGATGAGCTCCTTTTTTACTTTTTCCTGCTCGATGTCTCCTAAGGTTAAGATAAGTTCTCCGGGGAAGTATGCTTGCGTTCTGACATGAACTGTTTTTACGCCGTCCCTTTGTTTAAAATAAAAATCGTAGAGTTCTTTCCAGAGAAAGAATCTATCCTCAACCGTTATGCCTTCGCTACTGATTCTGTAATGAAAATTTTTGGGAGGCACAGCCGCCAGAACAAATGCGACAAAAACCAAAGATAAAACAACAAACATCAACAAATATTCGGAAAAAAGGAATAAAATTATCTCCACGAACAGCATAATTAAAAGAGCGGTCAGGTAAAATTGCTTTGAACGTCTTTGGAAAGGCCTCCCCGGCGCGCTCCACTCCAAAGCTTCTGGCTCTGCTACTTCCGATTTTTCTTTTGGGGTGTCTTCCGGCATAATTCTACTGTAATTGAAAGAGGATTTTTAGTCAAGGAAAATTTGCGGAGCAGCTGGGTCTGGAACCCAAATGTCCCATAAGCTCCGTGAGTAGTATTGTATCAAATCTTTAGATTCTTATCCTTATAGTGTCTCATCCCTGAGGCTAAATGAGACAAATGAGACACTATAAAAAAGATCGTCTCGATTTTTTAATTTATCCCTCTAAAAATTTTCTGCTACTATTATTATGTGAAAGAGATTAGAAAAATCTATGTAATGTCCTTTTTATCGGGCCTTACTAATGCCGCCACTGTAACTTTTACTCTCTATTTTTTATCACATGGTTTAAATCAGACTCAAATTGGAACTTTATTTGGTTTTTTTATGATTTGTATGGCGATTTTCAATATCCCAACAGGGGTAATAGCAGACATCTTCGGTCATAAAGCGTCGGATGCTATTGGTCTTTTCCTCCAAGCATTAGCTTTTCTTTTTTTCTTTCTATATCCAACGTACTTTGGGTTTTTTCTCGCAATGTTCACCGACGCTCTTGGGATCGCTTTTCAAACAGGAGCATTATCGTCTCTTAGCTATGAGCTATTGAGAAAAGAGGGTTTAATCAAAGATTATCAAAAGGTTGTAGGGAGAATAGGCGGATATGGACTTATTGCCGGAATGATTGCTAGCCCTATCGGCTCGATGATTTACAAATATCATCCTGGGATACCATATTTTCTCTCCTTCTTATTTTTTCTATTAGCTGCCCTTGCAATTTATCTTATAAAATGGGAGTTTGTTAAAAAACCTCTAACAATTTCCAGATACCTAGACATTCTTATAAATGGAACAAAATTAACCATTAAAAATCGTGTTTTAATGGCAATAGTTGTAATCGGTATTGCTTTATCGGTTAACAGATTGGTTTTTAATCAAAACATCGGTCAGCCTTATCAATTAAGCGTTGGGCTTGATGTGGGATTAATAGGATTTGTCGCAGCAGCAGTATCAGGCATGGGGGCAATTATTTCAATCAACGCTTATAAAATTTCAAAAAAGATAGGGACGGAGTTTACTCTTCTGTTAACAGTGGTCATAACCAGTTTTGCCGTTATTGCTTTAAGTTTTATAAATACACTTCTTGCTATTCCGATAATTCTTATACTGTTTATGGGACATGGTCTTAGAGATCCGATTTTTTCTCATATTTCCCAGGAAGAGGTTGAACCAGATAAAAGAAGCACCATGTCTTCAGCAATCAGTTTCTTAACAAGCATTATTGTTGGAATAATGCTTCCCTTTTGGGGTAAGGGGATTGATTTGTTCGGGCTACATAATGGCCTCTTTTTTCTAGGCATGTTTACTTTTATTATTGGCGTTTTCGGACTAACAGTTTTCGGACTTAAAAAAGCTACATGAGTTTTTAAAGATAAAATCGGCTGATCCACAGGAGTGGAGGGAGTTAGAGCTTGGTTGATGTTACAATTTAAATATTGTTAACTAATAATATATGGCAGAAATATCAATCGATGATTCATTGGCCACGCGAGCTATCAGCAGCACAGAAGGACATGTTGATACTTTAAAAGATGCGAATGAAAGTGACACCAATAGGGAAACAGCAGAAAACTTATCGACTCCTCAGTTAAAAATTTTATTAAATAAAGATTTTGATAAAAAAATTTGTTTTGATTTCTTAAATACAAAAGCAGCCGGTATTGATTTTGGTGGAGGAATCATTCAAATACATTCCGAGCTCTCAGAAGCACAAGAAGCAAGCGAGTCATTAGCAAAAGACCTAGTCAGTAAGTATTTTGATCAATTCTATCTCGAGCATCAAGACGAACTAGAGCAAGTTAGAAAAGAAGCGGAAAATGCTTGGATAAAAAAACAGGAATCTTTTTTTAAAGCCTGTAACATATACTTCGGAAATCATCCTTGGCCAGAAGGAAAATATGAAGCTTATCCGTCCATCATTAATTGCAACCCTAGATCTCTTGAGGATAAAACATTTCAATTTTATTGGCAGCATCCGCAAGGCTTTTTAAGCGTTGCAGTACACGAAATGCTGCACTTTTTATTCTTCGACTTGGCTAAGAAACTTATTCCTGGCATAAATCCTGAAGATCAAAAACTGTGGGAAATCTCTGAAGTCTTTAATGGATTAATTATGGAAGAAGCTGAGTTTACCCAAATTATCGGTACTCAAAAACCTGAACAATATCCGGACTTAGTAAGAACACAAGAGGAATTAAGGGGAATCTGGAGTAAAAACAAAAAGGCCGAGAATTTTATTCTATCAACCTTATCGTCTTAATTTACTTCTCCGACTATGATTCGAGTCAACTATCCTTATAGCATTTTTGGGCTAGACTTCAACAAACCCTTGCGGTATTGTGTCCCCTGATGAAAGATATTATCAAGCTAAAATACTGCCTCTACGCTCGCAAATCTAGTGAGTCAGACGAACGACAAGCAATGTCAATTGACGGTCAACTTAGGGAAATGCAATTTCTTGCAAAGCGAGACAAACTCAATATCACGGAAACAATTACTGAAAGTCATTCAGCTAAAGAATCGGGCCAACGACCAGAGTTTAATAACCTTCTGCTTGGGGTAACTGAAGGAAGATACAACAGTATTCTTACATGGGCACCTGATAGGTTGAGTAGAAACGCAGGAGATTTAGGCAGAATAGTCGACTTAATGGATCAAGGGAAACTAACTCACATCAAAACCTATTCTCAATCTTTTACCAATAATCCTAATGAAAAGTTTTTGCTGATGATTCTCTGTAGCCAAGCTAAACTGGAGAATGATAACCGAGGCGTAAATGTTAAACGAGGACTACGGAATAAATGCGAGATCGGAATTAGACCAGGAGTTGCGCCAATTGGTTATCGAAATGTCTTAAAGGTAAATCGCATTTCAACGGTGGAGCTGGATCCTGAACGAGCACCTGTTATTAAACAAATATTTCATAAAGTAGCCAACTTAGGATTTTCAGGACGAATGGTTAAAAAATGGTTGGATGATATTGGATTTACAACTAAGAGCGGATGCAAAATGCCCCTAAGTAAAATCTATGTTGCTCTCCAAAACACTTTTTACTACGGTGAATTTCAATACGGTGGCATCTGGTACAAAGGTACTTATGAACCATTAATTACCAAAGCTCTTTTTGAGAAAGTTCAAATCCAACTTCAGGTTACACCGAGACAATGGAATAAACAACTATTTCCTTTTAAAAAGATTTGTATCTGCGGATCGTGCGGCGGAAGTGTGACTGCTGAGCTCAAATACCGAAGAACAAAAGCCAATATCGTTAATTCTCACATCTATTATCACTGCAACAGGATCAAGAAGTATGATTGCCCAGAGCCATATATTACTGAACAAGAACTAATTAAACAGCTTATTGGTTATCTTCCTAAAATTAGGCTCAATACTTCCTACTTAATGCAGGAGTTTGAAATTGAGGTAAAACGGCTACAGCATCTCAAAGCAACCGTCATTGATGAATACATTCCACGAGTGGAGATTACACCCCATAACACAGGCAACCAGAGCCCTAGAGAATATACCGAAACACAAACTGAGATGCTCAAAGAATATCTTCTTCACGTTTTACAATTCGGAACACCGGAAGAGAGAATCAAAATCTTAAAAGGGGTTACTTCAAAATTTGACTTGAGAAATAGACAACTTAACTTACTGCACTAGCCATCCCCACTCGATGTATAATTGTTGCATGGATCAACAACTTACTCTTACAGAAGAAATTGAAATTAATGATGAAATTGATAGACAATTACTTGAAGAAATCCTACTTATTGTCCAAAACACTAATATTTTACCGTTAGTTAGTTTTTGGGGTCATCAAAAACTACAAATTGATAAAGCTGATGAACAGTTTTTAAAACATGTCATGCTATCGATTAATTCTTTAGTAAAAGCAAACGCCTTGAGAAGAAATTATGTGAAAAGAAAAGACGATCTGGTCGAAGAGATAAAAAAAGATAAGAGTCTTTCAGGCACAAATATCGATATATTGTTCAATAAAGTTGATGCATTTATTCTTATCGAAGCTTTTTTTGGACAGATTAAAACGTCATTAGATTTACTGGCCCAAAGTTTAAAACCAATTTATGGTAGAGAATTTCAGACATGGAAACGAAAGAATAATTTAAGCGGGATGGCAATTGCTGATACTTTAGCTACGAGCATCAAAAATGATATTAAACCAAACGCAAAACCAATAGTTGAATTAATTAAATACCATTCCGAGTCAATTACGAAAATAGTCGCTCATAGAGATGATACCGTGCATTATGGCAAACTAAAAAATGTTCAAGGATTTAGGTACTCTGTTAAAACAAAAGAGATTGTTCCACCTTTAATAAAAATTACTGAGACAGAAGTTGGTTATGTCGATGAATATATGTTGGAGGTTCTTAAATACATTGCTGATTTTGTGCAAGAATTTATAATTACTCTCTTATCTAATCTTCTGCCAGATATGAAGGTTGCTAAACACAAAGACGGTCAATGGGGCTGGGTGTCTGGGAAAGGTGGAGAAATTAACGGCATATTTGAATATACAAAGCCGGATCTTCCAAAAGCTTAGAACCAAGAGCAAATACCTTAGGGGTGTTTTAGACGATTTTCACTATTACAGGCTATATTTGGGATACTTGAGTTTTTCTGCGATTTTTTAGCAAGCCACAGCAAGCTAATCGAGGATAGTGGGTGGGACTTGGAGTAACCGAAGGGTTCATGCGGAGAGGGCGAGATTCGAACTCGCGAAAAGCAAAATACTTTTAGCGGTTTTCAAGACCGCCGCACTAGTCCACTATGCGACCTCTCCTCGTGTTTAGTATTATAATTCAATTTAGTAGTAAATGCTAGTTTTTTGAGGCTAACTTAACGACTTGCTCTTAAAGCATTAATAATTACCGTCACATCGATTGCTTCCTGAAGAAAAGCTCCGCCAATCGGTGGAATAAAACCGAAAGAGGCAACAACCATACCCAGGATACTTACCCCGATTCCGATAAAAATACTTTGCTTGGCAATCTTAATGGTTCTTTTAGCGATATTCAACCCGTCAATTACCAAAGAAAAGTCCCCTCCTAAAAAAACCATATCGGCAGCCTCGCTGGCTGCGGTCTGCTCTTCGTTTGAAAAAACCATGCCGACATCAGCTAAAGCTAAGGCGGGCGCATCGTTTATTCCGTCTCCCACCATCGCCGTAACAATACCCTGCTTTTTAAGTTCGGCAATTCCTTTTTGTTTATCTTCGGGCGTGGCCTCGGCTTTAATCACAATATCCCCGCCTAAATCCCTGACTACCTTTTCAGCTGCCTGTTGTTTGTCGCCGGTAAAAATGAAAAGTTCAAAACCTTTTCTTTTCAAGTCTTTAATGATATTTTTTGATTCCTGTTTGATTTCGTCTTCAAAAACAAAAGTGGCTAAATGCTTATCTTTTTCAAAAACTCCAATCATCATCCCTTCCCTAGCGGGAAGCTTCGAAAGAGTATAAGTTTTATCTTTTAAAGTACCGGATATTCCCGACCCGATTTTTTCTTCGATATTTTCCGCGTGTAAAACCGGCGCTTTGCTTTCCTTGGCAAAACCCACAACAGCTTTCGCTAATGGATGCAAAGAATTTCTCTCAATACTTTCCGAGATTGCCAGGATTTCTTTATCGGAATAACTCTTGGTTAGATTTTTAAACTCTGAAACTTTCGGGCGGCCCAAGGTGATCGTGCCGGTTTTATCAAAAATTAGAGCTTGGGCACGGGCAAGCACTTCAAGGCTTGCCAACTTTTTAACGATAATATGCTTTTTGGACGAAGCGTTAACGCCGCCCAAAAGTGCGATTGGCGTGGCAAGAATTAGAGGACAGGGAGTGGCAATTGCTAAGACTGCTAAAGCTCTGAGTAGATCAAACCCTGAATAAATATAAGCAAAGCCGGTTATCAAAAGCGTTACGATTGTAAAAACGCCGGAATAGCTGTCGGCAAGCCTGACAAAGGGAGATTTCTCGGCTTGGGCATTTTTGACCATTCCGACAATTTTGTTGTAGGTTGAATTACCACTTTCTTTGGTTACCTTAACGACAATCGGCTGTCCGATGTTAATTGTTCCGCTTCTAATTGAATCGCCTTCGATTTTATCGATTGTATAAGGCTCACCGGTTAAGGAAGACTCATCGGTTAGCCCGTCTTTAGAAATTAAGACTCCGTCTAAACCGATTACCTCACCTTTTCTGATAAAAATTTCTTGGCCTTTTTTAACTTTCCCAATATTAATTTTTTCACCGATTTTACCATTCATCCAGAGGAAGACTTCATTTGGGATTCTCTCCGCCAGCTTGGTTAGGGATTTTTTAGCTTGAGCTACCCCATAATCTTCTAAAGTCCTTCCGCTGGCAATCATCAATGCCAAAATGGCTGCCACTAAATATTCATGCGTTGCTAGTGATACTACGATTGCTAAAATAGCGATGTAATCCAAAGCAAAATTTTTTTTCAGAAGAGAGGTAACAGTTTCATGAAAAAGCCGGTAACTTCCTAAAAGCGTTGCAAAAATAGCTACGAGCGCCGCGGCAGTATCGAGCTTGATAATTAATAAAAATACATAAATAACTATAGCTAAGATTATTATCGTGGGGATCCTAAAAGTATTTAGAAGACTTATTTTTTGTTGCATTTTGGCGGCGGAGGAGGTGAGATTCGAACTCACGCGAGCTTATTCAGCTCAGGGGGTTAGCAACCCCCCGCAATGGACCAACTATGCGACTCCTCCATCGTCTTCAAAATTCTTACAAACTCTGAAGACAAGCAAATTATACCATTTGGGAGCTAGATTTGATATTCGTAGATTTTTCCGGGGACGTTTTCGTAAGAGCAAATTTGCTCATTTGTCATGTGCTCAAAGAATTTGCGCATCGGGCGGATAGAATTCCCGCTGGCAGAAATAAAAACCACATCGTCAGGCTTTAGGGTTGGTAAAATATCGTTCAGAAAAGACATTGCCCGCACCTCAACCATTTTGATGCTTTCGCCGTTTGGCGGGGGAACGTTGTAAGAACGGTGCCACAAAGGATATTGATCCGGAAACTCTTTTGCGATCTCGTCTTTGTTTTTTCCGGTTAAATCACCATAATCCCTTTCTTTGATTCTTGGCTCGGTGATAACCTCAACGCCCTGATGATAACCGTTAAGCACCAATTCAAGCGTGTGTTGGGAGCGGATTTGATCGGATTGGTAAGCCTTAGTTACTTTTTCATCCTTGAGTGTTTCGCCGATTTGCCTTGCTTCCTCAATACCCCTTTCGGTTAAATCGGATTGACGAAAACCCGAAAAAGTGTGATTCTTATTGTCTTCGGTCTGACCATGCCGAAAGATAAAAATTTTTGCCACGAAGTTATTATAATACAAATTAATGGGATTTATCGATTTAGTTTTTCCAAAAAAGTGCGTTATTTGTAAAAAGCGGGGGAGTTATCTTTGCGAAAGGTGCTTCATTTTTATTTCATTCGATGCAAAGTCGCTTTGCCTGGCTTGCAATAACCCTTCGTTTAACAATCTGACTCATCCAAGGTGCAAAAGGAAGTTTACAATTGACGGTTGCTTCTCGGCGCTTTCCTATAATAAGACAGCCCAAAAACTCATCTCTAATTTTAAAGGCAAGCCTTATTTAACAGATTTAAAAGTGGTTTTGACAGACTTGTTTTACGAAAGCATCATCCAGAATGAACAGTTCGCGAAGTTAATAGTTAATGGTTCATGGTTGATAGTTCCGATACCTCTTTCAAGCTCGAAGCTACGGAAAAGAGGTTATAATCAGGCGGAAATTTTAGCTAAAGAACTTTCTAAAAAATTCAATTTCCCCGCTCAGAATTTACTCGAAAGAACAAAGGAACCAAAAACAAAAATCAAATCAACAAAGTTACAAAGGAAATTAAATGTTAAAGATGCATTCGTACTCAAAAATAGTCAATTATCAATCGTCAATAAATCAATATTTTTAGTGGACGATGTGGTAATCACCGGCTCGACACTTTTGGAAGCAGCCAGAGTGCTTAAAAAAGCTGGCGCTGGTAAAGTTTTCGGCCTAACCCTAGCGAGGGGTTAGCCACGAAAAAACCCGCTTACGCGGGTTTTTTATGTGGACATAGACGAATTATCTTGGAAACGAATTGAAGACTATATTTTCAAGTGGTATCCGATATTGCAAGGAAGGAGTCTAGCTTCGCTTTGAGGAATTTAAGTAGTTATCACAAGCAGGTATTGGAACAAGGTAATAAGTGATATAAATTTGACAGCATATTCCTTTCGTTGCGATACTATCAGTGTGTATATTCCAGAGAAATATGGTTACCTCGCATTTACATTAGCATGGCTTGTCCCTTGGTTATTTTTTTATTGGCGTCGAAAAGACCTCAGAAAAGAAATGATTGCCATGAGTTTTCTAATTGCAGTTTTGGGATTGTTCTCTGAATACCTTTGGTGGACAAAAGACTGGTGGCATCCTCAAACGATTACAGGCACAACGATTGGTTTAGAAGATGCACTGCTTGGGTTTGGTAGTGGGGGAATTGCAGCCGTTTTTTACGAAGAGGTTTTCAAAAAAAGAATTTATAAATACAGAAGTAAAGGGCATACCAAAGGAATGGTGCTTCTTGTTGTTACATTTTTCTTAGCAATGAGTGGTCTTTTCTATTTTTTCCATTTAACCTCTTTCGCAACAACAACAATTAGCTTTATTCTGGTTAGTGCTATTGTGATATTTTTAAGGAAGGACTTATTTTTAGATGCTATATTTACTGGTTTTTGTGCAGCATTGGGAGCAATACCGATTTATTTACTCCTTCAGTATCTATCCCCTGGGTTTATAGAACATACATGGACATGGTCATCTTTAAGCGGAATAAGATTTTTGGGTATTCCTATTGAGGATATAATCTTTTATTTCCTAGGAGGAATTTTTATCTCGCCTCTATATCTTTATTGGAAGAGTGAAAAATTACGTAAACCTGCTGAAGTTAAACATTCCAAGAAGGAAAAACGAGGGTAAAATAAAAAAGGATTAGATTGTATTATCAACCTAATCCTTTAATTGGTGGAGATGTCGGGAAGTGATCCCGAGTCCAAGAAAACATTTTAAAAACGTCTACAAGCTTATTCTACTTTTAAAAGTCGTTCTATTCTTTTCCAATAGAAGGGAATAAATAAAACCAAGATTATAAATTCGATAAGGAGCTAATCGGCTTCCTTATTAATTTCTCAACTGTATTTATGCTCAAAAAGTCCCATTGAGAAAAGACTTAATGAACATCAACTTAAATTAAGCGAATGCGTAATTTGGTTGAAAACTAGAATTACTTCTAGCATTTAATTTTTGACTAGTTTTACGGCATTTAGTCATTGCCGGCTTGCATTTTTTAAAGTGCGAATCTTGTCGATGCAATTGCATCCCCAAGTAGACGAATTATACTCTTTTTAATCAATAATGTCAAATTAATTAGCTTCAGCTTAGCTTCCGTCAGCGAGTTCTTGTTCGAGGCGTCTTTGGAGATCTTTTTTCTTAATTGAAGCTCTTTTTTCATACTTTTTCTTACCCTTACCAAGGCCAACCTCAAGCTTTAAAAAACCATGTTTAAAATATAAAGAAATCGGCACCAAAACTAAATTAGCTCCATCGGTCCTGGATTTTAAGGAAATAATTTCCTTTTTATGGAGAAGCAGTTTTCTGGTTCTTCTCTCGTCGTAATTTTCAACTTGCCCCGATTGATAGGGGAAGATTTTGGCGTTAACCAAATAAGCTTCGCTGCCGATAACGCGTACGAAGCTGCCATTCAAATCGGCCCTTCCCAAGCGCACGGCTTTGACCTCAGAGCCAAATAGATTAATTCCCGCTTCAAAAGTCTCGAGAATCTGATAATCAAAAAACGCTTTTTTATTGCTAATTTTCATAAGGTTATAATAAGACAAAAGGGGAGAAAAGTAAAACTTAAGATCCGTAAAATCTAATCTTTTGAGTTGCTAAGAAACAATTCATAACTGCGCCTAAAGCTTTTCCCGTAACACCCGAGGCGAAGGACTCTTTATAAACGCCTACGGCCCGCTGGAAAACATCCAATTGGTCGGGCTGCCACTAACAACTAATCGGTTTGTCTCGTCATCTGCGTCAATTGTTAAATCAGCCTTTGTTAAGTGTAATGCGGCAACGAGGTCTCCTAGAGCTCTGCCAAGCTCTAGCGGCACTTCTTCCAATGGCAAAGTCGCTTCAACAATATCCGGAGTTTTCCTCAGCCCTTCGTTGGCCATTAGTGAGGTATTTTAGAGAAGTATGGTGGCCTTGTCAATAACTACTTTAGATCAATCTCGTAGGTTTTACCATTGGAGAGAACGTAAATCTTTTTATCTTTTTCCAAAACTTCAAAATCCTTGGCGCTTTTTATGATATTTGCTTGATACTGACTTTTGTAATTCCCGCTTTTATCCAAAACTACAATTCTTGAGCTTCCGTTATCCAATATGTAAACGTTATCAACGTTTAGATTAGTGTAGATTCTGGTTGGGTTAGACAGAGGCGCGTCTAAGCCATTGATAGAAAAACTTTCGGCATTACCTTTGTTAAACTTACTAATATTTCCATCCGAAGACAGAACATAAATTGAGCTGTCGATGGCGATAGAAACCGCTTTGGATAGATCGGGGGGAGAAGAGGGGAAATAGTTAGATTTGACATAGCCCGAATCCGCTTGGACAAATTTTAAGATCTGGTTTATTTTTTTATCTAAAACATAAATATTGCCGTTATAAGTTGAAAGCCCGCCCGCACTTTGCCAATCATCCTCGTTTGTAATGATTGATTTTTTGTTTGTTCCATCAAGATTTAAAGTATAGATTTCACTATCCGTTAAACCATAAATATGGCTGGCGTCTTCTGCGAAATACGAGCCGCTATTTTTAGTTTGTGCCAAAAGGAATTGGCTGGTATCATTTGGCACCTCTTTTGCTTGAGCTTCGGTAACGCCCGATGAGGCCGAAAGAGCAGTATTCACCTTACTTAAAAGATCCAAAACCTGTTGTTCCTCTTTGGAATTTTTAGGAAGACTATCTTTGCCGTTATTTAAGATTTGTTGCGCCTGTTGGAAATTATCTCTGGCCAGGTTTTGATTTAATTCCAAAAGACTTTGTCCCTCGTTATATTTCTTTAAAGCTTCAGGATATGTAGCTTGAAATGCAGCTTGAGTCCTTTCGCTTTGCTGTTTATTAATGGCAAAGAATACGCTGCCGACAAAAACAATTAAAATGGCGACCACGATAGTCAGAATGACTTTTCTCGAGTGGCTAAACTCAAGATCTTGAGGCCTTTTGATTCTTGAGAAAAGCATAGCTACAACAGGGGTTATTTTGCTAAAAATATTAGTTTTTTGGGTTACGGAGGGGGCATAGAAAGGAGATTCGCTGGAGTTTTCTTCGTCTTCGACTGCCTTCTCTTCAATTTCTACATCCTTCGGCTCTTCGGCAACCTCCTCAACGCTAGCCGCTTTATAGCTGACTATGATTGCCGATGCTCCCGCTTCTTCTTTCTCATGCACTAGGGGTGCTAGGTTTTCGGCGATTTCGGAGGGGGGTAAGTTATCGGTAAAATCCGAGAGCGTTTCAATTGAGATTACTTCAAAAAACTGTTTTGTTTGCAAGATAATGATATCCCCGTCTTGTAAAAAGCCCGATGCTATTTTTAAGGATTTTGCCGGTTGGTCAATTGCTTCGACCAGATTGCCGAGCTTACCCTCCCTCTTTAAGGACGCCCGGCCGTTTCCTGAAACGTAAAGATACAGGATATTATTGATGACGGCGCCGATTACAAAAGAACAAGTTACTTCGGCGGGAATTTTTTCGGAGGTAGTTACAACCGCTTGTTTGATGGATTCCAAATCCTTTGCTTCGAGGCTAAAAAACTCCTGTTCTAATGCATTTAAGATTTCTTTGCCTAAGACGTTTAAGTAATCTTTCTCTTTTGTCTCCTCTTTTGCTTCGAGAGATAGTACCGCAAATAATTTTCCGGCATTATATGCTTGAGACCAAGAGAAAACGTTAGGGTTGGCAACTACTTTGGCAAAATTTAAAGTTGGTTCAGACATCGCTTTATAGTATAACAAGAGCTGTCAAAAAAAGCGAAACAACAAAGATAATATGAATAATAGAGATAAGGCTTAATATCCGTGATGAATGCGGAATGTACACAATACTATTCATTGCCTTTATTTGACTAAATACAACAATAGAAAACAGAAAATACAGAGATAATATCAAGAGAAAAACTACTTTTAGAACCAGATTGATATTTAAGATATTTAAAAATTCCATTTTTTTATCCGCTTCCCTCACCGTGTCCAATAGAGTCAGAAATTATGTGAGCAGCATTTGCCGGATTTGGTATCCCAAGTCCTTCAAGATTTTCCCTTCCTCCTGCGGTTTGAATGAAAAGATCGCCGTAGTTAAAAAGTGACTTAAAAAAACCGACCTTTGTGTAGTTAACGTCTTCCACCAGATTAAAATTTGTTAAGGCAACGTCGTGATATAAAAGATCGGAGTAATCAATATCGACAATCCCAAGATCGGTTATTATAATTATGTTGTAAAACCAGTTGAGGAAGTTAAATAGGGCATAAGCGAATACCAGAAGATAATAAAAGACAACCAGAAAATAGATAAAATTCCCCGGTATAAAAGCGAGCGGATTCAGATTACCCTTAAAGATTAGAGAGTAAGCGACAGGGATAAAAAAAAGAAAAATAAAAATGACAACCCATAAAAAATTCGTTATAAAATGAGCTCGCAAAAATAAAACTATTTTCTCATCCGGCTTTTGATTTGCAAAGGTGATCCTGTGCGGCTTTTCAATAAGAGTTTCCAAAACCTCCCTTTTTTTATAATCCGGTTGCGGCAGTGGGTAATCTTTAACTTCTTTAGGCTCGGCGATAAAGATATCCGGCATAAATTCCTTTCAGCAATTAATTTCTTTCCACATTATACAACGGTCCGACAATCTGGATGTTAGCAGGTGCTCTCAAGTTAAAATAATTTTTAAAATCGGAAGCTGAAATACCGACCGAGCCACCGTCTCCGGAGACGTTAACATTGGTTGTTCTGCCGGAACCAAAATCCGCGGATACGGAAATATTGCTGACATTATTGTAAGGAGTAACGCCTCTTGATTGCAGTTCTTGCTTCACTCTTCCACTATCCCAAGTGTCGGTGCCGGCCGGATTTGATTTATCGGTTTGGTAAAGATGGTCTCTAACGCCGGAATCCTTTTGCATTAAAAGAATTACATTTACAATATCTGCAACTTCATCGGATTTTAGCCAAGCGGTTTTATTGTAACTTGTTCTTGAGCCCCAATCGCAATAAAACCAGGGAGAATCTTTATCGTAGGCATTGCTTTTTAAATCGGAGAAACTGCCGACACTGCTTGATGTGTCTTGGGCATTTTTTGTCCAAGAGGTCGAGCTCCAGCCGATTTCCCCGGAGTTAAACATGTATCCGCCGTGAGTCGAAGAGAACCAGGCTTTAATCGGGTTTCCTCCCTGGAGCATAACTTGGTTTGATGTTGCATTAACTGCTTGCTCCCAATTTCCGCCTTTTGGGTCGGTTTTGAACACCTGACACTGTTCGGTCGGACAGATTGAACCCGAACCGTTGTTGGTGTAAGCAAGCGCATATGACCTAGCTGCTATGGCTTGGGCTTTTAGAGCGGCTAAATCATTATCGGTCCATGAGTCCGGTACTTCGTAAATTCTTTTAACATAGTCGTCTAAAGAACCGGTCCAATCGATGCCGTTTCCGGTTACGTGGATTTGTGCATCTCTTGTTTCAATTGAATCAAAATTATAATAAGCTCTTAAGATTTGTTCATAACCTTGTCTTGCTTTTGCCCTTCCCCAAGCCCCGTACTGATTTAAGCCAACCCGGTTCGGGACACCGTAAGTAAAGAAGCCGAACCCTCCCCCAAAGCCAGGGTCTTTACCAATATCGCTTGAGCACCCGCCCTGGGTATTATAAGCAAAAAGCGGAATGTTAAGCGCTCCTAATCTTTGGGCCAAAATTTGCTGCTGGCGAGCCGAGAGTTGAGAGATTTGGCTGGAAAGCGTTGCTTGATAGGCTTTAGCTCCGGTAATTATTTCATCTAATTTTGCTTTGGCAGTAGCGATACTAATTTTTTCGGCTTCCAAGCTCTTTTTTCTATTCTGAAGATCCTGAATCGTTATGGCAATATTGGTAATGATTGCTTTATCGCGATCGGCATTTGCTTTTTGGTATCCCAAAATTTGTGTAAATTCGGAGGCCGAACCCGCCGACAATAAGATAAGAAGAGGAGAGTTGTAATAAGATTTTATATAAAAATCTCTTACGGTCGCATTTAAGATTTGTTGTTGTTTGGCCAGGTTTGCATACCCGCTCTCGATACTCCTTTCCTTAACGATGAGATCCTGTTCGATAATCGCAATCCTTTGTTTTATCGCGTTAGCTTGATCCTCGAGCGGTTGAGTAGCCTTAACAGATTGGCTTAAAGCATTTGTTAAGTCATTGATCTGTTTGTTTATATCATCCAGCTCATCAGAAAAAGTATTATACGGCGTGCTAAGCAAGAAGCATGTTAAAAAAAGAATAAAAAACAGCAAAAACAGGAGTTTTTTCATCGTCTTTTTATTATAACAGACGGATAGTATTTCGGGATTGCAAATTGAGAAAAAAAGTGATACTCTTGGCTCGAGAAAGGCAGTGTATGGAAGAAACGCCATTGGAAGCGATTCCAACATTTACTCCCCAAAGAAGGCAAACCAATAAAAGGTCCGCTTATTTAATCTTGGCAATAATCGTTTTAGTTGTTCTGTTTTTAGGATATAAGACTTTATTTTCAGGCAGTAAAACCGCTTCGGTTTCAAATTCCATACCGGTTTTGGCTACCGTTACACCGGAGCCTACCGCTATTTCTACTCCGGCTGTTTCCGAGTCGCCAACCGTTACACCAACTTTAACACCAAAACCAACCGCAAACCCGGTTGATAAAGACACGGGTCTTGATAGAAGCGAACTTTCGATTACGGTTGAAAATGGCAGCGGAGAAGCAGGAGTCGCCGGAAAAGCTTCGGACATCCTAAAAAATCTTGGATATAATGTGACTTCATCCGACAATGCGGACAACTTTGATTATACAAACGTAACCATTCAGGTAAAATCTTCAAAGAGTGATTTCTTAAGTCTTCTGAAAAAAGATTTAGGCTTTGACTACACAATCGGAAATGCCACCTCTGACCTGCCTGATAGTTTTTCTTCGGACGCTTTGGTTATAATAGGTAAGTAGGACAAATTAAAATGAAAGTGTTTCTTGCAACCGACCACGCCGGATTTGAGTTAAAGGAAGAAATTAAAAAATATCTTCAAGACGAGAAATATGAGGTGGTTGATTGTGGCGCCTATTCGCTAAATCCAGCCGATGACTATCCGCTTTTTGTTTCAAAGGCAGCGGAAGAAATAGAAAAAGATTCTAATTCTTTTGGCATTATTTTTGGTAAGTCCGGAGCGGGGGAGGAAATAGTTGCCAACAAATTTAAAAATGTTCGGGCGGTTTTAGGGTTCTCCGAAGAAAATGTCAGGCTTTCCAGAGAGCATAATAATGCCAATATGTTATCCTTGGGGTCTGAATTTGAGACTTTCGAAAAAGCCAAAAAATTGGTCAAAATTTTTCTTGAAACCGCATTTTCAAACAACCCAAGACATCAAAGAAGGATAAGCGAAATTAAAGATATTGAGGATAAAAATTATGCATAAGATTATCCCCGGAATCCTGGAGAAAGATTGGCAAGAAATTGAAAGAAAACTGGAAATTATCCGTCCTTTTTCAAAGACAGTTCACATCGATTTTTTGGACGGAAAATTTTGTGAAGAATCTTCGTTTATGGACATTCAGTCCTTTTCAAAATACGGAAATGATTTTTTTATGGAAGCCCACTTGATGGTCGAAAACCCCACGGAATATGTAAAGCCCTTAGCTTCTGTAGGATTTAAAAGATTTTTAGGACAGATTGAAAAAATGCAAGACACGGATGAGTTTATTGCCGAGGGGGAGATCTTTGGGGAGGTGGGATTGGCATTGGATATCGATACACCCCCAAGCGCTATTACAGTTCCATTTGACGATATCGATGCGATTCTTTTAATGTCGGTAAAAGCTGGGAAATCAGGACAAGTGTTTTCCCCGCAAGTTATTTCAAAAATTCAAGAATTGCGTTCAAAAACGCAAATCCCAATCGCGATGGACGGAGGAATAAATGAACAGACGCTAACTGAAGCAAAAAATGCCGG
>Ga0105105_10000074_pt1 | contig 44118 bp, 40 predicted proteins | sample PPLLaktember2015_4_FD_79108 | JGI IMG/M metagenome (GOLD analysis project Ga0105105, IMG submission 79108) | Freshwater sediment microbial communities from Prairie Pothole Lake near Jamestown, North Dakota, USA - PPLs Lake P8 Core (1) Depth... | ecosystem: Environmental > Aquatic > Freshwater >...
CGCTGGCGCGCCCCGGCAAGATCGTGTGCATCGGCGTCAACTACGCCGAGCGCAACGAGGAGTACCGGGACGGCTCGGAGCGGCCGCGATTCCCGAGCCTGTTCATGCGCACCCCGGGTTCGCTGGTCGCGCACGGCGAGGCGATCCTGCGTCCGCCCGAGTCGCCGCAGCTCGACTACGAAGGCGAGATCGCGGTGGTGATCGGCACGGCAGGCCGGCGGATCCCGCGCGAGCGCGCGGCCACGCACGTCGCCGCACTGACCTGCGTGAACGAAGGCACGCTGCGCGACTGGGTGCGACACGGCAAGTTCAACGTCACCCAGGGCAAGAACTTCGAGGCGAGCGGCTCGATCGGCCCGTGGCTCGCCACCGCGGACGGCTTCCCCGACCTCGCCGACCTGCGGGTGGCCACCCGGGTCAACGGCGAGCTGCGCCAGGACGACACCACCGCGCGGATGATGTTCCCGATCGCGGTGCTGATCGAGTACCTCTCCACCTTCATGCGGCTCGAGCCGGGCGACGTGATCTCCACCGGCACGCCGACCGGCGCCGGCGCGCGCTTCGAGCCGCCGCGCTGGCTGGTGCCGGGCGACGTCGTCGAGGTGACGGTGCCGGGCGTGGGCACGCTGCGCAACAGCGTGGAGGACGAACCGCGATGAGCCGCGCGATGCGCGCCTTCTCGCGCTCGCTGCCGATGCTGCTGCTGCGCAGCCATCAGGCGGTGATGGCGCAGTTCCGACCGGTGCTGCGGGCGAACGGCATCACCGAGCAGCAGTGGCGCGTGCTGCGCGCGCTGTCTTCGGTCGACGAGGCGCGCATCTCGCGGCTGGCCGAGCTCACGCTGATCAGCAAGCCCAGCCTGTCGCGACTGCTGCCGGCGCTGGAGGCACGGCGACTGGTCCGTCGATCCGCCACCGAGGACGACGGGCGCGGCGCGAGCATCCGGATCGCGCCCGCGGGCACCGCGCTGATCGGGAAGGTCGCGCCGCACTCCGAGGCGCGCTACCGCGCGATCGGCGCGGCGATCGGCGACGACGCGATGGCGCAGCTCTACGACCTGCTGCCGCGACTCGCCGAGCGGCTCGAGGCGAGCGCCGGGCCCCTGGCGTCGGCCTCCCTGCCCACCGCCGCCGCGGCGCCCGCGCCGCGACGACCGGCGACGCCCCGGTCGACCTCGGCCGAGGCCGCCGCGCCGAAGCGGCGCGTGGCCGGTCGCGCCTAGCCGCGCGGGTGATGCCGGGCGTGCAGCGTCTTCAGGCGCTCGCGCGCGATGTGGGTGTAGATCTGCGTGGTCGAGATGTCGGCGTGCCCGAGCAGCAGCTGCACCACGCGCAGGTCGGCCCCGTGGTTCAGCAGGTGGGTGGCGAACGCGTGACGCAGCGTGTGCGGCGACAGCGGCGCGTCGATGCCCGCGACGCGCGCATGGCGCTTGATCAGCGTCCAGAACATCTGTCGCGTCATCGGTGCGGCGCGCCCCGTCACGAACAGGGCGTCCGCCGGCCGCCCCGCCAGGAGCGCGGCGCGCCCGTCGGCCAGCCAGCGCTCGATCCAGTGCCGGGCCTCCTCGCCCAGCGGCACCAGCCGCTCCTTGTCGCCCTTGCCGATCACGCGGACCACGCCGTCGACCAGCCCCACCTCGACCGTCTTCAGGCCGACCAGCTCGGAGACCCGCAGCCCGGTCGCATAGAGCGTCTCGAGCATCGCGCGGTCGCGCAGGCCGAGCGGCGTGTCGACGTCCGGCGCGCCGAGCAGCGCATCGACCTGGGCCTCGGACAGCGTCTTGGGGAAACGCGGCGGACGGCGGGCGGACGACAGCCGCAGGGTCGGGTCGTCGGCGCGGCGGCGCTCGCGCAGCAGCCAGCGGTAGAAGCGCCGGAAGACGGCCAGCCGCCGATTGGCGCTGCTCGGGCGCGAGCCCGCATGGGCGGCGGCGACGTAGCCCTGCAGGTCGGCCTCGCCCGCGGCCTGCAGCGTCACGCCCCGCTCGCCCAGCCACAGCGCGAGGCGGGCGAGGTCGCCGTGGTAGGCGTCGCGCGTGTTCACCGACAGCCCGTCCTCGAGCCACAGCGCATCGACGAAGGCCTGCACCGCATCGCGGTCGGCGGCGTCGGGCGGCACCGCGGCGTTCGGGCCCCGGCCGCCGGCGGCCCGGGCCGGGGGGCGGCGGGTCACGATGCGGAGGCCGGCCGCGAGGGCTCGGTCCGCGCCTCGGATTCCGGATCCGGGACGCCTGCCGCCCGATGACGCTCGAGCGCCCACCGCACGTGCTCCGCGACCAGCGGCGAAGGATCGTGCTCGCGGGACCGCAGCGCCGCGATCACCTGCGGCGAGGCGGGCGCGTTCCCGAGCGCGACGGCGATGTTGCGCAGCCAGCGTTCATGGCCGATGCGACGGATCGCCGATCCCTCCATGCGCGACTCGAACGCCGGGCGGTCCCAGCCGAACAGCTCGACCAGTGACGCGGCGTCGAGCCGGTTGCGGCTCGCGAAGTCGGGCAGCGACGCCATCGCGGCGTACTTGTTCCACGGGCAGGCGAGCTGGCAGTCGTCGCAGCCGTAGATCCGGTTGCCGATCGCCTCGCGGAACTCGACCGGGATCGCACCCTTCGCCTCGATGGTCAGGTAGGCGATGCAGCGCCGCGCGTCGAGCCGGTAGGGGGCGACGATCGCGCGCGTCGGGCAGGCGTCCAGGCAGGCGGTGCAGCGCCCGCAGTGCTCGTCGACCGGCGCGTCGACCGGCAGCGGCAGGTCGGTGTAGAGGGTGCCCAGGAAGCGCATGGACCCGCCCTCGCGCGCCAGCAGCAGCGTGTGCTTGCCCCGCCAGCCGAGTCCCGCGCGGCGCGCGAGCTCGACCTCCATGACCGGCGCGGAATCGCAGAAGGCCCGCCATCCGAACGGGCCGACCGCCGCCTGCAGACGCTCGGCGAGCCGCGAGAGCCGGCTCCGCACCACCTTGTGGTAATCGCGGCCCAGCGCATAGCGCGACACGTAGGCCCGCTCGGGGTCGGCCAGCGTCAGCCAGGCCTGCTCGAGCCAGGCCGGATCGTCGGGCGCGTAGTCGAGGCTCACCATGACCGCCCGCAGGGTGCCGGGCACCAGCGCGTCGGGCCGTGCCCGGAGACCGGCGTGGCGGGCCATATAATCCATCTCGCCGTGGAACCCTGCGTCGAGCCAGCGCGCCAGCCCGTCGGCGGCGGGCGAGTGCTCGATGCCGGAGACGTCCGCGACACCGATCGACGCGAAGCCGAGCTCCCGGGCCCAGCCGCGCAGCCGCTCCATCCAGTCGTCCAGGGTCGCTTCGTCCATCCGCCATTGTAGGAACAAGCGCCCCCGGTCTTCTTCGCTCGAGCTTGCCGCCGTCGCCCACGCCGGCGTTTCCGACCCGCCCGGAGTCTCACGCGTCGCCATGCAGCCCACGCCCGAACGTCCTCCCGCCCCGAAGCCGGCCGCCGACCCGGTCGCCGCGGCCATCCGCCCGATCCTCGAGCGGGCGATCGCCCTGCACAAGGCGGGCCGGCTGATCGAGGCGCGCGCGGTCTACGAAGCGATCCTCGCCTCGCAGCCCCGGCAGTTCGACGCGCTCAACAACCTCGGCGTGCTGTGCAAGGCGCTGCACGACCATCGGCGCGCGCTCGAACTCTTCGACCGTGCCGCCGAGGTCGACCCCGGCGTCGCCTCGCTGCACGTGAACCGGGGGAACCTGCTGGCGATGACCAAGCGCCACGACGAGGCGCTGGCGAGCTACGACCGGGCGCTCGCGGTGCGCCCGACTCACGCCGACGCGCACTACGCGCGCGGCTGCCTCGAGAAGGACCGCGGGCGCTACGACGCCGCGCTGGCGTGCTTCGACCGCGCCATCGGGCTGCGGCCCGGCTACGCCGACGCGCACTACGAGCGCGGGATGGTGCTGCAGGGGATGCAGCGGCTCGACGACGCGGTCGCGGCCTTCGGCGAGACACTGCGCATCGATCCGGTCTACCCGTTCGCGAAGGGTTCGCTGCTGCACGCGAAGATGCTCGCCTGCGACTGGACGGGGCTCGAGGCACTCGACCGATCGCTGCGCGCCGACGTCGCCGCCTCCCGCCGCGCGGCGCGTCCCTTCGGCTACCAGGGGCTGTGCGACGACGAGGCGAGCCTGCGGCGCTGCGCCGAGATCTTCACCGCCAGCCGCTTTCCCCGCACCGACGTCGGCTTTCCGCGGCGCATGCCGGGCAGCGGACCGAAGCTGCGCATCGGCTATGTCTGCGGGGAGTTCCGCGAGCAGGCGACCTCCATCCTGATGGCCGAGGCCTGGTCGCTGCACGACCGGAACGCGTTCGAGCTGCATGCGTTCGACAACGGCTGGAACGACGGCAGTCCGCGGCGCGAGCGGCTCGAGCGCTCGTTCGACCGGTTCACCGACATCTCCGCCCTGTCCGACCTCGATGCCGCCCGGCTCGTCCACGAGCGCGGCATCGACGTCCTGGTCGACATGAACGGCTTCTTCGGCCGCGGCCGCCAGGGCGTGTTCGCGATGCGCCCGGCACCGATCCAGGTCACCTACCTCGGCTTTCCGGGCACGACCGGCGCCGACTACATGGACTACCTGATCGCCGACCGGACGGTCGTGCCCGACGCGAGCCGCGCGCACTACCGCGAGCAGGTCGTGCGCCTGCCGCACAGCTACCAGGCCAACGACCGGCAGCGGCCGATGTCGGAGCGCCGCTTCACCCGCGACGAGCTCGGGCTGCCCGAGCGGGCGTTCGTGTTCTGCTGCTTCAACAATTCCTACAAGATCACGCCGGCGACCTTCTCGTCCTGGATGCGCATCCTGCTGGCGGTCGAGGGCAGCGTGCTGTGGCTGCGCGATGCCAATCCGGTGGCCGCCGACAACCTCCGGCGGGAGGCCGAGCGGCGCGGCGTGTTCGGCGAGCGGCTGGTGTTCGCACCGATCATGCCGCCGCCCGAGCACCTGTCCCGCCACCGCGCGGCCGACCTGGTCCTCGACACGCTGCCGTACAACGCCCACACGACGGCGAGCGACGCGCTCTGGGCCGGCGTGCCGCTGGTGACGCTCGAGGGACGCACCTTCCCCGGTCGGGTGGCCGCGAGCCTGCTCGAGGCCGTCGGCCTGCCGGGCCTGGTGACGCGTTCGGCCGCCGACTACGAGGCGCTCGCCATCGGGCTCGCCCGCGACCCCGCCCGGCTCGCCGAGCTCCGGACGGCGCTCGTCCGACAGCGCGGCGTCGCGCCGCTGTTCGACACGCCGCGCACCGTCGCCCATCTCGAGACCGCCTTCCGCGCGATGGTCGCCCGGGCGCGCGCCGGTCTGCCGCCGACGGCGATCGACATCGCGGCCTGAGCCGGGGTGGCTCGGAGGACGCGACCATGACGCACACCGTCCCGCCCCGGCCGACCGGGTCGTCCGGGCCGACCACGCCGACGGCCCCGACCGCCACCCGGCAGCTGGTGCTCGCCGACGAAACGGCCACCGCCGCCCTTGCCGCTCGCCTCGCGGCCGCGCTCGAGCCGGGCATGGTGCTGTGGCTGTCGGGCGGGCTCGGCGCGGGCAAGACCACGCTCGTCCGGGGGGTGCTGAGGGCACTCGGCCACACCGGGAAAGTACGCAGCCCCACCTTCACGCTGCTCGAACCTTATAATCTGGTGAGGTTTCCGGTCTATCACTTTGATTTCTATAGATTCTCATCAGCGGACGAGTGGCGTGACGCGGGCTTCGACGAGTACTTCCGCGGCGCGGGTGCCTGCCTGGTCGAGTGGCCGGAGCTGGCCGGCCCGGACCTGCCCCGGGCCGACCTCGCGATCCGCCTCGGCTTCGCCGACGACGACGCCGAGCGCACGGGCGACGCGCGCATCGCGCAGCTCGACGCCTTCGGCGACGCGGGGCTGCGGTGCCTGAACGCGGCCGCCGCCGCTTCCTGAGCGCGGCGCCCGGCGCACTGCTCGCGCTCGACCTGCCGCTCGCGCACGGCGCGACCATCGTGGCGGTGCGGGTCTGGCCCGCGAAGGACTACACCCGGGTCACTCTCGAGCTCGACGCCCCCCTCAAGGCGTCGCACTTCACCGTCGCCGACCCGCCCCGCCTGGTCGTCGACCTCGAGGGCGTCGAGATCGACACCCAGCTGCGCGACCTGGTCGCCAAGGTGCAGGCGAACGACCCGTACATCGCGACGGTGCGCGTCGGGCAGAACCGGCCCCGCGTCACGCGGCTGGTCTTCGACCTGAAGGCACCGGTCGCGCCGCAGGTCTTCTCGCTCGCTCCGATCGCGGTGTACCGGCATCGGCTGGTGCTCGACCTGCATCCGGTCGAGCCGCCCGACCCGCTCGCGCAGCTGATCGGGTCCGAACGCGGTGCGGCAGGGGCGGAAGGCACGGCAGCGACCGCGCCCGTGCCGCCGGGCGCGGCGTCCGCCGGCACGGCGGCGGCGTCATCGTCATCGCCGGCATCTCCCTCGTCGTCCTCGTCGTCCTCGTCGTCCTCAGCATCGTCTTCGCCGTCTTCGCCGCCTCCATCGTCGGCCGCGTCCGCGCCCCCCCCCCGGTCCGCGATGCCTTCGGGGCCGGCACCGGGCGGCCCCCGCGCAGCGGTGGGCGCCCGTCCGCCGCGCCCACCCGCCGACGACCCGATCGCCGGCCTGATCCGGGACCGCGACCCATCGACACCCGGGACCCGCAAAGCGCCCGCGGTCACGCGGATGGTCACCATCGCGATCGACCCGGGCCACGGCGGCGAGGATCCGGGCGCGGTCGGGCGCTACGGCACGCTCGAGAAGGACGTGGTGCTCTCGGTCGCCTTCCGGCTGCGCGAGCGCATCAATGCCGAGCCGAACATGCGGGCGTACCTGACCCGCGACTCCGACTACTTCGTGCCGCTGGCGACGCGGGTCTCGAAGGCGCGCGCCGTGCAGGCCGATCTCTTCGTGTCGGTGCATGCCGACGCCTTCGTGCTGCCCAACGCGCGCGGCTCCTCGGTGTTCGTGCTGTCCGACCGGACCGCCTCGAGCGTCGGCGCGCGCTGGCTCGCCAGCCGGGAGAACCGCGCGGACCTGATCGGCGGCGTGAACCTGCCGCGGCGCAGCCGCGAGGTCGCCCGCGTGCTGCTCGACCTGTCGACCACCGCGCAGATCCGCGAGAGCAAGCGGCTGGCCAGCGCGGTGCTCGGCGAGCTGCGCAGCATCGGCGAGGTGCACAAGCCGAGCGTCGAGCAGGCCGCCTTCGCGGTGCTGCGCGCGCCCGACATCCCGTCGATCCTCGTCGAGACCGCCTTCATCAGCAACCCGGACGAGGAGCGCAAGCTGCGCAACCCCCGCTACCAGCGGCAGATCGCCGACGCGATCTTCGCGGGCATCCGCAACCACTTCCGGCGCAACCCGCCGCCGGCGCGGGGGCAGACCGCATGAACGGTCTCCGGATCCGTTGACGCCGACCCTCCCGGCGGTCCCGCCGGACGGCGAAGGCCCGCCGCCCGAGGTGCCCTTCGCCGATGCCCTGCGCTTCTGGCTCAAGCTCGGCTTCATCAGCTTCGGCGGGCCGGCCGGGCAGATCGCGATCATGCACGACGAGCTCGTCGAACGGCGGCGCTGGATCTCGGAAGGCCGCTTCCTGCACGCGCTCAACTACTGCATGGTGCTGCCCGGCCCCGAGGCGCAGCAGCTCGCCACCTACATCGGCTGGCTGATGCATCGCACGCCCGGTGCGCTGGTGGCCGGCGGCCTGTTCGTGCTGCCCTCGCTGTTCCTGCTGATCGCGCTGTCATGGGTCTACCTCGCGTTCGGCGACGTCCCCGCGGTGGGCGGCGTGCTCGCCGGCATCAAGCCGGCGGTGATCGCGATCGTGGCCGCGGCGGCCTGGCGGATCGCGTCGCGCTCGCTCCGGCATCCGGCGGCGTGGGCGATCGCGATCGCCGCCTTCGTGGCGATCGCGGCACTCGACGTGCCCTTCCCAGCGATCGTGCTGGCGGCGGCGGCGCTCGGCGCGCTCGGCGGTCGCCTCGCGCCGGCGGGGTTCGGCGGTGGGGGCGCGGCGCATGCCGCGGCACGCGCCTCGCGCGGTCCGGCGGTGATCGACGACGACACGCCGGCCCCCGCCCATGCGCGCTTCTCGCGCGGGCATCTCGCGGCGGTGCTGGCGGTCGGCATCGGCCTCGGCACGATCGGCTGGGCGCTGCTGCGCTTCACGCCCGGAACCAGCCCGGTCTTCGCCGACCTCGCCGCGTTCTTCACCAAGGCCGCGCTGCTGACCTTCGGCGGTGCCTACGCCGTGCTGCCCTACGTCTACCAGGGCGCGGTCGAGCACTACGGCTGGCTGACGGGGCCGCAGATGATCGACGGGCTGGCGCTCGGCGAGACGACGCCGGGGCCGCTGATCATGATCGTCGCGTTCGTGGGCTTCGTCGGCGGCTGGACGCTGCAGGCGCTCGGGCCGGACGCGCCGTTCGCGGCCGGCGCGGCGGGTGCGGTGGTGGCCACCGCGTTCACCTTCCTGCCGTCGTTCGTGTTCATCCTCGCGGGCGGCCCGCTGGTGGAGGCGACCCGCGGCAGCCTGCGGGTGGCCGCACCGCTCGCCGGCATCTCGGCCGCGGTGGTCGGCGTGATCGCGGCACTCGCGCTGTTCTTCGCGCAGCACGTGCTGTGGCCGGACGGGTTCGGCGGACGCTTCGACGCGGTGGCGGCGCTGATCGGCGCGCTCGCCGCGCTCGCGCTGTTCCGCTACAAGGTCGGCGTGGTGCGGCTGATCCTGGCCTGCGGGGCGGCGGGGCTGCTGCTGCGGCTGGCCGGACTGCACTGACCGCCCGGACCGGGCGCGCGGTACGGCGCCGGTCGACCGCGAGAGGCGCGCGGCTCGGTCAGGCGCGGGGGGCGCGCCGCCCGATCAGACCCGCGGCGCGCGCCGCTTGAACAGGGTATGCCGCAGCACCTCGTACACCGCCGGCAGTCCGGGCACGATGATCAGCGCGAGGGCGACCCAGGAGAAGTGCTCCTTGACCCAAGGCAGGTTGCCGACCAGGTAGCCGAGCACGGTCAGGCTGGTGACCCACAGCACGCCGCCCACCACGTTGTAGAGGGCGAACTTCGGATAGGTCATCTCGGCGACGCCGGCCACGAAGGGCGCGAAGGTCCGCACGAACGGCAGGAAGCGCGCGACGATGATCGTGATGGCACCGTGGCGCTCGTAGAACGCATGGGTGCGGTCGAAGGCCGCGCGGTTGAAGAAGCGCGACTGCTCCCAGCCCCAGACCTTCGGGCCGAAGTACTTGCCGATCGAATAGTTCGTGGCGTCGCCGAGCACGGCGGCCGTCACCAGCAGCACGATGAGCAGGGGCAGCGACAGGCCGCCGATCGCGGCGATCGCGCCGCAGACGAAGAGCAGCGAATCGCCCGGCAGGAAGGGCATCACGACCAGGCCGGTCTCGACGAAGATGATCGTGAACAGGATCACGTAGACCCAGGTTCCGTACTGCGCGACGACCGACTCGAGGTGCTTGTCGAGGTGCAGGAAGACGTCGATGATCTGGGCGATGTCCATGGCGGGGGCGATGATACACGCCGCCTATAATGGTCCGATGGACGACCTTCCCGCCGGGGCGGCCGGGTCCGCGCCCCCGGATGTGCCCGACGTCGCGGCGCCGCGCCGCCCGATCGCCCCCCTCCCCGACCACCTGGTCAGCCAGATCGCCGCCGGCGAGGTCGTCGAGCGCCCCGCGTCGGTGGTCAAGGAGCTGCTCGAGAACGCGATCGACGCCGGCGCCCGCCACGTCGAGCTGCGGCTCGAGGAGGGCGGCGTGCGGCGCGTCGCGGTCATCGACGACGGCTGCGGCATCCCGCCCGAGCAGCTCGGGCTGGCGCTGACCCGCCACGCGACCAGCAAGATCGTCTCGCTCGGCGAGCTCGAGCGCGTGCGCACGCTGGGCTTCCGGGGCGAGGCCCTCGCCGCGATCGCTTCGGTGGCCCGCGTGCGGATCGTCAGCCGCACCGCCGGCGCCGAGGCGGCCACCGTCATCGACAGCGCGGTCTCCGGGCTCGCACCCGCCGCCGGTCCGGTCGGGACCACGGTGGAGGTGCTCGAGCTCTACTCCGCCACGCCGGCGCGGCGCAAGTTCCTCAAGGCGCAGGGCACCGAGACCGCCCATGCGCTCGACGCCTTCCGCCGGGTCGCGCTCGCGCATCCGGCGATCGCGTTCGCCTGCTTCGTCGACGGCCGCCGCGTCGAGCAGTGGCCGGCGGTGCGCGGACCCGAGCGGGCGGCGGCGGCGCTCGGCGAGGACGTGGCCACCCGGTCGATCGAGCGCGTCGCCGGCCCCCTGCGGCTTCACGGTCTCGCCGGCGTGCCCACCGCCAGCCGGGCGCGGGCCGACCGGCAGTTCTTCTACGTGAACGGCCGCTTCGTGCGGGACAAGCTGCTCGCGCACGCCGTCAAGCAGGCCTACGCCGACGTGCTGCACGGCGACCGCCATCCGGCCTGGTGCCTGTTCCTCTGGATCGACCCCGAGGAGGTCGACGTCAACGTGCATCCGGCCAAGACCGAGGTGCGCTTTCGCGACGCGCGGGCCATCCACTCGTTCGTGTTCCACGCCGTGCGCGAGGCCCTGCGGGTCGGTGCGGCGGCCGATGGCGTGGCCTCGACGGTGCGCGGGGCGGCGCCAGGGTTCGGACCGGCGGGCTCGCCGGATGGCGCGCCGGATGCCGCCCCGCAGCGCGCCCCGTGGAACGCCGGCGCGGCGGGCCCTGCGGGCGACCCCGACGCCGTCGGAACCGGCCTTCGCCCCGGGTTCGGCCGCAGCGCCTCCGGGACTTCCGGCGCCGACCGCTGGCCCGCCTCGGATGCGTCCCGGCCGAGCTGGCAGGCGACGCTGCCGCTGGCCTCGGCGCCCCAGTCGCTCGGGCCGCTGATGCGCTTCCTCGCGCCCGACGCCGCCCCGGGGACGATGGCGGACCGAGCTGCTCCGACGGACATCTCGACGGGCCTGCCCCCCGGCATGAAGCCGGAGCATGCGGCCGGTGCCGCGCAGACCGGATCCGGGTCGGTCGCGCCCCCGCGCGACACCGCGGCGGCCGACCTGCCGCCCCTGGGCTTCGCGATCGGCCAGGTGCACGGCATCTACATCCTGGCGCAGAACGCGCAGGGACTGGTGGTGGTCGACATGCACGCCGCGCACGAGCGCGTCGTCTACGAGCGGATGAAGGCCGGCCTGGATGCACGCGACGTGCCCTCGCAGCCGCTGCTGATCCCGCCCGCGTTCCCGGCCGACGCGCACGAGCGGCGCGTCGCCGAGGACGAGCGCGACGCGCTGCGCGCGCTCGGCCTGGACCTGGTTCCCGACGACGACGGCGCGATCGCCATCCGGGCCGTGCCCGCGGTGCTGGCCGCCGGCGATCCGGTCGCGCTCGCGCGCTCGGTCCTCGCCGATCTCGCCGAGCACGGCGCGAGCCGTCTGCTCGCCGAGCGCCGCGACGCGCTGCTGGCGACCATGGCCTGCCACGCGGCCGTCCGCGCGAACCAGGCGCTGTCGCTCGCCCAGATGAACGCGCTGCTGCGCGACATGGAGACCACCGCGGGTGCCGACCAGTGCAACCACGGCCGGCCCACCTGGGTGCAGCTGCCGATGGCCGAGCTCGACCGCTGGTTCCTGCGCGGGCGCTGAGCACGATGAGCGAGACGCCGTCACGGCCCGGGCGGCCCGACGCCATCCTGCTCCTCGGCCCGACCGCCTCGGGCAAGAGCGCGATCGCGCTCGCGCTCGCGCAACGCATGCCGCTGGAGATCGTCAGCGTCGACTCGGCGCTGGTCTACCGCGGCATGGACGTCGGCACCGCGAAGCCCAGCGTCGCCGAGCGCGCCGCGGTGCCGCACCACCTGATCGACCTCATCGAGCCGACCGCCGCCTATTCGGCGGCCGCCTTCTGCACCGACGCCCGCCGCCTGATCGCGACGATCCGCGCGCGCGGGCGGCTGCCGCTGCTGGTCGGCGGCACGATGCTCTACGCCAAGGCGCTCGCCGAGGGGCTCGACGAACTGCCGCCGGCCGATCCCACGGTGCGTGCCGCACTCGACGCCGAGGCCGCGCGGGACGGCTGGCCCGCGCTGCACGCGCGGCTCGCCTGCATCGATCCGATCACCGCCGCGCGGCTCGAGCCGGGCGACTCGCAGCGCGTGCAGCGGGCCCTCGAGGTGCATGCCCTCACCGGGCGGCCGCTGTCGGCCCTGATCGGCACGCGCGCCGCCGACGGACCGCCGCCGCGGCTGGCGACGATCGCCCTCGAGCCGGCCGACCGCGCGGTGCTCCACGACCGGATCGCGAGACGCTTCGAGGCGATGCTGGCCGCCGGATTCATCGACGAGATGCGGGCCCTGCGCGCCCGCGGCGACCTCGAGCCGGGCATGGCGTCGATGCGCTGCGTCGGCTACCGCCAGGCCTGGACCTGGCTCGACGACCTCGAGGCCGGCGGACAGGACGCGGCGCGCCGGCAGCGCTTCGTCGACGAGGCCGTCGCGGCGACCCGCCAGCTCGCCAAGCGCCAGCTCACCTGGCTGCGCTCGATGCGCGGGCGCGAGGTCGTCGACTGCCTCGCGCCCGACGCGCTCGAACGGGTGTCCGCTATCATCGCCGCCCATGAACGCTGACCACATTCCTCACGCGCCGACGCTCGCGATGATCGGCCTCGGCCGCATGGGCGCGAACATGGTTCGCCGCCTCGCCCGCGGCGGCGCGCACGTGCACGGCTTCGACGCGCAGCCCGAGGCGCGCGCGGCGCTCGCCGACGAACCGGGGGTCGTCCTGCACGCCTCGCTCGCCGAGGCCGTCGCCGCCCTGCCATCGCCGCGCACCGTCTGGCTGATGCTCCCGGCGGGCGAGGCCAGCGAGTCGGCGCTCGCCGAGCTGGTCGCGCGGCTCGCTCCCGGCGACCTGGTCGTCGACGGCGCCAACGCCAACTACCTCGAGTCCCAGCGCCATGCCCGCGAACTCGAGGCGCACGGCCTGCGCTTCGCCGACTGCGGCGTGTCGGGCGGGGTCTGGGGTCTCGCCAACGGCTACTGCCTGATGTACGGCGCCGACGCCGAGGCCGCCGCGCGGCTCGAGCCGATCGCGCGGCTGCTCGCGCCGGCGCCCGACCGGGGCTGGCTGCACTGCGGCCCGCCCGGCAGCGGCCACTTCGTGAAGATGATCCACAACGGCATCGAGTACGGCGCGATGCAGGCCTACGCCGAGGGCTTCGCGCTGCTCGAGGGCAAGGCCGAGTTCGACCTCGACCTGGCGGCGGTCGGCGAGCTGTGGCGCCACGGCTCGGTCGTGCGCTCGTGGCTGCTCGACCTGACGGTCGACGCGCTGCGCGACCCGGACGCGCTCGACTCGGTGGCCCCCTTCGTCGCGGACTCCGGCGAGGGCCGCTGGACCGTCGACGAGTCGGTCCGCCAGGGCACGCCGGCGCCGGTGATCGCACTGGCGCTGATGAGCCGCTTCGCGTCGCAGGGCCGGGCGGACGTGGGCAACCGGCTGCTGTCGCTGATGCGCAAGGGATTCGGCGGTCACGCCGTCAAGACGAAGTGAGCCGCAGCTGCGATCCGCGCGACGGCGACGGCACCGCGGCAGCCGGGGCCGCTGCATCGGTGTCTCCGCAGGTCCCGATCCCGGCCGGTCATGCGCCCGTTGACGCGGGCGAGGCGCACGAGGCACGCCCGGATGCGCCGCTCGCCGTCGTCGTGATGGGCGTCTCCGGCTGCGGCAAGACCTCCGTCGGCGAGGCGCTCGCGCAGCGGCTCGGCGCGCGCTTCGTCGATGCCGACGACTTCCATCCGCCGGCCAACGTCGAGAAGATGCGCCGCGGCACGCCGCTCGACGACACCGACCGCGCGCCGTGGCTCGCGCGGCTCAACGCGGTGCTGCGCCATTCGGTGGCCAAGGGCGACCCGGTGGTGCTCGCCTGCTCGGCGCTGAAGGCCCGCTACCGCACGGCGCTCGGCGAACGGCTGCCCGGGCTGCGCATCGTGCACCTGGCCGGTTCGTTCGAGCTGATCTCGGCGCGGCTCGCGACCCGCCAGCACCGCTACATGCCGCCGAGCCTGCTGGCCAGCCAGTTCGAGGCCCTCGAGGCGCCGGACGACGCGGTCACCGTGGACGTCGACGCGTCGGTCGAGGCGATCGCCGAGGCGGCGGCCCGCGGGCTGCGTCGCGACTAGTCGTACCGGTACGTCCAGAGCAGATCGACCGCGTTCTGCGTGCCGGTCTTGGTGCGTACCGACAGACGCTCGGTGATCTCGTACTGAAGCCGCAGCAGGTTCTGCAGCCCGCGCAGGCTCTGCTCGTAGCTGATGAACAGCCGGTCGGTCAGGCGCTTGCCCAGCGTCACCACGCTGTCCTGCGCCGAGGTGGCCGCGGAGCCCGACTCGCCGGTGCTGCCGATCTGCGACGTCCGCACCGACAGCACGTCGAGCCCGAAGGTCGACGCGATGCCGGGTCCGGCGAGGCTCGGGTCTGCCGTGGCGAGGATCGTCGCGGCGGCCGCCTGGAGCGCGGAGTTCTGCCCGCCGCTGCGCGCGGTGTCGGAGCCCGTGCCCAGCACCAGCCAGGAGAGCTTGTCGGGCTCGGGCACGTCCGGCTTGGAGACGAGCGCGATCTTGGGGACGCGGGCGGTGCCGGTGAGCGCGACGCCCGCCTCGACCGGCAGGTAGCGGCGGTAGGCGACCAGGTCGATCGACGGATTGTCGACCGGGCCGCTGAACACCAGCACGCCGCGCTCGATCTCGAGCTTCTGCCCGAATCCGGTGTACGTGCCTTGAGCGACCCGCACCGTGCCGGTCAGGCGGGGCGCGTCGGGCAGCCGGCCGCGCAGCGTGAGCTGGCCCACCAGCCGCGCGTCGACGCCGGCGCCGAAGACACGGAAGCGATCGCCGAGGTCGATCTGCAGGTTGCTGAGGATGCGGAAGCCCTTGCCCGCGGACGGGTCGGCATCGGCGGCGGCGGCCGGCGGGCCGTTGCGGCGCGCGGCCTCGCGTTCGCGCGCCCGCGCCGCCGCCTCGGCCGCGTCGCGCACCACCACGACGTCGCGCGACAGGCTCGGCGTGTCGTACGCGGTCAGCTCGATCACCCCCTCGTCGGCCCGCAACGCGCCGCGCAGGGTCAGCAGGCCGCCGCGCAGCGCCGCCCGCGCCTCGCCCGACAGCGTCAGCCGCTGGCCGGCGCCGAGCGGGATCGGCATGCGGTCGAGCACCAGCACCGCCTCGCTGCGCTCGTCGGGGCGCAGCGCGCCGGACATCGACACCGAGCCGTCGCCGCTGGCGAAACGCAGCCGCTCGAGCAGCACGGCGTTGTCGGTGACGCTGGCCGCGAGTTCGCCGTCGACGAGCTTCATGCCGAGCTCGCGCTGCTCGGCGACCAGGCCGGTCCCGTCGATGCGTCCGGTCACGCGCGGCGCGGCGAGCGTGCCGGCCAGGACCAGGCGCGCCTTGAGGGCACCGTCGAAGCGCCACGCCTCGCCGACCAGCGCCCGGGTGAACGCGAGCGAGGGCACGCCGAGCTCGACGAGGCCCTCGAGCGGCACGCTGGTGTCCGGCGCGCCGGCGGGTGTCCAGACCAGCGGGGCGCGGGCCTCGGCGCGCAGCGAGCCGATCGCCGCGCCGCGCATCGACGCGCTCGCGACCAGGCGCCCGTCGGCGAGCTCGATGCGCGCCTCGAGCGCCTGCAGCCCCGAGCGCAGCGCCTCGACGCCGCCGCCGGTGGCCGGCACCTCGACGGTGAGATCGCCGGACTCGCGGAACGCCTCGATGCGCGCGCGCAGATCGCCGCCGGGGCCGGGCACGCCGGCGACGTCGATGCGCGCCCCCATGCGCAGCGCGTCCGGCTCGTCCAGGCGCAGTCCGCGGTCGGCCACCCAGGGCGCCAGCCAGCGCAGCGGCACCGCCGACAGCACGCCCTGCAGGCGCAGGCGGCCGGCCTCCCACGATGCGGCCTCGAGCTGCAGGCGTGCGCCGTCGGCCCCGTCGATCTCGATGCGCAGCGGGCCAGCGCTCGCGGCCTCCCCCGACAGCGCGAGCTCGGCCGGCTGCAGCAGGCGCAGCCGCGGGACGACCGCGTTGCCCGCCTCGAGCAGTCGGCCCCGCCAGCGCGGCGGCGCACCGCGCTCGAGGCCGCCCGTCGCCCGCAGGACCGCATCCAGCGCGAGGCCGTCGCGCCCCGGGGCGCGCGAACGCACGACGAGCGCGTGGCGGTCGGCGTCCCCGGAGAGCTCGAGCCGGAGCGTGTCGACCGGCCTGCCGTCGAGCCGCAGCCCGTCGGCCTGCAGGGTGACCGACAGGGGCTCCACGGCCGCGACGGCGACGGCCCCTGCCGTCGGTCCCGGCGCCGGAGAGCGGCCCGCCGCGCGAGGCGCGGGCGCGGGCTTCGCGACCGGTGTCGGGTCGGGGTCGACCAGCCCCAGGCGCTGCAGCACGTCGCGCAGCGCCGATGGCCGGACCACCTGCACCTCGGCGCGCAGGCTGCGCACGGTCAGTCGATCCTCGACGCGCAGGTCGCGTCCGGTCGCGGTGGCGACGACCGCGGGCGCGCTCAGCGCGTCGCGCAGCGTCGCCTCGAGCGCGGCCCGTCCGCCCAGCCGGGCATCGAGTTCCTGGAGGCGCGCGGCGTCGACGGTCAGGGCGAGCCGGTCGCCGGTGGCGCCGAGATCGCCTCGCGCGGAGGCCGTGCTGCCGCCCCACCGCAACGCGGCGTCGACCCGGCTCACCCGCTCGGGCTGCCAGCGGCCGGCGGCGCGACCCGTCAGCGGCAGACCGCGCCACTGGCTGTCGGAGAGGACGGCGTCGATGTCGACCGAGGGCTTCGGGCCGGCCTCGCCGGTGACGCGCCAGCGCCCGTTCAGCAGCCCCTCGGGCACGTCGGCGAAGCGGGCGGGATCGAGCCGGGCCACCGTTCCCGCCAGCGCGAAGCGCCAGGGCGAGGCGATGCCGGCGGTGCCGGCGAACTCGGCGACACCGTCGCGCGCCTGCAGCCGCGCCCGCGCGATCGTCAGCGTCGCGTCGGCCAGTCGGGCCTGCGCCTCGAGCGCGAGCTCCCCGTCGGCCAGCCGGCCCTCGAACGCGAGCCCGCCACGCTCGGGCGTGACGCGGACCTCGCCGCGCAGCGCGGTCGGGCGCAGCGCCGAATGCGCACGCTGCAGGTCGAGCGCCTCGGTGGCCACGCGCAGCGCGAACTCGGTCGGCACCCGCGTGCCCGCCGCGGGCACGCGCAGCGTCGCGTCACCCTCCACGCGTCCGGGCGGACCGACGACGGTGACCGCCTCGAGCCGCAGACGCTCGCCGTCGAAGACGAAGCGGGTGGTCGCCGTCTCGAGCGGCAGCAGCCCCGCGTCGATCGCCCCGGGGCGCGCGTTGCGCAGGGCGAGCGTGCCGCCGAGCGCCGGCAGCGCGGGCACGGGCGCTCCCGCCGCCGCGGGCGGCGCCGTGCCCTGCAGCCGGCCCTCGAGCCGGGTGGCCGGCAGACCGGCGCCGAAGCGCGCGAGGTCGAGGTTGGCGATGCCGAGGTCGGCCGCGAGCAGCGGCCGCGGCGAGAACGGCGCGACGCGCAGGCGTGCCGCTGCCGACGCGTCGCGCAGCACGGTGCGCGCGTCGATCGCCAGCGCCGTGAGGTCGCCGGTGGCGCTCGCGCGGAGGGCGAGCGGCTCGTCCAGCACCCGGGTCTCCAGCAGCGCGTTCGCGGTCAGGGCGAACGGCGGCGCATCGGCCACCGTGCCGTCGAGCCGCAGCGCACCGAAGTCGCCACGCACCGTCAGCGTCTCGAGCGACCAGACCGCCGACGCGTAGCGCGCCGCGACGTGCAGCGCCTCGAGTCGCAGCGGTTCGGCGTCGCCGCTGCGCACCACGAGTTCGCCGACGTCGAGCCCCACCACGTCGAGCTTGAGACCGAAGGGCAGCGCGAGGGAGGCCGGCGGCGCGGGCGCGGCATCCGAGACCGGCAGCGTCAGCGCGATGCGCGTCGCGTCCGCCGAGGCCACCCGCAGCCGACGGGCCGCGAGGCCGCGCCAGTCGAGGGTCACCGCGAGCCCGTCGACCTCCGCCACCGTGCCGGCGTCGGCCCAGCGCACGCGCGCCGCCCGCACCGTGCCGAGCAGCGAGCCGGTGGGCGACTCGACCTCGAGTCGCCCGCCGCTGGCCGCGACCGCGCGGGCGACGACCGACTGCAGCATCGACTCCGTGCCGAGCCAGGAGGCCGCTGCCCCCAGCAGCGCCGTCACCAGGCCGGCGAGCACGGCCAGACCGACCAGCGCGATCCGCAGGCGGCGTCGGGGCCGCGGCGCGGACGCCGGCGCGACCGGGGTCGGGGTCGGGGTCGGGGTCGGGCCGCCCATCAGAACACCACCCCGATCGAGAAATGCAGCCGCCAGTCCCGGATGGCCTCGCCCCAGGCGAGGTCGAGGTTCAGCGGGCCGACCGGCGTGCGCCAGCGCACGCCCGCGCCGTAGCCTGCGACCGGCTCCAGCCCGCGCCGCGTGTCCGCGGCGTTGCCCCAGTCGTAGAACACCGCGAGCGCGACGTCGCGGGTGACGAGGTGCTGGTACTCGGCGCTGGTGACCATCAGGAAGCGTCCGCCGACCGTGGCCTGGCCGAGCGGCACGCCCAGGCTCTGCGAGCCGTAGCCGCGGACCGACTTGGTGCCCCCGGTGCGGAACAGGTTCGCCGACGGGATGCCGTCGCGCGCGTCGGCGACCACCGCGCCGAGCTCGCCCCGGAGCACGATACGGCCGAACGTCTCGCCGCCCGCATTCGCCAGCGGCACGATCCCGTAGCCCAGCCCGTAGGCCCGCACGAACGAGCGCGCCGAGCCGACCGACGCGGACGCGCCGGACAGCTGCCCCGACACGATGTAGCCCTCCGACGGGAAGATCGGCGAATCGAGCCGGCGCTGCGTCCAGGTGTAGCCGAGCACCAGCGCCCGGTTCTCGTAGAGCCGCTCGTCGTCGGGCCCGAACACGACGTTCTGGCGCTCGGCCTGGTACTGCAGCGACAGCGAGGTCTCGATGTCGCCGCGACGCCGGTTGCGCGAGGCGAACACGGATCCGGCATCGACCAGGTCGTTCTGGATGTCGCGATGCTCGGCGCGCGCACCGAACTGCCAGCGCCAGCCCCCGGTGTCCTGCGGGGTCTCCCAGGTCGAGTAGGCGACCTGCCGCTCGACGTCGACCTCGACGCCGTTGAAGGTCTGAACGCCGATGCCGCCGACGTTGCGGTGCTCCCAGGCCGCCAGCAGGTTCACGCCGCGATCGGTGTCGTAGCCGCCGCCCAGCGTCCACCGCTTGCTCTCGCGCTCGACGACGTCGATGCGCACCGGCACCTCGACGATCTCCGGGTCCCGTTCGAGCGCCAGCATGTCGGGGCGCACGTTCACCGACGTGAACCAGCCGGCGCCGTTCAGCCGGCTCTGGAACTCGGTGATGCGTCGTGCGTCGTACGGATCGCCGCGCCGGAAGGTCGCGAGGCCCTCGACGACGTCCTGCGGATAGCGCTGCAGGCCGCCGACGTCCAGCGCGCCGAAGTACAGCGGCGGCCCCGAATCGACGTCGACCCGGAGCGACGCGCGCGCCCGGTCGCGCTCGACGATCGCCTCGGAGTCCTCGATCCGCGCCCGCAGGAAGCCGCCGTCGCGCAGCCCCGCGAGCAGGCCCCGCTTGGCGCGCTCCCACTCGGCGGAACGGAAGACCGCCCCGCCGGGCAGCAGCCACTCGCGTTCGACGCGCTCGCGCAGCACGGCGTGCGCGTCGCCTCCCAGCTCGCCGTCGAGCTGCAGCGTGACGCCGTCGACGCGGGTGCGCGGGCCGGCCTCGACCGCGACGCGCACCCCGCCGCGGATCGGCTCGACGCGCACCGTCGGCGAGAACCACCCTTCGGCCGCCAGCAGCTCGCGCACCTCCTGATCCGCGCGCCGGATGAAGAGCGGCAGCTGCGAGGGGTCGTAGTCCGGTCGCCGGCGCCAGCGGCCGAGCAGCGTGAACTCGCGGATCTGGCGGGCGACCGGCTCGGGCGCCTCGACCTCGAGCACGTAGTGCGGCGCGACCTTGCTGCCGTCCTTGGAGGCGGCCTCCTCGCCGCCGCCGAACCACTTGCCCACGAAGGGGAGCGTCGACAGGAAGCCGCGCTCCGGGGCCGGCGCGGCCGACTCCGACGGATCCGTCGCGTCGGCGGGCTGCGCCGACGACGGCGCGCTCCAGCCGAGTCCCGCCGCGATCAGCAGCGCGCCGACGTCGTGCCCCCGGCCGCCGGGCCGGTGTCGCGCACTGCGCATCGTCGAGGCCGCCGGCCGGCGTCCGGCGCGCCGTTCAGACGACGACGGTGGCGGCTGCACCCGCGGGCCGCGCGACGATCCCGCCGATCCGCGCGGCCGTCTCGCCGGCCGCGCGCAGGCGCGCGATCGCATCGTCGGCCAGCGCCGCGTCGACCACGATCACCATGCCGATGCCGCAGTTGAAGACGCGATGCATCTCGGCGTCGGCGATGCCGCCCTCGCGCTGCAGCCAGTCGAACACCGGCGGCATCGTCCAGGCCGAGCGCTCGAGCACCGCCTGGCAGGCGTCGGGCAGCACGCGCGGCACGTTCTCGACCAGGCCGCCGCCGGTGATGTGGGCGATGCCCTTGACCGGCAGCGCGCCGATCAGGCCCAGCACCGGCTTGACGTAGATGCGGGTCGGCGCCATCACCGCATCGGCGAAGGTGCCCGAGGCGCCGAAGGGCGCGTCCATCGCCGCCGACTCGAGCGAACCGTGCGCGCGCTGGATCACGCGGCGCACCAGCGAGTAGCCGTTGGAATGCGGGCCGCTGGACGCCAGGCCGATGATCGCGTCGCCCGGACCGATCGAGCGGCCGTCGATCGCGGCCGACTTCTCGACGCAGCCGACGGCGAAGCCGGCGAGGTCGTACTCGCCGTCGGGGTACATGTCGGGCATCTCGGCGGTCTCCCCGCCGATGAGCGCGCAGCCGGCCTGCTCGCAGCCGGTCGCGATGCCGCCCACCACGCGCGCCGCGGTGTCGACGTCGAGCCGGCCGCAGGCGAAGTAGTCGAGGAAGAACAGCGGCTCGGCGCCCTGCACGAGGATGTCGTTGACGCTCATCGCGACCAGGTCGATGCCGACGGTGTCGTGCCGGTCGAGCGCGAAGGCCAGCCGCAGCTTCGTGCCGACGCCGTCGGTGCCGGACACCAGCACCGGCTCGCGGTAGCGCTTGGGCACCTCGAAGAGCGCGCCGAAGCCGCCGATGCCCGCCAGCACGCCTTCGCGCATCGTGCGGCGCGCGAGCGGCTTGATCCGTTCGACGAGGGCGTCGCCGGCATCGATGTCGACCCCGGCGTCCTTGTAGGTCAGCGGCGCGGCGGGCTTGGAGGGCGTGGAGCTCATGGGGGTCGGCGGGGCCCCGGACCGGGGCCGATACAATGGCGCGAGCCGCGATTGTACCGGCCCGACCCGGGCCGCCCCCCACCCCGGCCCACCCCCGGCCCCCGGCCCATCCTCCGGCCCTCCCCCGCCTCCCTCCCCAGCCTCCCGCCCACCCTCCGCTTCACCCCGCCCGTGTCCCAGCTCGTCCTCGACCTCGGTCCGCCGCCGCCACCGACCTTCGACGCCTTCGTGGTCGGCGAGAACCGCGAGGCGCTGGATGCCGCGCGCGCGCTCGCCGACCCGGGGCGCGGCGCGGGCGCGCGCTTCCTGTACCTGTGGGGACCGGCGTCGAGCGGCCGCAGCCACCTGCTGCGGGCTCTGGAAGGCGCGCTGCCGACGGGGTCGGTGCGTCGCCTCGATCCGCAGGCGCCCGCCGACGCCTTCGTCCACGATCCGGCGGTGGGCACCTGGCTGATCGACGACTGCGACCGGCTGGACGCCGCCCGGCAGGCCGCCGCCTGGCATCTGTTCGACGCGGTCGCCGCGCACGCCGACGCCGCCCTCGCGTGCGCCGGCGCCGAGCCGCCCGGGCGGCTCGCGCTGATGCCCGAACTGGCCACCCGGCTCGGCTGGGGGCTGGTGCTCCAGCTGCGCCGGCTGTCCGACGCCGACACCGCGCAGGCCCTCGGGCGGACCTTCGCCGAGCGGGGCCTGTCGGTGGCGCCCGACGTGGTGCCCTGGCTGATGACCCATGCGCCGCGCGACCTCGGCAGCCTGCGGGCGGTGGTCGATGCGCTCGACGGCTACGCGCTGGCGCGCAAGCGGGCCATCACGGTGCCGCTGCTGCGCGAGTTCGCGCAGGCCGGCCTGCCGCTCGACCCGCCCCTGTCCGCGTCCGGGACGGCGCCCGCGCCTGCGACCGGATCGGCGCCGATGCCCCCGCCCGCGCCCCCGCCGCCGGTGGGGGCCGCCGACGACTTGCCGTAGAATCCCGCCCGCGATGAACCTCGCCCTGTTCGACCTCGACCACACCCTCCTCCCGATCGACAGCGACTACGAATGGTCGCGGTTCCTGGTGCGGATCGGCGTGCTCGACGGCGACGCCTACGAGCGCGAGAACGACCGCTTCTACCGCGAGTACCAGGCCGGCACGCTCGACATCGCCGAGTTCCTGCGCTTCCAGCTCGCGCCGCTCGCCGCGCATCCCCGCAGCACGCTCGACGCCTGGCACCGGCGCTTCATGGCCGAGGTCGTCGTGCCGAGCATCCTGCCGCAGGCCCGCGAGCTGGTCGCCCGGCATGCCGCGCAGGGCGACCTGATCGCCCTGGTCACCGCGACCAACGCATTCGTCACCGCACCGATCGCACGGGCCTTCGGCATCGATCATCTCGTCGCGACCGGCATCGAGGTCGGACCCGACGGCGAATTCACCGGACGCCCGCACGGCACCCCGTCGTTCCGCGAGGGCAAGATCGTCCGCACCACGGAATGGCTCGCCTCGCTCGGCCACGAGCTGCCCCGCTTCGGGCGCTCGTGGTTCTACAGCGATTCGCGCAACGACCTGCCGCTGCTCGAGCGGGTCACCGACCCGGTCGCCACCAACCCCGACGCCGTGCTCCACGCGACCGCGATCGATCGCGGCTGGCCTGTGATCCGGCTGTTCGAGGGCGTCGCCTGACGCCCCGGTCCCAGGATCCCGCACACATGGTCATCGCGTTCCTCAAGCGCCTGTTCGGCGGCGGCGCGACCGATGCGGCCGGCGCCCCGCCCGCCGCCGCCGCACCGGCGGCCGCGGCCGGCGGCCCGAAGCTGCGCACCTACAAGGGCACCGAGCTGGGCATCCACCGCGAGCAGATCTCGCAGGCCGCGATCCGCACCTGCGAGATCCTGCAGCGCGCCGGCTACAAGGCCTACGTGGTGGGCGGCGGCGTGCGCGACTCGCTGCTGGGCCTGACGCCCAAGGACTTCGACGTCGCCACGGACGCGACGCCCGAGCAGGTCCAGGCCTCCTTCCGCCGCGCCCGGATCATCGGTCGACGCTTCAAGATCGTCCACGTGATGTTCGGTCGCGAGACGATCGAGACCTCGACCTTCCGCGCGCTGCAGAACGACGCCGAGACCGACGAGCATGGCCGCGTCCTGCGCGACAACGTGTTCGGCACCCAGCAGGAGGACGCGCTGCGGCGCGACTTCACCGTCAACGCGCTGTACTACGATCCGATCGCCGACCAGGTCCAGGACTGGCTCGGCGGCGTCGCCGACCTGAAGGCCCGGACGCTGCGGATGATCGGCGACCCGGCCACGCGCTATCGCGAGGATCCGGTCCGCATGCTGCGCACCGTGCGCTTCGCCGCGAAGCTCGACTTCCACGTCGACCCGGCCACGCTCGCCCCGATCGCCGAGCTGGCCGAGCTGCTCGAGAACGTGCCGTCGGCCCGGCTCTTCGACGAGATGCTCAAGCTGCTCGAGTCGGGCCACGCGCTGGCCTGCGTGCGCCGGCTGCGCGCCGAGGGCCTGCACCACGGCGTGCTGCCGCTGCTCGACGTGATCGTCGAGCAGCCGCATGGCGAGCGCTTCATCGAGGTGGCGCTCGCGAACACCGACGCGCGCGTGCGCGCCGGCAAGTCGGTGTCGCCCGGCTTCCTGTTCGCCACCCTGCTCTGGCAGCGGGTCGCCGACCGCTGGCAGGCCCGCCAGGCCGCGGGGGAGCACTCGATCCCCGCCCTGATGGAGGCGATGGACTCGGTGCTCGACGAGCAGGCCTCGAAGCTCGCGATCCAGCGTCGCTACATCGCCGACATGCGCGACATCTGGGGCCTGCAGCCGCGGCTCGAGAAGGGCGGGCGCGGCGCGGCGCGGGCGATGGAGCACCTGCGCTTCCGGGCCGGCTACGACTTCCTGCTGCTGCGCGTCGAGGCCGGCGAACTGCCCGCCGAACTGGGCGACTGGTGGACCGGGTATGTCGAGGGCGATGCCGGGACCCGCGAACAGCTCCTCGACGCCCGTCCGGGCGACGCCCGCCCGCCCGGAACCAAGCGCCGGCGCCGACGCCGCAGTGGCGCGCGCAAGGGTGCCGGCGAGCCGGGAAGCGAAGCAGGCAGCGAAGGAGGCGCCGAGCGCGACGGATCCGACGACCCCGCCCTCGGCAGGGAGCCCGACGACGACCCGCGCTGGCGCGAGGTGCCGGCCCAGGGCGGCGGCTCGCCCCGGGACCGCGACCCGCCGGCCTGATCGGTTCGGCGCCCGATGGACGCCTGGATCGGCCTCGGCGCCAACCTCGGCGAGCGGCGCGCGACCCTGGAAGCCGCCCTCGACGCGCTGCGCACGCTGCCGCGCACCCGCCTGATCGCACGCTCGCGTCTGTGGGCCAGCGCCCCCGTCGACGCGACGGGCCCCGACTACCTGAACGCCGTCGCCCGGCTCGACACGCTGCTCGATGCGCACGACCTGCTCGCCGCGCTGCAGGCGATCGAGGCGCGCTTCGGTCGGGAACGGGCGTACCGAAACGCGCCGCGCACCCTCGACCTCGACCTCCTGCTCGCCGGCGACGCGACGATCGACACGGCGACGCCGCGTCCGCTCGTCGTGCCGCACCCGCGGCTCCACGAGCGGGCGTTCGTGCTGCGGCCGATGGCCGACATCGATGCCGACGTGATGGTCCCGGGCCGCGGACCGGTGCGACAATGCCTGGCGCGCGTCGCCGACCAGCGCTGCGTCCCCTGGCCGTGACCCCTCCGCCCGATGTCCGCCTTCCTCGCCCAGCTGCCGATCCCCGTCCAGACGGTCGCGCTGCTCGTGCTCTCGAACGTCTTCATGACCTTCGCCTGGTACGGACACCTGAAGAACCTGTCCGCCAAGCCGTGGTGGATCGCGGCGTTCGTCAGCTGGGGGATCGCGCTCTTCGAGTACCTGCTGCAGGTGCCGGCGAACCGGATCGGCTACGGCACCTTCACGCTCGCGCAGCTCAAGATCGTCCAGGAAGTGATCACGCTCGCGGTGTTCGTGCCGTTCGCGATGTTCTACATGGGCCAGCCGCTGAAGCTGGACTATCTCTGGGCCGGCCTGTGCCTGCTGGGCGCGGTCTACTTCATCTTCAGGTCCTGAGCCCGTGGCGCTGAATCCGTTCGAACGCTGGCGGCACATCGTCGTCGAAGGCCCGATCGGCGCCGGCAAGACCTCGCTCGCGCGGCGGCTCGCCGAGCGCTTCGGCGTGCAAACGGTGCTCGAGGAACCGCAGGCCAATCCGTTCCTCGAGCGCTTCTATCGCGACAGCGCGCGCTACGCGCTGCCGACCCAGCTGTTCTTCCTGTTCCAGCGGGTCAACCAGCTGCGCGACCTGGCGCAGCGCGACCTGTTCGAGTCGGCCGCGGTCGGCGACTTCCTGCTCGAGAAGGACCCGCTGTTCGCGCGCCTGACGCTGTCCGACGACGAACTCGCGCTCTACCGGCAGATCTTCGAGAGCCTGCGACCGCAGGCACCGACCCCCGATCTGGTGATCTACCTGCAGGCGCAGCCCGACACGCTGGTCGAGCGGGTCCGCCGACGCGGCGTGGCGATCGAGGCGTCGATGGGCGAGGACTACCTGCGCGCGCTCGCCGACGCGTACAGCCGGTTCTTCCACCACTTCGACGCGGCGCCGCTGCTGATCGTCAACACCGAGCGCCTGAATCCGGTCGAGCGCGACGCCGATCTCGACCTGCTGCTGCAGCACGTCTCCGGGATGCGCGGGCGCCGCGAGTTCATCAACCTCGCACGCTGAAGCGGGCGCAGGCTCGGGTCAGCCCCGATAGCCGTTCGGATTGCCGCTCTGCCAGCGCCAGGCGTCGGCGCACATCGCGTCGATGTCGAGCTTCGCGCGCCAGCCGAGCAGCCGCTCGGCCTGCACCGGATCCGCATAGCACGAGCCGATGTCGCCGGGCCGCCGATCGACGATCCGGTACGGGACCGGCCGGCCGCTCGCACGCTCGAACGCGCGGACCATGTCGAGCACCGAGTAGCCGTTGCCCGTGCCGAGGTTCACGGTCCAGAAGCCCGGCACGTCGAAGACGCGGCGCAGCGCCGCGAGGTGCCCCTGCGCGAGGTCCACCACGTGGATGTAGTCGCGCACGCCGGTGCCGTCCGGCGTCGGCCAGTCGCCGCCGAACACCGACAGGGACTCGCGCCGCCCCACCGCCACCTGGGCGACGAAGGGCATCAGGTTGTTGGGGATGCCCGCGGGGTCCTCGCCGATGCGCCCGCTCGGATGCGCCCCCACCGGATTGAAGTAGCGCAGGTTGCCGACCGACCAGCGGGCATCCGAGGCAGCGAGGTCCTGCAGGATGAACTCGATGAACCACTTGGTGCGGCCGTACGGATTCGTCGCACCGGTCTTCGCGTCCTCGCGGATCGGCACCGACTCGGGGTCGCCGTAGACCGTGGCCGACGAGCTGAACACGATGCGCCGCACGCCGGCCGCATCGAGACAGCGCAGCAGCGTCACGGTTCCGGCGACGTTGTTGTCGTAGTAGTCGAGCGGCTGGGCGACCGATTCGCCGACCGACTTCAGCCCGGCGAAATGGATCACCGCATCGAAGGTGCGCTCGGCGAGCAGGCGGCTCAGCAGCGCCTCGTCGCGGAGGTCGCCGACCACCAGCTCGGCGCGCCGGCCCGTGATCGCGGCGACCCGTTCGAGCGACTCGGGGCTGGCATTCGACAGGTTGTCGAGCACCACGACCTCGAAGCCGCCCTGCAACAGCTCGACGACGGTATGCGAGCCGATGTAGCCCGCTCCGCCGGTCACCAGAATCCTGCCGCTCATGCTTGCCCCCGTACCTTGGATCGTGAACATGTTCCCACGCCGCCCGGACCCGCCGCGTACAATTTGTCTCGTTTTGAAGGACCTCATCGGACGCCCATGCTCATCCCGGTCATCCTCTCCGGCGGCTCGGGAACCCGGCTCTGGCCGGTCTCGCGCGAAGCCTTCCCCAAGCCCTTCATGAAGCTGGGCGGCGAACTGAGCCTGCTGCAGCGCACGCTGTCGCGCTGCCTGCCGCTCGCCGACGGCAAGCGCGTCGCGATCGTCACGAACAAGGAATACCTCTTCAAGACCCGCGAGGAGGTCGACGCGCTGCCCGCCTCGCGCGGCATCGCCTGCACGCAGCTGCTCGAGCCGACCGGCCGCAACACCGCCCCCGCGATCGCGATGGCCGCCCTCTGGGCCGAGCACGTCGCACCGGGCGCCACGCTGCTGGTGCTGCCCGCCGACCACCTGATCCCCGACGAGGCCGCCTTCCAGGCGGTCGCGCGCAATGCCGCCTCGATCGCGCAGGACGGCTCGCTGGTGCTCTTCGGCATCCAGCCGACCGCCCCCGAGACCGGCTTCGGCTACATCGAGGCGGGCGACGCGGTCGAGGGCACCGATGCGCGGCGCGTGCGCCGCTTCGTCGAGAAGCCCGACGCCGCGCGCGCCGCCGAGTTCCTGCAGGCCGGGAACTTCGTGTGGAACAGCGGCATGTTCTGCTTCACCGCGCGGGCCTTCCTCGCGGCGCTCGAGGCGCATGCCCCCGACGTCCTCGCCCAGGCGCAGGCCACCTGGGCCGCGAGCAGCGCCGCCGCGAACGACGAGCGCGTCGCGCTCGATGCGGCCGCGTTCGCCGCGTCCCGCGACGTGTCGATCGACTACGCCGTGATGGAGAAGGCCCGCGACGTCGTCGTGCTGCGCTCGACCTTCGGCTGGAGCGACATCGGCTCGTGGAAGGCGGTGGCCGAGCAGTTCGTGCCCGACGCCGACGGCAACACGACAGTCGGCGAGGCGATGTTCGTCGGCTCGCGCAACACGCACGTCCAGAGCGACGACCGCCTGATCGCCGCGGTCGGCGTCGACAACCTGCTGGTCGTCGACACGCCGGATGCGCTGCTGGTGGCGAGCAAGGACTCCAGCCAGCAGGTCAAGGAGATCGTCACGCGGCTCAAGCTGCGCGGCCACGAGTCCACCCGCCTGCACCGCACCGTCGCGCGCCCCTGGGGCACGTACACCGTGCTGCAGGAAGACACGCGCTTCAAGATCAAGCGCATCGAGGTCAAGCCGGGCCAGACGCTGTCGCTGCAGATGCACCACCACCGCAGCGAGCACTGGATCGTGGTGTCGGGCACGGCCAAGGTGACCTGCGACGACCGGACGTTCCTGGTCGCGGCCAACGAGTCCACCTACATCCCGATCGGCACCCGCCACCGCCTGGAGAACCCCGGCGTGATGGACCTGGTGATGATCGAGGTGCAGTGCGGCGACTACCTCGGCGAGGACGACATCGTCCGCTTCGAGGACAAGTACGGCCGCACCGGCTGACGATCGCGGCACGGGGCGCGGCGCCGGGCGGGCGTCGCCCCGCGGTGGCCATCGGCCTGTCATCCGGCAGTCACATCGGCGTCATACTCTTCGCGCACTCCTCCCTGGGCGACCGCGCCGGTGACTGCGAAGATCCTGATCGTCGAAGACGAGCCCGCCATCCGCGAGCTCCTCGCGCTGAACCTGCGCCACGCCGGCTTCGAGCCCGTGCACGCGCCCGACGCGGCCGCGGCCCGTCGCGAGATCGACGCCGCCCTGCCCGACCTGGTGCTCCTCGACTGGATGCTGCCCGACATGCCGGGCGTCGAGGTCGCGCGCCGGCTGCGCGCCGACAGCCGCACCCGCCACCTGCCGGTCATCATGCTGACCGCGCGCTCGGCCGAATCCGACAAGCTCGGCGGCTTCGACGCCGGTGCCGACGACTACGTCACCAAGCCGTTCTCGCCCCGCGAGCTGGTGGCCCGCGTGCGGGCGCTGCTGCGCCGGCGCGCACCGGAGGCGAGCGACGAGCCGATCGAGGTCGCCGGCCTGCGGCTCGAGCCGCAGACCTTCCGCGTGATCGCCGAGGGACAGTCGCTGCGGATGGGGCCGACCGAGTTCCGGCTGCTGCACTACCTGATGCGCAACCTCGATCGCGTGCTGTCGCGGGCGAAGCTGCTCGATGGCGTCTGGGGCGACCACGTCTTCATCGAAGAGCGCACGGTGGACGTGCACATCCGCCGCCTGCGTCTCGCGCTGCAGCCGACCGGTCACGACCGGCTCGTCGAGACCGTCCGTGGCGGGGGCTATCGCTTCCTGCCACAATGAGGACCTCCCGCCGCCGGCCACGCGCTTCGAGTTGATCCTCCTCCGCACCCTCCTGTTCGTCGGCGTGATCGCGCTCGCGGGGCTGGTGCTCGCCTGGCTCCACGCGCCGATGGCCGCGATGTGGGTGATGGTCGCGGGTCTCGGCCTGCTGGTCGGCTACCACACGCTCTACCTCTCCCGACTGCATCACTGGGCCGCCCTGCCACGCCAGCGCGAGCTGCCGTTCGGCTTCGGAAGCTGGGGGCATGCGTTCGACCGGATCGGACGCTACATGCGCCAGGACGCGGGCGAGCGCACCGAGACCGCCACCGAGCTCGAGCGGCTGCATGCGGCGGTCGACCTGCTGCCCGACGGGCTGGTGGTGCTCGATCGCTTCGACCACGTCCAGTGGAGCAACCGCGCCGCCCAGGACCTGCACGGCATCTTCGGCACCCGTCGGCCGATCGACCATTTCGTGCGCCAGCCCGAGTTCCTCGCCTACCTGCGCGACGGCGACTTCTCGCGATCGGTGACGATGGCGCTGCCGAGCACGCCCGGGCGCCGGTTCGCGCTCAAGATCGTGCCGACCGACGAGGCCTACCGGCTGCTGGTCACGCGCGACATCACCGAGACCAGCCGCCTCGAGCAGATGCGGCGCGACTTCGTCGCCAACGTCTCGCACGAGATCCGCACGCCGCTGACGGTGGTCGCCGGCTTCGTCGAGACGCTGCTCGACATGGAGCTGCCCGCCGAGGAGCGGCGCCGCTGCCTGGAGATGGTGCAGAAGCAGACGACGACCATGCAGCGGCTGGTCGAGGACCTGCTGACCCTGGCCACGCTCGAGAGCACCAGCCTGCCGCCGGAGCACTCGGCGGTGGCGGTCGAGCCGCTGCTGCAGGCCGTCGTCGCCGACGTGCGGGCGCTCTCGGCCGGGCGGCATCCCGTCGAACTGCGCATCGAGACCGACGCGGGGCTGCGGGGCGCTCCGGCGGAGCTCGACAGCGCGGTCCGCAACCTGCTGACCAACGCGGTGCGCTACACGCCCGATGGCGGAACGATCACCGTCGATTGGCGGCTGATCGAGGGCGAAGGCGTGCTTTCAGTGCGGGATACCGGCATCGGCATCGCCGCGGAGCATCTGCCGAGGCTCACCGAGCGCTTCTACCGGGTCGACCGCGGCCGCTCGCGCGACACCGGCGGCACCGGTCTGGGCCTGGCCATCGTCAAGCACGTCGCCCAGCGCCACCATGCCCGTCTCGAGATCGAGAGCCGGGTCGGCTACGGCAGCACGTTCTCGCTGCGGTTTCCGGCGGCCCGGGTGGCGAATGCCGCGACGCTGAAGGCGGCCGCGGCACGGGCCGAAGAAGCGACCGAGGACGACGAGGCGCGCCCGCAGCCGGTCTGACCCGGTGTCGCTCAGGCCGGCAGGTTGCCGTGCCGCATGTCGACGCCCTGGACGACGTTGACGACGTATTCGGCGACGCTCTCCGCATGATCGGCGACACGCTCGATCGACTGCACGACCAGGATCATGTCGAGGGCCTGTGCCACCCGGTGCGGCTCGCGGGTCATCCGCCCCACCAGGGTCTCCACCAGTTCGTCGCGCAGGTCGTCGACGGCGTCGTCGCAGGCGCCAAGCTCCATCGCCACGCCCGAGTCGTGGCGCACGAAGGCGTCGATCGCCCGGTTGAGCATGTCGGCGGCCTGATCCGCCATGCCGCGCACGGGACCGTGCAGGTCCTGCAAGGCTCCCGGCTCGATCGAGCGGCCTTTGAGCGCGATCTTCTTCGCTTCGTCGCCGACACGCTCGAGGTCGTTGATGGTGTGGATCACGCCGATCACTTCACGAAGATCGACGGCGATCGGCTGGCGAAGCGCGATGATGCGGTTGCACAGCTCGTCGACCTGCACGTGCAGGCCGTTGACCACCCGCTCGTCGGCGAGGACCTGCGCGATCAGTCCCGGGTCGCCGGTGATCATCGCATTGACCGCACGGCGGAACTGGCGCTCGGCGAGCGCGCCCATCTCGACGACCGCGCGGCGCATGCCGGCGATGTCGGCGTCGAAGGCACGGACGGTGTGTTCCTGCAGGGTCATGGTCGATCGTGGTGGAGTAAGACGAGGGGTCGCCTGCATGGTCGCGCGCCACGGGCGAAACTGGCACACGGTGAAGCCGGACTGTAGCCCGACGGTCGGTCCGACGGCACGAAGGGTCGCCCGCCAACCCGGCGTGGGCCCGGAGTGTAGGGTAGGCGCGACGCCTGGGCGCCGCATCGGAGGGGCGCCGCAGCCGGCCGTCGGCGAGTGCTGCACGACGGCGCCGGCGGGGCGGACGGCGCCGTGGACCGTCGGTTCAGCGACGGCCGGCGGAGATCGTGGCCGACGGTGCGCCGCCGGTGCCCGGCGCGATCCAGGCCGGAGGCCCGCCGGGCTCGGGCGGCAAGGCGTTGCCGCCGGTGGGGCCCTGGGGGTCGGACCCGGCTTCGCCGCCTGCACCACCGCCCGTGCCGGCCGGGCGCGCAGGCCGGGCGGGCGGAACCCGTCGCGGCGGCGCGGTCGCCATCGAGGGCACGGTGCGCGCGTCGCGCAGCCGCAGCGTCCCGCCGGCCGGCACCTCGGTCGCCCCGGCGGCGTTGCTGACCGCCACGCGCCCTTCGGTGACCTCGACCGTCAGCCCCGGCTCGATGCCGGCCGGGCAGCCCGCGACCGGGCAGGTGGGGGTCTCGTGGACCGAGAACGCGGTCCCGCGGATGCCGATCGTCGCGGTCGGCGTGCGCAGCCGCCAGTCGTCGGGGTTGCGCTTGCCGATCCGACCCGACACCGCCCGGATCGAGCCCTGCATCAGCTCGAAGAAGCTGCGCTGGCGCTGCGAGTCGTACACCCAGCTGTCGACCCGGAAGTCGCTGCCGGGCTGGATCGAGATCAGCCCGCCATCGGCGAACCGCAGCTGCACGTGGCCGTCGGGCCCGGTGCGGATCCGGTCGCCGGAGCGGATCGGCACCTCGGCGCGGACGGGCGACAGGAAGGCGCTGCCGCGCACCAGCATCGTCTGACCGTCGGAGCGCAGCACCTGCGCGGCATCGGGCGAGGCGCTCCCGGGTTCGGGGGCGGGTTGCGCGGATGCGGGCGTGGCCAGCAGCAGGAGGCACAGTGCCGCGGCGATGCGCGGCGTGATGCGTGTCACGATCGGTGCCCGGGGGTGAAAACCATCGTGATCGGGTTGTCGGCCTCCCGAGCGCACGCTGTAGGGCGCGTCGCCTGCGGACGGGACGAGCGGCCCCGCCAGGCGGACGATCGGCTGCGCCGGCCCCGTCCGGCGCGCCGCGACCCGGATCTAGCTGCCCGAGCCGGCGAAGAACAGCTGCTCGCCGTTGACCCGGAACCCGGCGATGGTGAGCTGACCTTCGGGTGACAGCAGCCAGTCGACGAAGCGCTGGCCGGCCTCGCGCTTGACGTGCGGGTGCCGCTCCGGATTGACCAGCATCACGCCGTACTGGTTGAACAGGCGCCGGTCGCCCTCGACCAGCACCTGCAGGTCGCCGCGGTTGCGAAAGCTCAGCCAGGTGCCGCGGTCGGTCAGCAGGTAGGCGTTCATGCCGGAGGCGGTGTTCAAGGCCGGCCCCATGCCCGATCCGGTCTCCTTGTACCAGGCTCCGCGGGTGCTGCCGAGGTCGACGCCGGCCTCCTTCCAGAAGCGCAGCTCCGCGGCGTGGGTGCCGCTGCGGTCGCCGCGCGAGACGAACGGCGCCTGGGCCGTCTGGATGCGGCGGAGCGCCTCGAGCGTGTCCTTCAGGCCGCCGATGCGGGCCGGGTCGGCCTTCGGCCCGACGAGCACGAAGTCGTTGTACATCACGTCGAATCGCCGCGTCGCGAACCCTTCGGCGACGAAGCGCTGCTCGGCCGCCAGGTCGTGGACCAGCACCACGTCGGCGTCGCCGCGCCGTGCGGCGTCGAGCGCCTGCCCGGTCCCGAGCGCGACCACCCGCACCTCGATGCCGGTCTGCTTCGTGAACACCGGGAGCAGGTGCTTGAACAGTCCCGACTGCTCCGTCGATGTCGTCGACGACACCACGATGAACGTCTGCTGCGCGCGTGCGTCCGTCGCCGCTCCCAGTCCGCCCAACGCCGCGCCCGCCACCATGCACGCCGCCGCGAGTGCACGCCTCCCGATCGATCGGATCCGATCCATGTCGCCTGTCCTCCAGAGTTGTCCGGGAATGGTAACGCCGGGCGGTCGGACCCGCGTCGGCGCAGGCGCGTCGGCCCGGACCCGTGCGACCGGCCCCGGGCGACCGATCCGCCGGGTCTCGCGTGCGACAATCGCGCCCCTCCCCCTTCCCTGTCCACGTCGCGCGAGCGAGCGAGCCCCCATGACGATCGAGCTGCATGCCTGGAACACGCCCAACGGCCGCAAGGTCAGCGTCGCGCTCGAGGAGATGGGTCTGGCGTACACCGTGCATCCGATCGACATCGGCCGCGGCGCGCAGTTCGAGCCCGCCTTCCTTAAGATCAGCCCGAACAACCGCATTCCGGCCATCGTCGACCCCGACGGCCCGGGCGGCGCGCCGATCAGCGTCTTCGAGTCGGGCGCGATCCTGCTGTACCTCGGCGAGAAGACCGGCCGCTTCCTGCCGGCGGACCCGCGCGCCCGGGTCCCGGTCCACGAATGGCTCATGTGGCAGATGGGCGGCTTCGGGCCGATGCCCGGGCAGGTCCACCACTTCCTCGGCGTGCAGGACGAGCAGGACCGCCGCTACGGCCTCGAGCGCTATTCGAAGGAGACGCGGCGCCTGTACGGCGTGGCCGACCGCCGGCTCGCCGAGGTCGAGTGGTTCGCCGGCGCCGAGATCAGCGTCGCCGACTTCGCGATCGTCGGCTGGGCCTGGCGACACGAGAAGCACAAGGTCGACCTCGCCGAGTTCCCCAACGTGCGCCGCTGGTACGACGCGATGATGGCGCGCCCCGCGACTAGCCGGGGCTTCGCGGTGGCGCTGACCTGAAGCGCTCGTCGACCGGCACCTGGTAGCCGATCGCGAGCCGATTGGTCTGGTTCGCGAGCGCGACCACCGCCATCAGCTCGCCGAGCATCGGCTCGGTCATGCCCTTGGCGCGGGCCGCGGCGGTGTGCGAGTGCAGGCAGTACTCGCAGTTGTTGGTCACGCTGACCGCGACGTAGACCAGCTCCTTGGTCAGCGGATCGAGCGCCCCCGGCGCCATCACCGACTTCACCTCCGACCAGACGCGGGCCAGCGTCGGCGGATGGTGGGCGAGCGCCTTCCACATGTTGTTGATCCAGTCCACCTTGCGGGTGGCCATGATGTCGTCGTACACGGCGCGCACCTCGGGCGGTGCGTCCTCGTACTCGACCAGCTGCGTGATCGCCATCGCGTGCTCCTCGTCGCGTCCGACGGCGCCGCATGGCACCGTCGGCCGATGATGCGCGATCGGCGCGACGCGCGCGAGCCACGCGCACGAACCCGGTTCGTCGACCGGCTAGGCTAGACTCGGCAGGTCGGGCCGCCGCGTCAGGACCGGGCGGCCGCGAGCCGCGAGCCGCGAGCCGCACCCGCACCCGCACCCGCCACCTCCCGCCACCTCCCGCCCCTCCCGCCTGACGGCGACCCCACCCGGAACCCGCCCATGGCCGGCGCCAGCCTCCTCGCCCTCCTCGACGACATCACCACGATCCTCGACGACGTGGCGACCATGACCAAGGTCGCGACGAAGAAGACGGCCGGCGTGCTCGGGGACGACCTCGCCCTGAACGCCCAGCAGGTCTCGGGCGTGAAGGCCGACCGCGAGCTGCCCGTGGTGTGGGCGGTCGCCAAGGGCTCCGCGCGCAACAAGCTCATCCTCGTGCCCGCGGCGGTCGCGATCAGCGCGTTCGCGCCGTGGGCGGTCACGCCGCTGCTGATCGCGGGCGGGCTGTTCCTGGTGTACGAGGGTGTCGAGAAGCTCGCCCACCGCTGGCTCGTCGGCGCCGCGCACGCGAGCGCGGAGCACGAATCGCACGCCCGTGCCATGAGCGATCCGGCGATCGATCCGGTCGCCCACGAGCGGGCCAAGATCGCCGGCGCGGTACGGACCGACTTCGTGCTGTCGGCCGAGATCATCGTGATCGCGCTCGGCACCGTGTCCGACGCACCGCTCGGCACCCGGGTCGCGGTGCTCGCCGCCATCGGCGTGCTGATGACCGTCGGCGTCTACGGCCTCGTCGCGGGGATCGTGAAGCTCGACGACGGCGGGCTCGCGCTCAGCCGGCGTATCGGCGACGGCGCCGTCGACGGCATGCTGCGCGCGTTCGGTCGCGCCGTCCTGTGGGGCGCACCGTGGCTGATGCGCGGCCTGTCCGTCGCCGGAACGATCGCGATGTTCCTCGTCGGCGGCGGCATCCTGGTGCACGGCGTGCCGTGGCTGCATCACGCGGTCGACGGGGCGGTGCAGACCCTCTCGGGCGGCGCAGGATGGGCGGCGACCGTCGCGCGGCCGGTGCTCGAGGGGCTGATCGGCGTCGTGGCCGGGGCGCTGACGCTGGGCGTGGTCACGCTCGCCCGGCGCGGGCTGCGCGGCCGCTGACCGCCGGCCGCAGCGCCGGCCGCAGCGCCGGCCCGAAGCGCCGGCCCGAACCGCCTCCCGTCTTGCGGCGCCCGCGCACGCGGCTTACCGTGTCGCGATGGCCGACGCACCGCTCCGCATCCATCGATTCGACGCGCTTCGCCCCGGGCCGCGGCTGATCCTGCTCGGCGGCGTGCACGGCAACGAGACCTGCGGCAGCCTCGCGCTCGAGCGGCTGGTCGCGGCGCTCGACAGCGGCGAACTGCTGCTCGAACGCGGCACGCTCACCGTCGTGCCGGTCGCCAACCCGCTCGCGCGCTCGCTCGGCCGTCGCGAGGGCGATCGCAACCTGAACCGGATGCTGCGGCCGACCGCGGTGCCGCGCGACCACGAGGACCGGATCGCCAACCGCCTGTGCCCGCTGCTCGAGGCGCACGACGTGCTGCTCGACCTGCATTCCTTCCATACGGCCGGCGAGCCGTTCGCGATGATCGGCCCCGAGGACAACGACGGTCCGCTCGAGCCGTTCGCGCTCGCCGCGCGCGAGCAGGCGTTCGCGCTGGCGCTGGGGGCCCCCAGGCTCGTGGAGGGATGGCTGGACACCTATGCGCGCGGCGTGCGCCGGCGCGCCGCCCTCGGTGCGCCGGGCGCCGACCCCGAGTACGGCGTCGGCACCACCGAATACATGCGCTCGCGCGGCGGCTGCGCCGTCACGCTGGAGTGCGGCCAGCACGACGACCCCGCCGCGCCGGCGTTCGCATGGACCGCGGTGCAGCGGGCGCTCGCGCATCTGGGGCTGGCCGCGCCGGCGGTCGAGGCCGCGCCCGCCCCGCGCGCGCTGCTGCGGCTGACCGAGGTGTTCGACCGCGAGCACGTCGACGACCGCCTGGCCCGCGCCTGGACGAGCTTCGAGCCGGTGCGCGCCGGCGAACCGATCGGCCTCCGTCGCGACGGCCGCCCGGTGACCGCACCGTCGGACGGGCACGTGGTCTTCCCGAACCCGGCCGCAGCGCCCGGGGCCGAGTGGTTCTACTTCGCGGTGCCGAGCGCGCGACGGCCCTGACCGCATCGCACGAAGACGGCCACGACATGGCCCGCCGCGCCACGCGGCGACCCGCGTCGAGGATCCGGCACTCGCGTATCCTCGCTCCCTCGCCGGCGTCCCTGCCGGCCCCTCCTCGAGGCGACCGATGAAGCTCCGGATGGCCGAGAACTCGCTGTTCGCGATCCTGCTGCGCAAGCCCTGGTGGGTCAGCGCGCTGACCGCGCTCGCGCTGCTGGCGTTCGCCCGCTTCGGCGTGCCCGCGGCATGGTTCTTCTATGCGGCGCCGATCGCCCTGCCGTTCATCGTCATCGCCTGCATCACCGGCTGGCGGGCCCTGCAGGCCCCGAGCTCGGCCCGCGTCGCGGCCACCGAGCAGGCGGTGCGCGCGATGGGTGCCGCCGAGTTCGGCGCCGCGCTCGAGCAGGCCTGGACGCGCGAGGGCTGGCAGGTCGCCCGCGTCCAGGAGGCGGGCGCCGACTTCGCGCTCACGCAAGGCTGGCGACGCAGCGTCGCCTCGTTCCGGCGCTGGAAGGTGGCGCGCACCGGCGTCGAGCCGCTGCGCGAGCTCGCGGCCGCGCGCGAGCGGCGCGAGGCGCACGACGCGCTCTACGTGGCGGTCGGCGAGGTCAGCGAGCAGGCCGTCGCGTTCGCCCGGGCCAACAAGATCCGGATCGTCCGCGCAGAGGACCTGGCGAAACTCCTGCCGCCGCCCGGCGGCGGCCTGCTCAAGCGCTTTTCCGGCTGATCACCTCGAAGCCGAGGTCGACGCAGCGCGCCCGAGCGGCGCCGGCCACGACCTCCGCTGCCTCCGCCGCCCCCTCCGCCTCCGCCACCGCCCCGCCACCGGCGAGCCCCTCGAGCACGAGCCGGGCCGCGGTCGCGCCGATCAGCGCGCCCGGGATGCGCACGGTCGTCAGCGGCGGATTCGACGCACGGGCTAGCTCGAAGTCCCCGAAGCCGGCGATCGCCAGTCCGCGGGGCACGTCGACGCCGAGCCGCTGACAGACCTGCACCGCGCCGAACGCGGCCACGTCGTTGACGAAGAACGCCGCCTGCGGCGGCTGCGCGCGGGCGAGCAGCGCCTGGGCCGCCCGCTCGCCCGAGGCGATGGACACGCCCAGGTCGTCGAGCATCTCGACGTCGGCGTCGAGCCCGAGCTCGGCCATCGCGTCCCGGTATCCGGCGAGGCGCTGCGCCGCACGGTGCTCGACGCCGGGCGGCGTGCCGACGAACGCGATCCGACGGTGGCCGCGCGCGGCCAGCGCGAGCGTCATCTCGCGGGCCGCCGCCCGATTGGAGAAGCCGACCGCGCGGTCGATCGGATCGTCGGCGAGGTCCCAGGTCTCGACCACCGGCAACCGTCGTGCGCGCAGCAGCGCGCGCACGCCCGGCGCATGGTGCGTGCCCGTCAGCACGACCGCCACCGGCTGCTGGCCGAGCAGGGTCCGCAGGATCGACTCCTCGGCCTCGACCGAATAGCCCGACGAGGCGATCAGCAGCTGCAGCCCCCGGACGCGCAGGCCGTCGGCGAGCGCATCCACCGTCTCGGCGAAGATCGCGCTGCGCAGCGTCGGCACGATCGCCGCGACCATCCGGGAGCGCTGCGACTTCAGCGTGCCGGCGGCGAAGTTGGGTACGTACCCCGTCGCCTCGATCGCCGCGCGCACCCGTTCGCGCACTTCGGGCGAGACCTGCTGCGGACTGCGCAGCGCACGCGAGACGGTGATCGTGCCGACCCCGGCGCGCGCGGCCACGTCGGCCATCCGCGGCGGCGCGCCCGGCGCCCGGCGGCTCACCGCGGAGCGGGTCCCGCGGCCGCGGGGCTCACGGCGTCCCGGGGAGGTCGATCTGCAGGACGTCGCCTTCGACCCGGACCGCGTAGGTGCGCAGCGGTTCGCAGGCGGGCGGGCCATCGACGCGCCCGGTCGGGATGTGGAAGCGCCCGTTGTGCATCGGGCACTCGATGACGTCGTCGAGCACGAAGCCTTCGGCGAGCCGCGCGACCGCGTGCGTGCAGATGCCGTCGGTCACGTAGTGCCGGCCGGCGATTCGGTAGGCACAGAACACATGGCCGTCACGGACCACCTCGACGACGTCGTCGTCGGGCACCTCGGCCGTCGGGCACAGCGAGACCCACATCGCGCCGTCTCCTCAGCCGCCCGCGGCCCGCGGGCCCGCCGCGGTCTGCGGCAGCGGGTGGTACGCGGTGGCACTCGGGTCGCTGCGCTGCGCGAGGATCGTGCGGACGATCTCGACGTGCGCGGCCAAGAGGCCCGGACTCGGCTCGGGGAGCTGGTCGCGGATCGCTGCGTTGAGGGCGGGCAGCGCGTGGAAGGGGACCGACGGGTACACGTGGTGCTCGATGTGGTAGTTCATGTTCCAGTAGAGCACGCGGGACAGCCAGGCGTTGGTCATCGAGCGCGTGCAGACGCGGTGATCGTTGACGTCCTGCGCCATCGCCATGTGCTGGGTGGTGATGAACGAGTAGACGCCGAACGCGCCGGCGAAACGCGGAATGAAGAAGTAGAGCATCGGCACCCACGTCTGGCCGATCGCGGCCCACGCGAGCAGGCCGACGTAGCCGGCCATCAGCAGGCGCGCCTCGCGCACCACGATGGCCGTCTGGTTCTCGGGCAGGTAGGTGCGCTCGCGATCGGTGATCCGGCCGCGCGCATGCCGGACGAGCAGCTTGGCGCGGGGCCAGAACTCGAGCAGTCCGATGATGTCGCCGAACCAGGTCCGCAGGCGTACCGGGTTCGTGTAGCCCATCTGCGCGTCGACCGTCCAGTGCCAGGTGTGGGTGTGGTGGTGCGAGTGCGCGAATCGCCGGTGCGTCGGCGACTCGCCCCACACGAAGGAACTCGCCCAGAGCACCGCCTCGTTCAGCCAGCGCGTGCGGAACGCGGTGCCGTGCGCGCATTCGTGCGACGGCGCGTAGGCGAAGCCGAGCACGAAGCCGTAGGCCACGACCGCCGGCACGATCCAGAGCGTGCCCCGCGACAGGTGGATGGCGACGCCTCCGGCGACCAGCAGCGCCGCCCAGATCGCGAGGAAGCGCAGGCCGGGCGCATCGGAGCGCTTCATCAGCCGCTTGAGGACCGCGCGGTCGATGCGCGGCTCCCACCAGGCGCTGCGGACCGTCTGCACGGGATCGGTGGCCGACATGCTCGTCTCCTCGTCCTCGTGTGGCACGCGCACCGGCCGATCCGGTGGCGGCGGCCCGAGGCGCCGAGGACGATGGTATCGATACCATCCGGCCGGGTCAATGCGGCCGGGTCAATGCGGCCGGATGGAGATGGCCGGAACGAAGCGGCCTGTTCAGCCTCCGGCCAGGAACGGCGGCACGCGCATGCCGTCCCGTACCCGACGGTCCATGTCGGCCTCCGCCGCGCGGATCGCCGGCAGCCGGGCGATCACCTCGTCGAGCCGTTCGCGCGGCACCACCACCACCCCGTCGTCGTCGGCGACCACCACGTCGCCGCTGGCCACCCGCAGCCCGGCGAGCACGATCGGCGCGCCGACGGTTCCCGGGCCGCTGCGGGCCGGGGAGTTCGGGGTGACGCCGACGCAGAACGCCGGCAGACCGACCGCGCGCAATCCGGGGAGGTCGCGCACGCAGCCGTCGGTCACGAACCCGACCGCCCCCGAGTTGCGCGCCATGCCCAGCACCAGGTCGCCGGTGACCGCACAGCCGGTGTGCCCCGCCGCGGCGGCCACCAGCACGTCGCCAGGCCGTACCGCCTCGAGCGCGGCGCACAGCGCGAGGTTGTCGGCGGGGCCGCAGTCGCAGGTCAGCGCCACGCCGGTGAAGCGGGACTGGCCGGCGATCGCCGGCTTGACGCGGAAATCGAGGGCGCCGCCACCGCCCAGCGCATCGACGACGAACCCGGTGGGCACGTCGCGCAGGGCCGCGACACGCTCGGCGTCCGGCCGGGTCCAGTCGTGGCGCCGGATCGGCGGGGCTTCGTCGAGCATGTCGGTCTCCTCGGATCGGATCGCACGATCGTACACGGCACCGCGGCGGGCGTCCGACCGCGCGGCGCGCCCGGGCGCGTCCGATTCGGCACGGATCGCCGGGCTCGCCGGGGTGCCGGGACGATGGCCCCGCGTTGGTCTCAGGCACCTCGATGCGGTACCCTGCGAGCCGTCGTCCCGAGCGGGCTGCAGCATCGACCCCGCGACGCCTCCCTCCCGACCCCCGGCCCATGATGCGTCGTCCAACGAGCCGTTCGCGGCGCAGCCACCCGTGATCCGGACCGCAGGCCGGCGCGTCGCGTCACGCGCATTGCGTGCGGCGCCCCGCCTGCCGCGGGCGCCGTTCCGCGGCGGTCGCGAGCAGGAGACACCGGGCACCGGCTGGGCCTTCTTCCGTGCCTGGATCCGCGATCCGCGCCGGGTCTCCGCGATCGCGCCGTCCAGCCAGTCGCTCGCCGCGGCGATGACGGCGGCCATCGCGCCGACCTGCGCGCCGGTGATCGAGCTCGGACCGGGCACCGGCGTCTTCACCGACGCGCTGCTCGAGCGCGGCGTGCCCGAGCACCGGCTCGCGCTGGTCGAGCTCGGCGACGAGTTCCTCGATGCGCTGCGCCTGCGCTACCCGCGCGCCACGCTCGTGCGCCACGACGCGTCGCGGCTCGGCAGCCTGCAGTTCTTCGACGGCGAGCTCGCCGGCGCCGTCGTCAGCGGGCTGCCGCTGCTGTCGATGACACCGGCCCGGGTGCGCCGCGTGCTCCAGGACGCGTTCCTGCGACTGAGGCCGGGCGGTGCGTTCTACCAGTTCACCTACGGGTTCCGCTGTCCGGTGCCGCAGCGCCTGCTCGAGCGGCTCGGGCTCAAGGCCACCCGGGTGGGGATCGCCTTGCGCAACCTGCCGCCGGCAGCGGTCTACCGCATCGAGCGTCGCTGAACGGCCGGCGCCGCGGGCGGGTCCCGAGGCGTGTCACGCGGCTGTCATGGAGGCCGGGCACCTTGACCGGTCCGACGCCTCGCCCCGCCGTACACCATGAGCGCAGACCGCAGCCTCTCGCCCGACGACGCCGACACCTTCCGGCGCATGCAGGACGACCTGATCGACAGCTACGACGAGGAGCTCGAGCTCGAGCTCGACGACCGCGACGACCGGGATCTGCTGCTCGACGAGACGCCGGACGGCACCGACCCTAGGCGCGATGCGCGCCGCGCGTACTTCCGCGAGCTGTTCCGGCTGCAGGGCGAGCTGGTCAAGCTGCAGGACTGGGTGGTCCACGCGAAGCTCAAGGTGGTGGTGATCTTCGAAGGCCGCGACGCCGCGGGAAAGGGCGGCGTGATCAAGCGCATCACGCAGCGGCTGAACCCGAGGATCTGCCGGGTCGCGGCACTGCCCGCGCCGAACGACCGCGAGCGCACGCAGTGGTACTTCCAGCGCTATGCCACGCACCTGCCCGCCGCGGGCGAGATCGTCCTGTTCGACCGGTCCTGGTACAACCGCGCCGGCGTCGAGCGCGTGATGGGCTTCTGCAGCGACGACGAGTACGAGGAGTTCTTCCGCTCCGTGCCCGAGTTCGAACGCATGCTCGTCCGCTCGGGGATCGTGCTGCTCAAGTACTGGTTCTCGATCACCGACGACGAGCAGCACCTGCGCTTCCTCGGCCGCATCCGCGACCCGCTCAAGCAGTGGAAGCTGAGTCCGATGGACCTGGAGTCGCGACGCCGCTGGGAGGCCTACACGCGCGCCAAGGAGGTGATGCTGGAGCGCACGCACATCCCCGAGGCGCCGTGGTGGGTCGTGCAGGCGGTGGACAAGAAGCGCGCGCGGCTGAACTGCATCGCCCACCTGCTCGAGCAGGTGCCGTACCGGGAGATCGAGCATCCGCCGGTGACGCTGCCGCCGCGCGAGCATCACGACGACTACCAGCGTCGGCCCACGCCGCCCGAGCTGATCATCAGGGAACGCTACTGAGCCGCGGAGCGATCGCGGACCGATCGTCCGGTCGATCCGCTGCAGGTCGCAGCGGGACGCGGCGAACCGTCGTGGTGCCGGAGGCGGGAATCGAACCCGCACACCTTTCGGTACCGGATTTTGAGTCCGGCGCGTCTACCAGTTCCACCACTCCGGCGTGAGGGGGACGGCGGATTATCCGTGAAGGTACGTAGCCCGGCAAACCACGGATGCCCGCACGGACTTGTCCTCGGTCAACATCGGCCGCGTCGCGGGGCGGGAGCATGACGACATCCCAGTCCGAGGCCCCGTCATGACGCGCCGAATCCTGATCCTGCAAGGACACCCCGACGCCACGCTGCCCCACCTCGGCCACGCGCTGGCCGACGCCTACGCCGAGGGCGCCGCGGCCGCGGGCCACGAGGTGCGGCGGATCGACGTGGCCGCGCTCGACGTCCCGCTGCTGCGCAGCGCCGAGGATTGGGAGCACGGCACCCTCCCCGCCTCGCTCGTCGACGCGCAGGCGGCGATCGAGTGGTGCGAGCATCTGGTCATCCTGTTTCCGCTGTGGCTGGGCGACATGCCCGCGCTGCTCAAGGCGTTCCTCGAGCAGGTCGCGCGGCCGGGCTTCGCCTTCGAGCGCGGCACCCAGGCCAGCCCCTTCGCGGAGAAGCGACTGCGCGGCCGCTCGGCGCGCGTCGTCGTGACGATGGGCATGCCCGCCCTCGTCTACAAGGTGGTCTACCGCGCGCACAGCGTGCGGGCGCTCGAACGCAACGTGCTGGGATTCATCGGCTTCGCGCCGGTGCGCGAGACGCTGCTCGGCGGCGTGGCCCAGGCCGACGCGGCGCGCGTCGCCGGCTGGCTCACCGAGATGCGCCGGTTCGGTCGCGCGGCGGGCTGACGCGTCGACGACAGTGCGCCGAGGCGCCGAGCCGCCGCCTTCAGGCGCGCCTCTCGGGCGCCCCGTCAGACGCCGGTGGGCTGCTCCATCCGCGAGTGGCGGGGATCGACGCCGGACACCACGTGCCGGACGTATTCGGCGATGTTCTTCGGGTGGTCGCCGACCCGTTCGATCGACTGGACGACGAACACCAGCGCGAGCGCGTTCGAGACGATGCCGGGATCGTCGGACATGCGCGCGA